>Ga0182742_1000217_pt1 | contig 110204 bp, 96 predicted proteins | sample eDN5th37CBELigMG_FD_128880 | JGI IMG/M metagenome (GOLD analysis project Ga0182742, IMG submission 128880) | Enriched Miracle-Growth compost microbial communities from Emeryville, California, USA - eDNA 5th pass 37_C BE-Lig MG (version 2)... ...
CGAGAATCGCCGCTCCGAAAGGAGCATGCGATGGACTTCGAGAGGCAGGCAGCAGAGTTCCGCAGCGCAGTCGCGCTGGCCGGCCCGCGCGGGCGGACGACGGCGTATCCGACAGATCTTCGCGAGCGGGCTGTGCGGTACGTGCGGGCGCGCATCGAGCAGGGCGGCACGATGGTGGCCGCCTGCGAAGAGCTGGGGATCGGAACGGACACGTTCCGGCGGTGGAGGGCCGCAGGGAGCGCTGCCACGGCCCCGGTGACCGCTGCATTCCGGGCGGTGACGATCACGGCGCCGGCCACGCCGCCGGTAGAGACCACGCTCCTGGTCGTGCACGCGCCCGGTGGCCTTCGCATCGAGGGGCTCGATCTTCCCTCGCTCGCCGAGTTGCTTCGGAGGCTCGGGTGATCGGCTCGACGCGGCAGGTCCGCGTGTTCGCGTACACGCGGCCTGCCGACATGAGGAACGGCTTCAACGGTCTGCATGCGCTCGTGGAGCAGCACCTTCACCGCGATGCGCTCGCCGGCGACGTCTTCCTGTTCGTCAACCGCACGCGCAAGCGCGCGAAGGCGCTGTTCTGGGACGGCACTGGTCTCTGCATCTACGCGAAGCGGCTCGAGCACGGCCGGTTCACCGCGCCCTGGCTCGGCGGCGACGAGCCGATCGAGATGACGATGAGTGAACTCGCGCTCTTTCTCGAAGGCAGCAAGTTCGCCGGCAAGATGGCGCTAAGCCCACCACCATTCCGCCTTGAGGCCGGCGGCGCTGCTGCCGCCGTGCGGTAGCGCTTTTAATTCACGGCAGGTTCGGTTAATACCTTCCGCGTGCTTCGACTCGACCGCGAGACCAACCCCGAGATCCTGCGCCAAGCGGCGCTGCTGCTCGAGCGCGAGAACCAGCGGTTGATCGAGAAGAACCTCGAACTGCAGCGGTGCTGTGGGGGAGTCGCCTTCGCTTGACCCCGCTCCCCCCACCCGCTACTAACCTTCAAACTTTTTTGAAAGCTCGGGTGGAGGCGCGGATGGAGAGCGCGGCCGAAGTCGTCCAGGCCACGGACGCCAACCTTGCCAAGGTGGCGGAATTGAAGGGAATTCCGCGTGGCGCGGCGCACCTGGAGGCGGCGCGGCTCCTCCTGGAGGAGCTAACCCGATTGGAGGGGGCGCTGCCCCGCCTCTGCGCGGGAGCGCTGCCGGAGCTGGCGGCGGCGGCGGAGCACCTCCTCGTCGCAGGCGGCAAGCGCATCCGCGCGATGCTGACGCTGCTGTCGGCGCGCGCTGCCGGCGGCAGCGGTGGTATCGCCCTCGCCGCAGCGGCGGAGCTGCTCCACGCGGCGACGCTGCTGCACGACGACGTGATCGACGAGGGGGACGTGCGGCGCGGCCGGCCGACGTCGCGCCGTATCTGGTCGAATGGCGTGTCGGTCCTGAGCGGAGACTTCCTTCTTACGCGCGCGCTGGACCTGGCCTGCGGCGCAGGCGTCCCCGGAGCGCTGGAAGAGCTGATCGCGGTGCTCCGCGAGCTCGTCGCTGGCGAGGCGCTGCAGCTGTCGCTCCGCGGCTCGATCGAGGCGACGGAGGCGGAATACCGCCGCGTCTGCGAGGGCAAGACGGCCTCGCTGTTCCGCTGGGCGGCCCGCTCGGGCTGCCGCGCGGGCGGCGGCTCTGCCCGCATGGCGGACGCGATGGGCGAGTACGGCTGGCACGTGGGTATGGCCTTCCAGCTCTCGGACGACGCGCTGGACTTCGACGCGGACGCGGAGAAGTTCGGGAAGGACCTCCTCCAGGACCTCCGCGAAGGGAACATGACGCTGCCGGTCCTCCGCACGCTGGAGGCGTACCCGGAGTTCCGGGTGGAGCTGGGGAAGGCGCTGGCGGAGGAGCGTTCGCTCTCGCCGGAGACGGCGGCGAAGATCGCGGAGAAGGTCCATGCGAGCGGCGCGGTGCAGCAGGTGCGCGACGAAGCCGCGGCGGAAGCGCAGGCGGGCATCGCGGCCCTCGCGACGATTCCGGACAACCCCTACAAGCAGACGCTCATCGACGTTGCGTTGAGCCTCGCCGCCCGGGTGCGCTGACATGGCCTTCGACTCCCTCGCTGCATTCGTCTCCTTCCTCGAGGAGCGCAAGGAACTGATCCGCATCAAGCACGAGGTGGATCCGCACCTCGAGATGACGGAGATCGTCGACCGCGTGGTGAAGAGCGGCGGCCCGGCGCTCCTCTTCGAGAACGTGAAGGGGAAGAAGTTCCCGCTGCTGACGAACCACTTCGGCTCGCACAAGCGGATGAGCTGGGCCCTCGGCGTGGAGGACTTCGCGGAGCACGGCAAGGAGATCGGCTCGCTCCTGAAGATGCAGCCCCCGGGCTCGTTCTGGGAGAAGCTGAAGATGCTGCCGAAGCTGGCGGCGCTCGGCTCGTACACGCCGAAGACGATCGACGGCGACGCCCCCTGCCAGGAGGTGGTGGCGACGGGCGACGCGGTGGACCTGACCGAGCTGCCGGTCCAGTTCTGCTGGCCGAAGGACGGCGGCCCGTTCATCACGCTGCCGATCGTGATCACGAAGGACCCGGAGACGGGCACGCGCAACGTGGGCATGTACCGCATGCAGGTCTACGACAAGAAGACCACGGGCATGCACTGGCAGGTCCACAAGACGGGCCAGCGCCACATGCGCAAGGCGAAGGAGCTGGGGAAGAAGGTGGAGGTGGCGGTGGCCCTGGGCGGCGACCCCGCGCTCACCTACGCGGCGACGGCGCCGATGCCGGAAGGGATCGACGAATTCCTCCTCGCGGGCTTCCTCCGCAAGAAGTCGGTCCGCCTGGTGAAGGCGAAGACGGTGGACCTGATGGTCCCCGCGGACGCGGACTTCGTCCTGGAAGGCTACGTCGATCCCGAGGAGCCGCTGCGGATCGAGGGCCCCTTCGGCGATCACACCGGCTACTACTCGCCGGCGGATCCGTACCCCGTCTTCCACGTCACGGCGATCACCCGCCGCCGCAACCCGATCTACCCGAGCACGATCGTGGGCCCGCCGCCGATGGAGGACGAGTTCCTCGGCAAGGCGACGGAGCGGATCTTCCTGCCGATGATCCAGATGGTCCACCCGGAGATCGTCGACTACAACCTCCCGGTGGAGGCGGCGTTCCACAACCTCGCCATCGTGGCGATGAAGAAGGACTACCCCTTCCACGCCCGCAAGCTCTTCCAGTCGATCTGGGGCACGGGCGGGATGATGTTCACCAAGTGCATCATCGCGGTGGACGAGGACGTGAACGTCCACGACCTCAAGGAGGTCGCGTGGCGCGTCTTCGCGAACATCGATCCGAAGCGCGACATCGTCTTCTCGGAAGGCCCGACGGACGCGCTGGATCACGCGCCGAACCAGGCGAACTTCTCGACGAAGATCGGCGTGGACGCCACTTCCAAATGGCCGGAGGAGGGTTACACCCGCGGCTGGCCGGAGGTGGCGCGGATGGACGAGGCGACGAAGAAGCGGGTGGACGAGATCTGGCCGCAGCTCGGGATCGTCCTGGGGAGCCGCAAGTGAGCCGCCCCGCAGCAGCGCACGGCCCGCAGGCGCAGGGCCACGACGGCGCGACGGTGCGCTCGATGTTCGACCGCATCGCGCCCACCTACGACACGCTCAACCACCTCCTCTCCGCGGGCGTGGACAACTTCTGGCGCACGGTGGTGGCCCGCGAGGTGCCGGACCCGTCGCCCCGCGTCCTCGACCTCTGCGCGGGCACGCTCGATCTCGCGGTGGCGGTCCAGAAGGAGCACCCCTACGCGACGGTGGTGGGGGCGGACTTCGCGGTGGAGATGCTCCGCCGCGGCGCCCACAAGCTGATCGATCCGCCGCTCACCGGCGCGGACGCGATGCGCCTGCCGTTCAAGGACGCGTCGTTCGACGCGGCGGTCTGCGGCTTCGGCGTGCGCAACGTCGCGGACCTCGCCGGCTGCTTCCACGAGGTCCGCCGGGTGCTCAAGCCGGGCGGCACCTTCGTGGTGCTCGAGTTCTTCCGGCCCGAGCGGGCGGTGACGCGCTTCTTCCACAACGTCTACAACCGGCAGGTGCTGCCGGCGGTGGGCGCCGCCATCTCCGGCGACAGGGGTGCGTACCAGTACCTCGCCGACTCGATGGAGCGCTTCTTCTCCCTCGCCGAGGCGAAGGAGCTGATGGCCTCCTGCGGCTACGAGAAGGTCGAGGGCCAGGATCTCTTCTTCGGCGTGGCCTCGGTGCTCAAGGGGACGCGGGCGTGAAGAAGCTCAAGCTGGTGGTGGGCATCGGCGGCGCCTCGGGCGCACCCTACGCGAAGCGGCTGCTGGAGCACCTGCAGACCCGCGACGACGTGGAGCCGGCGATCACCTTCAGCGTCAACGGCCGCCAGGTCTGGGCGCACGAGGTGGGCACGGATCCGAAGTCGTACGGCTTCCCGGTCTACAACCACAAGGACTACTCGGCGCCGTTCGCCTCGGGCTCCGCCGGCTTCCGCTCGATGGTGGTGGTGCCGTGCTCCGCGTCGGGGATGGCGCGAATCGCCCACGGCGTCTCGGACGACCTCCTCGGCCGCGCGGCGGAGGTGATCCTCAAGGAGCAGGGGAAGCTGATCCTGTGTGTGCGAGAGACGCCGCTCTCGCTGGTGCATCTGCGCGCCGCGGTGCAGGCGGCGGAGGCGGGGGCGGTGGTGATGCCGGCGGCCCCCTCCTTCTACTCGCAGCCGAGGGACATGGACGAGCTCCTCGACACGGTGGTCTCGCGCATCCTCGACCGCCTGGGGCTCGAGAACGACCTGATGACCCGCTGGGGCTCGGAGCCGACCGCGCTGCGCGCCCTCCAGGGAGAGAAGAAGTGACGATGCCCTTTGCCGTGCGCCTGCGCGCACACGCCGCGGGGATGGAGGCGCTGGCCGAGCGGGTGATCGCCGGCAGCCGCGCACCGGAGGACCTGCTGGCGCTGGCCGACGCGCCGCTGCCGCTCCTCGGCGCGATCGTCGCCGGCGTGGCGCCGAAGGAGGCCGCTGTGGTCGGTCTGCTGCCGGTGCAGCTCGGCGCGGACGTGAACGAGACGGTGCGCAAGGCGCTCGCCCACCGCGCGGCGCCGGAGGCGGAGGCGATCGAGCTCTCCGCCCGGGCTCCCTGCATCACCGGCGCCCTCGACCAGGCGTGCGAGGTGGTGCGCCGGCTGCTGGCGGAGATGCCGGGCGCCACCGCCCGCGTCGACGAGGCCTCGCTCCACGCCCTCGCCGCCGGCGCGGGCGTCTCGCCGGAGGGCGCCGCGTCGCGCCTCCACCAGGCGGGCGTCGCGCTGATCACCGCGCCGCGGATCCCCGGTGCCTCGCACCTGCGCATCCTCGGCAAGGAGGAGCAGCCGGTGGCCGCCGGGCCGATCGGGCCCATCCCGCTCCGGGAGAGCTGGGAGGTGCCGTCGCGGATCGACGAGCGCTTCGTCGCCGCGCTCCTCGCCGGGGATCGCCGGCCGCTCTTCCTCCGCGCCTCCCGCGACACCACCGGCATCGTCCTCCTGCGCGCGGTGGCGCTCGCCCGGCTCGCGGGCCACGGCCCGATCGCCGTCGGCGGCGACGCGGAGCTGAAGGGCCCGGACGCCTGCCTCTCCTTCGGCGCGGACACCCTGGAGGCGGAGCTGGATCCCGCGGGCTCCTTCGGCTCCCGCAACCGCGCCTACGGCGAGGCGGCGATCCGCGGCGCCCAGCTCCGGCTCGTTCCGCCGCGCCGCCGCATGACGCCCGAGAAGAAGGGCGCCCACATCCTCGATGAAAAGGTCGACCCCTCGCTGCTCCCGGGCGGCGAGGCGGAGGAGATCCACTGAATGGAAGCCGCACTCGAAATCCGCACGCCCACCGTCCCCGCGTCCCTCGCGAAGATTGCCGAGAAGGTCTACGCCGGCGAGCGTCTGAACGAGGACGAGGCGGTCCAGGTCTTCCAGTCGCGCGACCTGCTCACCCTCGGCAACCTGGCGAACGTGGTCCGCGAGCGTCTCCACGGCAACCGGACCTACTACAACCGCAACTTCCACCTGAACCTCACCAACGTCTGCGAGGCCTCGTGCCGCTTCTGCGCCTTCGCGCGGCTGAAAGAGGGGATGCCGCAGGCGAAGACCTACTCGCTCGAGGAGGCGGTGGAGTTCGTGAAGAGCCAGCTCGCCAACGAGCCGAGCGAGGTCCACATCGTCAACGGCCTGCACCCGGGGCTGCCGTTCGAGTACTACACGGACATCCTCAAGGCGATTAAGCAGGTCGCGCCGAAGCTGATCATCAAGGGCTTCACCGCGGTGGAGATCCACTACTACGCGCAGAAGTACGGGATGACCTACGAGCAGGTCCTCACCGCGCTGCGCGACGCGGGGCTGGAGTCGATGCCCGGCGGCGGGGCGGAGATTTTCGCGGCGCGCGTGCGCAAGAAGATCTGCAAGGACAAGGCGACCGCGGAGCAGTGGCTGGAGATCCACCGGATCGCCCACCGCATGGGCATGAAGACCAACTGCACCATGCTCTACGGAACGGTGGAGCGGCCGGAGGAGCGCGCCGACCACGTGCTGCGCCTGCGCGCGCTGCAGGACGAGACGGGCGGCTTCCAGTGCTTCATCCCGCTCGCCTTCCACAACGAGAACTCGCCGCTGCGCAAGCTCAACGAGCCCACCGGCTTCGACAACCTGCTCATCTACGCGCAGAGCCGGATCGTCCTCGACAACATCCCCCACCTGAAGGGCTACTGGGTGATGGTGGGCGAGAAGGTGGCGCAGATCAGCCAGTCGTTCGGCGTCAACGACCTGGACGGCACGGTGATCAGCGAGAAGATCTACAAGATGGCGGGCTCCACCTCGCCCAACGCTCTCACCACCGCGGATCTGCGCCGGCTGATCACCGACGCGGGCCGCGTGCCGGTGGAGCGCGACACCACCTACAACGTGGTGGAGATGCCGCTGTGAACCGCCCCGTGCGCATCGCCGCCTCCAGCTACCTCAACTCGCGGCCGCTGCTCTACGGGCTCGGCCGCGGGAAGGCGCGGGAGCGGATCCACATCGAGCACGCGCCGCCGTCGGAGTGCGCGCGCCGCCTCGCCGAGGGCGAGGTGGACGTGGGGCTTCTGCCGGTGGCGGCGATCGCCCAGCTCGGCCTCTACGCGCTGCCGGTGGGCTGCGTCTCCGCCCACGGCCCGGTGGAGAGCATCCTCCTCGTGGGCGAGACGCCGCTCGACCAGTGGAAGGCGATCAGCCTCGATCGCTCGAGCCGCAGCTCGGCGACGCTGACGCGGATCCTGATGGAGGCGCGCGGGCGCAGGGAGATCCGCTACGAGGTGCGCGATCCGGGCGAGTGCGTGGAGAGCGTGACGCCGGAGCGCGGGGCGCTGCTGATCGGCGACATCGCCCTCGAGGTGGCGTCGAAATTCCCGCACCGCTACGACCTGGGCGAGATGTGGCACACCTGGACCGGCCTGCCGCTCGTCACCGCGCTGTGGGCGACGCGGGAGCCGGTGGTCGATCCGGAGCTCCTCGCCGATCTCCAGGCGGCGGTGGAGGCGGGGAAGGGCGCGGTCCACCAGATCGCCCTGGCCCACGCGGTGGAGCGGGGCGAGGCGGACGTCGGTCCGTACGTGCGCTACCTCAAGGACGTGCTCGCCTTCGACCTCGGCCGGCGCGAGCGCGAGGGGCTGCAGGAGTACCTGCGCAAGGCGAACGCCATCGGCCTGCTCCCGCCGGAGATCACCTTCGCGGTTCCCGCGCCCAACCGGCCGCAGCAGCGCGCCGGGGTGGACGCGATCCTGAGCCGCGCGGTGCAGGGCAAGCGGATCTCCGCCGCGGAGGCGGCGAAGCTCCTCGACGAGGCGCCGCTGGCGGAGCTGGGCGCTGCGGCGGACGAACGGCGCCGGCAGCTCCACCCGGAGGGCCAGGTCACCTACATCGTCGAGCGCAACGTCAACTACACCAACGTCTGCACCACCGCCTGCCGCTTCTGCGCCTTCTTCCGCGCGCCGAAGCGCGAGGGCGGCTACGTGCTCTCGTGGGACGAGATCGCCGAGAAGTGCCGCACGCTCAAGGAGGCGGGCGGGGTGCAGGTGCTCCTCCAGGGCGGCATCAACCCCGACCTGCGGCTGCCCTACTACGAGGAGCTGGTCCGGTTCATCAAGGGCTTCGGCCTTCGCTTGAATGGATTCTCTCCGGAGGAGATCCACTGTCTGGCGGAGCTCGAAGGGATGAGCGTGGAGGCGGTCCTCCTCCGCCTCCGCGACGCGGGGCTCGACGCGGTGCCCGGCGGCGGCGCGGAGGTGCTGGTCGATCGCGTCCGCTCCCGCATCGCCCGCAAGAAGGCGACCGCCGCCCAGTGGCTCGAGGTGATGCGCATCGCCCAGCGCAACGGGATGCGCTGCTCGGCGACGCTGATGTACGGCGTGGGCGAGACGAGCTACGAGCGGGCGCTCCACCTGTGCAAGCTGCGGGAGCTGCAGGACGAGACGGGCGGCTTCACCGCCTTCATCTGCTGGCCCTACCAGGATGGCGGCCTCAAGCTCCGCGGCGATCAGGAGGGGGCGGGCGAGTACCTGCGCACCCTGGCGGTCTCGCGCCTCACCCTGGACAACATCCCCAACCTGCAGGCCTCGTGGCCGACGATGGGCCCGGCGGTGGGCCAGGCGGCGCTCCACTTCGGCGCCAACGACTTCGGCCAGGTGATGTTCGAGGAGAACGTCGTCTCGGCGGCGGGCTCGGTCTTCGCCATGAACGCCGCGGGGATCGAGCGCCACATCCGCGACGCGGGCTTCACGCCGGTGCAGCGCGACGGCCTCTACCGGCTGCTGGAGAAGGCCGCCTGAAGGAGGATCGGGTGAGCGGTAGCGAAGCAGGCCGCCGCTCCGGCGGCGGGGCGGTGCGCCTCGAGATCGCCGACGCCTACTGGACGCCGCGCACCGGGCTGGTGGAGCCCGCGGGGGGCGCGGCGGTGGCGCTCGACGGGCGGGGGGAGGCGGTGGAGTGTGGCGCCGCCTCCGAGCTCCTCGCCCGCCATCCCCGGCTCCCGATGGCGGAGGGGCGGGGGGTCCTCCTCCCTGGCCTGGTGGACTGCCACGCCCACCTCGAGTGCGCGGCGCTGGCGGGCATGGTGCCGCCCGGCGACGGCCTCGGCGCCTGGGTCGCCACCCTGGTGAAGAAGCGGCTGCCGATGACCCACGGCGATCTCGAGGCGGCGGCGCGCCGGGCCGCGATGGAGATGCGCGCCCTGGGCACCGTCGCGGTCGCGGACGTCTGCACGCTGCTGGCCACCGCGCCGATCCTCCGGGAGGCGGGGCTGATGGGCCTCTCCCTCCTCGAGGTGGTGGGCGCCAACGCCGAGGTGGCGGGCGCGGCGCTGGCCGACGCGGAGCGCCGGCGCGCTGCCTGGACCGCGGGCGAGGCGGGCATCTTCGCGGTGGCGGTTCCCCACTCCGCCTACGGCACCGAGCCCGGGGCGATCGCCGCCCTGCGCGGTGACGGCGGTGTCCGCTCGATCCACGTGGCGGAGCACGCCGACGAGAATGCGTGGCTGGAGAAGGGCGAGGGGCCCTTCGCCCCCTTCCTCCTCTCGAAGGGCGCGGTCCCGCCGGGCACGCGCCCGGTGCCCTTCCTCGACGGCCTGCGGGCGATCGGCAGCGAGACCCTCCTCGTCCACCTGGTCACCGCCAGCGAGGACGAGCTCCGCCTCGCCGCGTCGCGGGGCGCCACCGCGGTGCTCTGCCCGCGGAGCAACCTGCACATCGGCGGCAGGCTCCCCGACCTGCGCGCGGTGCGCGCCGCGGGCCTGCCCTGGGTGCTGGGCACCGACTCGCTCGCCTCCTGCCCGGACCACGATCTCCTCGGCGAGGTGGCGCTGCTGGCGGAGGACTTCCCCGACGTCCCCGCGGACGAGCTCCTCGAGGCGGCGACGGTGCGGGGCGCGCGGGCGCTCGGCCTCTCCCATCATCCCTGGGTGCGGGTGGAGCGGGCCCGCCTCGGCTTCCTCGTTCCGCGGGCTGGAGGTGCGGCATGAACCCGACCGTGCAGGCGCGCGGGATCCTCGGCACCGCCGTCGATCTCGCCCACCTGATCCGCATCTCCCACACGATCTTCTCGGTCCCCTTCGCCCTCGCCGCGGCGGCGGTGGCCTGGATCGATCACCCGATCGGCTGGGGCCAGGCGCTCCTCATCCTCGGCTGCCTCGCCACCGCGCGCACCGCGGCGATGGCCTACAACCGGATCGCCGACTCGGACCACGACGCGAAGAACCCGCGCACGAAGCACCGGGAGATCCCGCGCGGCGTGGTCTCGCCGAAGGCGGCCTGGGCGCTCACCCTCGCCAGCGGCGCCGCCTTCCTCGTCTGCGCCACGCTCCTCTCGCCGCTGTGTGGCGCGCTCTCCCTGGTCGCCCTGCCGCTCGCCCTGGGCTACAGCAAGGCGAAGCGCTTCACCTGGCTGTGCCACTTCTGGCTGGGCGTGGTGCTGGCGCTGGCGCCCATCGGCGCGTGGGTGGCGATCACCGGGCGCTTCGACGCCTTTCCGCTCATCCTCGGCCTCGGCGTGGTCTGCTGGATCGGCGGCTTCGACATCACCTACGGCCTCGCGGACCTGGAGTTCGACAGGAAGGAGGGGCTCCACTCCTTCCCGGTCCGGTGGGGCCCGAAGGTCACCATCGTCACCTCGCGGGTGCTCCATGTGCTGGCGCCCGCGCTCTTCCTCACCGCCGGCCTCGTCGCCGGGCGCGGCATCGCCTATGTTGCCGGCGTGATCGCCTGTGCGATCGCGCTCCTCGCCGGGCAGATCGCCACGGCGCGCGGCGCGAAGGGCGACGCGGTGCTGACCGCCAACAGCTGGGCGGCGCTGGTCTTCGGCATCGCGGCGGTGGTGGACGTACTCGTGGTTGGAGGCGGGCGTTGATCCTGCTGCTGAAGAAAGAGGCGCCGGAGGGCGCCGACCGGGAGCTCCTCCGCGCCGCGGCGCGGCTGGGCGTTCCGGCGAAGATCCTCACCGGCAACTGGGGACGCCAGGCGGTGGAGCTGGAGGAGCCGATCCCCGGCAGGGCGCAGCGCATGCTCGCCGCGTCGCCGCTGGTGGAGGAGATCCTCGGGCGCCCCTCGTCCCATCCCCTCGCCGACGGCGAGGACGGCGAGGTCCGCCCGGTGCAGGTGGGTGACGTAATCTTCGGCGGCGACGAGCTGGTGCTCGCCGCGGGGCCGTGCGCGGTGGAGACCGAGGAGCAGGTGGAGCAGGCGGCGGTGGCCGCCGCGCGCGCGGGGGCGAAGGTCCTCCGCGGCGGCGCCTACAAGCCGCGCACCCGCCCCGCCGACTTCCAGGGGCACGGCACGCCCGCGCTGCGCTGGCTGCGCGCCGCGGCGGACCGCCACGGGCTGCTGGTGGTGACCGAGGCGCTGGACGAGCGCTCCTGCGCCGAGGTGGCGGAGTGGGCGGACATCATCCAGATCGGCGCGCGCACGATGCAGGCTACCGCGCTCCTCAAGCAGGCGGCGGTGGCGGGCAGGCCGGTCCTCCTCAAGCGGGCGCTCTCGGCGACGGTGGAGGAGTGGCTCTCCGCGGCGGAGTACCTGCTCGACGGCGGGGCGCCGGGGGTGATCCTCTGCGAGCGGGGCAGCCGCTCCTTCGAGACCGCCACGCGCTTCAGCCTCGACGTGGGCGCGATCGCCGCGGCGCGGTTGCGCACCCACCTGCCGATCGTCGCCGATCCCTCCCACCCCGCGGGCAGGCGCGCGCTGGTGCGGCCGCTCGCCCGCGCGGCGATCGCCGCCGGGGCGGACGGGCTGCTGGTGGAGGCCCACCCCGATCCCTCCTGCGCCCGCTGCGACGGGCCGCAGGCGCTGCTCCTCGAGGAGCTGCCTCAGCTCGCCCAGGAGATGGCGGCGATCGGCGCGGCGGTGGGGCGGACCTTCCCGCCGGTGCGCGCGTCGCGCGTCGCCGCGGGAAGCTGAAGAGGAACCGAGCGCCCGCGCGCCGGCGGGCGGTGGAGCCCGCCGCGGGCGGGCAGGGCATGCCCGCGCACCGGCGGGTGCTCAGACGGCGGCGCGAGCGCCGCCCGGAGAAGACGATGCGCACGCTGACCCTCGCCTATTCCGACGACGCAGACGATGCGGCGATGTTCCTCGCCCTGGCGCGCGGGGAGATCACCGTGCCGGGCGTCACCTTCGAGCACGTGCGCTCCGACATCGCCACGCTCAACGCGCTGGCGGAGCGGGGCGGTGCGGACGTGTGCGCGGTGAGCGTGGCCCAGGTGCCCCGCGTCGCGGCGCGGTACGAGCTGCTGCCCCACGGCGGCAGCGTGGGCCGCGGCTACGGCCCGGTGGTGGTGGCCAGGCGCCCCGACGCGCCCCTGCGCCGGGTGGGCGTGCCCGGCCTCTCCACCACCGCCTCCGCGGTGCTGCGGATGGCGGCGCCGGACGCGGAGCTGGTGCCGATGGTGGGCGCGCTCCTCGGCGACACGGTGGGGGCGCTCGATCGCGGCGAGATCGACGCGGCGGTGCTGGTCCACGAGGGGCGCCTCGTCTACCAGCAGGCGGGCCTCCACCTCCTCCTCGACCTGGGCGTGTGGTGGGAGAAGGAGACCGGGCTGCCGCTCCCGCTGGGCGCCAACGTGATCAAGCGCGACCTCGGCCCGGAGCTCATCGCGCAGCTGACCGACGCCATCGGCCGCTCGATCCAGTGGGCGGTGGACCACCGCGACGTCGTCCTCGACGAGCTGGCGCCCCACGGCCGGGAGCGCGGCCTCGACCGCGCGGGGCTCGCCCACTACCTCGACCTCTACGCCAACGACGACACGGTCGGCTACGACGAGACCTGCCAGAAGGCGATCGCCGAGCTGCTGCGGCGCATCGGCGCGTAGCGCCCGCGCGCCGGCCGCGGCGCCGTGCCGAGGCGCGACGCCGCCCTCGGCCGCCGCGCAGGACGCAGCGCGAGGGCTCGACGGGCGCCGGTGGCGGGCGGGAAACCGCAGACCCACCCGAACCGGTCCTCCACCCGAGGTGCTTCGTGACGGTGGCCAGAGGCCGCCCCGGCGCGGCGCCGGAGCGGCCTTGTGTACGCGGACGGCGGCGCAGCCTCAGTGCGCTGTGGTCCAGAAGTAGTAGACCGGCAGCGTGCCGTTGGTGCCGTGGGAAACGGCGAGGTGGTGCACGCCGCTCGGCCGTGCGGTGAAGGTCACCGCGGCGCAGTCGCCATCGGCCCCGGTGTCGCTCGTGATCGTATCCGCGCTGCTGAAGCTGCCGGCGTAGACGGTGAGCTTGGTGTCGTGGTCGGGTCCGGTGCCGCAGCTGCCGTCGGGCGCGGTGGCGGAGCGCACGGTGTAGGTGACGCCGGGGTCGACCGGGAGGATCCAGAGGTCCGTCTCGCCGGAGGGCGTGATCGCACCGGTGCCGAAGAAGCTGGTGAGCTTGCCGGAGGATCCGTTGGAGTTGTTCGGCTCGGTCTCCACCACCCACTCCGGAATGCAGCTGGTGCTGCAGCCGTCGCCATCCTGGTAGTTGCCGTCGTCGCAGATCTCGCCCGGGTCGATCTGACCGTTGCCGCAGGCGGGCGGCTGGCAGCCGCCGGCGTCGCAGGTCCAGCCCGGCTCCACCGCGCAGGTGGGCGAGCAGCCGTCGCCCGGATCGAGGTCGCCGAAATCGCATCCCTCGCCTCCCTCGACGACGCGATCGCCGCAGGTGGCGCGGTGGGTCACGGTGAGGGTGAAGGCGCCGTCCTGCCCCTGCGCGCCGCCGATGCCGTCGACCACGAGGTAGACGGTTTCGTTGGCCTCCGCGCCGAAGATGGCGGTGCCGGGCGCTTCTTCGCAGGCGATCTCGGTGGCGTCGTCGAAGCAGCTCCCCCGGCGCACGGCGACCGCCGCGAGGAAGGAGGCCTGCAGCTCCACGCCGTACGTTCCGTTGGCCGGCGCGGTGAATGCGAAGAGCACGTCGCGCTGGACGATCGAGTCGGCGCAGCCGAGGGCGAACTTGGCGGTGTAGCTGCTGGTGCTTCCCTGGAAGGTCCAGGTGCGCGCGGTCGCGTCGTGGTGGCGGGCGCCGAGGACCACCGGGAGATCGCACGAGTCGCCCTCGATCTGGCAGGTGGAGCTGCATCCATCGCCGTCGTCGACGTTGCCGTCGTCGCAGCGCTCGCCGCCCTCCTTGGCGCCGTCGCCGCAGACGTAGTCGCGGCAGCCGTCGGTGGTCACCTCGCAGGTGACGGGATCGCAGCCGAGCGTTCCGGTGTCGAAGCCCTCGCTCCTGCAGCTCCTGTTCGAGGGCGGGACGGTGTCGCATTCCTCGCCCATCTGGAGGACGCCGTTGTTGCAGACGGGGCACTCGAAGGTGGTGGAGCAGGCCTCGTCCTCGCAGTCGGCCTTGCCGTTTCCGTCCTCGTCTCCCACGGTGGTGCAGTCCTCCAGGTGGAAGCAGTCGCTGGTGTCGTACGTGCAGGCGTCGGTGCAGCCGACGGTGCCTCCGTCGAAGCCGAGGTCGATGCAGCTCGAGGGGCGATCGTCGCCGTCGCACGCTTCGTCCCCCTCGGCCACGCCGTCGCCGCAGACGGGGCCGCTCGATCCGCCGGAGCCGCCCTCGCCGCCCGAGCCACCGGCCCCGCCGCCGCTTCCCCCTGCGCTGCCGTCGCCACCCGAGCCGCCGATGCCCCCGCTTCCGCCGGCGCCGCCGCCGGAGCCTCCCGTTCCCCCGTCTCCTCCGGCGCCACCGGTCCCTCCCGTCGCTCCCGCGCCCCCGGTCCCCCCGGTGCCCCCGCTCGAAGAATCATCCGTACAGCCGGCCGCAAGCATCGCAAACAGCAGCGGCAACACACACAACGATGCGAATCGACATGTCTTCCCCTGCCTGGAAACTGCAAACCAACGTCCAGCGGGAACTACACTACAAGTGTCGATCGCCCGGCAAGGGCCGGACCGGCGGCGGGCCGGAGCGCAGGCGCGATGCGGAAGCGCTGCCGGTGGCTACGACGCGCGCGCCGCCCAGGCGGCGACCAGCTCCATCGCGGCCGCCGCGGCGGCAGCGCCGTTCGCCCGCCACTGCGCGTGGGCGTCGGGGCCGACCTCGTTGGCCACGCCGAGGACGCAGGCGGCGGGGACGCCCGCCAGCTCCGCCGCGCGGAGGAAGGCGTAGGCCTCGAGGTGCTCCGTCTCGCACGAGGTGGCGTCGCGGAGCTGCGCCGCCCGCGTCGCATCGCGGGTGATCGCCACCACCGTGGCGGCGCCGGCGCGCCTGCCGCCGAGGGCCGCGCACAGGGCGGGATCGGCCGCGGCCACGCGCTGCGCGGGGGCGGGGATGTAGGAGAGGCCCGCGGCAGCGTCCGCCGCGGTGAGGACCGCGCGCTCGATCACCACCGGCGCCCCGATCGCGATCCCCGTGCCCGGAAAGGCCCCGCAGGTGCCCACGAAGATCGCCGCCGCAGGCCCGGCCTCCAGGGCCCGCGCGCTCCCGAGCGCCGCCTCCACCGGACCGACGCCCACCGCCCGCGCCAGCACGGGCAGCCGCCCGAGGCGGCCCTGCCAGCAGCCGCCGGCGCGGGTGAGCGAGGGGAGGAGGGCGGCGAGCTCGTCCTCGACCGCGGAACAGAGGAGGAGGGTTGCGTTCACGAACGCCGTCCCTACCCCGGCGGCACCCACCGGGCAAGCGCCAGCCACCCGCGCACTTGAAGGACGGAAGAAGGGATGCGAAACCCGTCTGCGACGATGGCTTCCACTCTGTCCTTCACCGCGCCCGTACTCGCCGGCAGATTCCGCCTCCTGCGCCAGCTCGGCGCCGGCGGCATGGGCGAGGTCTGGGTGGCCGAGCAGCTCTCCACCGGGCTCGAGGTGGCGGTCAAGCTGCTGCCGCGCGAGCTCGCCGGGGATCCCGACGCCGCCGCCCGCTTCGAGCTGGAGGCGCGCACCCTCTGCAGGGTGAAGCATCCCCACGTGGTCCGGGTGATCGACTTCGGCCAGGACCCGATCCGCGGCTGGTTCCTCGCCACCGAGCTCCTCCAGGGAGAGACCCTCGCCGCGCGCCTCGCCCGCGAGCCGGTGCTCGGGCCGGCGCAGGTGGTCCGCCTCGGGGTGGAGATCCTCGAGGGCCTGGCGGGCGTCCACGCGGCGGGGATCGTCCACCGCGACCTCAAGCCCGAGAACGTGATGCTGGTGGGGGGCGAGGACGGCGCGGTCTCGGTGCGCCTCCTCGACTTCGGGATCGCCAAGCTCCTCGAGCCGGGCCACCGCGTCGATCTCACCGTCGCCGGTGGGATCTTCGGCACGCCCGCCTATCTCTCGCCCGAGCAGGCGCTGGGGCGGCCGGTGGACGCGCGCTCCGATCTCTACGCCTGCGGCGTCCTCCTCTACCAGGCGCTCGCGGGCAGGCTCCCCTTCGACGGCGCCACGCCCGCGGCGGTGGCGTTCCAGCACGCCAACGAGCGGCCCGCGCCGCTGCCGGAGACGGTCCCCGCGGTGCTGCGGGTGGTGGTGGAGGGGGCGCTGGAGAAGGAGCCGGCGAACCGCTTCCAGAGCGCGGAGGAGATGCGCCAGGCGCTCCTCGCCGCCTGGCCGGAGAGCGAGCCGATGCCGGTGCGCGAGCCCGCGCCCGCGCCGGCGCGGGCGCCGATCCCCACGCCCCTGCCGCGGATCCGCGGCGGCGTGTCGCGGACCGTCCTCGCGGTGCGGCTGGCGCAGCCCGCCTCCTTCGTCTGGGTGCCGCCGGAGCGGATGGGCGACGCGCGCCCGCTCCGTCTCACCCCGCCGCTCATCGCCCGGGACGTGGTCGAGTCGTTCGGCGGCAAGCTCGCGTGGATCTCCAACGACGGGCTCCTCGCCGACTTCGCGTCGCCCACCGACACGCTCCAGTGCGCGGCGGCGCTCCACGACAGGCTGGCGGAGCTGGGGCCGATCCACGGCTTCGCGGTGGACGTGCGGGCCGCCGCTGCGGCGGGCGAGGTGGTGCGCACCGGCCGCGCCCTCCACGGCGAGGCGGTGGCGCAGGCGGAGCTGCTGGTGCAGGCGGCGGCGCCCGGCGAAATCGTCTTCACCCACGGCGTCTACCTGGCGATGACCCGCAGCGAGGTGGCGTGCGACGCGTGGCCGGGGCGCGATCCCGGGGTGGGACAGAAGCTCTACCGCGTCCTCCCGCCGGAGGGGGCGCCGCGGCAGGAGCTCCCCTTCGGCGGAAGCACGCTCGATCGCGCCACGGGCTTCACCGCGCGCCGCGTGGCGATGGACGTGGGGCGCATGGCCGGCGCGGGCGCGCAGCTCGCGATCCGCGCGGGGATGGCGCTGCCCCCCGCGGTGCGCAAGGCGGCGGCGCCGGCGCTGGATCGCGCGCGCAGGGTGCCGCTGCTGGCGATCGCGCTCCTGGCCCTCCTCGCCATCGGCGGGGCGGGCGCCGTCTTCCTCGCGCTGCGGGGACCCGCCGTCTCCGCGGAGAAGGCGCTGGAGCGGGGCGATCTGGACGAGGCGCGGCGCATCGCGGAGGCCTGGCTCGCGGAGGATCCGAAGGACGCGGAGGCGCAGGCCTACAAGGCGCGGGCGCTGGCGCTCGCCGGCCACCTCGACGAGGCGCAGGCGACCTTTGGCAGGGCGCTCGCCGCGGAGCCCGCGCTGGCGCGGGTGGAGGGGGTGGCCCGGGCGCTGGTGCGCACGCTCGATCGCAAGGACGCGGATCGATCGCTGGTGCTGGCGCACCGCACGGCGGCGGTGGATCGGGCGCTCCTCGATGCGACCCGGTCGATCCGCTACTGGGAGCGCTGGAACGCGGTGCGCACCCTGGAGCGGCTCGGGCTGGGCGACAGGATCGACTGGGTGTCCGTCTACCTGCTCGACCTGCAGCACGCGGGCTCGTGCGGCACCCGGGTGCGCGCCGCGCGGCAGCTGGCGAAGCTGGGCGATCCGCGGGCGATCGACGTGCTGCTGCGGGTGCGCGGCACGCGGATGCCCGAGTGGGCCTGCAACCTCGACAGCGCGATCGACGAGGCGGTGGCGCAGCTCCGGAAGACGGCGCTGTAGCGCGGCGGGCCGCGCGTTCGCACCTGCGGGAGGGTGCCGCGCATCGAGCGGCGTTGCGGGCGCGGGCAGCGGAAGGACGCGTACGAAATCCGCGACGCACGACGTGCGATCCCCCGCGGACGTGGCACCTGTCCGAGCGCGACGCCCGCCGCGGCTGCGGTCGAACCCCTGCGTGGCACCTGTCCGAGCGCGATGCCCGCCGCGGCTGCGGTCGATCCCCTGCGTGGCACCTGCCCGAGCGCGACGCCCGCCGCGGCAGCGGTCGATCCGCTGCGTGGCACCTGCCCGAGCGCGACGCCCGCCGCGGCAGCGGTCGATTCGCTGCGCCCAACGACACGAGCGCGCAATCCTCGCGGCGGTGGTCGATGCGCTCAGCCCATCCGCACCACGTTGGACGCGGGGGGCACGATGAGCGGCGCCGCGTAGCGGGCGTCCACCCCGTCCGCGCCCTCGACCGCCACCTGCTGGCCGACCTCGCTCTCCAGCCGCTCGAGCGCGGCCGCAGCGAAGGCGAGCGCCTCCTCGCCCGCCGCCTCGCCGGCACGGGCGCGCCACGCCGCGAGCGCCGCCTCGCGGAACGAGGGGCGCAGCCTGCCGTCCGCGTCGAACGCCTCGCGGAGGAAGCCGGCGAGCGCCTCCCGCGGCAGGGGCTCGAAGGCGAAGCCGACGCCCGCCACCTCGCGGGCCACGGCGGTCGCCCAGAGATCGCTCCAGCGCGCCCGGGCGAGACCCGCCTCGCCCCACGCCTCCACCACGCGGGACGCCGCCTCTGACTGCAGCCCGGCCGCGGCGAAGGCGCGCGCCACCGCCTCGACGCGATCGAGCATGGCGCTGGCGCGCTCCACCTCGGCGGGGGTCGCGAAGGCGCGCACCCGCTGCCGCGCCTTCGGGCCGTCCAGGCCGCCGAAGTAGCGGGGCCGGCGCAGGAGGAGGGCGGCGAACGCCTCGCCGTCCGCGCCGTCGGGGAGGGGCTGCGTCGCGCCGGCGAGCCGGATGGGCAGCGATTTGAGCAGCCGCTCCGCGCGCCACTTGAGCTCGAGGGTGCGGGTGAACCCCACCTGGAAGATCCGCTTGGTGGCGGTGCCGGCGAGGATCGTCGCCGCGCGCACCGGATCGTCCCCGCCGGCGAGATCGACGAGGCCGAGGTCGAGGGTGGCGCGCACCGCCTCCGCGTGCTCGCGCACCGCGTCCACGTCGGTGACGTCGATGCGGTCCGCGACCAGCGCCGCGTTGAGCACCGCCACCAGCTGGAGCTGGATGGCGTCGCGCGCCTCGTCAGGTGCAAGGGCCATGGCGCGATCCAGGAGGGTCGAGCCCGTCTCGAGGCTGGCGAGGAAGAAGCCCGGCTCCGCCTCCGGCAGCCCCGCGGGCGGCGGGAGCGGCGCCTTGCGATCCACCCGCGCGTAGAGCGAGAGCGCCTCCTCGAGGGAGGGGAACCCGAGGTCGGCGAGGCGGGCGTTGCGCCAGCGCAGGCCGGTCTCGGTCAGCTCGCTCTCCAGCTCCCAGCGCACGGCGTAGAGCATCCGCGCCGCTTTGAAGGGATCCTCCGCGTAGAGGTCGTCGATGACCCGGCGGGCGGCGGCGTACTCCGCCCCCTGGTCCTCGTAGACCAGCATGAAGCGCCCCTCGGGCGTCCGCTCGATCGTCCCCTCGACGTCGTCGGGCGGCTCGCCGTCCTCCTCGAGGTCGTAGATCTTCACGATGCCGCGGAGGAGGAGCTCCACCACCTCGATGTCGAGCGCCGCCAGCTTCTCCCGGTAGGCGTCGTCGTCGTCGCCGCGCGCGAGGCGCAGCCAGAGGAGCATCTCGTGGGGATCGAAGGTCTCGCCCTTCCAGGCGTCGAGATCGACGAAGGTGCGGAACTGCTCGGGGGAGGCGAGCTGCACCAGCGGGCCCGCGTCCGCCTTCCCGATCTCCTGCACCGCGAAGTAGAGGTCCTCCGCTGGGAGCGAGCGGACCAGCGCCTCCGGATCGGCTGCGTCGAGGATGATGTCGAGCTTCTTCTTGCCCCGGGCGCGGGCGAGCGCGGCGCGCTCCGCCTGCAGCCACTGGCGGGAGAGGGCGTTCTGGCTGTCGGTCATCGGTGCACCACCATGCGGCCTTTGGCGGCGCGCAATTCGCGAAGAGCCAACGACGAACGGCCGGGAGCAGCGGGGGCGAACCCCACCACCACCGGCCGGAGAGACATCCGGGCGATCCGCTTCGAGCAAAAAGGCGGGCGGGAGGCGCGGGGACGAGGCGACACCACGTCACCCCGCGGTCTCTGGCCCCGAATGCCTCCCGGCCCGCACCGGTCGTTGCGCCACCGCGCGGTGGCTCGAAACCGCACGCCGGATCAGGCGGCCTTCTCGATCTTGTTGGCCTTGAGGCAGCGGGTGCAGATGCGGACCCGCATGGTGCGGCCGCCGATGTTCGCCTTCACCCGCTGGAGGTTCGGCAGCGACCGGCGCTTCGTCTTGTTGTTCGCGTGGGAAACGTTGTTTCCGACGAGCGGACCCTTGTCGCAGATCTCACAACGGCGCGCCATCTCAGACTCCATGTGCGGGACGCCATCCCGGCGGCCCGAAAGCGATACGGCCCAACTGATTGCCCGTGGGCCTTTCAGAGGGCGCGGAAGGTAACAGAAAAATCGTATCGATCAAGCGCCGTGGTGCAACTTCCGCGTTTTCCTCGGGATTCCCGGCCTCCGGGCGATCACCGGCGATCCTTTCCCGCTATCGCCTGCGCCGCCGCCGCGACCGATCGGCCGGCGAGGAAGGCGCCTTCCAGACCCAGGCCGGGGAGGAGCTCGGGCCCCGCGTGGAGGATGCCGCCCACGGGAGAGCGGACGGGCAGCCCCTCGAAGGCAGGCTGGCGCGGGGCGGCGAAGCGGAAGGCGGCGGGCTCGATCGGGGGCGCGGCCCGGTGGCGGATCCACCGCTCGTGGAAGGGGAGGAGCTCTTCGAGGAGCGCGTCCACCTCTTCCTCCCGCGCCCACGAGGCGACGGTGAGGATGCGGGCGTCCTTCTCCTCCTTGCCGTCGTCTCGCCACGCGGGGGTGGTCTGGAGGAGCGCGACGGCGCCGCCGGCGGCGGTGGCGATGGCGAGGGGGGCGAGGGGCTGCGGCAGGCCGGCGCTCCGCACCACCAGGGAGCGGACGCGCAGGGGGACGGCGGTGATCGGCTCCGCCACCTGCCGCACCGCCGCGCGCCTGCGCCCCTCGGGGAGGAGCCCCGCCAGCTCGGCGGCGGGGAGGGCGGCGACGAGGGAGCGGGCGCGCCAGAGCTCGCCGCCGATCCGCAGGCCGGCGAAGCGGCCCCGCTCGAGGACCACCTCCTCCACCCGCGCCACCAGGGCGTCGCCACGCCGCGCGCGCACGTGCCCCACGAGCTGCGCCTCGAGGCCGCCATCGGGCAGGTGGTGGAGGCCGTGGAGGAGCGGGGCGGTGGCGCGGGCGAAGGCGAAGCCGCCGGGGCGATCGTCGCAGGAGAGGCTGGCGAAGCGGTGGAGGGCGAGGAGCGCCGCCTCGAGCCGCCCGGCGCCGTCGAGGGCGAGGGGCGCCTCGAGGATCGCCCGGTTGGCGCGCACGTGGTTCCAGCGGCGCAGGCGTTCGCCGAGGGTGAGCGGCAGCAGCGGCGCGCCCGCGGCGACGGGCGCGGTCGCCTCCACCTGCGCGGCGAGGCGGGCGAGGGCGGCGGCGATGGGCGCCGCCTCCGCGCCGAAGGCTCGCTGGAGCTCGCGCTCGCGCAGCGGCTCGAAGCGGCTGCGGGGAAGGAGGAGCTGGAGGGCGACCGGCTCCAGCGCGCGCTGGATCACGGGCCCGAGGGTGAGCTCGTCGAGCGTCTCGCGGACGATCGGCAGGAGCTTCGGCGAGGGGAGGAGCTGGGGCGCGGTGGGCATCCGCCACCCGCCCGATTCGTAGAGGCCCGCTGCGGTCGGGGCGACGTGGAGGACGCGCAGGCCGCGCTGGGCGAGCAGCGCCGCGGCCACCAGGCCGGGCATGGCGCCGCCGAGCACGGCGACGTCGTAGAGCTGGGTCGGGCGGCCCGGGGCAGCGGTCGCCCTGGCGCTGGCTCCACCCGGCCCGCTCATGCCCGCGGCACCTGGAGGGCTGCGTCCGGATCGAGCCCGTCGAGATCGAGGTGGACCTTGCGTCCCTCGAGGCGCACCCGCCCCTGGGCGAAGAGGCCGACCACCGCGGGGAGGAGCTGGTGCTCCTGCCGCTGGATCCGCTGGTGGAGGGTCGCCTCATCGTCGCCCGGGAGGATCGGCACCGCCGCCTGGGCGACGATGGGACCGGTGTCGGTCCCCTCGTCGACGAGGTGGACGGTGCAGCCGGTGATCCGCGCACCCGCGTCCAGCGCCTGCTTGTGGGCGGCGAAGCCCGGGAAGGCGGGCAGCAGCGAAGGGTGGACGTTGAGGAGGCGGCCGTGCCAGCTGCGCACGAAGGCGCTGCCGAGGATGCGCATGAAGCCGGCGAGAACCACCAGCTCGACGCCGTGGCGCTCCAGCTCCGCCTGCACCGCCGCGTCGAAGGCCTCGCGGCTGGCATGCTCCCGGTGCGGGATGCAGACCGTGGGGATCCCCGCCGCCTTCGCCTTCTCCAGAGCGCCGGCGCCGGGGACGTTGCAGATCACCACGGCGATCCGCGCGTCGATGCGCCCCGCCTCGATCGCCTCGATGAGCGACGCGAGGTTGGTGCCGGTTCCGGATGCGAGGACGCCGAGGGAGAGCATGGGGGCCACGAAGGTACCACGTCAGCCGACGTGGAGGACCTCGCAGATCGCCTCGCCCTCGCCCTGCTCGACGGTGCCGATCCGGCGGGCGTCGATCCCGCGGCCCCGGAGGAGCTCGAGGGCCTTCGCCTCGTCGGCGGCGGGGACGACCACGGTGAAGCCGATGCCCAGGTTGAAGGTCTGGAGCATGTCGTCCCAGGGCACGTCGCCGCCGGTGCGGATCAGCTCGAAGATCGCGGGGATCTCCCAGGTGCGCGCGTCGAGGACCGCCTTCGTCCCCTCGGGGAGGGTCCGCGGCACGTTGCCCACCAGGCCGCCGCCGGTGACGTGGCTCATCGAGCGGACGTCGACGCCGCCGCGCCGGAGCGCGAGCACGTCCTTCACGTAGATCCGCGTCGGGGCGAGGAGGATGTCGCCGAGGGTGCCGCCCGCCATCTGCTCGTCGAGCGGCAGGCCGAGGTGCTCGAGGAGCACCTTGCGGGCGAGGGAGTAGCCGTTGGAGTGGAGGCCGCTGGAGGGCAGGCCGATCACCACGTCGCCGGGGGCGACGCGGCTGCCGTCGACGATCTCGCTCTTCTCCACCACGCCCACGCAGAAGCCGGCGAGGTCGTACTCGCCCGGCGCGTAGAAGCCGGGAAGCTCCGCGGTCTCGCCGCCCACCAGCGCGGCGCCGGCGAGCTCGCACCCCTTCGCGATCCCCGCCACCACCTCCGCCGCCTGGTCGGAGGAGAGCTTGCCGGTGCCGAAGTAGTCGAGGAAGAAGAGCGGCTCGGCGCCGGTGCAGGCCACGTCGTTGACGCACATGGCGACCAGGTCCTGGCCGATGGTGTCGTGGCGGCCCGCGAGGAAGGCCACCTTGAGCTTGGTGCCCACGCCGTCGGTGCCGGAGACGAGGACCGGCTCGCGGTAGCCGGCGGGGAGGGAGACGAGGCTGGCGAATCCGCCGATCCCCGCCATCACCTCGGGGCGCATGGTGCGCTTCGCCGCGGGCTTGATCCGCTCGACGAGACGATCGCCCTCTTCGATGTCGACGCCGCTGTCCTTGTAGGTGATGGCCACTGTCGCCTCCTGGCGGGAAGGCGGCGGCTGTTAGCAGAGCGGGGAGGGCGTTTCAAGCGACCGCGCCGGGCGGGGGATCACCGCAGGGGTTCGACCCTGCCGCGGGCGAGGGAGGCGATCGCCGCGAGGACGCCGGCGGTTCCGCCGGCAAGGGCGGCCAGGTGGAGGCCCTGCGCCGCCGCGGCGCCGTCGTGGCCGGCGGCGCCCGCAGCGGCGAAGACCGCGGCGCCGATGGCGTTGCCCACGAGCAGACCCGTGATCCGGACGCTGGCGAGGAGCCCGCCCGCGGTGCCGAGCCGCTCGCGGGGGACCGAGCCCATGAGCGCGCTGTTGTTGGGCGACTGGAAGGTGCCCACGGCGAAGCCGATGCCGGCGAGGCAGGCGGCGATCCCCAGCGGGCCCGCCGACTCCGCTACCAGGGAGAGGACGAGGAGCGCGCAGGTGGAGAAGATCGCGCCGGCGGTGGCGAGGGCACGGAGGGTGCCGGGGCGGTCGGCGAGGGCGCCGGACCAGGGCGCCGCCACGGCGAGGGCCAGGGGGAGAGCGGTGAGGACGAGGCCCATCTCGCCGGTGTCGAGCCCGAGCGCGTCGGTCAGATAGAAGGGCATCACCAGGTTGACCGCCCCCACGGTGACGAAGACGAGGAAGCCCGCCGCGGCGCTCCCCGAGAAGACGCGGTTGCGGAAGAGGGCGAAGTCGATCACCGGCGCGGGCTCGCGCAGCTCCACCCGGACGAAGAGGGCGCCCAGGGCGAGCGTCCCCGCGCCGAGCCCCAGCACGAGGGGCGACGCGAAGCCCGCGTGCCCGCCGAGGGAGAGGCCGAGGCTCAGGCAGCCCAGGCAGGCGGCGAGGAGGAGGGAGCCCGGCACGTCGAAGCGCTCGCGGCCCGTCCGCCTGTCCGGGGGGACGGCGCGGACCACCGCCATCGCGGCGAGGCCCGCAAGAGGTACGTTGGGGAGGAAGATCCAGCGCCAGGAGAGCGCCTCGAGGACGACGCCGCCGATGGCGGGGCCCGAGGCGAGCCCCGCGCTCACCGCGAGGCCGATCCAGCCGAGCACCCTGCCGCGCTGCGAGGCGGGGAAGACCTCCGTCAGGATCGCGGTGCCGGTGGCGTTCATCGCCGCGCCGCCGATTCCCTGGATCACCCGCGCCCCGATGAGGAAGGGGATGGTCTGCGCCGCGGCGCACGCGGCGCTGGCGAGGGCGAAGATCACGAGGCCGAGCGCGTAGATCCTGCCGCGGCCGAGCAGGTCTGCCGCGCGCCCCATGTTGAGAAGGAGGCTGGCGAGGACGAGGAGGTAGGAGAGGACCACCCATTCGACGAGGCCGAGCCCGGCGTCGAACTCCGCGGCGAGGGTGGGGAGGGCGACGTTGACGACGCTCGCGTCGAGCGTCGACATGAACGCCCCCACCGCGACCGCGGCGAAGGCGAGGTGTCGGAGCGGGTGGGCTTCTTCGCGCATCGCGGGTCTGCGGTCGGGAGACGGTGACGACTTCCTTCCGGGTACGTTGATCTTTCCCGCTTTCGTCAGCAATCTCCGCTGCGCTCCGATCGCGTCCATTCGGGACCGACCGAAGAGACGATGTTCGCGCCAGGCGCGCACGTCCTGCACGGATTCCACCGCGACCGCTGCAGGACCCACGAGCCCTCCGGGGCACGGAATGCCGAACGATGTCCAACGACGATCCCCTCTTCAACCGCCACGGGCGCATCCTCCCCGCGGGCTCGGTCCTCTTCCGCGAAGGCGAGCCGGGCGGGGAGATGTACGTGATCCAGTCGGGCGTGGTCCGCATCACGCGCAACGTCCGCGGCGGATCCAGGCTCCTCGCCACCCTGGGGCCCGGCGAGTTCTTCGGGGAGATGGCGATCATCTCGAGCAAGCCCCGCACCGCCACCGCCGAGGTGGTGAGCGAGGCGCGCCTCCTGGTGATCGACGCCCGGACCTTCGAGACGATGGTGCGGAGCAACGCGGAGATCGCCGTCCGCCTGATCCGCAAGTTCGCCGAGCGGCTCGCCGAGGCGGACGACCAGATCGAGAACCTGGTCCTGCGGGACGCCTCCAGCAGGATCGTCCACCACGTGGCCCGGCTCGCCACCACGAGGGGCAGGCCCACCCCCGACGGAATCCGCGTGGAGATCGACGTGGAGGCGCTGCCGGCGCTCCTGGGGGTCGAGCCCCGGCACGTCGACGACGTCTTCGCCCGGATGAACCGGGCGCGGATCTGTCTCCCGGCGGATGGGGGCTGGCTCGTCCCGCAGGTGGAGCAGCTCCACGACTTCCTCGATTTCCTCGAGAAGCGCGACCGCTACGCCGGCCTCGCCCACACGTGACGCATGGCGTCGGACCGCCGCCCCCGGGGTCCGGTTCGACGCGGTGCAGATTGCCGGCGCGGGCCAGACGGTGTAGAGACCCGCGCCTATGGCATGGTTCCGCAAGGAGAAGCCCAAGGTCGCCGCGCCGGCGGTGGATACCCGCAACCGCCCGAGCCGGATGGAAGGGCTGTGGGCGAAGTGCGAGGGGTGCGGGGAGATCCTCTACCGGCAGGAGTTCGAGAAGAACTGGAACGTCTGCCCGGTCTGTGGCCACCACGCGGCGCTCCCGGCGCGCCGGCGGCTCGAGCTCGTCCTCGACGAGGGGTCGTTCGAGGAGCTGGATACGGGCCTCGCGCCCCGCGATCCCCTCCAGTTCTCGGACTCGAAGAAGTACCGGGACCGGGCGAAGGCCACGTTCAAGGCGATCGGCGAGCGCGACGCGTTCATCTCCGGCCTCGGTACGATCGACGGCCAGCCCGTCTCGATCGGCACCTTCAACTTCGCCTTCATGGGCGGGTCGATGGGCTCGGTGGTGGGCGAGAAGGTCACCCGCGTCTTCGAGCGCGCCATCGACCGCAAGTGCCCGGCGATCGTCTTCTCCGCCTCGGGCGGCGCCCGCATGCAGGAGGGCATCTTCTCCCTCATGCAGATGGGCAAGACGGCGGCGGCGATCCGGCGCTTCCGCGACACGGGCAAGCCCTACATCAGCGTGATGCTCCACCCGACCACCGGTGGCGTGGCCGCGTCCTTCGCCTGGCTGGGCGACGTGATCATCGCCGAGCCCAGGGCGCTGATCGGCTTCGCCGGCCCGCGCGTGATCGAGCAGACCATCCGCCAGAAGCTCCCCGAAGGCTTCCAGCGCTCCGAGTTCCTGCTCGAGCACGGGATGATCGACAAGATCGTCCACCGGCGGGAGATGAAGGAGCAGCTCTCGAAGCTGATCGGTCTCCTCGGCTGACGCGCCGCGAAGCGGCGGCTCGCTCCGCCGGAGGCGGAGCCAACGGAAGACTGCATGGCGCGCGCCTGTCTTCCCGCGCAAGCGGGGCCGGGTGGCGGACGTACGAGACGCATGGAGTGCACCTGCTGCGGGGCGTGCTGCGTGGCGCCCGACATCGCCGCGCTCGACAAGCCGCTCGGTGTCCGGTGCCCGCACCTGGCGCCGGACAACCTCTGCTCGATCTACGAGGACCGGCCGCAGATCTGCCGCGACTACGCGGCGGATCGCCTCTGCGAGGAGATCGCCGCCCCCACCCTCGAGGAGCGGGTGGCGCGCTACCTCGCCGTCTTCGGGCTGGAGGAGGAGGCGGCGCGCAACAGGGCGGAAGGGGTGCGCTCGATGCGCGCGGCGCGGCTGCGGGTGGTGGCGTGAGCGCCGCGCCGGGATCGGGCGAGCGCTTCCTGGCGCCGCTCCCCCAGAGCTCGATCGAGCTCGGCCTCGAGCGGATCGCCGCCGCGTGCGCGGCGCTGGGCGAACCGCAGGGGCGCTACCCGGCGATCCTCGTCGCCGGCACCAACGGCAAGGGCTCGACCTGCGCCTTCCTCGACGCGGCGCTGCGCGCGGCGGGGAAGCGGGTGGGGCTCTACACCAGCCCGCACCTCGTCTCCTGCCGCGAGCGGATCCGCGTGGGCGGCGCTCCCATCTCCACCGCGGCGCTCGACGAGGCGGTGGAGCGGCTGCGCGCCGCCTACCGCGGCCCGCCGCTCACCTACTTCGAGGCGATGACCGCGCTCGCCTTCGATCACTTCGCCCGCGCCCGCGTCGACGTGGCGGTGATCGAGGTGGGGCTCGGCGGCAGGCTCGACGCCACCAACGTGCCCGGTAGCGATCTCCGCGCCACGGTGGTGACGCGCCTCGGCCTCGATCACGCCGAGTGGCTCGGGGAGACGATCGAGGCGATCGCCGCGGAGAAGGGAGCGATCTGCAGGCAGGGCGTGCCGCTCGTCACCGCGCCGCAGCCCGCCGGCGCCCTCGCGGTGCTGGAGCGGATCGCCGCGGAGCGCGGGGCGCCGCTGGTGGTGGCGGGGCGCGACGCGACCCTGGTGCCCGGCGAGGGTGGTCTCTCCTGGGAGGGACGGCGCTGGCGGATCGACGGGATCCGGCTCGGGCTCAAGGGGGCGCACCAGGCGCAGAACGCGGCGGTCGCCCTCGCCACCCTGGAGGCATGCGGCCTCGGGGTGGACGAGACGGCGGCGCTGGAGGGGCTCCGCGCTGCCCGCTGGCCGGGACGGCTCGAGGTGGTCGGCGAGCGGCCGGTGGTGGTCCTCGACGGGGCCCACAACCCGGACGGCGCCGCTGCGCTGGCGGACAGCTTCCCCTCCCTGTGGCCGGGCGTCCGCCCGCAGCTCGTCTTCGGCGTGCTCGGGGACAAGGAGCGCCACGGGATGATGGAGGCGCTTCTCCCCCTGGCTGCCAGGGTCCACCTCTGCACCCCCGACTCGCCCCGGGCGGTTCCCGCCGCCTCCCTCGCGGAGGAGGCGAGGGGCCATGCCCGCGAGGTGGAGGTCCACGCCACGGTGGAAGCCGCCCTGGACGCCGCCCGCGCGGCCGCGGGGGCGGCAGGCGTGGTGCTGGTCTGCGGGTCGCTCTACCTGGTGGGCGAGGCGCGCCGGCTCCTCTGCGGCGATCAGCCTGCCTAGCCTCCCCCCCGGCGGGGGACGGCCCTCGACGCAGCGCGGCAAGCGACCCATCTTTGGGCCATGCCCGTCGCCCCCTGCGTGGCTGCGGCGCCGATGCCCAGATTGCGTCGAGGTACCGTGTACGAGCCGATCGACAGCCTGCTGCGGGACGAGCCGACGGTCGACGAGGTCGACTTCAAGTCGCTGTACCGGAAGGCGCACTACGAGGTGACCACCGCCGACGGCTGGAGGCTGGTGGTCACGAGGTACCAACCCGTCCGGCAGCCCTTCCACCAGCCGCTCTTCGGGGAGCCGCTCCTCCTCGTGCACGGCTTCTCCCAGAACCGCCACACCTGGACCAGCGGGCAGTTCGTCAAGAACCTGCTCTTCTTCGGCGTCGACATCCACGTGGCGGAGCTGCGCGGCCACGGGCTCAGCTCGGTGGAGCTGCAGCGGCGGCGGGCGCGGGAGGAGGGGACGCCGCTGCCCGAGGACATCGACTACGGCTGGGACATCGACTCGTACTTCCTCCACGACCTGCCGGCGATCGTCGAGGGCGTGCAGCGGGAGACGGGCAGGCAGCGGATCTTCTACTGCGGTCACTCGATGGGCGGGATGCTCGGCTACGGCTACGCCGGGCTCCACGATCACTTCGAGGGGCTGATCACCATCGGGGCGCCGTGCGATCTGGGGAAGGGCTTCTTCCTCCTGCGGCTGCTGGCGCTGCTCGAGCCCGCGCTCGGCCACGCCCTGGACACCGCGCTCCTCGCCCTCAACCTGGAGCGGCGCACGCGGCACCTCCTCGGCCGCGGGGCGGGGGCGGGGCTCAAGGTGCTGCGGATGCGGCGGATCGCCGAGCGGCTCCTTCCCGCCGGGGCGCCGCCCGGCGCGCTCAGCTACAGGTACGTGCCGCTCGACGAGGTGCTGCGCTGGATCGGCGGCATGCTCACGCCGGAGAACATCGCCCGCTACGAGCGGGTGGCGCCCTTCCTGCTCAACCTGATCACCAACCCGGCGCGCGTGACCCACGAGGACGTGCGGTGGCTCCTCCGCGAGGGCGGCGAGCGCGAGCCGCGCGGGGTGATCGAGCAGTTCGCGAAGTGGATCCGCCGAGGCGAGCTGGCCTGCTACCGCACCGGTTACGACTTCAAGCGCAACTTCGGCAGGATCCGCGTGCCGATGGCGATCATCTTCGGCGACATGGACAAGCTGGCGTCGGTGCGGAGCACGGCGGCGGTCTACCGCGCGGCGCAGTCGGACTACCTGCTCTGGCGGCCGGTGAAGGGCAACAGCCACATCGAGCTGACCATGGGGCACGACATCCGGCAGATCTGCTACGACATCAAGAACCTGCTCGAGTACGCCATCACCCACCGCAGGCGGCGGCCGTCGCTGCCGCGGCTCGAGGGAGAGGGCAGGGCGCGGCGGTAGTCCACAGGGGCGGGCGGCCCGGCGGGCGCTCCGCCGGGTGGCGGCGCCTGGCGCGCCGGGGATCGCGTGGTACGGTCGCCGGACGTGAAACGGCTCCTGTCCAGCCTGCTCGTCGCCGTGCTGGCGGCGCCCGCCGCGGCGGAGGCGGCGCGCAACCGCCTGGTGGACGTGCGCCTGCGGGCCGACGGCGACGGCGCGGTGGTGGAGGTGGTGGGGACGCGCCCGCCGAGCTTCACCACGGCGAGCGGGTCGGGGCGGCTGATCGTCGACATCGACGACGCGGACTGGGAGGCGGCGGCTGCGGTGCTGGCGGGGGTGGGGCCGGTGCTGGGGGTGCGCGGCCAGGAGCGCGGCAGGCAGGCGCGGCTGACGATCGAGCTGGAGCCGGGGGCGGAGGCGGCGCTGGCGGCAGCGGGAAATACGCTGCGGATCGAGGTGGAGCGGGGGCTGGCGTGGCAGGGCGGGCCAGCGGCGCCCGGGGGCGAGGCGGAGCGGATCGCGGCGGCGGTCGAGCGCACGGCGTGGGAGGAGGCGGAGCGGCTCGCGCGGGCGGAGCGCGAGCGTGCCGCGCGTGCGGGGGCGGACGCTCACGCAGCCGCCGCCACCGCGCCGGGTGCTCGCGGGGGGCCGGAGCGCGTTGCCCGTGCTGCCGCCGATCGCGCCGTGCGCGACGAGCGGGAGCGCGGTGCGCGAGCGGAAGCGGAAGCGCGCGAGGTTGCCGCCCGCGCTGCCGCAGATCGTGCTGCGCGCGAAGAGCGGGAGCACGCGGCTCGTGGGGCGGCGGAGGAACGCGAAGCTGCCGCTCGTGCTGCCGCGGAGCAGGCTGCGTTCGAAGAGCGTGTGCACGTCGCGCATGCGGAGGCGGAGAAGAGCGAGGCTGCCGTTGGTGCTGCCGCCGAGCGTGCTGCGAGCGAAGATCGTGTGCGCGTCGCGCGTGTGGAAGCGGAGGAGCGAGAGGCTGTCGCTCGCGCTGCCGCCGAGCGTGCTGCGAGCGAAGAGCGTGTGCGCGTGGCGCACGCGGAGGCGGCGAAGAGCGAGGCTGCCGTTCGTGAGGCCGCCGAGCGTGCTGCGAGCGAAGATCGTATGCGCGTCGCGCGTGTGGAAGCGGAGGAGCGAGAGCCTGTCGCTCGCGCTGCCGCCGAGCGTGCTAAGAGCGAAGAGCGTGTGCGCGTGGCGCACGCGGAGGCGGAGAAGCGCGAGGCTGCCACGCGCGCTGCCGCCGAGCGCGCGGGTCGTGAAGAACGGGCACGCGTCGCGCGGGCGGAAGCCGAAGCGACGGAAGCTGCCGCTCGTGATGCCGCCGAGCGCGCGGGTCGTGAAGAACGGGCACGCGTCGCGCGGGCGGAAGCCGAAGCGACGGAAGCTGCCGCTCGTGATGCCGGCGAGCGCGCGGGTCGTGAAGCACGGGCACGCTTCGCGCGTGTGGAAGCCGAAGCGCGCGACGCTGCCGCTCGTGGCGCCGCCGAACGTGCGGCTCGCGAAGAGCCCGCGCTCATCGCCGGTGCGGAAGCGCAGAAGCGCGACGCTGCCGCCGAAGGTGCTGCCTCTGATAGGCCTGCCCGCGTCGCCCGCGCGGAAACACGCGAAGCTCCCACCCGCGCCGCCCGCGGGGATCGAGAGCGCCCGGCACCCGCGGATCTCCACGCGCGCGCCGAACGGGAGCCACGCGCCACCGCGGCGCCCGCCCGCCAGGAGCTCACCTACCTCGGCTTCAAGCCGATCCCCGGCGGCGCCCGCATCGTCGTGCGCACCGCCGCCGCGCCCGCCTACAGGCTCGACCGCAGGGCGGACCGGCTCGTCCTCGTCCTCGACCGCGGCCACATCCCCCTCGCCAACAACCGCCGCGCGATCGACGCCTCCTTCTTCGGCACGCCCGTCGGCCTGATCCGGCCGGTCGAGGATCTGCGAAGCGACGAGGTGCGGGTGGAGATCGCCCTCCGCACCGCCGCCCCCACCGTCCAGGTGGCGGTGCAGGGCACCGAGCTCACCATCGACGTGGTGCGCTGACCGGCTCCCCACCCGCCCCCCTCGCCAGCGCCGGCGGGATGGGGCAGGATGCGGTGCGCTTCCGATTCACCTTTCGTGCGAACGCGCACCGTACCCAGGGAGATCCCATGCGTACCCTCGTCCTCGCCGCCGGCCTCCTCCTCTCCGCCACCACCGCCCTCGCCCTTCCGACCGCCGCCGCGGCGGCGGAGAAGGAGAGCGCTTCCGCCCTCGCCCTGGAGCTGGCAAGGCTCTCGCTGCCGAAGGCGACCTGGGACGAGATGATCCGGGCGATCGAGGCCTCGCAGCTCGACATGCTCGAGCAGATGCCCGGCGAGAAGGATCCCGCCTTGCTCGCGAAGGCGAAGACCCTCTTCCAGACGACGATGAGCCGTCTGCTCGACTACGAGGAGATGGTGGACCTGCAGGCGGGCCTCCTCGCCAAGTACTACACCGCCGCCGAGCTGAAGGAGCTGATCCGCTTCTATGGCTCGCCCCTCGGGCAGAAGTCGCTCCGGATCACCCCCGAGGTGATGAAGGACGTGATGGCGGCGGTGCAGCAGCGGCTGATGACCGAGCTCCCGAAGCTCCAGCAGCAGCTGGTGGAGGACCTCGGGGCGGACGCGCGGCAGTAAGAACTGGCGACGGACGCCGGGCTCTGGTTCCATGCGCGGCCGTGTCCGGCGTCCGTCCGATCCTCCTCGCGCTCCTCCTCGCGGCGCTCCCCGCAGCGGCGCAGCCGTCGCTCCCGGGCCTCGACCCCGAGGCACAGGTGGCGGTGGAGGCGCAGCGCCTCACCTGGGAGGAGGAGGGCATCGCCCGCGCGGAGGGCGACGTGCGCGTCGCCTCCGGCACCATCCGCCTCGCCGCGGACGTCGTGGTCTACGACACGGCGCGCGGCACGGTGCAGGCGGAGGGCCGCATCACCGTGGTGGACGGCACCTTCGTCGCCCGGGCGGATCGCGGCTCGTTCGACCTCGCCACCGGCGCCGGCCTCCTCGAGGGCGTCTCCCTCTGGGAGAAGAAAGCCCCCGTCGAACCGGAGGCGGCGTTCGGCGCCTCCACCGATGCGCTGGGCCTTCTCGGCGGCAACGCCATCGCCATCCGCTCCCGCTCGATCCGCCGCCAGGCGGACGGGAGCTGGATCGCGGAGCACCCCACCGTCACCACCTGCGACTGCGGCGAGGATCCGCCGAGCTGGACCGTCGGCGCCTCGAGCGCGCGGGTCACGCCGGACGACCGCGTCCACCTCGTCTGGCCGGTCTTCTACGCCCGCGGCATCCCGGTCGCGGCCTTTCCCTACTTCGCGATGCCGCTGGAGACGGAGCGGCAGAGCGGCCTGCTCCTCCCCGACGTCTACCTCACCAGCAAGCGCGGCTTCTCGTGGGAGCAGCCGCTCTACCTGGTGCTGGGGCGCTCGTACGACGCCACCCTGACCGGCGGCTGGTTCTTCGGCAGCACCGACGAGCAGCGCATCCCCGCCTTCCTCGGCGGCCCGCCGGAGACCTCCGAGCTGCACCGCGGCTTCAAGGGGCCCAGGGGCAGCGCCGAGTTCCGGTACGCGCCCCGCCGCGGCACCGCCGGCAGGCTCTTCGCCGCCTACGCGCACGATCTCTCCTACCGCGCGCCGGACCGGGGCAGCACCGTCCCCGGCACCGTCCCCGATCGCCTTCCCGTGTCGAACGAGGGGACGCCGGTCGAGTTCCCGGTCTCCGATCCCCACCGCTTCTTCCTCCAGATGGAGCACGTGGACGACTGGGGCGACGGGTGGGGCGACCGGCTCGATCTCAACCTCGCCTCGGATCGCTTCTACGTGCGCGACTTCACCGACGAGGTGGTCCAGCGCAGCAACGGCGTCCTCGCCTCCTCCGCGTGGCTGGCGAAGCGCGAGGGCTCGCTCCTTCTCGAGGCGGACGGCACCTACCTCCAGGATCTGCGCCTCCCCTTCGAGACCAACGATCCCGACGATCCGGACGGCAGGCGCGCGCCGCCGCTGGGCTACCTCGAGTCGCCGGAGCTCTTCGGGCACCACCGCCGCAACACCTTCGCCCGCCTGCCCGCCTTCGCCGCCGATCTCGCGCGCCTCCACCTCCCCGGCGGCGCGGGCCTCTCGCTCCACGCGGGCGCGGCGCGCTTCGCGCCCCTCACCTCCACCGGCTTCGGCGACGAAGGCACGGACGGCAGGGCGCCCGGCGATCCCGGCTACCCCGGCCCCGATCCCGACGGCACCGAGAACAACGGCATCCTCGACGAGGGGGAGCGCGCCGCCGCCACACGGCTCGCGCTGCGTCCCACGCTCACCCTCCCGATCCTCGCCGGCCGCTTCCTCTCCGTGACGCCGATGGCGGGCTGGCGCGAGCAGCTCTACCTCTACGACGCGGAGGAGGACGGGCACGCGGGCTACGGCCTCCTCGGCCTCGACGCCCATACGCAGCTCGCGCGCACCTTCGCCGGCGGCACGGTGCGCCACGCGATCGTCCCGCGCCTGCAGCTCCGCGGCTTCTTCCCCGGCGGAGACGAGGCGGCGCCCGCGCGCCCCTACGACGAGCTCGACGTGCGGCCGCTCGAGTCATTCGGCCAGGCGCGCCTCGCCCTCGGCACCCGCGTCGACGTGGCGCGCGACGGAGGCGGCATCGCGGTGGCGGAGGCGGAGGTGGGCGAGGACTTCCTCGTCGCTCCGGAGGCGTCGGCGGTTGCGAGCTGGGTGCGCGCCAACCTCTCGGTCCGCCCGCTTCGGCTCGACGGCATCCTCCGCTGGGAGCGGGAGCTGCACGAGCTCTCCGAGGTGGCCGCCTCCGCCTCCCTCACCGCCGACGCGGGCCACCAGCTCCGCGCCGGCTACAGGCGGCTGGCGGAGAGCGGATCGTCCCGCCTCCTCGCGGGACCGGATCAGCTCTTCGCGCCGGGAACCGTGGACGGCGCGCGCCTCGCCATCGACCTCGTCGACGCCGGCCTCGTGGAGGCGCTCCACCAGGTGAGCGCCGGCGCGACCGTGGTGCCGATCCGCGGCCTCTCGCTCCGCTACGATCTGCTCGTCCTCGCCACGCTCCCCTCCGATCCCATCCTCGAGCAGCGCGCGGGGCTCGGCTACCTCTCCGGGTGCGGCTGCTGGGGCGCCGAGCTCCGGGTCGCCTTCCGCCGGGGCGAGCCGATGCCCGATTTCGGTTTCTCCCTTGATCTCACGGGCTTGCTCCAGCTCTGACCCGCATGGGGGGTGTATGGGAGGATTGGCTCTCCTCCCGGGGGACTTGTATATTTTTCACTGCTGGTCGCTTGGTCTCTCTCGGTCCGATGGGTAGAGCCACTGTGCACCAACAAACCATGCCACCCGGCACTACCTGCCCCGGGTGGGAAAACGGAAGCCCATTGTGAGCAATATCGTCCGTTCGGTGGGTCGCAGAGTCCGAGAGCTGCGCACGCGCGCCGGCATGACGCAGGAGCGGCTCGCTGAACGAGCGGAGATTTCGGTCTCGTTCCTCTCCATGATCGAGCGGGGTGAGCGATCGCCCCATCTCGAGACCCTGGACCGCCTGGCCTACGGCCTCAACGTGCCGGTGGAGGCGCTCTTCCGCACCGGCTTCGAAGGCCTCGATCTCCTCGGCGTTGTCGATCCACCCGATCCCGCGCCGACGCAGGAAGCGGAACCTGCCAGCGCCCGCCGACGCTGAATGTCATCCGCTGCTTGACCATGCGTCGGTCGCTCGCCAATCTTCTCCGCTCGACCGATTCATCAGTCGGGGGGAGCAAAAGGTGAACGAAACCCGGGTGGACAACAGCAGCCCCAACGTCGACAGGCGCCAGGCAATCCTGCGCGCGGCCGTGAACGTCTTCGCGGAGAAGGGCTACCACGGCTGCAGAATCTCGGACGTCGCCCAGGAGGCGGGCGTCGCCTACGGCCTCGTCTACCATTACTTCCGCAACAAGGAGGAGCTCCTCCACTCTGTCTTCACCGACGGGTGGTCGCGCTTCGCCTCCAACCTGACGCGCCTGGTGGAAGCGGATCTGCCGCTGCGCGAGAAGGTCGGCTCCATCGTCGACCACTGCTTCGATGTCTACCGGGACGATCCCCGCTCGATGCGGGTGATGATCCTCGAGGTGGCCCGCACCCCCGCCTTCCGCGACAGCGCCAAGCGCAACGCGTTCGAGGAGGGGATCGCCCTCACCGCTCGGCTCCTCGAGGGGGCCCGCGCCCGCGGCGAGGTCCGCGACGGGATCGACCCCTGGCTCGCCGCCGCCATGCTCTTCGGCGCGGTGGAGGTCCTCCTCACCGCCTTCGTCCTCGGCACCCTCGACTTCGAGAACGAGGCCGACGTGGAGAAGGCCCGGAAGACGGCAGTGGAGATCTTCGTGGGCGGGGTGGGGCGGCCCGGCGCTTGACGGCCGCCCGCGACGGGCATAGCTGTCCGGCTTTCCGGAGGCGCCATGGCGCGGCTGCACAACTTCAACGCCGGTCCGTCGATCCTGCCGCTGCCCGTCCTGGAGGAGGCGCAGCGCAACCTCGTCGATCACCAGGGGCTCGGCCTCTCGGTGCTGGAGATGAGCCACCGCTCCGCCGCCTTCGAGGCGATCGTGGAGCGCGCGAAGGCGAGCCTGCGCCGGCTCCTCTCCCTGCCGGACGACTACGAAATCCTCTTCCTCCAGGGCGGCGCCTCGCTCCAGTTCGCGATGGTGCCGCTCAACCTCGACGCGGGCGGCGCCTACGTCAACACCGGCGTCTGGTCGAAGAAGGCGATCGCCGAGGCGAAGCGGACGGGCCGCGCGCCGCAGGTGATCTGGAGCGGCGAGGCGAACGGCTTCCGCGCCGTGCCCCGCCCGGACGAGCGGCTCGACACCGGCGGCGCGCCCTGGCTCCACTACACCAGCAACAACACCATCTACGGCACCCAGTGGCACCACGTCCCGCAGGTGGACGTGCCGCTCGTCTGCGACATGTCGAGCGACTTCCTCTCGGCGCCGATCGATCCCCGGCCCTACGGCCTGATCTACGCCGGCGCCCAGAAGAACGCCGGCCCCTCGGGCGTGACGGTGGTGGTGGGCAGGCGCGACCTCCTCGGCGCCTTCCGCGGCCCCGCCACCACGCCGACGATGCTCCGCTACGACACCCACCTCGAGGCGGGCTCGCTCTACAACACGCCGCCCACCTTCGGCATCTGGATCTGCGCGCTGGTCTTCGACTGGATCGAGGCGCAGGGCGGACTGGCGGGGATCGCCCGGAAGAACGAGGAGAAGGCCCGCCTCCTCTACGAGGTGATCGACCGGCGCAGCGATCTCTTCCGGGGCCACGCGGATCCCGCCTGCCGCTCGACGATGAACGTCACCTTCACCTTGCCCACGCCGGAGCTGGAGCAGCGCTTCCTCGCTGCCGCCGAGGCGAAGGGCTGCATCGGGCTCGCCGGCCACCGGCTGGTGGGGGGACTGCGGGCGTCGATCTACAACGCGATGCCGCTGGAGTCGGTGGAAGTACTGGCGGACCTGATGGATCGCTGGCAGCCGTGAGCTTTCGTGCTATGGTCCGCGGCCTTTTGGACGGAGGCCCGTAAGGCATGCCGAACGTAGTGATCGTCGGCGCCCAGTGGGGCGACGAAGGCAAGGGTAAGGTCGTCGACCTGTTCACCGAGCATGCCTCGGTGGTGGTGCGCTACCAGGGCGGCAACAACGCCGGCCACACCCTCGTGGTGAACGGCAAGAAGACGGTGCTGCACCTGATCCCCTCGGGCATGCTCCACGCGGGCAAGACCTGCGTCATCGGCAACGGCGTCGTGGTCGATCCCGAGGTCCTCTGCCAGGAGATCGACGGGCTCAAGGCCAACGGCTTCCTGCAGGACGACTCGCAGCTGGTGATCGCCGACGCCGCCCACGTGATCATGCCGTGGCACAAGCGGATCGACCTCCTCCGCGAGGGGGCGATGGGCGCGGCGAAGATCGGCACCACCGGCCGCGGCATCGGCCCCACCTACGAGGACAAGGTCGCCCGCAGGGGCGTGCGCGTCTACGACCTGGTGCGGCCCGAGCGGCTCCGCGCCGCGGTGGAGCGGACGCTCCCCGCTGCCAACGCGGAGATCGAGCGGCTGGGCGGCGAGCCCTTCGCACTGGAGGACGTGCTCGCCACCACCGGCCAGGCGGGCGCCCGCCTCGCCCGCTACGTGAAGGACTGCTCCCTCTACCTGGCGCAGCGCGTCCGCGAGGGGGCGCACATCCTCTTCGAGGGCGCCCAGGGAACGCTCCTCGACGTGGACCACGGCACCTATCCCTTCGTCACCTCCTCCAACACGGTGGCGGGCAACGCGGCGGTGGGCAGCGGCATCGGGCCGACGCTGATCGACGCGGTGGTGGGGATCACCAAGGCCTACACCACGCGGGTGGGCTCCGGGCCGTTCCCGACCGAGCTCCACGACGAGACCGGCGAGCGGCTGCGCCAGGCGGGCGCCGAGTTCGGCGCCACCACCGGCAGGCCGCGCCGCTGCGGCTGGCTCGACGCGGTGGTGCTCCGCTTCGCCGCGCGGGTGAACGGCCTGTGGGGGCTCGCCCTCACCAAGATGGACGTGCTCACCGGCTTCGACGAGGTGAAGATCGCTGTCGCCTACGAGATCGACGGACAGCGGGTGGAGGAGTTCCCCTCCGATCCGGAGCTCCTCGCCCGGGCCAGGCCGATCTACGAGACCCTGCCCGGCTGGGACGTGACGCTGCGGGGCAGCCGCCGCTACGAGGAGCTGCCGCCCACCGCGCGCGCCTACGTGGAGCGGATCGAGGAGCTGGTCCAGGTGCCGGTCACCGCGGTGAGCGTCGGCCCGGATCGCGAGGAGACGATCCTCCGCCAGAACCCCTTCCTCGAGAGGCGGTAGGGCGGGGATGTCAGGGCCGGCGATCCCGCCGGGCGGCCGGCCCGTAGAGAATCCGCGGGTTTGGCAGGGGCGCCGGCGATGGCCCGGCGCTTGCTGCGCGGACCGCGGGTGCCGCCCTCCGGGACGGCACCGGGAGAGGGGAAGGGCCGAGGCGCCGCGCGCGCTTCGGCCCTTTTTTTCCGGCCGGCCCGTTCCGCGCCGAAACGCCCCAAAGACTTGTAGGGCCAATTTGATGGGCGTATAACGCCCGGTCTTTGCGGGGGGAATCCTCTCCCTCGAGCGGAACGGAGCAGACGTGATCGAGCCGATCCTCGGTGGACTCATCGCCCAGGCGCAGGCGCCGGAAGCATCACCCGGCGCGGGCCTCATCCCGATGGTGCCCCTCCTGCTGATGTTCGTCGTGATCTACTTCCTGATGATCCGCCCGCAGCAGAAGCAGGCCAAGCAGCACCGCGCCTACCTCGATTCCCTCAAGGCGGGCGACGAGGTGGTGACCAACGCGGGCATCTACGGGAAGATCGTCTCCATCGCCGATCCGGCGGTGACCCTCGAGATCGCCCGCGACGTGAAGATCCGGGTGCTCAAGAGCCAGATCGCCGGGCCGCAGCCGGGCGCTTCGGCGAGCACCCCCACCGCGAAGTAGCAACGTCTGCGCAGCCTCCTCGCGACGGCTTCGCGGGGGGCGGGCGCGAGGATACGCATGGAACGCAGCTGGTACGTGCGGTTGGGGATGGTGTTGGCGGTGGTGCTGGGCGCCGTCTACCTCCTCATCCCGACCTTCGTCTATTTCTCGCTCCCGCCGGACGAGCGCAACGACCGCGCCACCTTCGAGGCGGCGGTGCCGTCCTGGGCGCCGAAGAAGCGGATCAACCTGGGCCTCGATCTCCAGGGCGGCGTCCACCTCGTCCTCGGCGTGGACCTCGACAAGGCGGAGCAGGATCGGATCGTCCGCCGCGCCGACGAGCTGCGCAACTGGGCCACGGGCCAGAAGCTCGCCTTCCAGTCGATCCGCGGCGACGCGCAGGAGCGGGTGGTGCGCGCCACCTTCGCCAATGACGCGGACGCAAACGCCTTCCGCCGCGCGATCTCCGAGTACTTCGGCGACATGGAGCTGCGCGACGGCGGCACGGAGAGCACCTGGGCGTTCAGCAGGGAGGCGAACCGCACCTTCCGCGAGAGCGCGGTGGACCAGGCGCTGCGCACCATCCGCAACCGCGTCGACAAGTGGGGCGTGGCGGAGCCGACCATCGCCCGCCGCGGCGAGAACGGCGTGCTGGTGCAGCTCCCCGGCTTCAAGGATCCGGAGCAGGCGAAGGCGCTGCTGGGCCGCACCGCCCAGCTCCAGTTCCAGATCGCCGCGGACGATCGCGCCGGCGAGGTGGTCAACGGCCTCGGGCCCCTCCCCGCCGGGCTCTCGCTGGGCAGCGACGGCTACCAGCCCTACGTCCAGTCGACCGATCGCGTCGCGCTGGAGAGCTTCCTCGCCGACAAGGCACCCGAGGGGCTCGAGTTCTCCATCGGCCGGGTGGAGGGGACCGGCGTGCCGGGCATCCCCACCGTCTACCGCAGCTACCTGCTCCGCTCGAAGGTGGAGCTGACCGGCGACAGGCTCACCGACGCCCGCCCGCTCCTCGACCAGTCGGGGCTCGGTGGCGGCAAGCCCTACGTCGGCCTCACCTTCGACACCGAGGGCGCCCAGCAGTTCGAGCGCCTCACCGGAGAGAACATCGGCAAGCGCCTCGCCATCGTCCTCGACGACACGGTCAACTCGGCGCCCGTCATCCAGTCGCGCATCGCCGGCGGCAACGCGCAGATCACCCTGGGCGGCAACAAGAACTACAACCAGCTCCTCCAGGAGGCGACGGAGCTTTCGCTGGTGCTTCGTTCCGGCGCGCTCCCCGCGCCGGTGAACATCCTCGAGGAGCGCACCGTGGGCGCCTCCCTCGGGCCGGAGCTGATCCGCAAGGGTTCGCTCGCCGCGGTGATCGGCCTCGCGCTGGTGATCCTGTTCATGGCCGTCTACTACAAGATGGCCGGCCTGATCGCCGACGTGGCGCTGCTGCTCAACGGCCTGCTCCTCCTCGCCGTGCTCGCCCTCATCGGCGCCACGCTCACGCTCCCGGGCATCGCCGGCTTCATCCTCACCCTGGGCATGGCGGTGGACGCCAACGTGCTCATCAACGAGCGCATCCGCGAGGAGCTGCGCGAGGGGCGGACGGTGAAGCACGCGGTCGAGAACGGCTACGGCAAGGCCTTCTGGACCATCTTCGACGCCAACCTGACCACGCTGATCGCCGCGGTGATCCTGCTGCAGTACGGCACCGGCCCGATCCGCGGCTTCGCCGTGACCCTGATCATCGGCCTGCTCGCCTCGGTCTTCACCGCCCTGGTGGTGACGCGCGTGATCATCGATGCGCAGGTGAAGCGCAGCGGTGGCGCGGCGTTCTCGGTCTGAAACGGATGCGACGGCGCCCGCCGCTCATCGCCGCGGGCGCTCCGGAGTCTTCTCCATGGAATTGATCAAACCGGGAACGAACTTCGACTTCCTGGCGAAGCGCAAGCTGGCGCTCACCATCTCGGGGGTCATGGTTCTCCTCATCTGGGTGCTGGTCCCGTTCCGGGTCAACCTGGGCGTCGACTTCGCCGGGGGCACCGAGATCGAGGTGCAGTTCAAGGGCGACGTCTCCGCCGCGGACGTGCGGCGCAACGTCGAGAGCGCCGGCTTCGCCGACGCCTCGGTGCAGCAGATCGGCGATCCCGCGGATCGCACCTTCCTCGTCCGCGTGGAGCGGATCGCCATCCTCTCGCCCGAGCAGGTGGCGGCGCTGCGCAGCAGCCTGCAGAGCGCTCTCGCCGACTACGGCGTCCAGTCGATCGACTTCGACGAGGCGGTGGGCGACCGGATCGATATCCGCACCGAGCGGCCCGTGCCGCAGGACGTGCTGCGCCGCGCGGTCACCTCGGTGGAGGGCGTCGCGCTGCGCAACACCGAGGAGCCGATCCGCGACCTGACCCGGAGCGGCCAGCCCTCGTACCAGGTGCTGACCCAGGGCCTCTCCGAGAAGGTGAGCGCGGAGCTCGCCGAGGAGTTCGGCGCCGATCGGGTCGAGGTGCGGCGCGTCGAGTACGTGGGTCCGCAGGTGGGCGAGCAGCTCCGCAACCAGGGCATCATGGCGGTGCTCCTCTCGCTGGTCGCGATCCTGCTCTACGTGGCCTTCCGCTTCCAGCCGAAGTTCGCGCCGGGCGGCGTGATCGCCCTCTTCCACGACGTGACCATCGTGATGGGCTACTACGTGGTGACCGGCGCAGAGTTCAACCTCACCTCGATCGCGGTGATCCTCACCATCGTCGGCTACTCGATCAACGACACCATCGTGATCTTCGATCGCGTCCGCGAGATCGAGGGGCGCAAGACGGGGCTGTCGCTCTACGAGATCCTCAACCTGGCCAACAACGAGTCGCTGAGCCGCACCATCATCACCTCGCTGCTCACCGCCCTCTCGCTCCTCGGCCTCCTGGTCTTCGCCGGCGGCACCACCCTGTGGGACTTCGCCGCGGCGATGCTCGTCGGCCTGGTGGCGGGTACCTACTCGACCATCTTCATCGCCGGCCCCTTCGCCCTCTTCTTCGACAAGTGGTTCGCGAAGCGCGAGGCGAAGCAGAAGGAGCGCGAGGCGCGCCTCGCCGCGCAGGACACCGAGAAGCCGCTGCCGCCCACCCGGCCGACCGGCGGCAGGCGCCGCGATCGCGCGCGGGCGGAATGACGCGGCGTGCGCTGGGAGCTGCAGCCGTCGTCCGATGAGGCGCTGGCGCTCGCCGCGGCCCTGGGCTGCCACCCGCTGGTGGCCCAGGTGCTGTGGCGCCGCGGGGTGCGGAGCCCGGCGGAGGCGCAGGCATTCCTCCAGCCGACCCTGGCCGAGCTTCCCGATCCCTCCCTGCTCAAGGGGATCGAGCCGGCGGTGGAGCGGCTGGTTCGGGCGCTCGAGACGGGCGAGCGGATCACCGCGTACGGCGACTACGACGTGGACGGGGTCACCTCGACCACGCTCCTCGTCTCCTTCCTGCGGGCCTGCGGGGCGTCGGTGGATCACTACGTCCCCCACCGCCTCGCCGAGGGCTACGGCCTCAACCTCGAGGCGGTGGCCCGCCTCGCCGGGCGGGGGACGCGCCTGCTGGTGACGCTCGACTGCGGCGTCACCGCGGTGGCGGAGGTGGACCAGGCGATCCGCCTCGGCGTCGACGTGGTGGTGGTCGACCACCACACCACACCGGCGGAGCTGCCGCGGGCCGCGGCGATCATCAATCCCTGGCAGCCCGGCTGCACCTACCCGACGCGCCACCTGTGCGCGGTGGGGGTGACCTTCCTCCTCTGCACCGCGCTGCGCAGGCGGCTGCGGGAGCAGGGATGGTTCGCCACGCGGCGTGAGCCCAACCTCAAGAGCTATCTCGACCTGGTGGCGATCGGCACCGTGGCCGACGTGGTGCCGCTCACCGGTGTCAACCGGCTGCTGGTGCGCAGCGGCCTCGAGGTGCTGGCGCGCTCCCAGCGTCCCGGCCTCCGCGCGCTCAAGCGGGTGGCCGGGCTGCCGGTGGAGGGACCGGTCACCGCGGGGCAGATCGGCTTCCGCCTCGGGCCCCGGATCAACGCGGCGGGGCGCCTCGACGACGCGGGGCGGGCGGTGGAGCTCCTCCTCTCCGAGAACCCCGTGGAGGCGGAGGCGCTCGCCGCGGAGCTCGACGCCGCCAACGCGGAGCGGCAGGCGATCGAGCGGGCCATCTCCGAGGAGGCGCTCGCCCAGGCGCAGGCGCGCCCCGAGGCAAGGGGCCTGGTGCTCCACGGCGAGGGCTGGCACCCGGGCGTGGTGGGGATCGTCGCCTCCCGGATCGTGGAGAAGACCCACAAGCCGACCGTGGTGATCGGCGTCGATCCGGAGACCGGGTTGGGGAAGGGGAGCGGCCGCTCCATCGAGGCCTTCCACCTCTACGACGCGCTGCAGGCCTGCAGCGAGCACCTCGCCCGCTTCGGCGGCCACAAGCACGCGGCGGGCGTCACCGTGGAGCGCGAGCGGATCGAGGCGTTCGCCGCGGCGTTCGAGCGTCACGCCGCCGACATGCTCTCGCCGGAAGACCTGGTGCCCCGGTGCAGGATCGACGGCGTGCTCGATCCCCGGGAGATCGACGCGCCGCTCTGCGAAGCGCTGGAGACCCTGGCGCCCTTCGGCGCCGGCAACCCCGAGCCTGTCTTCTCGCTGCGCGGCGTGACGGCCCGGGGCAGGGTGGTGGGGCAGAACCACCTCAAGCTCACCCTGCCCGAGGCGCCCCTCGTCGACGCCATCGGCTTCGGCCTGGGGGAGCGGCTGCCCGACCTGGCCGGCCGCGTCGACCTGGCCTTCACCCTGGGCTTCGACGAATACCGCGGCGAGCGGCGGCTGCAGCTCAAGCTGCGCCACCTGCGCGCCGCGGGGTGAGGGAGGCCGCCGCTACGCCATCCCCCAGCGCACCCTGCCGGCGGTGAGAAGCGCGCCGACGCGGGCCAGCTCGTGGAGGCGGATGCGCTCCGCCTCGCGGCTGAAGGCCGCTTTGCAGCGGGCCGAGCAGAAGTAGTACTTCCGACGCTTGTACTCCGTGTGTGGGTTGGCGTCGCTTGCGCTGACCTTCTTCCCGCAGATTGGATCGTAGAGCATCGCCTACCCTCTCCCTGTCGCCACACCCCGGGGGTTCCGGAGGGCGTCCACATCGCCCAACCGCAACCACCCCCTCCGGAACCCCGGGGCCCCACTCTCGTGGGCTCGCCGCCGCCGCCACGACCCCGCGACTTCCGGGGTCCCAACCATCCATTCGTGCAACGGAGGGGCCAGCCGAGCTGCCGTCCGCATCGCGCCTGGCGCTGTCTCTCCGTGCCGTGGGAACTCGCCTTCCTTTCCCGATTACCGGCCGCCCCGCGCTCGGGGGCTTTCAGAACTACAAGGCGCCGTCACTCCACCGCGATGCGGACGGTGTCCTGCGCGCTGCGCCGCGGGGTTTCGTCGTCCTCGGCGATGAGGACCGCTTCGAAGCGGCTCCCCCGCGTCAGGTCGTGCGGCGCCTGCACACGGATGGCGCCCGCGTCCACCGGCTCGCCGCTCACGTCCACCGGCTTGCCGTCGACGAGGAGCTGGATCCTGTCGGCCCCCTCGGTCTCCCAGGAGAGCTCGTACTCCTCGCCGGGGAAGACGTCGTTGGGGCCGGAGAGGCGCGCCTTCGGCCGCACGCCGACGACGAGCTGCCGGCTCGCGTTCCGCCCGCCGCCGCTGGCGACCAGGGTGTAGCGGGCGGTGTCGGCGGGCGCGACCTCCACCTCGTTGGTGCCCGCGGGGAGCTCGAGCTGCCCGGTGCCGGCGCGCTCCGAGTACGTGATCACCACCTGGTCCGCCTGCGCCACCTCCCAGCGCAGGGTGGTCTTGCCGCCGATCGGGATCTCCGGGTCGTCCGCGGTGAAGGAGACCACCGCGGGACCGGGGTGGACCGCCACCGTCACCTCCGCGGGGACGCACCCGGTGTCGTCGCAGCGATCGGTGATGATCACGCCTTCCTCGGAGACGCCCACGAAGCTGAAGGTGGTCTCCTTCTCGATGGTCACCTCGCGGGTGCCCTCGGCGAGCTCCTCCGGCGTGATGTCGGTGATCCCCGGGCCGTCGTCGTCGCGCAGGATGCTCAGGCGCTCCAGCCCGACGCTGCGCCAGGAGAGCGTCACCGGCTCGCCCGCCGCCACCTGCGCGGGCGACGCGGCGACCTGGGTGAGCCACGCCTCGCCCTGGAGCGAGAGCGTCACCTGCGCGGTGGCGGAGCGCTCCTCGTCGTCCCTCACCTCGAGCTTGTAGAGGGTGGAGGAGCGCACGTCCGGGTCGACGTGGGTTCCATGCTGCGCCGCCTCGCCCTGCCAGACGCCGAGCTCGCGCTCCGCGCCACCGCCGAGCGGCGTGGCGGTGAGGCGCGCGGTGGTGGCGCCCGCGCTCTGCCACTCGATCGTCACCGAGGTGCCGGGGACGATCCGCTCCGGCGCGGTGGTGAAGGAGAGGATCTGGAGCCCCTGCTTCGCCACCCGCACCGGCAGCGTGCGCGAGACGCTCCTGCCGCTCGGATCCCACGCCTGGAGCCGGTAGCTCACCTCGCCGATGCGGGCGGTGGCGCACCGGGTCTCGGTGCAGCGATCGGACGTGCTCCGCGGCACGTTGCCGCCGGAGTAGGTCGCCACCACCTGCTCGTTGGCCGAGAGCGTGACGCGATCGACCTCGCCCGCGAGCTGCCAGCGGAAGTGGAGATCCGAGCGCGGGCTCACCAGCACGTTCCCGCCGCGCGCGTCCGCGGGCGGCTCCGCCCGCTCCAGCTCGAAGGCCTCGATGGCGACGCTTGCGCCTTCTTCCTCGGCGCAGGCGGCGGCGCCGGCCAGCAGCGCCGCCACGATCACCCGCGCGAACCTCATCGAACTCCTCCCGCTCCGCATGGGCATGCGGGCAAAAACGCAGGAATCTAGCGGTCGCTCGCTCGGCGGAACAAGGTTGCGGGGGTGCCCCGGATCCGCCCGCGCGCGGGGGGATGCGCGCGCAGCGAGCGGTCAATAGGAGCTGCCGTAGCCGCCGGATCCGCCGGTGTAGCCGCCCGAGCCGCTCCCGCCGTAGCCGCCGCCGAAGCCGCCCGCGTTGGCGCCGGCGCCGGCCCCGGCCTCCACGCCGGTGCGCGCCTCCGCGCTGCTCTCCGCGGGGTACGCGGGCGGGCCGTAGACGTTGAGCATCGTGGCCGAGCGCCTGCCCAGCACGCGCAGCTTGTGGGTGGTGGCCGCGGGGATCACCGCGACCTCGCCCGCGCGCAGCTCGCGCTTCTCGTCCCCGACGGTGAGCTCGATCCGCCCCTCGACCACGTAGATCACCTGGTCGCTGTCGGTGAGCCCTTCCTCGTTGCCCGTGGTGCCGCCCGGCGGCAGCGTCATCATCGCGAGCTGCGTCCGGTCGGTGGTCTGGAGCACCTTGAACCGATCGCCCTTCGCCTGGTGCACGTCGATGTGGATCACGAAGCCTCTCCCCTTCCGATGGCGGCATCACTCCGCCGACCTCGCCACCCCACGCACGGGAGGCGTCCTGTGCTGAAAGTAGGCGGCTGCGCAACGCCTGCCCACCCGCCCCCCACCCACGCGGGCGGCTGGGTCAGAGCCAGGCGCGGAAGAAGTAGAAGAAGCGCTCCGGGATCCGCCACCAGAGGGGGCGGCGGCGCCAGCGCTCCGGATCGACGCGCTCGCAGCGCGCGACGTCGGCGAGGAAGTTCCGCTCCAGCTCCGCCGCCACCTCGCGATCGGGGATGACGGCGGTCACCTCGAGGTTGTAGCGGAGCGACTGGGTGTCGAGGTTGTAGGTCCCGATCGTGCACCACGCGCCGTCGATCACCGCGGTCTTGGCGTGGAACATCGGCCGGCACCACTGGTAGATCTCCACGCCCCAGGAGAGGAGCCGCTCGTAGGTGGCGCGGGAGGCCCACTGCACCGAGGCGATGTCCGACGCGCCGGGGAGCAGGAGGGCCACGCGCACGCCGCGCTGCCGCGCCTGTTTGAGGCTGCGCAGGATGGCGTGGTCCGGCACGAAGTACGGATTGCCGATGAAGATGGTGCGCCGCGCGTGGGCGATGGCGTAGCGGTAGAGCTTGCGGATCGCGCGGCGCCGCGCGAACTCGCCGTTGCCGACCACCGCCACCGGGACGTCGCGCCCCGGCGCGGCCGCGGGCAGGGCGCCGTCGCCCACGGCGGGCGGGAGGAGCGGGAGGGAGCGGCGCTGCCGCCTGGTCTCCCGCTCCCAGACCTCGCGGAAGAGGCGGTCGAGGGCGCGGGCGGCGGGGCCCTCGAGGCGCACCATGGTGTCGCGCCAGCCGCTGCCGCCGTGGTTCTCCTCCGCCCAGTCGTCGTCGATGTTGATCCCGCCGGTGAAGCCGATCCGCTCGTCCACGGTGAGGAGCTTGCGGTGGTCGCGGCGCGGCCAGCCCCAGCCCTGCCGCCACGGGAAGAGGGGCCGGTAGCCGAGCACCTTCACCCCGTGCATCGCCATCCAGTCGAAGATCCACGGGTGGGTGCGCCAGGAGCCGAGGCTGTCGTAGAGGAGGGCGACCTCCACCCCGCGGTCCGCCGCAGCGGCGAGCGCCTCGGCGAAGCGGCGGCCGGTCCGGTCGTCGCTGTAGATGTACATCTCCAGGTGGACCGAGCGGGTGGCGCCCTCGATCGCCGCGAGCATGGCGGGGAAGGCCTCGCGGCCGTCGTGGAGGATCTGCACGCGGTTGCCGCCCACCGGCGTCTGGAGCGGCGCGCAGTAGGAGAGGGCGCTTCGATCGGGTGGGGCGGCGGAGTGCACGTGCGCAACCTAAGCACCGCCCCGCCGCGTCAGAAGGCGAGGCCGAAGCCGGCGCCCAGGGAGAGATCGGTGCTGGGTCCACGGTGGAGCCGGAGGATCTCGAGCCGGCCCACCAGCTCCAGCGCGGCGGCGGGGCCGCGCACGGAGAGGCCCGCGCCGTAGAGCGCGCCCGCCTTCCAATCCGCCGCGTCCTGCACCTGGGGCGGCAGGCCGAGGCGCAACCCCTCCGGATCGCTCACCCGGTACTCCACGCCGGTGCGGGTCGCCGCGGGGCCGGCGGTGACGTAGGGAGCGAGGCGCAGGGTGTCGAAGGGGCGCCAGGCCAGCTCCCAGCCGCCGCGCAGGGGCATGGCGAAGGTGTTCAGGCCGCGGCGCACCTGGACTGCGTCGGTCCCGTCGACGCGGCTGGCGCCGTACCAGAGGAGGCCGGCGTCGAGACGGAGCGGCTCGGGCAGGGGGAAGAGGGGCTCGAGGGCGAGGGTGGCCCGGGCGCCCCAGGCGAACTCCGCCTCGTAGAGGCTCCCCTGGGGATCGTCGCGGAGGAAGAGGGCGGAGGCTGCCTCCACCGAGACGAGCGGCGCTGCCGTCGCCGCGGCGGGCGCGGCGAGGAGGGCCGCCGCGAGCGTGCTGCGGATCACGGGAGGCACTCTCCGTTGGATGGGGCGTCGTCGCACATCCCGCCCAGCTCGCTGGCGGGGATGGCGAGGCGATCCATCCAGGCGGCGCAGAGCGCCCTGCGGGTGGGGGCGTGGTCGGTGGCGCCGATCACCGCGCGTGCGATGGAGGCGAAGGTGCCGAAGGTGGAGCCGGTGGCGTCGCTGGCGAGCACCTCGGCGAGGCTTCCTTCCCCGCGGGCGCCGTACGAGGCGAGGAGCGCCTCCATCACCCGGTCCATGTCGGTCTCCGGGCTCTTTCCCGCGCGGTACAGCGCGCCGGCGATCACGGTGCCGATCTGGTACTGGCGCGGGCCCCAGTAGTTCTCGCGGTCGGTGGAGGAGAAGCGGCTGGTGTCGCGGATCTCCTGCTCGAGCGCCGCCTGGGTGTAGCAGTGGCGGGTGGCGTCGAAGGGCTCGAGGTCCCGCTTGTCCCCCTCGCTCGGGAGCGAGTGGTGGATGAAGCGGAGGTTGCCGGTGGCGCCGATCGCCCAGGCGTCGGCGAAGCCCTCCTCGACGATACCCAGCATGCGCACACCGCGGACGTCGCGGCAGATCCCGTCGGGGCACCAGCGCGCCTGGTAGTCGGGGAGGGCGCTGCCGCGGTGGACCAGCGCATTGAAGAGTCCGTGGCCGTACTCGTGGGCGATGACGCCCAGGTTCATCGCCAGCGGAATCTCCCGCACCTCGTCGATGGGGAAGAGCAGGAAGGACTGGAGCAGCGCGAACCAGCCGGCGTTGTCCGCCAGCGGGCCGCGGATCCCCTGCATCCGCACCTCGGGGAAGTAGTAGACCGGCACGCCGCGCAGCAGCTCGGGCGGCATGCCCCGGGCGAGCGCGTAGGCCCGGGCGCGCTCGAAGTTGTAGTAGGTGGTGGCGAGGTTGAGAGAGTGGAAGTCGGAGGGATAGAGGACGCCGTCCTGCTCGACGAACTGCGCCTCCACCGCGCCGCCCTCGTCGTCGAGGACCGCCTCGCGCAGCTCCCTGGCGGTCCGCGCCAGCTTCACCCGGGGGCCGATGACGATCTCCGCGTCGCCGATGAGCGTGGCCGCCTCCCCCCGCAACGCGGTGACGTCGTCGAGGGTGTGGATCGTGGCGGTGGTGAGCTCGAACACGCCCTTCTGCGGGTCCCACTCGAGCACCGCCATCTCGACGGGCCCGGCCTCGGGGGCGCAAGCGACGAGAAGTGAGGAGAGGAGGAGCGCGAAAGCCTTGCGTCCCACGGAAAAGCACCGTAGCACGCTCGGTCGGAACTTCGGCAGCATGTCCGCTGCCTTCGGGGATTGACGCGCCGCGTCGGCGCCCCGAAGATCGATCGACTCCAGCCCCCGGGGGACTCTCGTGTCGACCTCCGCTTTCCTCTCCGAGCACCAGCGCACCCACAACTGCGGCGAGCTCCGCGACGTCGACGTCGGCAAGGAGGTCGTGCTCTACGGCTGGGTGCACAACCGGCGCGATCACGGCGGCGCCGTCTTCATCGACCTGCGCGACCGCGAAGGGCTGACCCAGGTGGTCTTCGAGCCGGACGCGGGCGAGGCCCACCAGCTCGCCCACCAGCTCCGCCTCGAGTACGTCATCGGCGTGGCAGGCCGGGTGGCCTCCCGCGGCGCCAACGTCAACCCGAAGATGAAGACCGGCGCCATCGAGGTGAAGGCCTCGCGCCTGGTGATCTTCAACCCGGCGACGCCGCCGCCCTTCCTGATCGAGGACGGCATCGACACCAACGAGGAGCTGCGCCTCAAGTACCGTTTCCTCGACCTGCGCCGCCCGGAGATGCAGCGGACCTTCATCTTCCGCCACAAGGTCAACCAGGCGGTGCGCAACTACCTCTCGAGCCGCGGCTTCCTCGAGATCGAGACGCCGTTCATGGTCCGGTTCACGCCGGGCGGCGCCCGCAACTTCCTCGTGCCCTCGCGCCTCAACCCCGGCCGCTTCTACGGCCTGGCGGAGAGCCCGCAGCTCTTCAAGCAGCTCTACATGGTGGCGGGCTTCGACAAGTACTTCCAGATCGTGAAGTGCTTCCGCGACGAGGACCTCCGCGGCGACAGGCAGCCGGAGTTCACCCAGATCGATCTCGAGATGTCCTTCGCGCAGGAGCGCGACGTCCAGGAGGTGGTTGAGGGGCTCTTCGCGGCGATCTTCCGGGAGGCGCTGGGGCAGGAGCTGAAGCTGCCGCTGCCGCGGATGACCTACGACGAGGCGATGGCGCGCTACGGCGTGGACAAGCCGGACACGCGCTTCGGGCTCGAGCTGGTCGACGTGACCGCGCAGGTGGCGGAGGCGAACGGCGGCGGCGTCCCCTTCTTCGCCGACGCGGTCAACGCGGGTGGCATCGTCAAGCTGATCTGCCTGCCGGGCGGCGGCGGGATGAGCCGCTCCGAGATCGACAAGCTGGAGGACGTGGCGAAGTCGTTCGGCGCCCGCGGCCTCGCCCGGGCGAAGGTGGCGGCGGGTGGCGAGTGGACCCAGTCGCCGCTCACCAAGACGATCGACCCGGGGCTGCGGCAGCGGATCAATGAGGCGGCGGGCGCGAAGGAGGGCGACGTCCTCCTCTTCCAGTTCGGCAAGCCGCGTCTGGTCAACGGCGTGCTCGGGCAGATGCGCGTGCAGCTCGGGCGCAAGCTCGGCCTCATCCCCGAGGGGCGGCACGACCTTCTGTGGGTGGTCGACTTCCCGCTCTTCGAGCAGTCCGAGGAGACGGGGGCGTGGGTGGCCTCGCACCACCCGTTCACCGCGCCGCGGCCGGAGGACGTGCCCTTCCTCGTCAGCGACCCGGGGCGGGTCAAGGCGCGGGCCTACGATCTCGTGCTCGACGGCAACGAGGTGGGCGGCGGCTCGATCCGCATCCACGACTCGGAGACGCAGTCGAAGGTCTTCGAGGCGCTGGGGATCTCTCCGGAGGAGCGCCGCAACAAGTTCGGCTTCCTCCTCGACGCGCTCTCCTACGGCGCGCCGCCGCATGGCGGCCTGGCGGTGGGCATGGACCGGCTGATCATGCTCCTCACCGGCAAGGAGTCGATCCGCGACGTGATCCCCTTCCCCAAGACCCAGAAGGGCGTGGATCTGATGACCAACGCCCCCGGCGACGTGAGCGAGCAGCAGCTCAAGGAGCTGCACGTGAAGGTGACGGCGCAGGTCGATTGACCTTCTTGCCTTCGCACGCCGACGCCCGCCCGGCTTCTGCCGTGGCGGGCGTCGGCGTTATTGCGGCCGCGCCCAGGAACGGCGACGCCCGCCGGGCGCAGGGCCGCGGCGGGCGCCGGTTCCGCAGGTGCGGGGCTGGACTTCAGTTGAGGGTGCAGCGCGGATCGGTGGAGGGCACCGCGTAGCCGCCGCAGCCCACGCCGCGCACCATGTCGAGGCGGAAGCCCTGCGTCGCGGTGGTGGGCACCACGATCTTCACGAAGCGCACGCCCTCCTCGAGGAGCTCGGCGCTGCCCGAGGTGAGGGCGTCGAGATCGAAGGTGGTGAGGCCGCCGCAGGTCTCGCCCAGCTCGGTCCAGGCAGCGTCGGTGTCCTGCCCGGGCGGCTTGTCGCCGTGGGCGGCGACGAAGACGGTCGCACACGCGGCGGGGAGCTGGTCGGCGGGCGTGACCTCGTGGACCTCGATGTCACCGCCGTCGATGTTCCGGATGAGGACCGGGAAGCGGAGGATCATGTGTCCGCCGGGGCCGAGGTGGACGTAGCCGCCGTCGCTGCCGCCGCCGAGCGCGGCGTTGTAGTTGGCGTGGGTCTCGTCGTAGCAGCCGTCGTCGTCGAGCACCTGGAGGAAGTGACCGTTCTGGGCGTCGACGAGCTCGGCGGCGGAGAGCGCCGAGCTGCAGGTCCGGTCGGGCTGGAGGCCGCCGAAGTCGTTCCAGCCGGTGTCGCCGAAGCACTGGTTGGTGCCTTCCCAGATGGTGCAGGAGAAGGCCTCGCCACCCGCGCCGCCGGTGCCGGCGTCGCCACCGAAGCCGCCGGCGCCGCCCGCGCCGACGTCACCGCCGGTGCCGCCCGCGCCCGTGTCACCGCCGGCGCCACCCGCGCCGCCTGCCCCGACGTCGCCACCAGCGCCGCCGACGCCCGGCTCGCCGCCGGCACCGCCGACGCCCGGCTCGCCACCCGCGCCCACGTCGCCGCCGGCGCCGCCCGCGCCCGAGTCACCACCGGCGCCACCGGCGCCCGTGTCGGGGCAGGAGTCGCAGAGGGCGAGGATGGGATCGTTGTTGTCGTAGCCGCAGCCGAGGCTGGCGGCCTTGGCCACCACCGTCGTCACGTCGATGCCGCGGAAGCAGACGGTGATCGAGCCCTGGTTCTGCGGGAGCTGGCGCCAGAAGTCCGCGTCGACCGTGTTGCAGCCCGGGACGCGGCCCACGCTGAGCGGCAGCCAGTCTCCCGCGCCGTCGATCTGGAGCTCGACCACCCCGTCGCTGCCGCAATCGGTTCCCTCGACGCCGACGTGGGTGATGTTCTTCCCGCCGGTGCTGAAGTGGACGCACGTCTCCTCGCCGCACATCTGCGCGAAGGTGATCCACGTGCTGTCGATGATGGCGTTTTCGCTGCTGCCGAATTCGCCCGCCTCGTTCGTCGTCTTCTCGGTGCCGCACGCCGCCAGCGGGACCGCGAGCGCACAGGCCAGTAGATGCTTCCAGTCCATGTTTCCCCCTTTGAACCCAGCTGACCGGCCCGACCGCACGCGGAACCGGCCGCTTGGGGGCGGACCCTGGAGCACTTCCACCGGCAGAGGTATCCCCAGATATGGGAGACGGTGCGCGATTCTCGCACCCCCGTCGGGGGAGGAATCGCAGGAGTCGTACCCGCAGTGAAGAAACCGGGCCGGGTGCGCCCCGCACCCGCAGCGGGGGCAGGCGGTCCGGCGCGCCTCCCGTTCATTGCCGCCCCTCGCCCAGGTGCGCACCGTTACCTCCCTTCCCCGGATCGGAGGAGCGGTGTTCGACCTCATCGTCATCGGCGGCGGCGTCAACGGCACCGGCATCGCCCGCGACGCGGCGATGCGCGGCTTCCGGACGCTGCTGGTGGAGAAGCGCGACTTCGCCGCGGGATCGTCCGGCGCCAACTCCGGCATGATCCACGGCGGCGTCCGCTACCTCCGCTACGATCGCGCCGTCACCGAGCTGGCCTGCATCGACTCGGGCTACATCCAGCGGATCGCGCCGCACCTCCTCTTCCGCATTCCCTTCCTCTTCCCCCTGCGGGCGGAGGACCCCAGCGACCCCACGCTGCAGGAGCGCTTCCTCCGCTACGGCGTCGAGGTCTACCTGGGGCTCTACGACGTCTACCAGCCGCACAAGCGGGGCAAGGCGAGCGCGGTCCTCACCGCGGAGGAGGCCTACGAGCTCGAACCGGCGCTCGCCCGCGATCTCATCGGCGCGGTGAGCTTCGACGAGTGGGGGATCGATCCCTTCCGCCTCTGCGCCGCCAACGCGGTCTCGGCCCGCGACCACGGCGCCACGATCCGCAACTACGCGCGGGTGACGGGCTTCCTCCGCGGCGAGGGCGGCAGGGTCCGTGGCGTCACCCTGCGCGACGAGGCGACCGGCGCGGAGGAGCAGCACGAGGCGCGGGCGGTGGTGCTCGCCTGCGGCCCGTGGACGCCGAAGGTGGCGGCGCTCGCCGGCGTGGAGGTGAAGATCCGCCCGGGCAAGGGCGTGCACCTCACCCTCGACAGGCGCGTCTCCAACTACGGGATCATCTGCAAGGCGGTGGACGGGCGCGACGTCTTCGTGATGCCCCACGAGCAGACGTCGATCGTCGGCACCACCGACGACGACTTCTACGGCGACCCGGACGACCTGCCGATCACCGAGGACGAGGTCGGCTACCTGTGGCAGGCGGCGACGCGCAGCGTCCCCTCGCTGGTCCACAGCCGCATCCTTCGCGCGTGGGCGGGGATCCGGCCGACGCTGTACGAGTACGGCAAGCTGGAGGACGACCTCTCCCGCGAGCACGCGCTCCGCGATCACGCGGCGGACGGCGCGCCGGGCCTCCTCTCGCTGGTGGGAGGCAAGCTCGCCTCCTACAGGATCATGAGCGAGGAGGTGGTGGACGCGGTGGAGCGCATCCTCGGCGTGGAGCACCGCCCCTGCCGCACCCACCTCGAGCCGCTGCCCGGCGGCGAGCGGCATCCGGACGTGGCGGCGCTCGCGAAGGCCCACCGCCTCCCGCAGCTCACCGTGGAGCGGATCGCCTACAGGCACGGCTCCAACGCGGAGGCGATCTGCGAGCTCGCCGATCGGGAGCCCCACCTGCGCGCGCCGATCTGCCGCTGCGAGCAGGTGATCGCCGCGGAGCTGGTCTGGTCGATCCGCCGCGAGGAGGGGCGGCGGCTCCTCGATCTGCGCCGCCGCAACCGGCTCGCCATGGGGCCGTGCCAGGGGATGGACTGCGCGGCGCTCGCGGCGGCGGTGCTGGCGCGCGAGGCGTCGCTCGGCCCGGCGCAGCAGCGGCGCGAGCTCCACGATCTCCTCCAGCTCCGCTGGAAGGGGCAGCGCCCCGTCCTCGGCGGCGAGAATCTGGCGCAGGAGGAGCTTTCCCGATCGATCCACCTCGGCGCGGGCGGCGAGGCGCCGCTGGCGGAGCGGATCCCCGAGCGCAGCGAGGCCGCGGGGCAAGCGGGGAAGAAGGGCGAGGGCGCTCCCGCATGACGGGTCTGCGGGGCAGGGTGGCGCGGGAGGCGATCGCCGCGGACGTGGTGGTGATCGGCGGCGGGCTCGCCGGCACCGCGGCGGCGCTCGCGGCGCGGCGCAGCGGCCGCAGCGTCGCGGTGATCCGGCGGAGCTGGGGCGCCACCGCTCTCTCCCACGGCGTCCTCGACCTCGCCCGCGATCCCCTCGCCGCGCCCCACGCGCCGCTGGGGGAGCGGCGCAGCGTCGCCGCCAGCATCGGCGCGCTCGCCCTGCGCAGGCCCCGGCACCCCTGGGCGGTGCTGGGCGCCCGCCTCCCCGACCTGGCGCGGGTCCTCGGCGCGGCCGGGGAGGAGACGGACGGCAGGCTCGTCTTCGCCGATCTCGAGGCGGAGAACCGCTGCCTCCTCACGCCGCTCGGCGCGATCAAGACCACCGCCGGCGGGCAGGACACGGTGCTGGCGGGCGATCTCCTCCGCGGCGGCGCCGTCGGCGTGGTCGGCTTCGTCGGCCATCCCGCGTGGGACGCACGGCTGCTCGCCGCTGCGGCGAACGAGGCCGCCGGCGCAGCGGGGCTGCGCTGCACGGCGCTCCCGATCGAGACCCGCTTCCTCCAGCGGGCGGACGACTACGCGCTCCGTCCCCACCAGCTCGCGCAGCGGATCGCCTCCGATCCGGACGGCCTCGCAGCGGCGATCCGCCTCGCGCTCCCCGCCGGCGTGGAGCGGCTCCTCCTGCCGCCGCTCCTCGGCACCGGCGATCCCCGGCCCATCCGCGCGGCGCTGGAGGAGAAGCTGGGCCTCCCGTGCGCCGAGCTCCCCGCCGCGAGCGCCGCGCCGCTGCCGGGGCTGCGGCTGCAGCAGATGCTGGAGGCGCTGCTCGAGGCGCGCGGCGTCCAGCTCTGGCACGGCGAGGTCTTCTCCCGCGACGGGACGCCCGGCGCGCTCTTCGTGCGGGAGGCGGCGCCGCCGCTCCTCGATCCCTCCCACTTCGACGCGGGCCGCGCGCCCGTTCCCCACGAGCCCCCGGCGGCGCACCGCGTCCGCGCCCGCGCGGTGGTCCTCGCCACCGGCCGGTTCGTCGGCGGCGGGATCCGCGGCGGCGCGGCGCTGCGCGAGCCGGTCTTCGACCTCCCCGTCGAGGGGGACGCCCGTGCGGGCGAGGCGATCTTCGCCGCGGGCGTGCGGATCGACGAGCGGCTCCGCCCCCTCGATCGCGACGGGGCCGTCCGCGCCCCCGGCCTCTTCGCCTGCGGCGCGGTGATCGGCGGCAACGATCCGGCGCGGGACGGCGCCGGCCTCGGCCTCTCCTGGTTCACCGGCTGGCTCGCGGGGGAAGCCGCCGCCGCGGGAGGTGCGTGATGGGCTCGAAGCTCGGCGCCGATCTCTATCTCGCCTGGCGGGCGCTGGTGACCCACCCGCTCCGGCGCCTGCTCGATCGCGAGCCCCAGGGCAAGGCGCGCTTCCTCCGCAACTACGGCGGCGAAGGGCTGGTCCCCACCACGGCGGAGGACAAGGCGATGCTCGCCGCCGCGGGCAGGTGCATCTCCTGCGGCCTCTGCGACGAGCTCGACGGCCAGCTCGGCGCCATCGCCGCGGGCGAGTACCAGGGCGCGTCGCTGCTGCCGCGCCAGTACGCCCGCTCCTCGGTGGAGCTGCGCCACGCGGCCGCGGCGCTGGAGGCGATCGATCCGGAGGCCTACCGCGCCGGCGAGGCGGTCTGCCCCACGCGGGTGCCGCTGGTCGCGATCGCCCGGTGGCTCCGGGAGCGTCTCGCCCGCCTGCGCCCGTTCGAGCAGCAGGTCCCTGCCGCGCTGCCGGCGCCTCGCGGCGGTGGCGCGGGCACCACCTGACGCAAAGGCCCCCGACGTGCGCTGCCCGACGCCGGGCCCCCACCACACCCCGCCGCAGGCGCTGCCCTCGGGCGCGGAAGCGACCTAGCGTCCCAGCATCCGTATGGGAGGAGGCAGGATGTCGAGCGTGCCGGAGATCCCGCTCGTCCCCCGGACGGCGGGCAGGGGCGACGCCTCGCTGGCGGCGGCGCTCACCGCCAGGCTGGGGCCGGGCCGGGTGTCGATCCGCCCCGAGGATCGGGAGGCGCACAGCCGCGATCTCTGGCCCAAGTCGCTCCTCTGGCTGCGGCAGGATCGCGCGCCGCCGCCGCCCGACCTCGTCTGCACCCCGCGCTCGACGGCGGAGGTGGCGGAGACGATCCGCTTCGCCGCGGAGCACGGCCTCGCGGTGGTCCCCTGGGGCGCGGGGAGCGGCGTCTGCGGCGGCGCGCTCCACCTGCAGGGCGGCATCGCCCTCGACCTGCGCTGCCTCTCCCGCGTCCGTTCCATCGACAGGGAGGCGCTCACCGTCGAGGTGGAGGCGGGGGCGCTGGGCTGGCCGCTGGAGCAGCGCCTCGAGGTGCAGGGGCTGACCCTGGGCCACTTCCCCTCGTCGATCGGCCTCTCCACGCCGGGCGGCTGGGTGGCGGCGCGCGGCGCCGGCCAGTCGTCCTCCCGCTACGGCAAGATCGAGGATCTCCTCCTCGGCCTCGAGGTGGTCCTCGGAACGGGCGAGATCCTCCGGCTCGATCGGCCTGCCGCCGGCAGCGACCTCCTCGAGCTCTTCCTCGGCAGCGAAGGGACGCTGGGCGCGATCACCGCGGTGCGCCTGCGGCTCTTCCCGATGCCGGAGGTGCAGCTCCCCCGCGGCTTCCGCTTCCCCTCGCTCGGCAGGGCGCTGGAGGCGATGGGCGAGATCTTCCGATGCGGGCTCCGCCCCTCGGTGGCGCGCCTCTACGATCCCCTCGACACCTGGATGGCGCTGGGGCCGGGGAGCGGCGGCGGCGATGCGGCGCTCCCGCCGCCTACGCGGGACGACCTGCGCACCGCCCCCGAGCGCAACGAGCTGATCCGGCCCACCCTCGAGCAGCGCCTGCGGCGCGGCGCCCGCAGGGGCGCGCTGCAGGGCGTCCTGCGGCTCGCCCGCCCGCTCAACTTCGCGGCGGGGCTGCTCCGCTCCTGCATGCTGGTGCTGGTCCACGAGGGGCCCGGCGCGGAAACGCGCGGCGAGGCGGCGCGGACGCGGGCGATCTGCACCGCGCACGGCGGCGTCGATCTCGGCGTGGGGCCCGGCCTGCGCTGGCTCCGCGAGCGGTGGGCGGTCTCGTGGCGCCTCCCGCGAATCTTCGACGCGGGCGGCTGGGTCGACACCTGCGAGGTGGCCACCTCGTGGAGCAAGGTGGAGTCGCTCTACCGCGCGATCCGCGCCGCCGTCGCGCCCCACGCCTTCGTGATGGCGCACTTCAGCCACGCCTGGCCCGACGGCTGCTCGATCTACTTCACCTTCAGCGGCGCGGCGCCGACGCCGGAGGAGGGTATCGCCGCCTACGACGCGGCGTGGAAGGCGGCGCTCGACGCCGCGGAGGAGGCGGGCGCCACCATCACCCACCACCACGGCGTCGGCGTCCTCAAGGAGCAGTGGCTGGAACGGGAGCTGGGCGAGGGCGGCGTCCACCTCCTCCGCGCGGTGAAGCGCGCCTGCGATCCGAAGGGGATCATGAACCCGGGGAAGCTCCTGCCATGAGGGCGATGCCTGCGCTCCACCTGGCCCGCATCGAGCGGCTCTCCCGCCTGGTCGGCGGCGCCCTCGAGATCCGCGACGAGACGCTGATCGCGCGCCCGTGCAGCGTGGAGGCGGCGCGCCGCGTGGTGGCCGCCGCCGCGTCGGAGCGGATCCCGCTGGGGGAGGGCGGCCTCGTCCTCGATCGCGGCGCGCTGCGCAACGTGGGGCTGGTCGATCCCCGGGCGATGTGGATCCACGCGGGCGCGGGGGCGCGCGTGCGCGACGTGGAGCAGGCGCTGCAGCGCGCCGGCCTCACCCTCGGTTCGCAGCCGCCGGCGGTCTTCGAGGGGACGGTGGCGGCGTGGCTCGAGGGGCCGTTCGCGGGCAGGCGCGCCATGGACGGGCGGCTCGAGTCCGGCGTGGCGGCGGTGCAGGCGGTCCTCCCCGACGGCCGGCCGCTCGACACCCGGCCCGCGCCGCGCTCCGCCGCGGGGCCGGCGGTGGCCCACCTGATCCTCGGGGGCGGGTCGCGCTGCGGCTTCCTCCTCGGCGCCACACTCAAGGCGCGGCGCCTCCCTGCGTCGGAGGAGCGGATCCTCCTCGAGGGAGAGACGGAGGGGCTGCTCCGCCTGCTGCTGCGCGCGCTCCGCGGCCACCTGCCACCGATCGAGGCGTGCTTCCTTGGTCCGCGCCGGCTCGCGCTCCGTTGCGGCGCGGCGCGGGAGGACGAGCGCGCGGCGCTCCATGTGCTGCGGCGCTGCGCGGGGCAGGCGGGGATCCGGCACGGCGAGGCGGGCGAGCTGCCGCCGCCGGGCGGCGAGGCCTGGGAGGTGGAGCCCGCGCGCCTCGCCGCCGTGGTGGAGGGGCTGGGGCCCGACGAGCCCCTCCACCTGGTGCGGATGGCGCGGGAGAGCTGCATCGCTGTCGGCAGGCGCAGCGGCGAGGCGATCGCCGGCCCGGACGATCTGCTCGACAGGATCTGCGCGGCGCTGCGGCGCTGACGCCTTCAGGTCCGCGCGGCGCGCATCCGGCGCACCACCAGCTTGCGCAGCTCCTCGGCGAGGAGGACGACCGCGGCCAGCCCCGCGCAGATCGCCCACTCCCGCAGCCCCAGCTCCGTGGTGCCGAGGATGCCGCGGAGGAAGGGGAGATCGACGGCGGCCACCTGGAGCAGCAGGACGCAGCCCAGCGTGGTCCACAGGGCCCGGTTCCGGAAGGAGGCGGTGCTGAAGGCGGAGTGGCGCAGCGCCCGCGCGTTGAAGACGTTGAAGAACTGGAAGAGGACGAAGGTGGTGAAGGCCATGGTGCGGCCGTGCGTCGTGGAGACGCCGCTGCCGAGGTGGAGCGCCACCAGCGTGCCCGCCGCCATGATCGCGCCGAAGAAGGCGAGGTGGGCGAAGCGGCCCCAGGTGAGGATCCGCGCGCCGCGCGGCCGCGGCTTGTCCTTCATGATCCCCGGTGCCGGGGGATCGACGCCGAGCGCCATCGCCGGCGGCCCGTCCATGATCAGGTTGACCCACAGGAGCTGGAGCGGGTTGAAGGGCGTGGGCAGGGCGATGATCGGCGCGAGGAGCAGGGTGAGGATCGCGCCGATGTTGGTGGAGATCTGGAAGCGGAGGAACTTGACGATGTTGTCGTAGACGGCGCGCCCCTGCTCCACCGCGCCGACGATGGTGGCGAAGTTGTCGTCGGCGAGGACCATCCGCGCCGCCTCCTTGGTCACGTCGGTGCCGTTGATCCCCATGGCCACGCCGATGTCGGCGATGCGCAGGGCGGGCGCGTCGTTGACGCCGTCCCCCACCATCGCCACCACGCCGCGACGCTGCTGGAGCGCGCGCACGATGCGCAGCTTGTGGTCGGGGGAGACGCGGGCGAAGACGCCGTAGCGATCGACGCACGCGCGCAGGGCGTCGTCGTCCAGCCGGTCCAGCTCGGGCCCGGAGATCCCCTCGCCCTCGATCCCCAGCTCCCGCGCGATGGCGGCACCGGTGAGGACGTGGTCGCCGGTGATCATCCGGACGCGGATGCCCGCCTCGCGGCAGCGGGCGATCGCCTCGCGCGCCTCGGGGCGGGGCGGATCGACGAGGCCGACGAGGCCGAGCCAGGTCAGGTCGCGCACCGCTTCCTCCGGATCGGCGGGCAGGCGGTCGATGGTGCCGGTGGCGACCGCCAGCACCCGCAGGCCGGACGAGGCGAGCGCGGCGTTGTCCCGCTCGATCGCTTCCCGGTCCACGGGGCTGCCGTCGTGGCAGCGGACCGAGAGCGCGGCGAGGACGTCGGGCGCGCCCTTGACGTAGATGCGGATCCGCTCCTCCTCTGCGTGGAAGGTGGCCATCCACTTCCGCGCCGCGTCGAAGGGCACCTCCGCGACGCGGGGGTAGCGCTTGCGCACCGCGCGGTGCTCGACCCCCGCCTTGCGGGCGAGGACGAGCAGCGCGGCCTCCATCGGATCCCCGGCGACCTTCCCGTTCTCCACGTCGCTGTCGTTGCAGAGGACGAGGGCGGGGAGGAGGGGCTGGATCGCCTCGGCATCGCCGCAGATCTCGCCGCGCTCGTCGTAGCCCTCGCCCGTCGCCTCGCAGACGCCGCCGGGGGTGAGGACCTGGCGCACGGTCATCCTGTTGACCGTGAGGGTGCCGGTCTTGTCGGTGCAGATGTCGGAGGTGGAGCCCAGCGTCTCCACCGCGGACATGCGCTTCACGATCGCCCGGCGCTGGGCCATGCGGCGCATGCCGAGGGCGAGGGTGACCGTGACCACCGCCGGCAACCCCTCCGGGATCGCCGCCACCGCGAGGGCGATGGCGGTGAGGAGGATGTCGAGCGGCGGCGTGCCGCGCAGCCACTCCGCCAGGGCGATGATCACCACCACCAGCCCCGCCAGCGCGGCGAGCCGCTTGCCGAGCATGTCCACCTGGCGCTGGAGCGGGGTGGGCGCCTCCTCGGTGCCCTCGAGCAGCGTGGCGATCCGGCCCATCTCGGTCGAGGCGCCGGTGGCGGTCACCACCATCTCGCCCCTGCCGCGGGTGACCACGGTGTTCATCCAGCCCTGGTTGGTCCTGTCGCCCAGGGCCAGGTCGGGACGGTCGAGCGGCTCCACCTGCTTGGCCACCGGCACCGATTCGCCGGTGAGCGAGGACTCGTCCACCTCGAGCCCCTGTACCGAGAGGAAGCGCCCGTCCGCGGGGAGGCGGTCCCCCGCCTCCACCAGGACGATGTCGCCCGGAACCACCTCCTCCGCGGGGATGCAGACGATCCGTCCCTCGCGCCGGACCAGCGCCAGCTGCGCCAGCATCTCCTCGAGCGCCTTGACCGCGCGCTCCGCCCGGTACTCCTGGACGAAGCCGAGCACCGAGTTGAGGAGGACCACCGCGGCGATCACCACCGCGTCCTTCACGTTGCCCACCGCGAGGGCGAGGACGGCGGCGCCGAGGAGGACGAGGATCAGCAGGCTCTTGAACTGGTCGAGGAAGAGGTGGAGCGGCGCGCGCCCCTTCGCGCGGGGCAGCCGGTTCGCGCCATGGCGGGCGAGGCGCCGCGCCGCCTCTTCCCGGGTGAGGCCGGCGACGTGGCTCTCCAGATCCTCGAGCACCTCGGCGGCGGTGCGCATCCAGGGGGGGGAGGCGGCGGTGGTTCGACCTGGCTGCATGCTCGTCCGCTCCGATCCGGATCCCACGCAATCTACTCCCGCGGTCGGGACGAGGTAGGGCCCGTCGCGTGCGGCGCTGCCGGGGGAACCCCACCGAGGTCGCCCCACGAATTGACGTTGACTCTGCGAAGCGGTTTCAAGTAAAACCCCTTCCACGAGGAACGAGATGGCGAACGAAGAGCGTCCGATCGAGACCTGCGAGGACCTCCGCTGCGCCTGCGGCAATCTGCTCGCGCGCCTGGTTCCCGCGGGCGTCGAGCTCCGTTGCCGCAGGTGCAAGCGGCACGTGGTCCTTCCGCTCGAGACGGGGGAGGGAGCCGCCAGCCTGCTCTTCCGCTGATCTCCCGCGAAGGGAGGCCGCTCCGCGGAAGGCGGAGCGGAAGCGATGCTCCGCCTGCTGGCGGAGAGACGAGTGGCCGCCCGAGCGGCGGCAGAGAGACGCAAACGGGGATCCGACGCGACCCCCCCTTGCGGCCAGCGGCCTCGAGCCCAGCGCCCGATGCCTCCGCCCGGTGGGCGGAGCCTGGTGCCAGAGGTTCGAAGCATGCCCGCCTACCGCAGGCTCGTCCCCGCAGCCGCCGCCCTGCTCGGCGTCCTGCCCGCAGCCGCCGCGGCGGAAGCCGCCGAGGTGGTGGAGGAAGCGCCCCTCCCGTCGTTCGAGATGACGGTGATCGGGACGCGCTCGGAGCGACCGAGCGACGAGACCACCGCCGCGACGGAGGTGATCGATCGCAAGGAGATCGACGCGAGCGGCGCCCGCGATCTCGCCGACCTCCTCGCCCTGCGCGCGAACGTGCAGGTGAGCCAGGGGGTGTTCGGATCGACCCTCCAGCTCCACGGCATGGATCCCGAGCACGTGCTCGTCCTCGTGGACGGGCAGCGGATGGCGGGCAGGAAGAACGGGAGCATCGACCTCTCCCGCATTCCCCTCGACTCGGTGGCGCGGATCGAAATCGTCCGCGGGCCCGCCTCCGCCCTCTACGGCTCGGATGCGATGGGCGGCGTGATCCACGTGGTGACCCGCCGCGCCGGGCGGCCCTTCGAGGCGGACGGCGAGCTGCGCTATGGCGAGCGGAACACCCTCGAGCTCAACGGCTCGGTGGCGGGGCGCGGATCGGCGGGGCTGCTCCGGGTGACCGCGGGACTGCGCCGCGCGGACGCCTACCAGCTCGAGGACCGGAGCGTCGCCACCACCGGCAGCGCCTGGGACGAGACCCACGTGCTCGTCCGCGGCGAGACCGAGCTGGCAGACGGGCTCGCGCTCGACGGAACCGCCAGCTGGAGCCTGCGGAAGACCGATGCGGTGGACGTGGGCGCGGGCGGCGCCGTCTACGACAGGACCGGGCAGCTGGAGAACCTCTCGTTCTCCCTGCGCCCCTCGCTCGCCCTGGCGGAGGGTGCGCACCTCCGCTTCACCGTGGAGGGGACCTGGCTCCACGAGGAGCAGCTCTCCGACCAGCGCGGCGACACCGCCCTCGACAAGGTGGAGGAGGCGCGCGAGCAGGTGTGGAACCTCGGCGCCCAGAGCGAGCTCGAGCTGGAGCGCCACTTCCTGGTGATCGGCACCGAGCTCCTCCTCGAGCGGATGGAGTCGGACCGGATCGACGGCGTCGGTGCGCGCAACCGGCTCGGCCTCTACGCGCAGGACGAGTGGCGCGTCACCGACGACCTCCGCATCGCGCCGGGGCTTCGCTTCGACCTGCAGGAGGGGACCGACCCGCAGCCCGCGCCGCGCATCGCCCTCCGCTGCGACCCGGTGGAGACCGTGGAGCTGCGCGCCTCCTGGGGCATGGCCTGGCGCGCGCCGAGCTTCCAGGAGCTGATGCAGCTCTTCGAGAACGGCTCGGTGGGCTACGTGGTCCAGGGCAACCCCGACCTGAAGCCGGAGACCTCCCATGGCGGCACGCTGGGGGCGGCGTGGAAGCCGACCCGCGCCTTCGGCCTCGAGGTCGAAGTCTTCCGCCACGAGATCGACGACCTGATCGCCGCCGCCACCGTCCGCGAGCCCTCCGCGGGATCGCCGCGGATCTTCAGCTACGTCAACGTCGATCGGGCGCTCACCCAGGGCATGGAGACCACCGTCCGCGTCCGCGCCACCCGCGCCCTGCGGTTCCAGGCGGGCTACGCCTTCACCGACGCCCGTGACCGCGACACCGGCCTGCAGCTCGAGGGCAGGGCCAACCACCGCCTCTCCGGCAGCGCCATCTGGAGCTCGTTCGAGAGCGGCACCGAGGCGTCGGTCCGCGGGAGCTGGGTGGGCGAACGGCCCTTGGACGGCCTCGACGACGAGCGCGTCTGGGCCTCCGGCTACCTCGACCTCTCGGTCCACGTCCGCCAGTCGATCGCGGAGGGCTTCGCGCTCCTCGCCGGCGGCAGAAACCTGCTCGACGCAGGCAACGTCGAGACGCTCCCCATCGCGCCGCGCACGTTCTACGGCGGCGTCGCATTCCGCTACTGACCCAAGGAGAAAAGAGAGATGACGACGAATCGTTGGTTCGTGACGGCGGGCCTGTGCACGCTGCTCGCTGGCACCGCATGTGGCGAGGACCTGGAGCCCCGGGACGGATCGGGTGAGCCGATCGAGGGCAGGTCCGCGATCGAGCACCTCGAGGAGGCGAACGGGATCCGACTCACCCGCATCGATGCCACCTCCGCCGAGAAGTGGGTCCATCTGGATCTCGAGACCGGCAGGCAGGTGGGGAAGGGCGACCCCTGGGACGTCGCCTTCCAGCGCATGGGAATCATCACCAACGGCGGGGTGAGCGGCACCGGCGGCGCCGCGGCCGCCTTCCTCGCCGACGTCGACCTGGCGGACGTCACCGCGGCCCCCGCCACCGGCTGGATCGAGGATGCGCCCGACGGTCCCGACGACGACGAGCACGTCGACTCCGCCTTCGGCGGCTCCGAGCCCTGGTACGTCTACGACGTCGCGACCCACACGCTGACGCCCCGGCCCGGCGTCTACGTGGTGCGCACGGTGGAGGGGAACCACTTCAAGCTCGCCTTCACCCGCTACTACAACGACGCGGGCACCTCGGGCTTCCCCACGTTCCGCTGGGGCGCGATCGACGCGGCGGCGGATCCGAAGCCGGTGGAGCGGACCATCACCGTCGACGCCAGCGCGCAGGAGGCGTGGGTGGCGATCGACCTGCGCGCCGGCGAGGTGGTGGCGGTGGACGCGCTCGAAGAGAGCGAGGCCTGGGACATCGCCTTCCGCCGCACCGCGATCCGCACCAACGGCGGCACCAGCGGCCCGGGCAGGGCCGCCGCCGCGGAGGCCGAGGAGGCGACCCTCGAGGCGATCGTCGAGTCGCCGCCTGCAGAGGCGTTCCACGTCGATGAGATGCTCGCGAGCCAGCAGCCCGGCGCGGAGCCGGAGTCGGGCAACCCGGTCCTCTCCACCTGGTTCGACTACGACGTCTCCACCCACACCGTCTCGCCGCGGGACGCGCGCTTCGTGCTGCGCACCGCGGATGGCAGCCTCGCCAAGCTCCAGATCACCGCCTGGGAAGGCGGCCTCTTCACCCTCCGCACCTTCGTCGCCGCTCCCGGCGCCGAGCGCTTCTGAAAGGAACCGCCATGAACGCCATCGTTGAATCGTTCGAGAAGCTTCGCGCCAGCGATGCGCGCCTGCGGGCGCGCGACGCCGCCCGCCACCTCGGCATCACCGAGGCGGAGCTGGTGGCCGCGGGCTGCACCGGCGAGGTGCAGCAGCTCGTCCCCGACTTCGAGGGGATCCTCGAGGCGCTCCCCGCGCTCGGGGAGGTGACGGTGATCTGCCGCAACGAGGCGGCGGTGCACGAGAAGAAGGGGCCGTTCACGCCGCCGGCGTTCCACCCGGCGGGCGCGCTCACCCACGGCGGTCCGATCGATCTGCGCCTCTTCTTCGGGCCGTGGCGCCACGCCTTCGCCCAGGTGGAGAGGGGCGGCAGGCGCAGCCTCCAGATCTTCGACAAGCAGGGCGTGGCGGTGATGAAGGTCTACCTCTCGGCGCCGGAGCGCTACGCGGCGTTCGACGAGCTGGTGGCCCGCTTCGCCATGCCCGCGCAGCCCCTCGAGCTCGAGCCCGCGAAGGAGCGGGTCGTCGCCGAGGGCCCGGTGGACGCTGCCCTGCTCCGCGCCAGGTGGAGCGCGCTGCAGGACACCCACGAATTCTTCCCGATGCTGCGGGAGCTGAAGCTGGAGCGGACCCGCGCCTTCGCCGCCGTGGGGGAGGAGTGGGCGAGGAGCTTCCACACCGATCCCACCGCGGCGCTCCTCGAACTCGCCGCTGCCCGCGGCCTCTCGATCATGGTCTTCGCCGGCAACCACGGCGCCCTCAACATCCACACCGGCCCGGTCCGGCGGATCGTGCGGATGGAGACGTGGCTCAACGTCCTCGACCCGGACTTCAACCTCCACCTCGACACCAGCCTCGTCCACAGCGTGTGGCGGGTGCGCAAGCCCACCGTCGACGGGATCGTCACCTCGATCGAGCTCTTCGACGAGGCGGGCGAGGCAATCGCGCTCTTCTTCGGCGAGCGCAAGCCGGGCGTGCCGGAGCTGCAGGCGTGGCGCGATCTCGTGGCGGAGCTCGAGGCGAGCCATGCGTAGGCTGGTGGCGCTCCTCGCGCTCGCGCTGGCGGCCATGCCCGGAGCGGTCCGCGCCGGCGAGGCGGAGAAGGCGGAGCGGCTCGTCACCCTCGGCGGCACGGTGACCGAGGTGGCCTTCGCCCTCGGCCTCGGCGACTCAATCGTCGGCGTCGATCAATCGAGCCTCTTCCCGGCGGCGGCGCAGAAGCTGCCGCAGGTGGGCTACTACCGATCCGTCGCCGCGGAGGGGATCCTCTCCCTGCGTCCTACGCTGGTGGTGGCGAGTGAGGACGCCGGCCCGCCGGCGGCGCTCGACCTGGTCCGCGGCGCGGGGGTGGAGATCCTCACCCTCCCCTCGACGCCGACCCTCGAGGCGGCGCGGGCGCGGATCGAGCGGCTCGCGGAGCGCACCGGAAGGCAGGCGGAGGCGGCGGCGGCGATCGCGGCGATCGACGCCTCGCTCGCCGCTGCCCGGGAGGCGGTGGCGTGCGTCCGCGCCGCGCCGCCGAAGGTGCTCTTCCTCTTCGGCAGGGGCGGCGGCAACGTCGCCGCGGCGGGGGGCGGCACCGCGGCGCAGGCGATGATCGAGCTGGCAGGCGCCACCAACTCCGTCGGCGCCTCGTTCCAGGGGTACCGGCCGCTCGGGGCGGAGGCGGTGATCGCCGCGGCGCCCGACGTGGTGGTCACCACCACCCACGCCGTGCGCACCCTCGGCGGCGAGCAGGCGGTGCTCGATCTCCCCGGCCTCGCCCTCACCCCTGCGGGGAAGGCGAAGCGCCTGGTGGTCCTCGACGATCTCCTCCTCCTTGGTTTCGGCCCGCGGGTGGGCGACGCGGTCGCCGCCCTGGCCGGCGCCCTGCGCCAGGGAAGGTCCTGTGCATCCGGCAGCTGACACCGGGCTGCGCAGGCGCGTCGGACGCGGGGTGGCGCTCCTCTTCTCCCGTCGATTCGGCGCGGTCGGCTGGAGCAGCGAGGCCGACGGCCGCCGCCTCCCCAGCCCCGTGCTGGTGGGGACGGTGCTCCTCGCCCTCTGCGTAGCCTCCGTCTGCGCCGGCGCGATGACCATCGGACCGGCGGAGATCCTCGCGCTCCTCACCGGCGCCGCCCACCCGGCGCACGAGGCGGTGATCCTCTCGATCCGCCTGCCGCGGGTGGCGCTCGGCGCGCTCCACGGCGCGCTCCTCGCCTGCAGCGGCGCGATGCTCCAGGGGCTCTTCCGCAACCCGCTCGCCGACCCGGGCCTGCTCGGCACCTCGGGCGGCGCGATGCTCGCCGCCGCCGGCTTCACCGTGCTGGTGGCGCCCCACCTCCCCGCCGCGGGATGGTGGGCGATGCCCCTCGCCGCCTTCGCCGGCGCGCTGGTGGTCACCGTCTGCGTGCTGCGGATCGGCGGCGCAGCGGGCCGCGCCGATCCGGCGATCCTCCTCCTCGCGGGCGTCGCCCTCAACGCGCTCGCCTTCGCGGGCACCGGCCTGCTCCTCTCCATCGCCGACGACGCCCAGCTCCGCACCATCACCTTCTGGAGCCTGGGGAGCCTCGGCGGATCGAACTGGTCCACGGTGCTCCTCCTCCTGCCGGCGCTCCTGGCGCTGTCGATCGCGGCGCGCCGCCTCGCGCCCCGCCTCGACGCGCTCCTCCTCGGCGGCAGGGAGGCACGCCACCTCGGCGTGCGGGTGGAACGGGTCCAGGTCGAGCTGGTGGTGGCCACGGCGCTCGCGGTGGGGGGTAGCGTGGCGGTGGCGGGGCAGATCGGCTTCGTCGGCCTCGTGGTCCCCAACCTGATGCGGCTCGTGGTCGGGCCCGCGCACCGCTGGCTCCTGCCCTTCTCCGCCGCGGCGGGGGCGGGGCTGGTGGTGGCGGCGGACGCGCTGGCGCGGGTGGTGGTGGCGCCGGCGGAGCTGCCGATCGGCGTGATCACCTCGCTGGTGGGCGTACCCTTCTTCCTCCACCAGCTTCGCAGGAGGATCGGATGATCCGGACCGAGTCGGCGGGATGCGCCCGCACCGGCCTGCGCGGCGTCACCCTCCAGGTGCGTCCGGGGGAGCTGGTCGCGGTGGCGGGGCCCAACGGCGCGGGCAAGTCGACGCTCCTCTCCCTCCTCGCCGGCGAGCGGCTGCCGGACGAGGGCGCGGTGCTGCTCGACGAGCGCCGGGTGGCGGCGCTGCCGCCGGAGGAGCGGGCGCGGCGGATCGGCGTCCTCCCCCAGGCGGCGTCGCTCACCTTCGCCTTCCGGGTGGACGAGGTGGTGGGCCTGGGGCGGCTCGGCGGCGCGGATCGCGCCGCGGTGCGCCGGGCGATGGAGGAGGCGGGGGTGGACCACCTCGCCGCCCGCAGCTACCCGACGCTCTCCGGTGGCGAGAAGCAGCGGGTCCACCTGGCCCGGGTGCTCGCCCAGCTCGACGGCGCCACCCGCCCCTTCCTCCTCCTCGACGAGCCCACCTCGAGCCTCGACCCGGCCCAGCAGCACGCGGTCCTCTCGCTGGCGCGGGAGCGGGCGCGGCGGGGCTGGGGCGTGGTGGCGGTGCTCCACGACCTGGCGCTGGTGGGGCGCTACGCCGACAGGGTGCTCCTCCTCCGCGACGGGCGGGTGCAGGCCTGCGGCACGCCGTGGGAGGTGCTCACGCCGGTGCGGCTCGCCGCGTGCTACGGGATCGAGGCGGTGGTCCTGCCCCATCCCGCCGACGGCTCGCCCCTCGTCGTCGCCGCGTGATGCCTTGCCGCAGGCGTGCGCCCCGGCGATGATGCGCCCCGTTTCGGACCGAGGGGCTCATGGGCAGGCGCGTCGTCTTCGTCATCAACCCGAGCAGCGGCAACGGGGCCACCGGCCGCGAATGGCGCGCGATCGCCAGCCGCATCCGCGAGCGGATCGGCGACTTCGGCGAGCTCTACACCACGCGCCCCCTCGAGGCGACGGAGCTGAGCCGCCACGCCCTCGAGAACGGCGCGGACGTGGTGGTGGCGGTGGGGGGGGACGGCACCACCAACGAGGTGGTCAACGGCTTCTTCGGCGCGGACGGCAAGCCAATCCGGCCTGGTGCCACGCTGGCGGTGCTGCCCCGCGGCACCGGCAGCGACTTCCTCAAGACCTTCGGCAGCTCCAACACGGTGGAAGCGCTGGCGGCGCGCCTCGAGGCGGGCAAGCCGCGCAAGCTGGACGTGGGCCGGCTCACCTACGTGGACGACGCGGGCGAGACGCGCACCCGCTACTTCGTCAACATCGCCTCCTTCGGCTCCTCCGGGCGGATCGATCGCTACGTCAACCGCACCACCAAGGCGTTCGGCGGCAAGGCCTCCTTCGTCCTCGGCTCGCTGCGCGGCCTCCTCTCCTGGAAGGACCAGCGGGTGGCGGTGCGCTTCGACGACGGCCCGTGGGAGGAGATGGAGATCACCTGCCTCGCGGTGGCCAACGGGCAGTACTTCGGCGGCGGGATGTGGGTGGCGCCCGAGGCCCGCACCGACGACGGGCTCTTCGACGTGACCATCTGGAGCGGCTACACGCTGGCCGACTTCGTCACGAAGAGCCGGCGGCTCTACGACGGGAGCCACGTGGAGCTGGAGGGGACCCGCACCTTGCGCGCCCGCAAGGTGGAGGCGCGTTGCGACGAGGCGTGCCTCCTCGACGTGGACGGGGAGGCGCCGGGGCGGCTGCCCGCCACCATGGAGATCGTGCCGGGGTCGCTCACCCTGCTGGCGTAGCGCGTGGCGCGGGGCTATCTCTGCGCCGCGAATCGTAACGTCCAGGAGGTCGAGGATGGAGGAGAGGAACCCGATCGCCCGCTTCCAGGCGGCGCTGGCCAGCGCCGAGGCGCGGGGCGTGCCGCTCGCCAACGCGATGGCCCTCGCCACCGCCGACGCCAACGGGCGGCCGTCGGTGCGGATGGTGCTGCTCAAGGGCGTCGACGAGCGGGGCTTCGTCTTCTACACCAACCTGGGCAGCCGCAAGGCGCGCGAGCTCCGCGACCGTCCCTTTGCCAGCCTCTGCTTCCACTGGGCCACCCTCGAGGAGCAGGTCCGGATCGAGGGGCGGGTGGAGCAGGTGAGCGACGAGGAGGCGGACGCCTATTTCGCCACGCGCCCGCGGGGGAGCCAGGTGGGCGCCTGGGCTTCGAAGCAGAGCGAGACCCTCGACGATCCGGCGCGCTTCCACGAGGCGGTGCGGGAGATCGAGGCGCGGTACGCGGGCGGTCCCGTTCCCCGTCCCCCGTTCTGGTCGGGCTTCCTCGTCCGTCCCGAGACGATCGAGTTCTGGTACGGGAAGCCGGATCGCCTCCACGACAGGATGGTCTTCACCCGCACCCCGGACGGATGGTCCCTGCGTCGCCTCTATCCCTGAGCCAAGGGACCAGTGGGGCGCCATCATCGCCGCGCCGCACGTTCCCTTCGGCTCGAGCTTCACCATCACCGCGTGGACCGACGTCGACCCCAACGGCAACGGCGAGCGCATCGTCGGGCAGGGCGACTGGTTCAGCCTCTACTTCCACGATGGCAGCCGCGTGGCGTTCGGCATCCTCGACGGGTTCACGCCCCACTCGAGCGGCGTGCAGGTGATCGCGTCCAACGACACCGCCGGCAGGCACGAGGACGGCGCGTGGAACTTCTACGCGGGCGTGGTCGAGACGGCGGCCAGCGGCTCCACGCTGCGCCTCTACCGCAACGGCGTCGAGGTGGCGTCGCAGAGCTTCCCGACCCTGTACCCGAACCCGGGGAGCTGCCGCTTCTACATCGGCGACAGGATCGACGGGAACACGTGCAACGGCACCACCGCCGACGAGTTCGCCAACTTCTCCGGCGCGGTGGACGACGTTCGCATCTACGACCGGGCGCTCACCGCAGGCGAGATCATGCTGCTGATGAACGAGCCGCCGACCAGCAACGTGGTGCCGTAGCACGCCGCGGCGCGGCGGCGGATCACCGTCGCTCGAGCTGCGCCGCCTCGGCGGCGCACTCGGGCTCGTCGGAGAAGAACCGGATCCACTGCTCGCGCCTGGCGCGGGCGTCGCGGCGGCCCAGGTCGACGAGGATGTCGGCGAAGCCGCCGTCGAAGAGCAGGTAGGAGGCGAGGTCCGCCTTGTCGCGGGCCTCGCTCTCCACGGTGCGCCGGAGGAAGGCGCCCACCAGGCCGCTGGCCCGCTTGCGGAACTCCGCGGAGCGGCAGTAGTCGGCGGCGAGCCGCCCCAGATCCTCGGACGGATGGACGAGGAGGTTGCGCACGTAGCGCATCGGCGAGTTGCGCAGCGGCACCAGCGCGCCGTTGAGCACCCCCTCGAAGGAAGGGCCGTAGGCGTTGGTCCCCGCCTCGAGGAGCGCGTTGAAGCGGCGCAGGCGGCTCAGGTCCTCGTCCACGCGATCGAGGAGGAGCGCGTCCAGGGTCTTGCCGAGGAGGAAGGGGCCCGTGGGCGCCGCCTCGTGGGTCTTGCGCGCCTTGCGGCGCGCGGGGGGCGTCGCCGGCGGCGCGTGGTGCACCGGCGGCTGGAGATCCTGCCCCGGGGGCAGGAGCGTCGCCGCCACGGGGCGGTGGCGCAGCGAGACGACGATCACCCGGTCCGCGCCGAGGCGCAGCGCCGGGCTGATCGGCACGTTCTGGCGCAGGCCGCCGTCCACGTAGAGCTCGCCCGCCACCGGCACCGCGGGGAAGAGCAGGGGGATCGCCGCGGAGGCGAGGGCGTGGAACGGCCCGATCCGCGCGGCGGTGGCGTGGTAGTGGGGGTCGCGGCTCCACGGCGGCGCGTCGCGCTCGAAGCGCTGGATGAAGACCGTGGTGTGGCCGGTGGCCACGCGGGTGGCGGAGACGGAGAGCGCCTGCACCTTCCTGCTGCGGATGTTGCGGCTCACCTCGCGCCAGGGGATCTGGTTGCGCACCAGCTCCTGCAGCCCCAGCGGATCGACGATGCCGCCGGCGGGCCTGTCGGTGAGGACCGGCGTGCGGCGGAAGAGGTCGCGGGCGGCGCGGAAGAGGTCGCCGGGGCCGATGCGGAGGACGTGCTCCACGCGGAGCGACTGCCAGCGCTGGACCAGGCCGGTCCCCTGCTGGTCGGGGATGGCGGCGGTGCCGGCGGCGAAGCAGGCGTTGATCGCCCCCACCGAGGTGCCGGTGAGGATGTCCAGATCGACGTGGCGGCCGAGCTCCTCCTTGAGCTCGCCGCGGAGGTAGGAGAGGACGCCTGCCTCGTAGGCGCCGCGGGCGCCGCCGCCGCCGAGGACCAGCGCGGTGCGGAGTCGTCTGGGTGGCTGCATGGAACTCCCTGTGGCTGGGGAGACGATACCGCGCGCGGCGCGGGAAGGCGCGTCCCTTGCGGCCACCGGCGCCGGGAGGATAAGGGGCTCCTTCTTCGCGCAGGGGATGCGCGGACGGGAGCGAACGACGTGCGCAAGGCCCTCACCATCGCCGGCTCCGACGCGGGCGGCGGCGCCGGCATCCAGGCCGACCTCAAGACCTTCCAGCGCTTCGGCGTCTTCGGCACCAGCGCGCTGACGCTGATCACCGCGCAGAACACCATCGGCGTGCAGGGCGTCCACCCGCTGCCGGTGGAGGTGATCCGCCAGCAGATCGACTCCGTGGTCGCCGACCTGCGCCCGGATGCGGTCAAGACCGGCGCCCTCGGCTCCGTGGCCATCATCGAGGCGGTCGCCGAGGCGGTGCGCCGCCACGATCTCGCGCCGCTCGTCGTCGACCCGGTGATGATCTCCAAGCACGGCGACCTGCTCCTCGCCCCCGACGCCGCCGAGGCGCTCGCCCACGTGCTCCTGCCCCTCGCCACCCTCATCACCCCCAACCTCCATGAGGCCTCCGCCCTCCTCGGCGGCACGATCACCAGCGAGGCCGAGATGCGCGAGGCGGCGCGGGCGCTCGCTTCGCGTGGCCCCCGCGCCGTGCTCGTCAAGGGCGGCAATCTCGGCGGAGCGGAGGCCGTCGACGTGCTCTGGGACGGCGCCGAGCTCCACCGCTTCGCCACGCCCTACGTCGAGACCCGCAACACCCACGGCACCGGCTGCACCTACTCCGCCGCCATCACCGCCCGGCTCGCCGCCGGCGTGCCCCTGCGGGAGGCCGTGGGCAACGCCAAGGCGTGGATCCACCGCGCCATCACCGCCGCGCCGGGGCTCGGTGCGGGCCGCGGGCCCGTGGACCATCGGGTGGAGTGACGCCGGGCGAGAGGGGGGGGAGGACGCGGCGTCGGAGGCGTGGCGCTGCGCGGCAGGCGATCCGGCGCCGTGCGCCGCGGTCCGGGAAGGGGCCGGCGGAGCGGGAGAAACGATGGGCCGCTGGGCGCCACCGGCGGCGTGGAGCGCGCCGCGCAACGCTTCGGAGCGCGGCGCGCACCTCCTCGCTCGTGCGCTCCTTCGCGCGCCGCAGGCTCCTCCTGCGCACGGCACCCCTTCCCGCAGGTACGGCGCAGGTTTCCGCGCTCCGACTCCTTGCACGGCGCCCGGTCAGAGCACCTTGCGCGGCGGGACGACGACGTTGGCCATGAGCAGGCCGATGACGATGGCGACGGCGACCATGGCCATGTTGAAGGCGGTCTCGACGCCGGAGAGGACGTTGCGCTCGAGGAGGGCGTCGAGGCTGCGGAAGCCGATGGAGCCGGGGACGAGGAGGAGGAGGCCGGGGAGGATGAGGATGATGCTGGGCTTGTTGCGCAGTCGCGCGAGCAGGTTGGCGGCGCCGCACAGGGCGAAGGAGCCGACGAAGGCACCGAGCTGGGGGCCGAGGATGCTGGAGGCGCCGGCGGCGGCGAAGAAGGCGAGGGAGCCGCCGAGGACGATGGTGGGGGCCTCCTTCCACCGCGCCTTGAAGGTGATGGAGAAGGCGCCGACGCCGAAGAGGAGCGCTGGAACGAGGAACCAGCCTGGCAGGGGATCGGCGGGCGGCGAGGTCGGCAGCGGCGGGAGGAGCCGGCTCACCTGGCTGCCCATGGCGACGCCGAAGCCCATGAGCATGAAGGTGACGAGCGCGCCCATGGCCCGGGAGGTGCCGGAGACGAGGTTGCGGGTGGCGAGCTCGGTGAAGGCGATGGTGAGGCTGAGGCCCGGCAGCAGGACGATGATCCCGGCGATGACGGCGAGCTGGACGGAATAGGGGCCGAGGACGTGCTCGCCGGCGGTGGCGAGGGCGGTGGCGACGAAGGCGCCGATCCCCTCGAGGAGCCGGGCCAGGGGAGGGACGCGGCCGGAGAGGGCGGCGAGCAGACCGGTGATGGTGCCGATCACCAGCCCCATGAGCACCTCGCGCCAGCTCCCGCCGAGCAGGTAGGCGGCGCCGCCGGAGGCGATGCAGAAGGCGGCCACCGTCGCCGCGTTGCCGTAGAGCGGGGGGCGGCCGAGGATCTCGTCGAGGCGCGCCTGCGCCTCCTCCGCGTCGCACCGCCCCTGGATCACCTGGGTGGTCAGCTCGTCGAGGGCGGCGAGGCGGCCGAGGTCCACGTCGCCGGGCTCGACGCGGATCATGCACGTGCGCAGCGCCTCGGCGGGGCCGAAGGAGGCGAGGATGGCGGTGGGCGTGGAGTAGAAGCAGCCGCGCAGCCCGAAGCGCGCGGCGACCACCGCCATCGCCTGCTCGAGCCTGTGGGCGGGGACGCCGTACTTGTGGAGGGCCTCCCCCAGGCGCAGCGTGAACGCGAGTCCCGGCTCGGTGATCGCACGCTGATCGATGAGCTGCGGCAGGCTGTTCACGGCGCACTCCCCACCCGGCACGGGCGCGCGCTATTTACAGCTTCGCCGCGCGGAGTCAAAGGGAGCGCGTGTGCGCGGCGCCGGACCGCGGTCCGGGCTATTCGAAGAACCAGTAGCTCGTCGCGATCAGCACCTTCTTCACCTCGCCCACCGACGCCTTCTTCTGCACGTCGATCAGCGCGCGCTCCTTGTCGCCGATGCGGCGCTGCTCCTCGAGGCGGAGCTGGTCGAGCTGGCGCTTGTACTCGCGCTCGGCGGCGTCGCGGTCGCGCCGCAGCTTGAGCCGCTCCTTGTCGTCCTCGCAGGCGAGGAGCTGCTTCCGCACCGCCTCCCACTTCGCCCGGGCCTCGGCGACGCGGCGGCGCGGCTTGTCGAGGCACTCCTCGGTGAAGCGATCCCAGCGCTCCCGGGCGCGGTCGGCGGCCACGCCGCGGCGGGCCTCCACCTCGGTCTTGACCGCCATCTGCGCCCGGAGCAGCGCGGACTCCCGCGCGGAGGTGAGCATCGCCGCGCTCGGCTCGGTGGCGGGGCGCTTGACGGTCTCGCGCGCCGGAACCTCGACGAAGAGGGCGCCGGTCTCGGGATCGAGGGAACGGAAGACGTTGCCCTCCCGCACGAGGACCACGTGGACCAGCTTCTCGTCGGGATCCACCTCGCCGGCGAGGAACTTGTAGAGGTACCAGTACCCCTCCCTGCCGAAGAGACCGGCGAGCTGCGGCGGCGCCTTGCCCGCGTCGAGCTTGAGGTAGCAGACCTCGTCGAGGGGCTGGCTCTTGATCATCTTCGCCGCCGCCTTGACCAGCGGCGAGCCCGGGCCGAGCTTCTTGAGCCCCTTCTCCCTGGCGTCGGTGGCGGAGCCGAAGGAGTAGGTGCCGAGCGCGAGCTCCGCGCCGCCCGCCGCCTCGATCAGCGCCTCGGGCAGGTGCTTGATCTCGAGGATCTCCCCCTGCTCGGTGGCGTCTTCCGCGCCGAGGACGGAGAGGGTGATCGCCTTGGCCTGCTCCTCGCTCTTCTTGAGGACCTGCCTGGCCTCGGTGGTGGTCCCCTTGAGGCGCGCCTTGACCTGATCGTCGAAGCGCTCGGTGACCAGCGCCCGCGTCTCCGCCATGCGCGCGTTGATCTTGTTCTCCATCTCCGCGCGCAGCTCGGCGAAGGCCCGGTCGATCTCCTCGGGGCCGCGGCACGACTGGAAGATGTCGAGGACGCGCCGCTCGAAGTCGACGCCGCTGTCGAGCGCGCCGAGCACCTCGTCGGAGGCGCCGAAGACGCCGTCGAAGAGCTGCAGCTTCTGCTCCAGCAGGTCGTAGAGGCGCGCCTCTGCCGCATTGGAGCGGTTGACCATGTTGATCACCAGCACGTCCCGCTTCTGGCCGTAGCGGTGGCAGCGGCCGATGCGCTGCTCCACGCGCTGGGGGTTCCAGGGCAGGTCGTAGTTGATCAGCAGGTTGCAGAACTGGAGGTTGAGGCCCTCCGCGCCCGCCTCGGTGGAGATGAGGATCTTGGTGCGGTGGCGGAACTCGTCCACCAGCGCCTTGCGCTCCTCGGGACCCGAGCCGTCGCCGCAGAGGATCGAGACCTGGCCCGCGAAGCCGTTCTCCTCGAGGAGCTGCTTGAGGTAGTCCTGGGTGCGGCGGCTCTCGGTGAAGATCACCGCCTTCTCCGGCCAGCCGTGGGCGGCGGCCACGGTGAAGGAGCGGCTGATCGCGCGGATGAGCGCCTCGCCCTTGGCGTTGACCTTGATCGAGCGGGCGAGGGCGACCATTTCGCGCAGCTCCTTGAGCTCCTGCTTGCAGTCGCTCAGGGTCATCGGCTTCTTCTTGCCGATCGCGCCGTCGTCGATCAGCTCCTCCGCCTCCTCCTCGTAGATGCGGCGGATCTCGTCCTCGAGGCCGTCCTGATCGTCCTCGTTCTCGTTCGGGAACTGGAGGAGCGTCTGGATGTGCGTCCCCTGCGCCTCCATCACCTTCTCGGCGGCGCCGATCTTCGCCTCGAGGGAGTCGGCCAGCTTCTCCAGCGTGGCGGCGATGGCGAACGAGGAGGAGCCGAGGATCTTGCGGTAGCAGAGGGTGAGGAGGGTGCGCCGCTCCGGGGCGATGGCGGCGAGCTCCTCGCGCGCCAGGTACTCGCTCACCTTGTCGTAGAGGAGCTGCTCCTTCTCGCTCGGGCGGAAGTCCTCCACGATGGAGCGGCGGTTCGTGTACTTCACGTACTCCCGCACCTGCCGGCGCAGGGTGCGGTTGATGATCGGCGCGAGCCGCTCCTTGAGGTCGTTCATCAGCTCCTGCCGCTCCTGCAGAATCTGCTTCTCGTCCGGCGCGCCGGGCGGGGGTGGCGGCTGGAGCAGCGGGCCGTAGAGCTGGCGGAACGCGTCCTCCGGGCCGAAGAGCGTCTCGTCGATCAGGCACGCCAGCCCGTAGAGCTCCATGATGCTGTTCTGGAGCGGCGTCGCGGTGAGGAGGAGCTTGGGCACGCCCGCCAGCGCCTCGCGCAGCGCGCGCCCCGTCTTGTGATCGCGCTTGTAGGCGTTGCGTAGCCGGTGCGCCTCGTCGATCACCACCAGGTCCCAGGGGATCTGCCGGACCTCGTGGGCGCGGTTGCACATGAATGGCACCGAGCAGATGATCGGCACCGGCGAGTCGAAGGGGTTGAGGCGCCCCGACGCCTTGGCGCTCGGCCCATCGATGCACTCTGCCGTCAGCCCGAACTTGTCCCACAGCTCGTCGCGCCACTGGGCGCGAAGCGGCGCCGGCGCGAGGATGAGGATCCGCGAGCGCCCCTCGGCGATGAGCTGGGCGAGGGTGAGGCCCGCCTCCACCGTCTTGCCGAGGCCCACCTCGTCGCCGAGGATGCAGCCGCCGGTGGAGAGGCTCTCCAGGGCGAAGGTGACCGCCTGGAGCTGGTGCGGGTTGAGGTCGACGCACGCCTCGGCGAGCGCCGGTGCCACGCGCTCCAGCCCGCCCGCGCTGTGCTTGAGGGTGATCTGCTCGGCGAGGATGCGCTGGTGGAAGCGGCTCGGGCGCTTCGTGCCGCGGGCGGTCGTGCCGCCGGAACGGCGGGGCGCGATCTCCGGGGTGGGATCCTGCATTGCGAAAACCTCGCGAAGTTCGTCGTGTGCCGGGCGGCGATCGGAGCGGTGCCGCCCGGTGGGCGGGTGGCGCGATCGCTGGCGCGCGCTGCAGCGGCGGGAGGGGCCGCACCCGACAGGAAGGCGGTGACGTTAACAGAGGGCCCGGGGTGCGGTCATGCGCGGCGGCGAGGCGCCCTGTGAAAAGCGTCCCGCCTTTCCGCTCGCCACCAGATCGTGGAGCGCCGCCACCGCTTCCGCGGGATCCGCTGCGGCCAGCCAGGCGCGGATCGCCGCCACGCCCTGCGCGCCCGCCCACGTGCAGGCGGCGGCGTTGGTGCGGTCGACGCCGCCCAGGGCGAAGACGCGCATGCCCGTCGCCGCGGCGGCGTGCAGGGCGTCGATCCCCACCGCCGGCCCCTTCCCCGGCGAGGGGAAGATCGGGCTGCAGACCACGAAGTCCGCGTCGCCGCGGCGATCGAGCTCCGCCTCGTCGTGGCAGCTCGCCCCCACCAGGTCGACGCCGAGGCTGCGCGCCTCCTCCACCTCCACCGATCCGCCGGCGAGGTGGACGCCATCCGCCCGCGCGGCGAGGGCCACGTCGATCCGGTCGTTGATCAGCAGCGGCGCGCCGCGGCGCCTGCACACCTCGCCCACCCGCAGCGCCAGCTCGAGGAGCGCGCTCGCCCCCAGATCCTTCTCCCGGAGCTGCACCGCCGCGGCGCCGCGGGGCAGGGCGGAGAGGGCGCGATCGACGGCGCCCGGCAGGTCGTCCACCAGGCGCCGATCGGTGATGAGGTAGAGGCCGAAGTCCATCGGCTCAGCGGGTGCCCGCGATTGTTCCCTCGATCGGCGACGAGGCGTTGCCGTAGAGCTTGCGGGGGATGCGGCCCGCCAGGTAGGCGTCGCGGCCCGCCTCGCACGCCGCCTTCATCGCGCGGGCCATGCGCACCGGATCCGCGGCCCCTGCGATCGCCGTGTTGAGGAGGACCGCGTCGCAGCCCAGCTCCATGGCGATCGCCACGTCGCTGGCGGTGCCCACGCCCGCGTCCACCAGCACCGGCACCTTCACCAGCTCACGGAGCATCACGATGTTGTACGGGTTGCGGATGCCCAGGCCGGAGCCGATCGGCGCGCCCAGCGGCATCACCGCGGCGCAGCCCACGTCCTCGAGCTTGCGGGCGGTGATCGGATCGTCGTTGGTGTAGGGCAGGACGGTGAATCCCTCCTCCACCAGCACCTTCGCCGCCTTGATCGTCTCCTCCGCGTCGGGGAGGAGGGTGCGGGGATCGGAGAGGACCTCCAGCTTGACCAGGTCGCCGCCCCAGAGCTCGCGGGCGAGCCGGCAGGTGCGGATCGCGTCCTCCGCGTTGAAGCAGCCGGCGGTGTTGGGGAGGAGCTTCATCCCCTCCGGGATCCAGTGGAGGAGGCTCTCCTCCCCCTGGGCGGAGAGATCGAGCCGGCGCACCGCGACGGTGACGATCTCGCTGCCGGAGGCCTCGAGCGCCGCCTTCATGGTGGGAAAGTCCTTGTACTTCCCCGTGCCGGTGAACAGGCGCGACTGGAAGGTGTACTTGCCGATCCGGAGGATGTCGGACATGTGCGAAGACCTCGAGGCTCGTTGAAATCAACCGCCACCGACGAAGGCGACCACTTCGATCCGGTCGCCGGCGGCGAGCACGTGGGTGGCGTGGTCGGCGCGGCGCACCACCGCGAGGTTCACCTCGACGGCGACGCGCTCGCGGGGAACGCCGAGAAAGTCGAGGAGGCCGGCGACCGTGATCGCCTCGGGAACTTCCCGCTCTTCGCCGTTGATCACCACTACCACTCCGTCGCTCCTTTCCTGCCGGGCGGCGAGAGGGGCTAGGTACCAGCAACCCGCGGGAAAAGCCAAGCGGTCGGGGGATTGGGCGCCGGAGGGCCTCCGGGGGCCCGTTTCACGGGGATCGAGCCGCTCCTGCCCCGGGGAAGTCCGCGGCTGGACCCGGGGATGCACCTCTGCCTTGCCCGCAGCGTCCGGAAGGGCTACATCGACGCCGCCATCTTTCTCCGGTGTGCGCGGGGGCCGCAGCGGTAGGGCAGGGCCGCGCCGGAACCGGTCTGGAGCAACCCATGCGTCTGACGGATCAGGTCAAGAAGATCCTCTCCTGGTACCCCTCCGAGAACGCCGGCGTTCTCACCAACATGTCCCGGATGCTGATGACCGGCCGCCTCGCCGGCACCGGCAAGATGGTCATCCTCCCGGTGGACCAGGGCTTCGAGCACGGCCCGGCGCGCTCCTTCGCGCCCAACCCGGCGGGCTACGATCCGGACTACCACTACCAGCTCGCCCTCGACGCGGGCTGCAACGCCTACGCCGCGCCCCTCGGCGCGCTCGAGGCGACCGCCGGCAAGTTCTGCGGCGAGGTTCCGCTCATCCTCAAGCTCAACAACTCCGACACCATGGCCAAGCTGGAGAACCCCATCTCCGCGCTCACCGGCTCGGTGGAGGACGCGCTCCGCCTCGGCTGCTCGGCGATCGGCTTCACGATCTACCCGGGCTCCGCGGAGCGGAAGACGATGTATGAGGAGATCCGCGAGCTGATCCTCGAGGCGAAGAGCGTCGGCCTTCCGACCGTGCTCTGGGCCTACCCGCGCGGTGCCGGGATGTCGAAGCAGGGCGAGACCGCCGCCGACATCGTCGCCTACGCCGCGCACGTGGCGTGCCAGCTCGGCGCCCATATCATCAAGGTGAAGCCGCCCTCCGCCCACATCGAGCAGCCCGAGGCGGCGAAGGTCTTCGAGAAGTACAACATCCCCACCGCCACGCTCGCCGACCGCGTGCGCCACGTGGTGCAGAGCTGCTTCAACGGCAAGCGCATCGTGATCTTCTCCGGCGGCGAGGCCAAGGAGACCGGCGCCCTCCTCGACGAGGTCCGCCAGCTCCGCGACGGCGGCGCCTTCGGCTCGATCATGGGCCGCAACGCCTTCCAGCGTCCGCACGACGAGGCGGTGCAGCTCCTCCAGGACGTGATGGACATCTTCGCTGGCAAGAAGTAACCCGCGCCGCCATCCGGCGACCGCAGCGAGCCCGGTTCCCACGCAGGGGACCGGGCTCGTCTGCATCCGGCGGAGCCGGGTCAGCGGATCGCGCGGTAGCCGCCCTCGACGCCGCGCTTCGACAGGACGATCTGCCAGAGCTGGTTCATCCGGGCGCGGAAGGTGCCGGCGCAGCTGAGCAGGTAGTAGCGCCACATGCGGCGGAAGGTCTCGTCGTAGCGCGGGAGCCCCGGCCACGCCCGCTCCACGTTGGCGTGCCAGGCGAGGAGCGTGCGGTCGTAGTGGACCCCGAAGTTCTGCCAGTCCTCCATCACGAAGAGCCCTTCCCACGCGGTGGAGAGCTGCCTGGCCGAGGGGAGGACCGCGTCGGGGAAGATGTACGTGGAGAGCCAGCGATCGGTGCGCAGCCGCGAGAGGTTGTTGCCGATGGTGTGGACGAGGGCGAGGCCGTCGTCGGCGAGGCAGCGGTGGAGCACGCGGAAGAAGGTCCGGTAGTTCCGCGGGCCCACGTGCTCCAGCATCCCCACCGAGACGATCTTGTCGAAGCGCCCCCGCACCGAGCGGTAGTCCTGCACGCGGATCTCCACCGGGAGGCCGGCGCAGCGGCGCTTCGCCATCTCCGCCTGGGCGGGCGAGAGGGTGATGCCGACCACCTCCACGCCGTGGCGCTCCGCCGCGTACTGCGCGAGGCCGCCCCAGCCGCAGCCCACGTCGAGGAGCCGCTCGCCCCGGGCGAGCTGGAGCTTCCTGCAGATCCGCTCCAGCTTGGCCTCCTGCGCCTCGTCGAGCGTTTCGGCGCCCTCCCACCAGGCGCAGGAGTAGATCATCCGGGCGTCGAGCATCGCCTCGAACAGGTCGTTGCCGATCTCGTAGTGGGTGGCGATCGCCCGCCGCGCGCGCAGCCGGCCCTGGAGGTTGAGGAGGCGCGCGGGCACCTCGAGCGCCGCGTTGGAGAGCGGGGCGAAGCTCGCCTCGGTGACGCCCGCGCGGCGGATGAGGCGGGCGAAGAGCTCGTCGATCCGCTCGCAGTCCCACCAGCCCGCCATGTAGGCCTCGCCCGCGCCGAGCGTGCCCTTGCGCAGGATCGCCTCGAAGGTGCGGCGATCGCGGATCTGCGGGTCCCACGGCTCGGGCCCGTCGAGGCGCACCCCGGCGCGCTCGAGGAGCCGCTCCAGCTCACGCTCGCTCCACACGGGTAGCTGCGGCACGCGCAACAGCCAATCCAGCACGGGCGGCAGAGCGCTTCGCGCCTCCCGCGCCCTCTCCCCGGAGAGGTTCTCCATCTCGTTTCCTCCGCGACCGATCGGAATGGAGAGGATGGTGGGATCTGCCGCCCCGGCGGTGCCATGCCCCGGCCGGGCAGGAACGGCGACGCCCGCCGGGCAGGGGTTCCCGGCGGGCGGTATGCACCAGCGGATCGCGGCGGCTCCTACTTGATCCAGCGGTTCTCGCGGTACCAGGCGGCGGTGTGGGCCAGCCCCTTGTCGATGGGCCAGGCCGGCTCCCACGCCAGCTCGTTGCGGGCGCGGTCGATGGTGCAGGCCCAGCCGGGGCCGTAGCCCTCGCGCACCTTGTCGAGGTTGACGATCTGCGGCCTGCCGGTGAGGCGCGCGGTGATCGAGCCGAGGAGCCCCGCGGGCCACTGGAGCGACTCGGGCACCGGGAGGACCACGGTGTTCTTCCGCCCGAGCGCCTCGCCGGCGCGGCGGATCATCTCCTCCCACGTGTACACGCCGCCGTCGGAGACATGGTAGACGCCCTCGCCGCCCTTGGGGCCGGTGACGCGCCTGCCCTTCTCCAGGGCGACGGCCAGCACCTCGCCCAGATCCTCCACGTGGATGATCGAGTAGCGCTTGCTCTCGCCCAGGCCGATCTTGACGCCGAGGCCGAGCGCGCCCATCCGGAAGACCTCGAAGAAGTCCCTGTCGCGGGGGCCGTAGACGATCGGCGGGCGGACGATGGTGAGGTGGAGCTTGTCCGCGTGGCGGCGCACCGCCTCCTCGCCGGCGAGCTTGGAGATGCCGTAGTTGGAGACGGGACGCGGCTCGTCGTCCTCGGTGACCGGCCTGCCGTCCCGCATCGGACCGGCGGCGGCGAGGGTGGAGCAGTGGAGGAAGCGCTGCACGCCCGCCGCCACCGCCGCCTCCACCAGCTGCCGGGTGCCGAAGTGGTTGACCCGGAAGTAGTCCTCGCGGCGCACGCCCTTGGTGATCGCCGCCACGTGGACCACCGCGTCCACGCCGTCGAGGGCCGCGGGGAGGGAGTCGGCATCGCAGATGTCGCCGTAGGCGTACTCGATGCCGCCGACCGCATCGAGGCCGCTGCGGTCGGAGGTGCGGCGCACCAGCGCGCGGATCTGGTGGCCGCGCCTGGCCAGCGCCCGGGCGGTGACCGGCCCGACGAAGCCGGTGCCGCCGGTGAGAAGGACCTTCATCAGAGCTCCGCCTCGTAGATCCGGTACGTCTTGTAGTGCTGCCCGCCCATCATCTCGATGGCGCGGTTGACCAGCACGTTGTCCTCGAGGGTCCAGGAGATCTCGCCGCCCTTGTAGCCGAGCTTGCGCGCGGCGCGCAGGGTGTCGAGGTAGAGGATCGCGTCGATGCCCCGCTTCCGGTACTGCTCCTTGAGTCCGAGCATGATCAGGCGGAGCTGATCGATCTTGCGGGCGTGCCAGAGCAGCTTGGCCAGGCCGATGGGGATGCCGAAGGTGGTGAGCTTGCCGCCCACGTGGATCAGCGCCTGGTTCATGTCCGGCAGCGTCAGCGAGAAGGCCACCGGCTCGCCCTGCACCTCGGCGACGAGGACCAGGTCGGGCACGGCGAGCTGCTTCATGTCCTTCGCCGCGTGGTCGAACTCCTCGTCGGTGAAGGGGACGAAGCCCCAGTTCTTCTCCCAGGCGGAGTTGTAGATCTCCTTGATGCGCCGCGCCTCCGCGGAGAAGTCCTTGAGGTTGACGGGGCGGACGACGATCCCCTCCTTGGCCCGCACCTTCTCCGCGATCCGCACCACGCGCTCCGGCGGATCGACGTGGGCGGAGAGCCACCACGCCCAGAGATCCTTGGCCTTCTTGAGGCCGAGCACCTCCTCGAAGTGCCGGATGTAGTAGCGGGGGTTGTAGGTCATCATCACCACCGGCGGGCTGTCGAAGCCCTCCACGAGCAGGCCGAGCTCGTGGTTGGAGGTGAAGTTGCACGGCCCCAGCATCTGGGTCAGGCCGCGCGAGCGGATCCACGAGCGGGCGGCCTCGAAGAGCGCGCGGGCCACCTCGTCGTCGTCCACCGCCTCGTAGAAGCCAAAGAAGCCGGCCTTCGCGCCGTGGAAGGCGTTGTAGTTGCGGTCCTCGCACGCGGCGATGCGCCCCACCAGCTCCCCATCCCTGCGGGCGAGGAAGAGCTCCGCGGTGGCGTGCTTGTAGAAGGGGTTCTTCGCCTGGTCGAAGAAGTCGCGCCGTTCCATCAGCAGGGGCGGCACCCAGTTCGGATCCCCTGCGTAGATCCGCGCGGGAAAGCCGATGAACTCGTCCCGCTGCCGCGGGGTGGTGACGCGCTCGATCGTCACGGTCGACGCAGCGTTCGCGGGCGCCGTCTCCAGCTTCTTTGCGGGCTCTGCCATGGCCTGCCCCTTCGTTTGGTGTCGATACGACACGGGCGCCAGTCGGCGCCCGTGCGGTCCATTCAATGGAGTCTACTGCAACGACGCCTGGATCAGTCGTCCCAGGTCATCCGCTTGGAGCCACGCGCCCGGTTGGCGAGCTCCATCAGCTTGTAGCCCCGCTCGATCGCGGCGCCGGTGAGGTCGCCCACGCGCGCCCGCACCGCCTTGTTGACCTGCTCCCGGGTGGGGATCTGCAGGTTGGTGGCGCGCCAGGTGGCGGTCTCCACCAGGTCGAAGACCTTCTTCGCCAGATCGACGGGGGTCCGCGGCGTCTCCTTCTTCGTCCACGAGGCGTTGGACGGAGCGGAGGCGACGAAGCGGTTCTGGTCGGCGCTGACGTCGTCCACGGAGCCCACCTTGGCGATCACCTCGGCGGCGGTGGGGGCGTCCTGCGGGATCACCTTGAACTTCTTGCCCAGCACCTCGAACTGCTCGAGCACGCGGTTGAGCTGCTCGTCGGTGTGGGTGGCGATGTACGAGGTGCGCATCAGCGCGTGGCCCGGCTCCACCGCCGGCGGGATCACCGGGTTGGCGAAGACGCCGTTCTCGTAGAGCGCGGTCCAGAGGCGGAAGCACTTGATCTGGTCGCCGATGAAGACCGGCACCACCGGGCTCTCGCTCATCGTCACTTCGTAGCCGAGCATCCGGAAGCCGTTGCGCATCTTGTTGGCGATGCGCATCAGGCGGTGGCGGCGCTCGGGCTCGTTCTTGATGATCTCGAGCGAGGCGAGGGCGGCGGCCACCGACGCCGGGGTCATCGACGCCTGGAAGACCATGGCGCGGGCCTTGTGCTTCACCCAGTCGATCACCTCGCGGGGGCCGGCGAGGACGCCACCCAGGGAGCCGAAGGACTTGGAGAAGGTGCCCATCACCAGGTCGACGTCCGCCTCGACGCCGAGGTGCTCGCAGAGGCCGCGGCCGTTGGCCCCCATGACGCCGAGGCCGTGGGCCTCGTCGACCATGACGCGCGCGCCGTACTTCTTCTTGAGCTCGACGATGGTGCGGAGGTCGGCGAGCTCGCCCTCCATCGAGAAGACGCCGTCGGTGACGATCAGCTTGCCCGCCTCCGGCGGCGCGTTGCTGAGCAGGCGCTCCAGATCCGCCATGTCGTTGTGGCGGTAGCGCTTGTGCTCGCCGAACGACGACCGGATGCCCTCGAGGATCGAGGCGTGGTTGAGGCGGTCGGAGAAGACGATGTCCTTCCGCTCGAGGAGGGCGGAGAGGGCGCCGAGGTTGGTGGTGAAGCCGGTGGAGAAGCAGAGCGCCGCCTCGCGGCCCAGCCACTCGGCCAGCTTCGTCTCCAGCTCCTCGTGGAGGTCGAGCGTGCCGTTGAGGAGGCGCGAGCCGGAGCAGGAGGTGCCGTACTTCTCGAGCGCCTTGGCCGCGGCTTCCTTCACCCGCGGATCCATGCTCAGGCCGAGGTAGTTGTTCGACCCGACCATGATCACGTGCTTGCCGCCGGCGGTCACCTCGGTGCCGTCCGTCTGATCGATGGCCTTGAAGTAGGGGTAGAGCCCGGTGGCCTTGGACACCCGGAGCTCGCGCCAATCGTACGCTTTCTTGAAGACGTCGCCGGCCATGCAGGCCCTCCGCTGCCACGCAGCTTGCAACCGGGAGACCCCCGCCAGTCCCTCGGACCGCCGGCGGAAATACCGACGGACCCTCCGATTGTCAACTCGTAGGCCCTCGCGCCTCACCCGGGATGGCGCGGTGCGTCGTCGGCAGCCCGCTGCGCTGCGAAACGCGCTTCGCACCCCCTTCCACGGGGGAAGAAGCGGCGCCGCGGGGCCGTTTGCAACACCGCCGTCGTGGCCCCACCGTTTGGGGGGCGATGCCGGGCCGGGAGTCGACGGCGAGGGGCCTGCTTGACGGGTCTCCCACCGCGGTCTAGAAGCGCACGGCCACGGTTTTTCGCCCCCTCCCGGCCGGCCGGGGCATGGTTGGTCCCGGTCTTGCAGTTCCTCCCCGGGACTGCCCGGCAGGGCGAGAAACCGGGGCGGCGGGAGTCGACGAGGAGCGCATGGAGCGACAGGTCACAGCGCCCAGCACCACGGCCAGCCTGGCGGCAGACGGCCTGTCGATCCGATCGGGCGAGCTGATCGCGGTGATGGCGGGCGCCCTGGGCCTCACCATCCTGCTCTGGAACCACGAGCGGGTGACCACCTGGTGGCCCTCCGCCGCGGTCTTCGCCGCCATCGCGGTGGCGCCGCTCCTCCTGCGCGCCCTGCAGGCCCGCCTGCCCGAGAGCCGCATCGTCCGCTTCGTCGCGGACTTCGGGCCGATCTTCTACATCGTCGGTCTCTACCTCCACCTCAACCCGATCCTCGACGCGGTCAACATGCCCGTGGCGGACGACTGGCTGATCGAGGCGGACCAGCGGATCTTCGGCCTGCAGCCCTCCATCTGGCTCGACCGCAACCTGCCCGTCTGGGCCTTCGACCTCTTCCTCGGCGCCTACACCACCTACTTCGTCTGGCCCGCGCTCCTCGGCCTCGTGCTCTGGTTCAAGCGCAAGGAGATCCAGTTCGACGAGTGGGTGACCGCGCTGATGTTCTTCTACGCGGTCAACTACGCCTTCTACGCCCTGGTGCCGGCGATGGGGCCCCGCTACTTCCAGGCGGCCTGGTTCGACGGCCCGGTGCCGGGGATGTGGTTCGCCACCGAGCTGGACCTCCTCTTCCGGGCCTCGCCCCTGGCGCGGGATTGCTTCCCCTCCGGCCACACCGGGATCACGCTGCTGGTGCTGGGCTACGCGTGGAGGGAGGAGCGCCGCTTCTTCTGGGCGGTTCTCCCCATCGGCATCTGCCTGATCGTCGGGACGCTCGCCGGCCGCTTCCACTACGGCATCGACCTGATCGCGGCGGTGCCCCTCACCATCGGCTCGCTGGCGGTGGCCGCCGCGCTCAAGCGGCGCCTGCCGGAGGGCGTGGTGGTGGCGCGCGCCTCCACCTGGCGCCGCGCCCGGGCGATGGTCCGCGGCGAAGGCTGAAACCCTGGTCCGCCCCGGGCAGGGACCATCCTCCCGCCCTCGGAAGGCAGCGGGGTCTTCCCCGGTTGAGGACCACGGAGCATCGTGGTGCCGGGCGGTGGACGCCGGTCGCCCCAACGCCCCAGGGGAGCGGAAGACGGGATGAAGGTGAAGAACGCATGGGCGCGGATCCGCAAGCAGCTGCGACAGGGCTACGTCCGGCTCCTCAAGAGCCCGGGCGCCCCCCGCGAGGTCGCAGGCGGCATGGCGGTCGGCCTCTTCATCTCCATGCTCCCCGCGCTCCAGATGCCGCTGGCGCTGCTCGTGGTGGCCGCCATCCGGCGCGCCTCGGGCGTGCGGCTCTCGAAGGTGGCGGCGGTCACCGGCGTCTGGCTCACCAACCCCCTCACCGGCGCGGCGCTCTACGGCCTCGCGTGGATGGTGGGCAGGCCGGTGGTCCATCTCTTCCTGCCGGGGGCGGAGCTCCCCACCGAGGGGATCGAGCTCTCCCTGGCGCAGATCGCCGCCCTGGGCCCCTTCGCCCTCGACATCCTCCTCTGCCTGGTGGTGGGCGGGATCCTCTGCGGGGTGCCGATCGCCGTGGCCGGCTACCACCTCACCCTGCGCGCGGTGGGGCGCTACCAGGCCCGCGTCCTCGCGCGCCGGGCGCGCATCGCCCCGGCGCGACAGCTCGCCGCCTGAACGCCCCTACGCCCGGTCGCCGAGGTAGCGGCCGATCTCCCGGCCGAAGCGGGCCCGCGCCTCGCGGTCGCGCCAGTCGGCGCCGAGCGCCACCCGCTTCTCCTCGCGGACGAGGTGGCCCTCGTCCTCCATCCAGCTGATCGCCTTCTCGAAGGTGGGGCGCGAGATCGCCTCGGCGCACTGCAGGTGGCCGGCGAGGTAGACGCGGCGCGCGTGGTCGAGCATGCGCCGCACCAGATCGCGCGTCTCCATCGGCCCCGCCTCGAGGGCGTCGAGGGCGCCGACCGCCACCTGGTAGCTCTCCATCACCTCGGCGAGCAGGTTGCGCAGGAAGCGGAGCGGCTCGAGCGCCTCGGGGCGCGCGGCGATCCGCGCCTCCGCCTCGGGCTCGAAGGGGGTGGGCGCATCGACGAGCCCCATCCCGCCGAGGAGGTCGAGCTTGCGCTCCACGATCGACTCGAGCGGCGCGGGGCGGAAGGAGAGCTCGCGCTTGAGGAGCCGGGAGACGAACGCCACCCGCGGCAGGAGCTCGCCCCAGGTGGCAGCGCCCTCGGGGAAGGAGAGGAGCGCCGCCGCGAGGATCGACTCCTCCTCGAAGTGGTGGACGATGTTGTTCTTGTAGAAGGCGAGGAAGCTCCGCGCCTCCTCCGGCACCTGGTAGAAGGTCTCGCCGTCCACCGTGCGGATGGTGACCTGGCCGTCCTCCGCGAGGCTGGCCAGCGTCTCGTGGATCGGCCCGGACGCCACCGGATCGTCGCCGCCGCGCTCGAGGAGGGCGGAGAAGCGGGCGCCGCGGCTCCGGGCCAGCCGGCGCAGCAGGGCGATGCGTGCCTGCAGCTCGGCGGCGGAGCAGCCGCGGCGGTGGTGGCCGAGGAGCGCCGCGCAGACGAGCGCGGTGGGGGTGATGGTCTGCACCCGCCCCATGCCGTAGGCGATGCGGTGGGCGAGGGCGCGGACCAGCGCCTTCTTCTCCTCGGGGGTGTGGTTGGCCGGATCGAAGCCGCGCGTCCGGGCGAAGGCGGCGAGGGAGATCGGCTCGTCCACCTGGAGGTGGACCTGGCCCCAGCGCGAGCGGAGCACCGCCGGCGTCTTGAGCAGGCCCTTGATGCTCTCCTTCTGCTTCTCGCCGCCCGCCATCTCCCGCGCGTAGGAGCGCGCCTCGATCAGCTTGGCGTAGTCGATGGCGATGGGGACGAAGCAGAGGTCGTCGCGCGCGCCGGCGATCCACGCGTCGATCTCCATCCCGATCAGGCCGTACTTCGGCTGGAGGATCCTGCCGGTGCGGGTGCGCCCGCCCTCCGGGTAGAACTCCTGGGTGTAGCCGTCGCGGCAGATCTTGCGGACGTAGGCGGAGAGCGCCGCGCCGTAGACCCTGTCGCCCTTGAACGAGCGGCGGATGAAGAAGGCGCCGCCGCGGCGGAAGATGGGGCCGATCGGCCAGAAGGAGAGGTTGGCGCCCGCCGCCACCAGCGGCGGGGTGATCCCGCGCTCCAGGAGCACGTGGCTCACCAGCAGGTAGTCCACGTGGCTGCGGTGGGTGGGGCAGAGGACGAGGGGCGCCTTCTTGCTCGCCTCCGCCGCGCGGCGCAGCCCCTCCTCGTCCACGAAGACGCCGTCGTAGATCCTGTTGAAGACCCACCGGGCGATGGCGTTGGCGCCGTCGATCCAGGCGGGCGAGTAGCGGGCGGCGATCTCCCGCAGCGCCCTGCGCGCCTCCTGCTGCACCTGCTCCTCGGTGCGGCGCTGCTCCGCCGCCACCTCCGCCAGCTCGCTGCGCAGGCGCCTGTCGCGCAGCGTCTCGTCGACCAGGCGATCGGCGGGCTTGAGCGGCGGTCCCACCACCGCGCGCAGCTCGCGGGCGAGGCCGACACCCAGCGCGCCGCGCACCTTGCGGGCGAGCCGCTCGTCGGGCGTGTCCGGCTCCGCCTCCACCAGCGCGCGGAGGTCGATCGCCTTGCCCACCTTCACGAAGGAACGGCGGTGGTTGAAGAGGAAGGAGACGAAGGCGTGGACCCGCCCCGGCACCTCCGCCGTCCCCAGCACCGCCTCGGTGACGCCCGGCCGGATGCGCACCGGCGCCCGCTTGAAGATGAGGAGCTGGGGGACCACGTAGATGGGCCGTTGCTGGCGGCGCTGGAGGCGGACGAGCTGGGCGAAGGGATCGTCGGTGGCGGAGCCCTTCGCCTGGAGGACCTTCGGCCGGCGCAGGAAGACCATCGCCGCCTCGCCCTCCGCCACCGCCTGGACCACGTTCTCGCAGGGCGGGGTGGGGTGGCGGTGGAAGAGCGCGGCGAGGGGGCGGACGAGCCAGGTGGACAGGCCGAGGACCGCGCGGGCGAGGGGCAGGCCGCGGCGCGCGAAGGCCCAGTTGAAGTAGAGGAAGTTGAGGATCCCCGCGGAGCGCATCACGTAGACGAGCGTTCCACGGCGCGCCAGCTCCTCCAGCTCCGCCTGCGCCTCCTGCGGGAAGTGCACCGGCTCGAAGAACCGGCGGAAGATCCAGCGGAGGAGCGGGCCGTAGCGGGTGTGCATGCCCGCGGCGAGGCGGGAGTTGTGGGCGGCGTCCGGCGTCACGGGCAGTAGAAATGCCGCCGCTCGGCCCCGGGAGGCAAGCGCGGAGCGCGCTGCGCCGGGACCGGGAGGTGCGATTCCACACCTCCCGGCGCCGCGTGCGACGGGTCAGCCCACCGATTCCCCGGGCGCGGGCAGGACGAACTCGCGCACCCGCTCGAGCAGGTAGGGGAAGTTGATCGGCTTCTCGAAGACGCCGTCCACCCGCTCGCCCCACGCCTGGTCGCTCCCCGCGCCCGCGTCGATGGCGCCGGAGATGACGAAGATCGGCGTGTGCTGGCCGCGGCTCCCCTCGCGCACCGTCTTGACCAGCGCCGCGCCGTCCACCCCCGGGATGCGCAGGTCGAGGAGGACCAGCGCGGGCGGCACCTCCTGGATCCGCTCGAGGGCCTCGCGGCCGTTGTCGTAGGCGCGGACGCGGTAGTCCTCCGCCTCGAGCCACTCGATGAGGCCGTTGCGGCAGTCGTCGTCGTCCTCGACGATGAGGATCTCGCCCTGCCGCGGCTCGTGCCGCTCGGCGGGCGTGGTGACCGCGCCGGCGAAGAGCGGCAGCGCCACGTGGAAGACGAGGCCCGCGTCGGTCTGCTCCGCCTCGATGTGCCCGCCGTGGAGCTCCACCACCTGCCGCGCGATGGAGAGGCCGAGGTTGGGCGAGCCGCCGTCGGGGCGGAAGGCCTCGAAGAGGCGGGGGAGCTCCTCCGCCGCCACGCGCACGCCGCCGAGGGTGATGTCCACCGCGGCGACCCTGCCGCGCGGCGCCACCCGCACCTGCACCGGATGCCCCTCGCGCTTGCCGCGCAGGCCGCGCTCGAGCAGGTGCATCACCGCCTCGATGAGGCGATCGCGGTTGCCACGGACGAAGACCTCGCCCTGCTGCACCTCGAGCTCGATGGTGGTGCGCGCCGCCTCCGCGTCGGAGCGGAGGTACTCCACCGCCTCGGCGAGCACCGACTTGAGGCCGAGGGGCCTGGGGTCGAGGGTCATCTTCCCCGCCTGGAGGCGGGCGGTGAGGAGCAGGTCGTTGATCAGGCGGAGGAGGCGATCGGTGTTGCGGTCGCAGACCGCCAGCGCGTTGATCTGCCGCTCGGTCATCTCGCCGAGGCGCCCCTTGAGCGCCATCGAGAGGTAGCCCTTCACCGTGGTGAGCGGCGTGCGCAGCTCGTGGGAGAGGTGCGCGAGGAGGGCGTCGCGGGTGCGGTCGCCCTCCCGCAGCCGCTCCGCCGCCGCCTCCAGCTCGCGGGCGCGGCGCTCCGCGTCGTTGCGGGTGCGCGCCAGCTCGCTCGCGGCGCCGCACGCGTTGGCCACCGCCTCGAGGCGCGCGAACTCCTCCGGCGAGGGGCCGTCTTCGCCGCCGAAGCTGCCGCCGAGGAGGACGAGGACGCCGACGGTCCTGCCGAAGGCGATCATCGGCACCGCCACCAGCGTCCCCTCCACCACCGGCTTGCCGGAGGAGAAGGCGGCGCCCACCGGGCCCTCGCCCGGCGCGGTGGCCTGGACCCGCGCGTCGGCGCGGCCGCGCGCCGCGGCGACGGTGAGCCTGTCGAAGGCGACGTCGTGGACCACCACCCACGCGGAGCGCGGGCGGAAGGAGCGCTCCACCGCGAGGAGCCCGCGCTTGAGCGCCTCTGGTGGCTTCGACTCCGCGAGGATCCCCCCGAGGTCGGCGAAGAGCGCCCCGGGCTCGGGGGGAGGCTGCCTGGCGGCGCCGCTGCTCCTGCGCTGGCGCACGGTGCGCGCCGCGGGCGTTTCGGTTGCTGCACCCCGTCTCCGGGGCATTCGGCTTTCCTTGTCGGCCACACACGCTCCCTGCTGCCCCCCCGTCGAATGAAGGGAGGGCTTACGGGAGCGACGCCCGGGGGTCAACCACCGCTCGGGGCTGCGTGTGACGATTGCGCGCGCTGCCGAACAAATCGGCGCCGCGCTGTGCAGATCCGGACGAATGCCCCCCTCGATGGGGCGTTCGTCCGTCCGCTGGACGACGCAAGAAGTCAGGCCTTCCGGACGACGCCGCCGTCGTCGAGCGCGTAGCCGGCGGGGAGCTTCGCGGCCACCTCGTCGCGGCGGGCGCCGATGGGCGCGGCGAGCTCCGCCAGCGTCGCCGCAGCGGCGGTGCGGACCCGCGGCGCCTCGGCGTCGATCAGGCAGGCGGCGATCGCGTCCGCGGAGGCCGCGTCGCCCTGGGCGAGGAGGGTCTTCATCGCGGCGATCCGCACGTCGTCGGCCGCGTCGTCGAGGAAGGGGCGGACCGCGGGCGGGATGCGCGGATCCTTCGTGGCGGCGAGGCGGTTGATGATCAGCACCTTCTTGTCCGGCTCGCGGGTGTACTCGCCGGCGAGCTTCTCCAGCTCGGCGGTGAGGGTGCCGATCACCCGCTCCTCCGGCACGATCTCCTCGAGGCAGCGCAGCGCCCAGGCGATCGAGTCGTTGCTGCGGATGAAGGCCTCGATCGGGCCCACCGCCTTCTCGCCGAAGGAGGTGATGATCGAGAGGGTGAACTCCCGCTCCTCCGCGTCGGTGATCCCCGGCTCGGTCTTGACGGTGAAGCGCTGGAGGAGCGCGGCGATCGCCTCCTCCGAGCCGATGTCGCGGAGCTGCTCGAGCGCCCGGGTGCGGGCGGCGGGATCCCCGTACTTCTCCTGGGCCCGCTTGCTGAGATCCCTGATGCGCTTGCTTTCCCGCTCCTCGCGGGAGCCACCGAAAAGACTGCCGAAGAGCCCCACAGCCGTACTCCTTCCGACTACCGTTGCAGCAGGTGCCTTGACCGGACGTCACCTCGCGCTTTACCGCGCCGCCCCTGCCCCTGCCAGCGTTTCCTTGCGTTTCCGTCGCTACAGCCGGCGCAGCTCCGCCCGGACGTCTCCCTGGTAGAGAGGGTCGAGTTGCCGCGCCACCTCCTCGGCGGCGCTGCCGGTGGGCACCACGATCCGCGCCTCCACGTAGAGATCGCCCCTGCCGCCGCCGCGCAGGTGCGGCACGCCCTTGCCCCGCAGCCGGAGCTTGCGGCCGCTCTGCGTGCCCGGCGGGATCTTGAGCTGCACCTCCCCGTCGAAGGTGGGGAGCGTGATGGTGGCCCCCGCCACCGCCTCCGAGACGGTGAGGGGCAGGGCCATGTGGAGGTCGTCTCCCTCCCGCCGCACCAGCGGGTGGGGGCGCACGTGCACCTCGAGGTAGAGATCCCCCGGCGGCCCGCCGTTGATCCCGGGGCCTCCCTGGCCGGCGAGGCGGATCTTGCCGTTCTCGGCGAGGCCGGCGGGGATGCGCACCTTGAGGCGGCTGGGCCCGCCGGGGCGCTGGACCACGATCTCCTTCTCGGCGCCCCGGACCACGTCCGCCAGGTCGACCTCGATCCGGGCGCCGATGTCCTCGCCCTCCTCGGGCCAGTTGGCGCGGGCCCGGCGGGCGCCTGCGCCGCGGGCCCTCGCACCGAAGATGTCGCCGAAGATGTCTCCGAAGATGTCGCCGAAGTCGACCTCCGGCCCGGCGCCTCCCCCGAAGCCCTCCCAGCGCACGCGGCCGCCCCCGGGCGCGCCGCCGGTCTGCCACTGGCGGAAGGCGGCCGCCTTGGCGGGATCCCAGCCGAACTTGGCGGCGTCCATCCCGTACTGGTCGTAGAGGGCGCGCTTCTTCTCGTCGGAGAGGATGTCGAAGGCCTGGTTGATCTCCTTGAACTTCTCCTCGGCGGCCTTGTCCCCGGGATTGACGTCCGGGTGGTATTTGCGCGCGAGACGGCGGTAGGCCTTCTTGATCTCGTCCGCGGACGCATCGCGAGCGACGCCGAGCTGCTGGTAGAGGTCCGGTTCCCTGGCCATTCTGTCGCCTTCCGCGTCGTTGCTGGCGGCAACGTAACTACGAGGGTGGATCGGTCAACGAAAGCAATTTCCCCATTCGCCGCCCGCATCCGCTACCGTGGGCGGACGCCTGCCCGTCCGTTGCCGCGCCGCGCGGCGGCGGCCTACCATGGATCCCGTGCGCCGCCTCCTCCTGCTGCTCCTCCTCGCGTCCGTCGCCTCGCCGGCGGGGGTCCGTGCGGACGCGGGGGCGGAAGGCGAGGTGATCGATCAGGTGGTGGCCACCATCGCCCCCGGTGGCGGGCGGGGCCTGCGTACCCTGATCACCCGCTCGGACCTGGAGCTGGAGGCGCGGGTGGTGCTCGTCTCCCGGGGCGGGATCCTGGCGGCGGATCAGCCCCTCCCGGAGGAGACGTTGGCGGCGGTCCTCGACTGGCTCGTCTCCGAGCACCTGCTCATGGCGGAGGCGGAGCAGCTCGAGGTGGCGGCGGTCGATCCCGCGCTGGTGGAGAAGGAGCTCGCCGCCTTCCGCGCGCGCTTCGAGGGCGAGGAGGCCTGGGGGCGCTTCCTGCGCAACCTGGAGGTGGGCGAGGCGGACCTGGCCCGCATCTTCCGGCGCAGGCTGGCGGTGGACGGCTACGTCGCCTCGCGGCTGCGCCTGGCGACGAGCATCACGGAGGCGGAGGTGCGGCGGGCCTGGGAGGCGCGGCGGGCGTCGTTCGGCGACAGCTCGTACGAGTGGGTGCGGCCGCGCCTGCGGGCGCAGCTCGAGCGGGAGCGGCGCGAGTCGCTGGTGGCGGCGATCACCGCGGATCTGCGCAGCCGCGCGGAGGTGCGGCTCCTGGTCCGTCTGAACGGGGAGCGGCGCGCGGCACCCGAGCCGGGGAAGCGTCCGTGGTACCTGGCGCCGGAGGGAGCGCAGCCGTGAGGCGGCAGGTGCGGCTCTTCGCACCGGAGGAGGTGGAGCGCGGTCCGCTTCTCCTCCGGCCGATGGTGGCGGCGGATCTCGAGCCGGTGATGGCGGTGGAGCGGCGGGCGTTCCGGAACCCGTGGTCCGAGGACCTCTTCCGCCGCGAGCTCACCCACGACTGGTCGACCATCCTCCTCGCCCTCTCCCCCGGCGAGGAGAGGCGGCTGCTCGGCTTCGTGATCTTCTGGGTGGTCCACGACGAGATCCACATCCTCAACGTGGCGGTGGATCCGCCGGTGCGGCGGCAGGGCGTGGCCCGCGCGCTCCTCACGGAGTTGCTGGAGCGGGGCAGGCGCCAGGGGCTCGCGCTGGCCACGCTCGAGGTCCGCAAGAGCAACATCGGCGCGATCCGCCTCTACGAGGAGCTCGGCTTTCGCCCCGTGGGCGTGCGCAAGGGCTACTACGTGGACGAGAACGAAGACGCCATCGTCATGGTTCTCGATTTCTGAATCACTTGTCGTGCGGGTTTCCGTCCGTCTAGGCTCTCCCGCGCGGCGCCGGAATCGACCGGCGCCCGGGGGAAATCAGACATGTCTCGTACGCTCGTGCTGCTGTTTGCAGTGGTGTTCGACTGGTTTGTTTATTGGCTGTGGCAGTGACGACGACGACGGCGGGAGCTCGAACGAGCCGGTGGTGGTGAGCGAGCAGATCGCCGCGGCGACGGGTGGCGTGGTCCGCGATCCGCAGGGCAGGGCGGAGCTGGCCATCCCGCCGGGCGCGCTCGCGGCGGACACCGAAATCACCCTCGCCATCACCGGCAAGGCGAACGGCTCCGCGGCCTCGGTCTACGACTTCGGTCCCGATGGGCTCACCTTCGCCACGCCCGCCGTCCTCACCATCGCCCTCGAGGGCGCGGTGCCCGCGGGCAAGCGCGCGGCGCTGGCGATCGGCGAGGGATCGAGCTGGGTGGAGATCGAGGGCTCGATGGTGGCGGACGGCAAGGTGCAGGGGCCGGTGGCCCACTTCTCGCGCTTCACCGTGATCTACGTGGACGACGGGGCGGTCGCCGGCGCGTGCGAGGAGGCGTTCGACGCCTTCGAGGCCTGCGGCGGCGATCCGGTCGGCGCCTGGGCGTTCCGGGAGATCTGCGCGCAGAACGTGCCCGTGGAGGATCCGTTCGAGGGTGCCTGCCCGCAGGCGCAGCTCAGCGCCGAGGTGCAGCAGCAGGGGACGCTCACCTTCGCCGACGGGACCCTCGAGGTGCGCGGGATGCAGCGGTTCATCACCGAGACCGCCGTCTTCCCGTCGAGCTGCCTGCGGCCCGATCAGACCTGCACCAGCATCAACGGCAACGACGAGGGCTTCACCTGCAGCGGCGACGACGTCTGCACCTGCAGCCGCACCAAGGTGGAGACCTCGGAGGACTCGGTCGCCTCCTGGTCGCTCCAGGGGAACTCGCTGGAGGTGGACGGGATGACCGTTCCCTTCTGCGTCGAGGGCGACTCGCTGGAGCTGATCATTCCGGAGCGCGGGTACGACGTGCTCTACCAGCTCGAGCGGACGCCGCAGATGCCGTCCGGGCCCGCCTAGCCGTTCGCTGCGGGGCGCGCGGCGGGCGGGTCCGCGTCGAGGCCCACCGCCGCGGCGATCTCCGGAAGGCCGGCCTGCTCGAGCCGCTCGAGCAGGCCGCGCTCGATCCGCTTCGCATAGCCGGGGCCGCCGTAGACAAAGCCGGTGTAGCCCTGGACCAGCGTGGCGCCGGCGCGGATCATCCGCCACGCATCCTCGGCGTCGAAGATCCCGCCCACGCCGACGATCGGCAGCCGTCCGCCCAGCCTGCGCCGCACCCGCGCGACCAGCGCGAGGGAGCGGGGCAGCAGCGGCGCGCCACTCATCCCGCCCGCCTCCTTCGCCACCGGCTCCTGCTCCGCGGTGGGCCGGGCGATGGTGGTGTTGGCGAGGATGAGGCCGGAGAGCCCCTCCTCCACCGCGAGATCGGCGAGCGCGTCCACGTCCTCGTCGGCGAGGTCGGGCGCCAGCTTGAGGAGGATCGGCTTGCCACCAGCGGCGGCGACCAGCGGGCGGAGGATCGCCCGCAGCGCCTCCGGCGCCTGCAGGTCGCGCAACCCCGGCGTGTTGGGCGAGGAGACGTTGACCACGAAGTAGTCGCCCACCTCCGCCAGCACCTTGAAGGCGGCGAGGTAGTCCTCGGGCGCCCGTTCCGCGGGGGTGTCCTTGTTCTTGCCCAGGTTGATCCCGAGGGGGCCGGGGCGGAAGGCGAGGCGGCGGTAGCGCTCCGCCGCCGCGGTGGCGCCCTCGTTGTTGAAGCCCATCCGGTTGATCAGCGCCCGCTGGCGGGGCAGCCGGAACATGCGCGGCTTCGGGTTGCCCGGCTGCGGCCGCGGCGTGATCGTCCCCACCTCCACCGCGCCGAAGCCCAGGGCGAAGAGCCCGCCGGCGAGCCCCTCGCCCTTGTCGAAGCCGGCGGCGAGGCCGAGGGGCGAGGGGAAGTCGAGGCCGAAGGCCCGCACCCGGAGCCGCGGATCGCCGGTGGAGAAGTGGCGGCGCAGCGCCGCCGCGAGGCGGGGGCGCTGGCCGACGAAGCGGATCAGCCGGGAGACGAGGCGGTGGATCCGCTCGGGATCGACCAGGAAGAGGAGCGCGCGGAGGAGGGGGTACATGGGGGCGGCGATCTACTCCATCCGTCGACGCCGGAACAGCTCCCACCGGGCCGGGGCGACCACGATCGGGGGTGCCGTTGACCTGCCCCGCGTTGCGCTGTACGACGGGGGCGCATTTTGCAACGCGCTGCGTCATGCAGCCAACGGGGGAGGACATGGAGCCGAAGAGGAAGTGGCGCGAGCAGCTCGCAGCGGTGGAGCAGCGGCTGCAGCAGGTGGAGGCGGACGCGCAGCGGCGCATCCGCGAGCTGACCGAGAACCTGGCGGCGCGCAGGGAGCTGGAGACCTTCGTGGCGAAGGTGAAGGGCGGCGAGCTCCTCGCCCACGCGGCGGAGCTCCGGGCCCGCGCGGAGCAGACGGGCAACGAGGTCCTGAAGCGGTTCGAGGGGATGCAGGAGCGGGCGCTGGAGCGGATGGGGATCGCCACGCGGCCGCAGCTCGCCGAGCTGGGCGAGCAGGTCTCCCGGCTCTCCCGCCGGCTCGAGAAGCTCTCCCGCCAGGCGCGCCGCTGGGGCGCGGCGCCCGGGTCGAAGCAGGCGGGATCGCGTGCCTCCGAGGAGACGCCGAGCGCCTGATCCGCGCGGCGGGCGCGCGTTACCACGCCTCGCGGCGGTGCGACAAGGACCTACATTGGCCCCTTGTCCAAGGGCAGGGCCGCCGCTATCTATCCGCGGCTCGCCCGCCCGGCCCCTGGCTGGAGGGGGGCTCGGGCCGCGCGGTGCGGCAGGAGGTTGGATGAGAGTACGCGCGCGCTGGCCCCTGCGGGCGCTCGGACTGGCGGTCTTCGCGGGCGCGGCGCTCGTGCCCTTCAGCACCACGCCCTCGCAGAAGACCGTTGCCCCGCCCGTGGCGGTCGATGCGGAGATCGAGCGCGTGGCGCGCTACCTCGAGTGGCGGGCGCCGGTGAGCATCGATCCGCTGCTGCGCCGCCAGGTCGCCGTCGCCGTGGTGGAGGAGGCGCGCCGCGTCGGCTTCGACCCCCTCTTCATCCTCGCGGTGATGGAGGTGGAGAGCGACTTCCTGCCGGACGCGGTCTCCAACGCCAACGCCCGCGGCCTCCTCCAGCTCCGCGCGGTGACCCTCGAGGAGATCAAGCGGCACGAGACCCTCCCGCCCAAGGCGGCCTACGAGCCGGAGTCGGTGGCCAACCTCCGCCTCGGGATCCGCTACCTCGCGCTGATGCAGCGCCGCTTCCGCACCCGCGAGCGGGCGCTCGCCGCCTGGAACGCGGGGCCCAGCGCGGTGGAGAAGGCGCTGGCGGAGACGGGGGAGATCCCCGACCGCTGGCTCGCCTTCGCCCGCAACGTGGAGCGCGAGCACCGTCGCCTCCGCGCCCGCTTCGCCTCCGAGGAGAGCGAGCAGATGGCGCAGGCGGGCGTGGCCAATTGACGCGCCGGGTGGCGCCCCGCCGCGGTCCGGCATAAGAAGGGCCGCCCACGCGTCTCCGCAGGAAGCAGACCACCATGGCGATGGCCGTCACCGAGATCTTCCATTCCATCCAGGGTGAATCGACCCGGGCAGGCAGGCCCTGCGTCTTCATCCGCTTCACCGGCTGCGATCTGCGCTGCGGCTACTGCGACACCACCTACTCCTTCCATGGCGGAAAGAAGTGGACCCGCGAGGAGATCCTGGCGGAGGTGGCGCGCCATCCGACCCGCTACGTCACCCTCACCGGCGGCGAGCCGCTCCTGCAGAAGGAGCTGCCCGAGCTGGCGCGGGAGCTGATCGAGCGGGGCTACGAGGTGGCGATCGAGACCCACGGGCAGGCGCGGTGGGACAGGCTGCCGCCCGAGGTGATCAAGATCGTGGACGCCAAGACCCCGGGTTCCGGCGAGTGCGCCACCGACGAGCACCTCTCCTGGCTGCGGAACCTGGGGCCGCGGGACGAGGTGAAGTTCGTGATCTGCTCCGAGGCGGACTTCCGCTGGGCGGTCGACGTGGTCCGGCGGCTCGAGCTGGAGGGACGGGTCGCGGCGCTCCTCTTCTCCCCCGTCCACGGGCAGGTGGATCCGAAGGACCTCGCCGCCTGGCTCCTCGCCTCGGGGATCGAGGGGCGGCTCCAGCTCCAGCTCCACAAGCTGATCTGGGGCGCGGAGACCCGCGGGGTCTGAAGGCCGGGCGCGCAGCTCTCACCTTGACGGGTCGGCGATTTTCCGTTGGTCTAGGCGCAATACGCATTGCGTCGAGGCGCCAGACCGTCCGGCCGGAGCCCACCGTGTTCCATTTCGATCCGAGCATCCAGCAGCTGCCTGTCAGCCGCGAGGCGATCGCCTACCTGGCGGAGTCGAGCAACCAGCCGATCGTCGCGGTCCCCGGCAGGCAGGCGCAGGCGGCGCAGGCCTTCGCCGTGGCGATCCGCACCTCCGCGGAGACCTGCTCCTTCTACGTGGTCCTGTGGCTCGCGGTGGCGAAGGAGCCCGCGGTCTGGGTCTACGAGACGCGCCACCTGCCGATCTCGGCGATCGCCGGCGTGGCGGACGAGGCCTGGAACTTCTGCGAGTCGATGGGCTTCATCCTCGACGTGGTCCCGATCGCGCAGCGCTCCGCTGCGGAGGTGAACCGCATCCTCGCCCGGCTGCGCCGGGAGGAGGAGGGCACCGACGAGCTGCCCGTGCCGGTTCCCGCCCCCGCGGCTCCCACCGTCACCCCCGGGCCCTCCGCCGGCCCGGGCCTCCTTCTCTCGCCCGCACAGCTCGGCCGCCTCGGCCGCCTCCTCGCCAGCTTCTGAGATCATGCGCCATCTGACCGTCGCCCTCCTCCTCCTCTCCACCGCCTGCGCCGGCGTCTCCGCCAAGGATCGCGAGCTGGCGCAGGTCCACCAGAACCTCGCGTCGCAGTCGCTGGCCAACGGCGATCCCCGGGCGGCGCTCGCGGAGATCGAGAGGTCGGTGGCGAAGGACCCGGAGAACGCAGAGGCGCGCAACCTCTACGGCCTGCTCCTCCACCTCTACTTCGCGCGGCTCGACGCCTCGGTGGAGCAGTACCGCAAGGCGATCGAGCTCAAGCCGGGCTACAGCGAGGCGAAGGTCAACCTGGGCGCGGCCCTCACCGCGCAGGGGCGCTGCGCGGAGGCGATCCCCCTCCTCGAGGAGGCGCGCGCCGACATGCTCTACCGCGAGCCGTACCTGGCGGAGAACAACCTCGGCTGGTGCAAGTACAAGCTGGGCGACGTGGAGGGCGCGGTGACCCACCTGCGCGCCGCCGTCGCCGCCAACCCCAACTTCTGCCTCGGCTATCGGAACCTCGCCGAGATCGCCGAGAGCCAGGGGGCGCTCGACGACGCGCGGCGCCTCCTCGAGCGCTACGGCAAGAGCTGTCCCGACGTGGCGGACGCCGACTACCGCCGCGGCCTCGTCCTCCTCAAGCTGGGCAGGGACGGGGAGGCGCGCGGCGCCTTCGAGGCGTGCGCGGAGAAGGCGAAGGAAGGAGAACTCGCCGACGCCTGCCGCCGGCAGGTGGAGATGATCCCGGAGGGCTGATGGAGAGCTTCGGCCGCTACCTGGCGCAGCAGCGCGAGCTCCGGGGACTCACCGCCGCCGACGTGGCGCGGGAGACCCGCCTCTCCCCCACGGCGATCGGCGCCCTCGAGGGCGATCGCTTCGACGAGCTCCCGGCGCGCGTCTTCGTGGTGGGCTACCTCCGCGCCTACGCGCGCTGCGTGGGGCTGGGGCCCGAGGAGCTGGTGGCGCGCTACGACGAGTGGCGCGTGCAGATGGGCCTGGTGGACGAGGAGCAGGAGGAGGCGGCGGTGACGCCGCGCCGCAGGATGCACCTTCCGCCGCCGGTCTGGCCGTGGGTGGCGGGCGCGGGACTGATCGTCGCCGCGCTCTGGTGGCTCTTCGCTTGAGGACCGGCGGCTTCGAAGGCGAGGCGATCGTCCTCGGGACGGTGGACTACCGCGACTCCGATCGCGTGGTGACGCTGCTCACCCGCGAGCGCGGCAAGGTGGCGGCGTTCGCCGCGGGCGCACGCAGGTCGAAGCGGCGCTTCGCCGGCGCCCTCGAGCCCTTCACCGTCCTGTCGGTCTCGCTGAGCGAGCGGCGCGGCGATCTCCTCTTCCTCGACGCGTGCACGGTGGTGGAGGCCCACGCGGGGCTGCGCGCCGACCTCGCCAGGTTGGGGCACGCCGGCCACGCGGTGGAGCTCTGCCGCGAGTTGTGCAGGGAGCGGGAGCAGCAGGAGCCGCTCTACGACGCGCTCCGCGCCTACCTCGCCGCGCTCGCCGGGCGGGAGGCGGAGCCCGCCGCGCTCCTCGCCTTCGAGCTGGCGGCGCTGGAGCACGTGGGGCTGGCGCCGCGCTTCGCCGACTGCACCATCTGCGGCGTGGTGGTGGAGGGGGCGGCGCTCTTCGATCCGCCCCACGGCGGCGTGGTCTGCAGGGGGTGCAGCGGGCTCGCCTACGCGGGCGCGGTCCAGGCGCAGGCGCCGGTGCTCGCCGCCGCGCGGGCGCTGCAGGCGCGGCCGCCCTTCGCCGCGGCGATCGAGGATCCCCGCCTGCGGGCGGAGGTGCGCCGGCTGGTGCGGCGCTTCACCCACCAGGTGCTCGGGCGCAACCCGCGCTCGCTCGACTTCCTCGCGCAGGTGGGGATCGAGGGATGAGGCGGTTCGATCTCCTCTGCGTCGGCGAGGCGCTGGTCGACTTCCTCCCCCGCGAGCGGGGACCGATGCGGGCGGTGCGCCACTTCGCGGTGACCAGCGGCGGCGCGCCCGCCAACGTGGCCATCGGCGCGGCGCGCCTCGGCGCGCGCGTCGCGTTCACCGGCGTGGTGGGCGAGGACGAGTTCGGCCACTTCCTCCGCGACGCCCTCGAGGCGGAGGGGATCGACTGCGGCGGCCTGCGCCACACCCGCGAGTGCAAGACCGGTCTCTCCTTCATCGCGCTGGACGAGGCGGGGGAGCGAAGCTTCGACTTCTACGGCGCGCCCTCCGCCGACATGCTCCTCGACGAGCGCGACGTGGACGTGGAGCGGATCGCCGCAGCGCGGATCCTCCACTGCGGGAGCAACACGCTCCTCCTGCCCGCGGGTGCGGAGGCGACGCAGCGGATGGTGGAGGCGGCGCGGGCGAGCGGCGCGGCGATCTCGATCGATCCCAACCTGCGCCTCCACCGCTGGAGCGATCACGCCCTGCTGCAGCGGCTGCTCGCCGGGCTGGTGGCGGGGGCCGACGTGGTCAAGGTGGCGCAGGAGGAGGCGGCGTTCGTCACCGGCCACGAGGCGCCGGAGGACGCGGCGCGGGCGCTGGTGGATCGCGGCGTCGGCCTGGCGGTGGTGACCCGCGGCGCAGCCGGCGCGATCTGGGCGCGGGCGGGCGATCGTGGCGCGGTCGCGGCGCCGCGGGTGGAGGCGGTGGACTCCACCGGCGCGGGCGACGGCTTCATGGCGGGGCTGCTGGTCCGCCTGGCGGCGGAGAGCCGCGGCGGCCTGCGTCCTGGCGAGGTGCCCGCGGCGCGCCTCGAGGAGCACCTCGCCTTCGCGTGCAGGGTGGGCGCCGCGGTGGTGACGCGCCTCGGCGCGGTGGCCGGCCTGCCGCGCGCGGGGGATCCCCTGCCCTGAACCGGCGGGCTCTTGCTACACTCCCGCCGCCGCATGAGGAGTTGCCTTGGATGCCGGGCGCCGCGACGGGCGCCGGGGAGGGGAACGATGTCGCGTCGTGCGATGCTGGGAGTGGTGGTGCTGGCAGCAACCGCCTGTGGGGGCGACGACGGCGCCGGCGGTGGCGGGAAGGGCGGCGCCGGCGGCGGCGGCGGCGACGGCCCCGGCTGCATCCAGACCACGTGCACGCCCGCGCTCAAGTACCCGGTGGAGGCGATCTGCGTCCACGACGAGTGCCGCGACGTGGGGCTGGTGGACGAGGACGGGAAGCCGCTCTACTCCACCATCCGCGTCCAGTACAGCTATCCGACCGAGGTGGGGAGCTACACGGTCGAGTCGTGGTCGACCACGGTCTACCACCCGCTGCGGCCGGACGGCAGCACCCTCGACTGCGCGGCGCTCCTCGCCCTCGAGCCGGCGAAGCGGCGCAACGCCGGCTACACCAACGTGGTGGGGTGGAACAGCTCGAGCGCCAGCTTCGTCTCCGGGAGCACCGCGATCCCCACCACGGTCACCAACGTGCGGGTCAACGATCCGGGGGTGGAGTACCTGATCCTCGGCGAGCTCTTCTCCGGGAAGATCGACAGCGCCACCCGCGAGAACAGCGGCTCGGTGATCGCCGAGGGCTGCATCGAGGGCGTGGTGCTCGTTCCGGGCCGCTACGACGACGAGGGCGCCGACGAGCGCTTCCAGCACTGGCTGCAGCTGCGGATGGCGCAGTAGGCGGGCCTCAGAGCCGGAGGCGCTTGAAGATGGCCTCCGGCACCAGCTTGACGATCGTCATGATCCCCCACCAGAACCAGGGCAGGTAGACCACGTTTCTGCCCCGGACGATGGCGCGGTGGATCCCGCGGGCTACCACGTCGGGCTTCGCGAAGAGCGGGCCCTTGGGCACGTGGGCGGTCATCGGGGTGTCGACGAAGCCGGGCTTCACCGTCACCACCGTGATCCCCAGGGGCGCGAGGCGGTTGCGCACGCCGCTGGTGAAGGCGGTGAGCCCCGCCTTGGCGGCGCCGTAGACGTAGTTGCTCTGCCTGCCGCGGTCGCCCGCCACCGAGGAGATGACCGCGATGGCGCCGCGCCGCTGCGCCTCGAAGCGGTTGGCCAGCGCGCCCAGCAGCGAGGCGGCGCTGAGGAAGTTGGTGCGGATCTCCCGCTCCGCGTAGGCCCAGTCGGTCTGGCTGCGCGCCTGATCGCCCAGGGTGCCGTGGGCGATGAGCGCGGTGTCGAGGCCGCCCAGCTTCTCGGTGGCCTCGTCGAGCAGCGCCTCGTGGCGCTCCATCTCGTTGAGATCGGCCACCAGCGTCTCCACCTGCGGCGCGCCGCGGACCTTCAGGTCGGTGGCGATCGCCTCGAGGCGATCGGCCCGGCGGCCCACCAGGCAGATGCGGTCGCCCTTCGAGGCGAAGATGCGGGCGGTTTCCTCGGCGATCGCCGACGTGGCCCCGAGGATGAGGACTCGTCTCATGGTTCAGATCCCGGTGGTGACGCGGCGCCAGAAGGAGGAGGAGAACCGCGGATCGACGTGGCGGGCGAACTCCTCCCAGTTGGGGAAGGAGAGGCGGAACATCTCGGGCGGCATGCGCGCGTCCTTGGCGGGGTAGAGCGCGCCGCCCGCCTCGCGCACCAGCTCGTCGAGCCGCTCGAAAAGCCGGAAGGTACGCTCCCCGCGGTTGGGGAAGTCGAGGGCGAGGGTGACCCCTTCGCGCGGGAAGGAGAGCATGCCGGGCGAGGGGAGGCTGCCGAAGGTCTTGAGCACCACCAGCGGCGAGGCCTCCTCGGAGGCGGCGATGGTCTCGAGGATCGCCCGCATCGCCTCCGTCTCCTTCGGCACCACGCACTGGTACTGGAAGAAGCCGCGCCTGCCGTAGACCCGGTTCCACTTCGCCACCGCGTCGAGCGGGTAGAAGAAGGGCTCGTAGGGCATCAGCCCCGCGCGGACGCGGCGGAGCTGCCTGCGGTAATAGGCGAAGTTGAACAGGCGCACCGTGAGCGGGTTGATCGACCCGCTCGGCGCGTCGAGGGGCACGGTGATCTTCGAGGTCCAGCGCAGCTTCGGCAGATCGCCGGTGACCGGCGCCGCGTGGTTGCCGCGGGTGTAGATGCCGCGCCCCAGGTTTTTTCCCCTGGCCAGCACGTCGACCCACGCCACGGTGTAGCGGTAGTCGCGCTCCGAGGCGGCGTTGATCTCGTAGAACTCGTCGAGGTTGCGGAAGCGGACGTTCTCCGCCTCGATGAGCGGGTTGTGGATCGGCCGGAGCTGGATCTCCGCCCAGGTGATCACGCCGGTGAGGCCGAGGCCGCCGATGGTGGCGCGGTAGAGCGCGGCGTTCTCCTCCCGGGTGCAGAGGAGGCGGCTGCCGTCGCTGCGCAGCAGCTCGAAGGCGCGCACGTGCCTGCCGAAGGTGCCGTCGGCGTGGTGGTTCTTGCCGTGGACGTCGTTGGCGATCGCCCCGCCCACGGTGACGAACTTGGTCCCGGGGGTGACGGGGAGGAACCAGCCGCGCGGCACCGCGAAGCGGAGGACGTCGGCCAGCGTCACCCCCGCCTCGAGGCGGATCACGCCGGTGGTGTGATCGAAGGAGATGAGCCGGTCGAGTCCGGTGGTGGAGAGGAGGGTGCCCCCCTCGTTGAGGCAGCTGTCGCCGTAGGAGCGGCCGAGGCCGAAGGGCAGAAGGGTGCCCTCCGCAGCGGGGAGCGGATCGCCGCGCCAGCGCAGCGAACGCACCTCCTGCTTGCACACGCGGGGAAAGCGGCCCCAGGACTCGAAGCGATCGGGATGCAAGACCTTCGGAAGCTCCGTTCGTCCCGTTTTCTACATGCCCGCAGGGGCCGCAGCAACGTCAGGCGAGGGCGTAGTAGAGGATCGCCACCACCGCCACCATCCACGCGGCCATGTTCGCCACGAAGGGGGGATCGGTGAGGAGCGCCTCGGTGGGCGAGCTGGCGCGGGTGTGGTGGCTCACCAGCTGGTTGAACCGCCAGATCCCGTAGGCGGGGAAGGGCAGCGTCACCGCCAGCAGGTAGGTGTCGAACTTCTCGTGGGTCTCCGGCGCCACCGTGTAGAGGACGTAGCTCACCGCCGCCAGGGTGCCGGCGAGGAGGAGCGCCACGTTGACGTGGTGGAGCTGGTAGCCCTTGAGCGACTTGCGCGCCTTCGTGCCGTCGTGGCCCGCCTCCATCGCCACCAGGATCTCGTGCTTGCGCTTGCCCAGGCCGAGGAAGAGCGCCAGGGCGAAGGTGCAGACGAAGAGCCAGTTGCTCACCGGCACGTCGATCGCCTCCGCGCCGGCAAGGACGCGCAGGACGAAGCCGGTGGCGATCACCCCCACGTCCACGTAGGCGATCCGCTTGAGCCGCCAGGAGTAGAGGGCGTTCATCACCAGGTAGCCCAGGATCACCAGGGCGAGGCCGGTGTCGATCCGGAAGGAGAGGCCCACCGCCCCGACCGCAAGGAGGGCGGCGGCACCCGCGGCGAGGGGGATGGGCAGGGCGCCGGAGGCAATGGGGCGGAAGCGCTTCACCGGATGCTTCCGGTCCGCCTCCACGTCGAGGACGTCGTTTCCCAGGTAGACCGCCGAGGCGGCGGAGGAGTAGAGGAGGAAGGCGGCGAGGGCGGTGAGCAGCTCCTCCGGGTGGAAGAGGTTGCGCGAGAAGACCAGCGGGGCGAAGAGGAAGCCGTTCTTCACCCACTGGTGCGGGCGCATCCCCGCGACGAGACTGCGCACCATGAGAGCCACCGAGCCCCGATTCGCGGGAGGGTTCACCTCCGCGAGCGGTACCTCCGCCAGGTCCGCGGGCGGACGATCCGCCGTCTGCTCGTGTGCCTGGTTGGGAAACGCCATCCGCCACTCCGCTCGCGAGGTACCAACGCGGGCCCCCCGCCCGATCGTCCTCCGAAAGGCCATCCTACCCCGGCGTGCCTCCGGAAGGGCGTTGTCGTTGCGTTCGGATTGGCGCACGCCGCCCGTTCCGCCCGGCGCGGAACGGTGATGCACCCCCCGGCGCAAGGGGAAGATGGCGAGGGCCTGCCCGCTCGCCAACCTCCGCGATCAGGCGCCGAGCAGCGCCTCGAGGGCGCCGGGCTCCTCGAAGTGGCGGAAGGCGGCGGTGGCGCCGCAGGCGAGGAGCTGGGCGGGGCCGAAGGAGCCGGTGCCCACGCCGATCGACTCCGCGCCGATGGCGCGGGCGGCGTGCACGTCCTTCGGCGTGTCCCCGATGATCACCACGCGGCACTCGGCCAGCGGCACGCCGAGGCGGGCGGCGCCGCGCTCCGCGCCGATGCGGATGAGGGTGGGGCGATCCTCGTGGTCGCAGCCGAAGCCGCCGAAGGCGAAGCGGTCGTGGAGCTTCGCCCGCTGGAGCTTCACCCGCGCCCCCTCCTTCACGTTGCCGGTGCCGAGGCCCACCGCGACGTTGGGGGTGGCCAGCGCCGTGTCGATCGCGCGCTCCATGCCGCGGTGGACGCGGAAGATCGGCGCCTTCTCCATCTCCTCCGCCAGGGTCTCCAGGTAGAGGGGGAGGAAGGCGTCGATCGCCGCCTCGTCGGCAGGGAGGTCCACCTTGCGCAGGGCGGCGCGGACGATCGCCCGGTCGGTCATCCCGTCGAAGGGGAAGTCGAAGGCGTCCCTGTGGCCGGTGTGGCGCTCGAAGGCGCGCTCGATGGCGCGGCGGGCGGAGGATCCCGTGGTGATCAGGGTGCCGTCGATGTCGAAGAGGAGGATAGTTTTGGACTTGCGCATGCGGGAACCAAACAGCGGACCTCGACGACCCCATCCGTCCCAAGCCAAAGACCGTGCTGGTCCCTGTCGGGGCAGAGGATCGCGAGGATCGCGAGCTTTTCGCGAGGGGTAGCGAGGGCAAGCCGACCGCTCGCCCGCAGCCGATCTATCGTGACCATCCCCTCCGAGCTAGCGGAGATTAGAGCCCCCGATGCCGCGAGGGCATCGGCCAGGGAGGCGATCTCGCTCTCTAGTGCGCGACGGGTCCCCGTGAGTTTGCGGAGGCCCGCATCATATGCCTCGTCGGACAAGCTCCCGTCGGCCCACTTGGCCGTAAGGGACTTCTCCCGAGCAACGACCCCCTCCAGCTTCTGTAGTGTCCCCGCGTAGTCAAGACACTGGCGCCGGCGGCAATGGGTTCGGTTGAGCGCCATGTCTCTCGATTTCATGCTGCCGCGAGAGCGGCGGGTGCGTTGCCGAGCCGCTGCGCACG
>Ga0182742_1000218_pt1 | contig 109788 bp, 108 predicted proteins | sample eDN5th37CBELigMG_FD_128880 | JGI IMG/M metagenome (GOLD analysis project Ga0182742, IMG submission 128880) | Enriched Miracle-Growth compost microbial communities from Emeryville, California, USA - eDNA 5th pass 37_C BE-Lig MG (version 2)... ...
AGCGCCTGCACCAGCGCGGTCTTGCCGTGGTCGATATGCCCGGCCTTGCCGACGATCATGGCGAGGGCTGCAGGCCGGCCATGTTGGCGAGGAAGCCGTCCGCGTCCTCAAGGCAGCGCAGGTCGAGAACGAGCGCGCCGTCGCTGACGCGGCCGATGACGGGCATGGACAGGCGGCGCAGCGCCGCCGCAAGCGCCTCGATCCCGCCTCCTCCTGCGGGACGCAGCGCGAGCCCGAAGCTCGGCATGGTCTCGACCGGCACCGCGCCGGAGCCCACCTGGCTGGCGCAGGCAACGGCCGACACCTTGAGCACGCCGCCGAGTTGGTCCGCTAGCGCGGCGGCCACGCGGCGCGCGCAGGCTTCGATCTCTGGCAGCGGCCGCGCCAGCGCCCGCAGTGTCGGCAGCTTTTCCACCAGCCGGTCGGGGTCGCGGTAGAGCCGCAGCGTCGCCTCGATCGCGGCGAGCCGCATCTTGTCCACCCGCAGCGCCCGCTTCATCGGGTTCCTGTTGATGCGCGCGACGAGGTCGCGCCGGCCGACGATGAAGCCCGCCTGCGGACCGCCCAGCAGCTTGTCGCCGGAGAAGGTGACGATGTCGGCGCCGGCCGCGACCGCCTGGCGCACCGTCGGTTCGGCCGGCAGGCCGAAGCGGGCGAGATCGACCAGTGTGCCCGAGCCCAGGTCCTCCATCAGCGGCACGCCATGCGCGCGGCCCAGCGCGGCGAGCCGCGCCGCCGGCACCGACGCGGTAAAACCCTCGATGCGGTAGTTGGACGTGTGCACCTTCATGAGCAGCGCCGTCTCGGCGTCGATCGCCCCCGCATAGTCGCGCTCATGGGTGCGGTTGGTGGTGCCGACCTCCACGAGCCGCGCGCCGGCGCGGGCCATGATGTCGGGCATGCGGAAGGCGCCGCCGATCTCGATCAGCTCGCCGCGCGAGACGACGACGCCCTTGCCCTCGGCCAGCTCGTTGAGGGCGATGAGCACGGCGGCGGCATTGTTGTTGACGACGGTCGCATCCTCGGCCCCGGTCAGTTCGGTGAGGAGGTCGCGCACCAGATCGTCGCGCTCGCCGCGCCGGCCGCTTTCGAGGTCGAACTCCAGCGCCACCGCATGGCGCATCGCCTGCGCGGCGGCCTCGACCGCCGCCTCGGCGAGCAGCGCCCGGCCCAGATTGGTGTGCAGCACGGTGCCGGTGAGGTTGAAGACGGGCCGCAGGCGGGCCCGTCCGCTTTGCTCCAGCAGCAGCTCGGCCTTGCTGGCGGCGGTGGCTTCATCAAGCCCCTGCCCCGCCTGCCGCGCATCGGCCAAAGCGTTCCGCACGGCCTCGGCCGCCAGCTTGCGGCCGAAGCGCGCGATCGCCGCGCCGAGGCCTGCATGCCGCAGCACGGCATCGACCGAAGGCAGCCGCCTTGTCAGTTCGGGTTCGTCCATTCGCCCGTCGTCAGGTAATCGTCGACCGCCTTGGCGGCGATGGCGCCGTCGCCCATCACGCCGGCAGCGCGGAATGCACCGCCGGCGCGCACGTTGCCGGCTGCCGCGATACCCTTCACCGGCGTGCGCAGCGCCGCATCGACGCGGATATGCCCCTTGCCGTCAAGCGGCACAAGATTGCCGAGGAAGCCGCTATTCGGCGCAAGGCCGATGAAGACGAACACCCCGTCGGTGTCCAGTTCCTCCTCCGCGCCGCTCGCCAGATCCCTGATCCTGACCTTGCTCACGCCGCCCTCGCCCATGATCTCGGTCACGGTCGAATTGAATCGCTTCTCGATCTTGTCGCTGGCCTCGACGCGGTCGCGATAGTCGGCCTGCCCGTGCAGCGCACCGCCACTGGTGACCAGCACGACCCTGGCGGCATGTTCGGCCACCACCAGCGCCTCCTGCATGGCGGAATCGCCGCCGCCCACCACCACGGCAACCTTGCCGCGCAGCAGCGGGCCGTCGCAGCTGGCGCAGTCGCTCACGCCCCTGCCCGCGAACGCGTCCTCGCCCGGCACGCCGAGCTTGGCGAGCGCCGTGCCGCTGGCGACGATCACAGCACGGGCGCCGATGTCGCCGGACTCGCTCATCACGGTCCAGCCGTCGCCATTCGCCGCAATGCCCTCGCAGGCCTCCATGACCAGCTCGACGCCCACCGCGTCGCATTGTTCCTGCGTGATCGGGCACAGGTCGTAGCCGGCCAGCGTGTCGGCATAGCCGGGCACGCCGTCGATATGCTCGATGCTGAGAAGCTGGCCGCCGGGCATGCCGCTCGAAAGCATCGCCACCTTGCGGCCGAGCCGGGCGGCCGTGAGCGCCGCGCTCATGCCGGCCATGCCGGCGCCGACGACCACGATGTCATAGTCTGCACTCATTCGCTCTGCTCCATATCGATCATGTGACGCGGATGCGCGGCGGTCCGGCGACCGCCCCACCGATGATCCGGGCAGCCGCGTAGCCCGCCGCGTGTATCTCGCCCAGCAGCGCCTCGGCGCGCTCGGGCGCGACGGCGACGAGCAGGCCGCCCGAGGTCTGCGGGTCCGTAAGCAGGTGGCGCCGCCATTCCGGCAGCTCCGCCGGCAGGTCCACCTCGGCGCCGTAGCTCGCCCAGTTGCGGTGCGACGCGCCGGTGACGTGGCCCGCCTCGGCAAGCCCCGCTGCCTGGCCAAGCAGCGGCACGGCGTCCGCTGAAATCTCCAGCGTCAGGCCCGAGCCGCGCGCCACCTCGAGCCCGTGTCCGAGCAGGCCGAAGCCGGTCACGTCGGTGACGGCATGGACCGCCGGGTCGGCGCCGAGCACGGTGCCGATGCGGTTGAGCAGCGTCGTGGACGCCACCATCTCGTCATAGCCCACCTTGTCGAGCAGTTCCTTCTTGATCGCCGCCGAATAAATGCCGACGCCGATCGCCTTGGTGAGGATGAGCCTGTCGCCGGCCCGTGCGGCGCTGTTGCGGCGCACCGCGCTCGCCGGGCACGTGCCGATCACGGCGAGCCCGTAGATCGGCTCCGTCGCGTCGATCGAATGGCCGCCCGCCACCGGGATGCCGGCCTCGGCGCAGATCTCCGCCCCGCCGGCGAGGATCGCGCTCACCGTCTCGGGCGCGATCTTGCCGAGCGGCATGCCGAGGATCGCCAGCGCCATGATCGGCCGACCGCCCATGGCGTATACATCGGAAATGGCATTGGTCGCGGCGATGCGGCCGAAATCGCGCGGATCGTCCACCACCGGCATGAAGAAGTCGGTCGTGGCGATGATGCAATTGTCGTCGTCCAGCCGGTAGACGGCGGCATCGTCGCCCGTCTCGGTGCCGACGAGCAGGTCGGGAAACGCCTGCGCCGCCGGCATGCCGGCCAGGAGCTCGCGCAGCACCGACGGCGAGAGCTTGCAGCCGCAGCCGCCGCCATGGGCGAGACTTGTCAGGCGCATCTCAGCCGTCACCAGCGCATCCTCCGCACAATCCCTCCAGCCACCTGGAGGACTAGTCCAATCGGAGCGATCTGTCGATACGGTTTGTATACAGGAAGCTGCGGACCGTATATCTCAGCGCCAGTAGTCGATGAGGCCGGGCGGCGCGCCCTTGGTGTCGGTGCGCGTTGACGACAGCGTATTGACGGCGCGGTTCATGTAGCGGCCGCTGAGCATCTTGAAGGCGCCCTGCGTCTCGCCGCCCATGACGATGATCTTGATCGCATCGGGCGCGAAGATGCTGACGAGCTCCTCGGGATCGGCCCGCAGCCGGCTGGCCATCGGCTCGACGCCGGCCTCCGCGTGCGGCTTGACCAGCGTGGTCACCCACTGGTCGTCCCAGTAGTTCTTCGCCTTCATCAGGGCATGCTCCGACAGCCAGCGGATGAGCGACTGCTTGTCGAAGCCGAGCTTGATGAACTCCCGCGCCACGATCGGGTCCATGACGAAGACCGGCGGGCTGTAATGGTCGGCGGCCACGAGGCAGCGGATGAACTTCTCCTGCCAGGTCTCGCGCGGGCCGAAGCCGGAATGCGTGTACCAGCCGCCGAAGAAGATGCTGATCACGCTGTCGTCCGGCTTGAAGCCGTGGTCGACATGGAAGGGCGACCACGGGCTGCGCTCCTCCGCCTCGGCGAAGCAGGCCGTGTAATTATAGTTGTTGCCGAGCGAGCCCATATAGGTGTCGCCGGGCATCGAGCCGCCCTGGCAGTTCTGGCTCACCAGGCAGTAGGCGCGGCCGATCGTGGCATTGGCGTGGTTGTAGGGCCCCATGGCGCCGACGCCGTCGTTCATGCCGATCTCCTTGCGGATCGGCCCGTTGACGAAGGAGAGCGTCGCCCATGACGTGGTGCTCGACGAGCGCGCGCTGACGCCGCTGGCGGCGGCGGTGAGGATCACCGGCAGATAGTCGGGCCGCGCGCCGGCCATCACCGCATTGATCGCCACCTTCTCGACGTCGAAGCCCCAGGCCTCGCGGAAATTGGTCGGCCGCAGATAGCCCACGAAGCGGTCGGCCGCATGCGAGGTGCCCTTGAGCATGGCCTCGACGCGTTCCTCGGTGGGCAGCATGATGGGCAGGTAGTCCGTCCAGCCCTGCTCCATGAAGAAGAGGCGCAGATTGTCCTCGGTGTCGGGCTCCAGATAGCGCGGCGCATCGCGCTCGAAGCTGGCGTCCTTCAGGTCCTCGTCGTTGAGCGGTTCGGTCAGCCCTTCGAGCACGCCCTGCATGAATGGGCGCTTGTGCACCGGGTCCATGCCCTCGACATAGGCGCGCAGCTCGGAGGGCGTGCGGGCGACGACCGGCTGGGGCACGAAGCAGCTGCGCGTGGTCGGCAGGCCGCCGGCCACCGCCGTCGCCTTCGCCAGCCGCGCGAACACATGCGTGCTCACGGGGATCGTGGGGACCCCTTGCTGTTCCAGTGCCATCGCGAACCCCACGACCGTGGGGCAACAGGTGCTTCAGAGACCGACGCCGATGATCGCCGCATCCCCGTCCGCCGCCACCCTGGCGCGCAGTTCGGGGTCGTCGACCCAGCTTTCCCGCGGTTTGACGACCCGCGTCTCGCAGCCGGGAATATGCTCGGCAAACCACTGCCGGAGCTGCTCCATGAACACGTCGCTGTTATCGAACAGGCAGTCGATGAGGTAGAGCACCTTACCGTCGAGCGTCATCGGCCGGTCGGCCAGGCGCTTTCCCACCACCTTCGGCGGATAGCCTCTCGGGTCCAGTACCTTGATCTTCGTCATGGCTGTCTTCCACTGCTTCCGGCTGGGCCGGATTCCGGTTCGGATGCCAGCTAACCGCGCAAGGGCGGCCCTTGTCAACCGCCGCGGCGGCCGGAACCTGGCCGTCGCTCACTCCTTGACCGGCTTGCCGTAGGCGCGGCGCAGCTCGTTCTTCGCCTCCTCCAGCAGTTCCTTCCGATGCGACGACAGGTTCGTTCCGGCGCGATTGATATAGAAGGTGAGCATCGACATCGCCGAGCGGAAGGGCTCGGCCTTGCGGCGGCCGCTCCTCTCCGCCGAGCGTTTCAGCGACGCCGCGATCTCCCTGGGATCGTCCTTCTCGAAGACGCCCTGCTCGAGGTCGAGCGCATCGCTCTTTTCGGTGACCTCCGCCGACCATTTTTCCTGATTGCGGGCCATGCGAGCCTCCATTGCCGCCGGGATGCAGTGGCAACAGGCGGCCGCCGCAATGGTTCCCGTCGCAATGCCGAAGGCCTAGTTCCGGTCGGCGAGGCTGAGAAGGGACTTGCGGCGCTCGCCGGGAACCGGATCGGTCTCGTCGCCGGGAAAGCGCTCGTCGCGGGGGCTGGGCGACGGATCGCGCCGCGGCGGCAGGGCGGATGCCGTGTCGCCGCCACGGGTGATCTCCCGCCCGATGCCCGCGCCGAGCACGGCGATGATGCCGAGGACCATGCCCGCCATGCCGCCGAAGGCGCTGGCCTGCGTCAGGCTGGGCGGCCAGCTGCGCGACTTGGGCAGGACCGGCGCCGAGATCACCCTGATATTCGTCGTGTCGAGCTGCTGGCGCTCGCCGATGGTGTTCGCGCGGGCGAGGAATGCCTCGTAGACGGCCGTCTTCGCCGCCGCCTCGCGCATCAGCTCGCGCAGCCGGATCTCCGCGTCGTTGTCGGCGAAGACCTCCGTGCCGGCGCTCGCCGCCTGCCGCTCCAGCGCCGCCACGACGTCCTTTGCCTGGTCGAGGTCCTTGCGTGCCGAAGCGACCACCCTTCGCGTCTCGGCCGCGATCTGCTCCTCCAGCGCGCGCAGCTGGTGGCTCATCTGGACGAGGCGCGGATGCCGCGCCCCGAGCGACAGCGACTGCGCCGCATAGGTCGACTGGAGCGCGGCCGACTGCACCCGCAGCGCCGAGATCGTGTTGGACATCGTCGCCGCCACATCCGCCGCGTTGGGCGAGGACAGCGCGTCGTAGCGCGACTGCGCGGTGATCAGCCGCTGGCGCGCCTCCACGAGCTGCTGGTTCACCTGCGTCATCGAGCGGGCGCTCATCAGCTCGCCCTGCGTCACCTGAAGCCCGTGCTCGCGGCGGAAGGTCTCCACCGCCTCGGCGGCGACGTTGACGTCGCGGCGCAGTTCCTCCAGCCGCGCGTTCAGCCCCTCCACCGAGCGCCGCGCCCCTTCCATGTCCGCCGCCACCAGTTCCTGGCGGAAGGCGTCCATGATGGCATTGGAAATGCGGATCGACTTCTGCGGGTCCTGCGTCCAGACGGACATGGTCACCACGAAGGAGGCCTCGTCGCGCAGCGCCGTCAGCCGGTTGTCCAGCGAATTGAGTGCCACCGTGGTCGGGCTGAGCCCCTGTGCCTCGCCGCCCGTCCAGTACTGCAGGCTGAAGGGCGACGGCGCCGGCACGAATTCCGCATCGTTCTGAAGGCCGAGCTCTTCCACCACGCGCAGCAGCACCGAGCGCGACAGCAGCGTCTGGCGCTTGCTCTCGACATTGAGCAGCATGCTCTCGCGCTGCTCGTTGGCGCTGTAGAGGTCGTCGGAGACGATCTGCAGCCCGCTCGGGTTCATCAATATGTCGGTGGTCACCGTGTAGCGCTTGGTCGCCAGCGTCGCATAGGCCGCGCCCAGAACGGCGCCCAGAACGGCGCAGAGCAGGATCCACTTCAGGCCCGTGCGCAGCCATGACAGCATGCGCAGCAGGTCGATCTGCAGATAGGTCCCCACCGTCTCCAGGCCCTGACCGGACGAACCGCCGGACCGCGAATAGGCATTGCCGGGCATCGAACCACTCAATCAAACGCTAAACACAGCAGCCGGCACCATCTCACGGGCCCGGTTAATAAATGCGCAGCAAAAGCCGCAAAGGCCTAACGATCACCCTCCCCGGCGCCGCGCAGGTTCAGTCGCGGAACGGCCGCGACGAGCGCGCGCGCCGTCGCCGATTGCGGGTTGGCGACCACCGATTGCACCGGAACCTGCTCGACGATCCGCCCCCCGTCCATCACCGCGATGCGGTGCGACACGGCGCGCACAACGGCAAGGTCGTGCGAAATGAAGACATAGGCGATGCCGTCCTGCCGCTGGAGCGATACCAGCAGGTCGAGAACCTGCCCGCGCACCGTCACGTCGAGCGCCGAGACCGCCTCGTCCAGCACGATCAGCTCCGGCCCGGTCGCCAGCGCACGGGCGATCGCCACCCGCTGCCGCTGGCCGCCGGAAATCTCGTGGACCGGCCGCGCCGCGAGCTCTTCCGGCAGGCCGACGCGGCCAAGCAGCCGGGCGATTTCGGCCGGACGCTCACGCCGGCCGGCGAGGCCGTGCACGCGCAGCGGATCGCCGAGCGCGTCGGCCACCGTCGCGCGCGGATTGAAGGCGGCGAGCGGGTCCTGGAACACCATCTGGATGCGCTTGCGCATGCTGCGCAGCGCCTCGCCCCGCAAGGCGGTGAAGTCCGTTCCGGCGAAGTCGATGCGGCCCGCATCGGGCGCGACCAGCCGCAGCAGCACGCGCGCAAGAGTCGACTTTCCGCTTCCCGAGGGGCCGACGAGGCCCAGCGTCTCGCCAGCTTCAAGCGTGAGCGACACGTCGTCCAGCGCGGTCACGCGACGACCCGCGCCTGAAAAGGTCTTCGAGAGGCCGGTGGTGCGCAAGAGCGCCGTCATGACGGCGTCCCTATCAGGCGTGGCGTGTCGAGGCCGATATGGCTGGAGATGAGGCGCGCCGTATAGGCATCCTTCGGCGAACGCAGCACCTCCGCCGCCGGCCCCGCCTCGACCAGCCGTGCCGCGTGCAGAACGGCGATGCGGTCGGCGAAGCCGGAGACGAGCGCGATGTCGTGGCTGATGAAGACCAGCGTCATGCCGGCCTCCTGCACCAGCCGGTCGAGCAGCGCGACGATCTCTGCCTGCACGATCGTGTCGAGCGCGCTGGTCGGCTCGTCGGCGATCAGCAGCCGGGGCCGCGCCGCGATCGCCGCCGCGATGGCCACGCGCTGGCGCTGGCCGCCGGAAAGCTGGTGGGCATAGGTGTTCAATACGGTGTCGGGCGCGGGAATCTGCACCTGCGCCAGCAGGTCGCGCGAATGCGCATATGCCTCCCGCCAGCTCATCCCGAGATGCCTCTGCGCCACCTCGGCGACCTGCTCGCCGACCCGCAGCACCGGATTGAGGCTCGCGCCGGCATCCTGAAAGACGAAGCCGATGTCGCGGCCGGGAACGGGCCGCTCGCCTCCATCCCATGCGATGTCGCCCACGATCCGCGCATTGTCGGGCAGCAGGCCGGCCAGCGCCAGCGCCAGCGTGCTCTTGCCCGACCCGCTCTCGCCGATCACCGCCAGCCGCTCGCCCGCGGCGATGTCGAGATCGATGTCCGACAGCGCGGCCGGCCCCTCGCCATAGGTGATGCGGAGGCCGCGAAGGGTCACGAGCATGCCGCTCATGCCCGCGACTTCCGCCGCGACAAAGCGTCCGAAAGCCCCTCGGCGAGGAGATAGATGCCGAGCACGGTGGCGACGAGACCGATGCCGGGCACGATGGACAGGAAGGGCGCGGTGCGCAGCACGTTGCGTCCTTCGGCGATCATCGAGCCCCATGTGACGATGTTCGGGTCCCCGAGGCCGAGGAAGGAAAGCGCGGATTCGATCAGCACCGCATTGGCGACGATCACCGCCGCGAGCGCCAGCACCGGCGGCAGGGCGTTGGGCAGCACCTCGCGCAAGGCGATCTCCAGCGGCCGCATGCCGATGACGCGCGCGGCTGCGACATAGTCGCGCTCGCGGATCGACAGCACTTCCGCGCGGGCCAGCCGCGCCGGTCCCGTCCATGCGCCGAGCGCGATGGCGAAGATCACCACCGGCAGCGACGCGCCCGTCACGCTGACGAAGGCGAGCGCCAGCAGGAAGCTCGGCACGGTCTGGAAAGCGTCCACCACGCGCATCAGCGCCTCGTCGGCCAGCCCGCCCGCAAATCCCGCCAGCGTTCCGACGACCGCGCCGGCGACCAGCGCGACGGCGGCAGCGGCGAGGCCGACGGCGAGCGATGCGCGCGCGCCGTGGAACAGGCCAGCCAGAACGTCGCGCCCGAGCCGGTCCGTGCCGAGCGGAAAGGCCGGATCGGCGAATGGCCGCACCAGCGCCGGGCCGGCGATCGACAGCGGGTCGCCGGGAAAGAGCACCGGCGCGAGAAGCGCGGCAAGCACCAGCAGGCCGAGCAGGACGAGCCCGGCGACACCTTCGGGCGAGCGCGACAGCCGGCGCAGCACGCTCATGCCGCCCTCTCTTCCGACGCGCCGACCCTCGGGTCGAGGATGCCGTAGGCGATGTCGACGACGAGATTGATGACGATCACGATGACGGCGCTGACGAGAATGATGCCGGTGAGCAGCGGCGCGTCGCGCCCGGCGACGGCCTCCTGCGCCAGCCGGCCGAAACCGGGAACCGCGAACACGCTCTCCACCACGACGCTGCCGCCCAGCATGGAGGCGGCCTGGAGCCCGAGCATGGTGACGAGCGGCAAAAGCGCGTTGCGCGCCACATGGCGCAGCACGATCCGCCGCCGTGCGAGCCCCTTCGCGCGCGCGGCCAGCGCATAATCCTGCCGCCACGCCTCGGCCATGCCGGCGCGCATCATGCGCAGGAACAGCGCCAGATAGATGAAGCCCAGCGAGCAGACCGGCAGGACGAGGTGATGCGCGACATCGACGGCGCGCGCTATGCCCTGCTTGCCCGAGGCGATGGTCGCGATGCCGGAGGTCGGGAACCAGCGCAGCTGCACCGCGAAGATCAGGATCAGCACCAGACCGAGCCAGAAGCTCGGCACCGCATAGAGCGCCAGCGAACCGGTCGAAAGCAGCCGGTCGCGGGCGCTGCCCGGCCGCGCCCCAGCGACGATGCCGAGCGCCGAGCCCAGCGTGAAGGCGAGCGCCACCGCGCTGCCCATCAGCCACAGCGTGTTCGGCAGGCGCTCCAGGATCAGGTCGAGGATCGGCCGGCCGAAGGTGACCGACCAGCCGAGATCGAGCCGCGCCAATGAAGAGAGATAGAGCCACAGCCGCGAAGAGAGAGACTGGTCGCGCCCGTAGCTCTCGCGCAGCGCCTGCACCATGGCGGGATCGCCGCCGCCGATCGACAGGAGATAGGCGTCCACCGCGTCGCCCGGCGCGACCTCCAGCAGGAGGAAGGCACCGACGACGACGATCAGCAGCACCGGAATGCTGCTGATCGCTCGGCGCCTGAGAAGGCGGAAGGCACGGTTCATTCGGAACGTCTACGATGAAGGCGTTCCCGCGAACCTATCACGATTCCAGCTCGGTATCCGCCCAGCTGGAGACCGCCCAGCGCGGGTTGTTCGAGACGTTCTTCACCGCAGTGCTGGCGACGGTGATGAAGCCCCATTCGGCCACGTTGATGAGCGGCAGGTCCTCCGCCACCTCGCGCTGGAGCTGCCTGAACAATTCGGTGCGCGCCGCCACGTCCACCGTCTCGTTCGCCTTGTCGATCAGCGCGTCGATTTCCGCATTCGCGTAGCCACCCTGGTTGGAGAAGGGCACGCCGGCCGGCGTGCCGCTCCTGACGAGGATGGTGGTGGAGATCGCCGGATCGCCGCGGAAGACGGGCGGCGCGACGGCAAGATCGAAATCATGGTCCGTATAGACGGCCTTCTGGTGCGCCGCCGAGTCGTTGTTGACGACCGTGGCGTCGATGCCGACCGCCGCCAGCGCCTGCCGCAGATAGTCGCCGAACTGGCGGGTCTCGGTGAAATAGGGCGCGGGCAGCAGCTTCAGCGCGAAGCGGACCCCGTTGGCGCCCCGCGCATAGCCGGCCTCGTCCAGCAGTGCGTTGGCCTTCGCCACGTCGAACCCATAGACGGGCACGTCCGGGTTATAGAACTCCGGCGCGTTCTTCGGCACGATGCCGGTCGAGGCGGCGGCATAGCCGAGAAAGATGGTGCGGACGACGAAATCCTTGTCGATGGCATGGGCGATCGCCTGCCGCACCTTGAGGTCGGCCAGTTCCTTGCGGCGGTGGTTGATCTCCACCACGAGCTGGTAGGTCAGCGCCTCATAGCCCTTCGAATAGACGGCGATGCCGTCCACCTTCGAGATGCGGTCGAGGTCCGTCAGCGGAACCTGGCTGAAGGCCGCGAGATGGATCTCGCCTGCTTCCAGGGCGCCCGCCGCCGCGGCCCGGTCGGGCAGCACGCGATAGACGATCTCGTCCAGCTTCGGCTGCCCCTCGCCCCAGTAATCCGCATTGCGCTCCAGCCGGTAATATTCGCCCGGCCGGTGCTCGGCGAATTTGAACGGCCCGGTGCCGACGAGCTTGTTGTTCGCGGGGCTCGCCGCGATGTCCGCCTCGTTCTCGAAGACATGCTTCGCCACCACGCTGGAGACCACCGGCAGCGCGTTGCGGATGAGCTGGAACGGTGTCGGCTTCGAGAAGCGGAAGACCGCCGTGTGATCGTCGGGCGTATCCACCGCCTCCAGATTGGCGAAGACCAGCCGGCCGAGATTCTGCAGCGGCTTCCAGACCTTCAGCGCCGAGAAGGCGACGTCCGCCGAGGTGAAGGGCTTGCCGTCATGCCACGTCACGCCCTCGCGCAGCCTGAAGGTGGCGGACTGGCCGTCCTCCGACCCTTCCCACGAGAGCGCGAGACGCGGCGCCAGCCCGCCCTCGCCCGCGAAGGAGGCTTCCGCCAGCGGCTCGATCACCTTCGAGGCGACGAAGAACACGCCGTTGCTGGCGACGATCGCCGGGTTGAGGTTGCGCGGCTCGGAATCGGCGGCGACGATCAGCCGCTTCCCGCCGCCCTGCGCCTGCACGCGCGACAGCGCCGTCGATGCCAGCAGAAGCGCCGTTCCCTTGAGGATGGTGCGCCGTGAAAGCGGGATTTGGGTCATCGTCTGCTCCGTCTGGTCGCGTCGTCGCACGGACCCGATCTGCAAACATCTTCGGCCGGCCTCCGCGCAAGAGCCAGCAATGAAATGCTGTGTGCCAGCGCAACCCCGGAACGATCTCGCGGTGCGGGCGGGAAAGACGCGACGCGCGTTCGAAATGACGCTTCCGGCCTCCCCAAAATACCCCTGCGTCAACCGCTTTTGCGCAACCGGCGTCTGATTATGCCTTGCGATCGCGATATCACTGACTATCTAACGGCTGCCGGCCATCCACTCCTCCCGGATGCGATGCCGGCGTAGAGAGCGGTGCATCCTCCTCCCGCACCGCGATCGAATCGAGCCCGCCGCACCTCCTCCCGCGGCGGGCTTTTCTTTTGGCGCCGTTTCAGCCCCACTTCTTCCACGCCGAACCCGCGGCGAGGCCCAGCGCCAGCCCGACGCCGACACCGATGCCTATGTCGCCCATGGCGGCGCCCACAGACGCGCCGATGGCGGTGCCCAAAGCGATCCCGATGGCGATTTCCCTGTTTCGCATCTCCGTCTCCTCTCCCTCCATAGATAGGCGGGAGATGCGAAAGGCCAGTCGGGGCGCCGCCTGCGCGAATGGGATGGAGATACCGGGCGTCGGTCGCGCCCGGGGCGATCCCGTCAGCGCGCAAGCCTGCGGGCGTTCGCCCGCACCTTCCTGCGATAGCTGCTGACCACGGAATTGGCCGACGCGCCGCGCGACAGGGCCACGGCTGCCTGGCCGGCGGCGATCAGCTTCTCGCTCATCATCCGGCTCGCCTCCTTTTCGGCCGCCCTGCCGCCCATGGAGAGCCGCATGGCACGCAGGAACAGCACCTGCTGCGCCTCGATGCCGAGCATCGTCATATTCAACCAGAACCCGAACATGCCTGCCCCCTTCTGAGCGCGCATCACAACGCGGCCGGCCGCCGCCGGTTCCGGACCGGCGCTCAGGCGCCCAGCACCTTCCTCAGCACCGCGAGCGCGGCGGCGACTTCGCCGCGATGTCCGGCATCGGCCGGATAGACCGCATAGGCAGGATAGGCGAAGACCGGCGCGTTCTCCACCAGCGCGAGCCGCCCTTCCGCGATCAGCGGCATCACCATTCCGCGCCGGAAATAGCCGGTGCCGCCGACCTTGAGGAGATAGGCGAGCCCGAGCGGGCCGAACCCGGCGAAGGTGCCGATCTCCTCCGACGAGGTTGCATGCGCGCCATGCTGGACCGAGAAGGCCGGCCCCCAGTCGACATAGACATATTCCCGTCCGGACCCTTCCTCGCCGCCGGTCGACGTCACCAGCACCAGCTGCTCCTCGATCAGCGGCTCCACCTCGAAGCCCGGCAGGAGCTGCGGCGAATAGAGCAGCGCGACGTCGATCGTGCCGGTCCTCAGTTCCTCGACGAGCTGGTCCTGCAGGCCGACATGGGCGCGCACCGCAAGGTGCGGCTCGTCCGACCTGATGCCCGCCATCCAATCGACCAGCAGCGGGCTCCAAAGGCTGAGCTCCGCGGCCAGCGTCACCGCGCCGGTCTTGCCGGGGGGCACCGCGAGCTGCTGGCGCGCCCGCTCCCACACCTGCACGAACATCTGCGCGAAACGCTCGAACTCGATGCCGGCGGCGGTGAGACGCGCGCCGTTGCGGTTGCGCACGAAGAGCTGCCGGCCCAGTTCCTCCTCCAGCGTCTTCACCCGCGCGCTCACCGTCGTCTGCGTGACATGCAGGCGCTCGGCTGCCTTGAGGAAGCTGCCCGTATGGACGATCTCAAGAAAAGTACGTGCGCGGTCGATGTCCATCGCGCGCTCCCATATGCAATATTCTTGAACTGATACCGCCTTCAGCGCGGATTGTCTTGGGGGAAGACCGCCGGCCTCAGCCGCAGCGCAGATCGGAGAGCAGCCCGTCGCGCAGCCCGTAGACCCAGCCGTGGATGTTGACCTTCCTGCCGGCCTTGCGGGCGGAGATCATGGTCGGCGTCCTGGCCAGCCGCGCCACCTGCGAACGCACGCTCAGCTCGCACAGAAGGTCGAGCCGCGCTTCCTCATCCGCAAGCACGGTCAGTTCCGCCGCGTTCTCCTCGGCCACCTCGCGCACGGGCTGCAGCCAGTGGTCGATGACGCCGTGGCGCTCGCCGTCCGCCGCTGCCCTGATCCCGCCGCATCCATAATGCCCGCAGACGATCACGTGGCGCACTTCCAGCACTTCGATCGCGTATTCGAGCACCGAAAGCAGGTTGAGATCGCTGGGATGGACGAGGTTGGCGACGTTGCGGTGGACGAACACCTCGCCCGGTTCCAGCCCGGTGATGACATTGGCGGGAACGCGGCTGTCGGAGCAGCCGATCCACAGATATTCGGGGCGCTGGAGGGCCGAGAGCCTGTCGAAATAATGCGCGTCCTCCCGCAGCCGCGCCGCAGCCCAGGCCTTGTTGTTGGTGAAGAGATCGGACAGCATTTCTCATCCCTCGGCCGATGTTCGTGGGCCGGGAATGCCCGCTCTCGCGCGCGAAGACAAAGCGAAATTATTGCACTCAGCCAGCGGATAAATTCATTTGCCGCCAATTCGGCGCCGCGGATAGGCTCGTCCGCTCTGTTGCATGCCCATGAAAGCGGCGAACATGACATCAACCGAACCGATGCGGTCCGGCAGCCCCTCGGCGCCGGCCGCGCGCATCCGCCTCAAGCGCGTCTACGCCACGCCGGCGACCTCCGACGGCAGGCGAATCCTCGTCGACCGGCTGTGGCCGAGAGGCATGTCGAAGGAGCGCGCGCGCCTCAGCGAATGGATGAAGGAAATCGCGCCGAGCGAGGCGCTGCGCGACTGGTTTCACCACAACCCCGACGGCTGGCAGGAATTCCGCCGCCGCTACAGGAGCGAGATCGCGCAGAACCGCGACTCCGTGGCGGCGCTGGCGCAAGCCGCGGCACACGGAACGGTCACGCTGCTCTTCGCCAGCGCCGACAGCGAGCACAACAATGCGGTCGTGCTGCGCGACTATCTGGAGGAAGTCATGGCCGGCAGCTCCTCAGAGGCCATTGCCCTCGGCTGACGGCTTGCCGCCGCCGTCATGCCGCAGCAGCCGCGCCGCCGCCGCCAGCAGGTCCGTCTGCGTGATCATGCCCAGCACCCGGCGCTCCGCATCGACGATGACGACCGCATGCGAGCGTCCGTCCGTCAGCACCGGCAGCAGTTCGAGCGCATGTGCGCCCGGCGCCGCCACGGCAGCCGGCGCCACCGCGTCGCCCAGCCGGCCCGTCGCGCCATCGAGTTCCCGCAGGCCGACGACCCCCGCCAGCCGGCCGTCGTCGCCGATGACGGGCAGCGTGCGGATATTGCGCTCCAGGAGCAGTGCACGGGCACGCTCGGGCGCGGCATCCGCCGGGAGGCTGATGACGTCGCGCGACATGATCTCCGCGCATGTCAGGTCGCCATGCAGCCGCACCAGCGATTGCAGCTCGATGCGCCGGAAGATGCGGTCCAGATCGTCGCGGTCGATGTCGAAGGTCTCGTTGAGCGACCGCAATGCCGCGTCGATGTCCTCGCGCCGGAAGCCGACCCTCAGCACGGCCGGCAGGTCCGATGTCTGATGCGTGTTGCCGACCGCCGGCGCCGGCACATGCGGATAGGAGCGGCGCGACAGCCGGTGGAACGCCACGCCCAGCACGACCAGAAGCAGCGAGTTGAGCGCCACCGGCACGAAGGGAAAGGCATAGCCCGACGCGGCGACCGCCGGCCCGCCGATCACCGCCGTCAGCGCCACCGCGCCGCCCGGCGGATGCAGGCTGCGGGTGAAGGACATGGCAAGGATGGCCAGCGAGACGCCAAGCCCCGACGCCAGGAACGGGTCGCCGATGAAATGGGCGACCGTCACGCCGACCAGCGCCGAGATCGTGTTGCCGCCGATGATCGGCCATGGCTGCGCCAGCGGGCTGGCCGGCACCGCGAACAGAAGCACGGCCGAGGCGCCGACCGGCGCGACGATGAGCGGCAGATGCGCGCCGCTGCCCAGCACCGCATCGCAGATGAGGCCGGTGAGCAGGACGCCCAGAAGCGCCCCGACGCAGCCGATCAGCCTTTCCTTGAGCGTCGCGCCGGCGAGGATGGGGACGAAGTAGCGCCCCAGCCGGTCGAGAACGGAGCGGAGACCGGACGAGGAAGGGTTCATCGAGAGGCACGCACTTTCAGCAAGTCTCCGCACAGCGGCGATGCCGCAGTCCGTTCACCGCACGTCGGATGAAGGATGGATGCGGCATGTCGCAGAACCCGGCACGGCCGGCAAGAAAATTCATTCCACCTTCGCGCCGCCTGCCGCAACGGCCGGGCATCCGGGATCATGTTCGATGCAAGGAATTTGATCTGAAGCAGCGAATAATTTCAGTTGTCCGCCAGATGCCGCCCCGCCAATAGTGCACCCAGGCGGTCAGCCGCGGCGGCCGGGATCGAGGAGAAAAGCATGTGGCCGGACCGGCGCGCGATCGACCTTCTGGGCGTCGAACTGCCCATCATACAGGCGCCGATGGCCGGCCCGGTCTTCGCGCCGATGGTGATCGCGGTGGCGGAGGCCGGCGGGCTCGGCTCGCTGCCCTGCGCGACAATGGATGCCGCGCAGGTGCGCGCCGAGCTGACGGCGATCCGGGAGCGGACGGCAAAGCCGATCAACCTCAATTTCTTCTGCCACACGCCGCCCGACTTCGACGCCGCGAGGGAGGCGCGCTGGCGCGCCCGCCTGAAGCACTATTACGACGAGCTCGGCCTTCCGCCGGACGCGCCTGCGTCGAACCGCACGCCCTTCGATGAAGGCGCCTGCGCGCTGGTGGAGGAGTTCCGCCCCGAGGTGGTGAGCTTCCATTTCGGCCTGCCCGAGCCCCGTCTTCTCGATCGCGTGAGGGCGGCGGGCGCAAAGATCCTTTCATCGGCCACGACGGTGAAGGAGGCCCGCTGGCTGGAGGAGCGCGGCTGCGACGCGATCATCGCCCAGGGCAACGAGGCCGGCGGCCATCGCGGCATGTTCCTGAGCGATGACATCGCCACGCAGGTCGGCACCTTCTCGCTCGTGCCGCAGGTGGCCGATGCGGTGAAGGTGCCGGTCATCGCCGCCGGCGGCATTTCCGACGCGCGCGGCATCGCCGCCGCTTTCGCCCTCGGCGCCTGCGCCGTGCAGATCGGCACCGCCTATCTCTTCACGCCCGAAGCGCGGGTGACCCCGCTCCACCGCGCGGCGCTGCGCGGAGAGCGGGCGGAGGAGACCGCGCTGACCAACATATTCACCGGCCGGCCCGCGCGCGGCATGGTCAACCGCGTCATGCGGGAGGTGGGTCCGATGACCGACGATGCGCCGGCCTTCCCGCTCGCCGGCGGCGCGCTGACGCCGCTGCGCGCAGCCTCCGAAAAGGCCGGCTCCGACGATTTCATGTCGCTGTGGGCTGGGCAATCGGCGCGGCTGTGCCGGGAGATGCCGGCCGCCGAACTGACCCGCACGCTCGCCGCCGAGGCGCTTGCGCTCATGGGAGGATCGAATGGCAGATGAGAAGAACAAGCCCGCCGGCTATGCCTCGCCGCCCTGCTTCATGCATGAGCTGGATGCGGACTATCTCGGCTTCCAGCCGGGCGACCCGCAGGCGGCCATCGACGTCGCCCGCTGGCGCAAGGCCGAGCGCACGCGCCTGATCGACGCGCGCATGGCGACCTCCGCCGACGCCCGCACGGCCGCCGGCAAGCGGATCGCCGCCCGGCTCGACGCGCTTGTCGCCGATGCGGCGGGGCGCACCGTAGGCATCTACTGGCCGTTCCGCGCCGAGCCCGACCTGCGCGAATGGGGCGCTTCCATCGTCGCGCGCGGCGGGCGCCTCGCCCTGCCGATCGTCGTCGCCAAGGGCAAGCCGCTCGTTTTCCGCACATGGAAGAGCGGCGAGAAGCTGGAAAAGGGCGTCTGGAACATCCCCATCCCGGCAGGCGGCGATGAGGTCTTTCCCGACATCGTCGTCTCGCCGCTGGTCGGCTTCGACGCCGCCGGCTACCGCCTCGGCTATGGCGGCGGCTTCTACGACCGCACGCTGGCCGCCATGCCGGCGAAGCCGCTGACCATCGGCGTCGGCTTCGAGCTCGGCCGGCTGCCGACGATCTTCCCGCAATGGCACGACATCCCGATGGACACGCTGGTCATCGAAAACCTCGCGACAGGCTGCTCGCCAGCGAAACCAACGGCTTAGCGGGCGGGCAAGATTCGGTCACTGAGCTGCCATGGCACCGCTTCCGCGCTCCGCCACGGTTCAATCCCAGCTCAGCGCACCGCCGTTCTGGTATTCGATCACGCGGGTCTCGAAGAAGTTCTTCTCCTTCTTCAGATCCATCGCCTCGGACATCCACGGGAACGGGTTCTCCGCCTCCGCGAACACCGGCGCCAGCCCGAGCTGCGCGCAGCGGCGGTTGGCGATGAAGTGCATGTACTGCTCGCACAGCGCCGCATTGAGGCCGAGGAAGCCGCGCGGCATCGTGTCCTGCCCATAGGCCGCCTCCAGCTCCGCGGCGTTTGCGATCATGCCGCGCACCTCGTCCTGGAACGCCTTGGTCCACAGATGCGGGTTCTCCAGCTTGATCTGGTTGATGACGTCGATGCCGAAGTTCAGATGGATGGATTCGTCGCGCAATATGTACTGGTACTGCTCGGCGATGCCGACCATCTTGTTGCGCCGGCCGAGCGACAGTATCTGCGCGAAGCCGGTGTAGAACCACATGCCCTCGAAGATGACGTAGAAGGCGACGAGGTCGCGCAGGAAGGACTGGTCGGCCTCCGGCGTGCCGGTCTTGAAGTCGGGATTGTCGAGGTTCTGCGTGTGCCTGAGCGCCCATGCAGCCTTGTCGGTGATCGACGGCACCTCGCGATACATGTTGAACAGTTCGCCCTCGTCGAGGCTCAGGCTCTCCACGATATACTGGAACGTGTGCGTATGGATCGCCTCCTCGAAGGCCTGCCGCAGCAGGTACTGGCGGCATTCGGGATTGGTGAGATGCCGGTAGATGGCGAGCACGATATTGTTCGCCACAAGGCTTTCCGACGCGGCGAAGAAGCCGAGATTGCGCTTGATCATGCGCCGCTCGTCCTCGGTCAGCCCGTCCTTCGACTTCCACAGCGCGATGTCGGCCTGCATGGAAACCTCGGTCGGCATCCAGTGATTGTTGCAGCCGGACAGGTATTTTTCCCATGCCCAGCGATACTTTAGCGGCAGAAGCTGATTCACGTCCGCACGCGCGTTGATCATGCGCTTGTCGTCGACGGAAACGCGCGCCGCGCCCCGGTCGATCTCGCCGAGGCCGGTGGCGTCGGCGGCCGGCGCATGGCCGCCGAGTGGCGGAATGGCGGGGTTGGCCTTGGGTTCGGACCAGTCGAGCATTTGTTGTTCTCCTAGATTGTCTGTTGGCGCTGCCCCTCACCTGCCTGCCGGTATCCTCTCCCCGTGAACGGGGAGAGGAGAGCAGCGTCGGCATCGCGGCCAGCCTTCTTCTCCCCGCCTGCGGGGAGAAGGTCCCGGCAGGGGGATGAGGGGCGGCGCTTGCCTGCGCGATTACATCCGGCGCCTACTGGCAGGCCTCGCACTCCGGATCGTCCACCGCGCAGGCCTTGCCCCACGCGGCATCCGGATTGATCGCGATCGGCGCCGCTGCGACCGTCGCGGACACCGCGTTGAGCTTGCCGTCGGTGCCCTTCAGCGTCGATTTCTCCACATGCGTGGCCGAGCGCGAGCGCAGGTAGTAGGTGGTCTTCAGCCCCTTCTTCCAGGCGAAGCGGTAGAGCTCGTCCAGCTTCTTGCCGCTCGGATTGGCGATGTAGAGGTTGAGCGACTGCGCCTGGTCGATCCACTTCTGCCGGCGCGACGCGGCCTCGATCAGCCAGGACGAGTCGAGCTCGAAGGCGGTCGCGTAGAGCGCCTTGAGGTCGTCCGGCACGCGGTCGATCTGGCCCACCGAGCCGTCGAAATATTTGAGGTCCGACACCATCACCTCGTCCCACAGGCCCCGCGCCTTGAGGTCGTGCACGAGCTGCGCGTTCACCACCGTGAAGTCGCCCGACATGTTCGATTTGACGAACAGGTTCTGGTAGGCCGGCTCGATCGACTGCGACACGCCGCAGATGTTGGAGATCGTCGCCGTCGGCGCGATCGCCATCGTGTTGGAGTTGCGCATGCCCGTCTTCATGACGCGCTTGCGCAGGCCGTCCCAGTCGAGCGTCGTGCCGGCGTCCATCTGCACGCCGGGGCGCGCCTCCTCCAGCAACCCGATGGAGTCGACCGGCAGGATGCCCTTCGACCACAGCGAGCCCTCGAAGCTCGGATAACGGCCGCGCTCGGCGGCGAGGTCCACCGAGGCCGAGATCGCGTGGTAGCTGATCGCCTCCATCGAACGGTCGGCGAATTCCACCGCCGCCTCCGAGGCATAGGCGATGCGCAGCTTCTGGATCGCGTCCTGAAAACCCATCAGGCCGAGGCCCACCGGGCGGTGCTGGAGGTTGGACCGCCGCGTCTCGGGAATGGTGTAGAAGTTGATGTCGATGACATTGTCGAGCATGCGCATGACGGTCGAGAGCGTCCGCGCCAGCTTCTCATGGTCGATGCCCGTCTCCGTCAGATGGTTGACGAGGTTGACCGAGGCGAGATTGCACACCGCCACCTCGTCCTTCGACGAGTTGAGCGTGATCTCGGTGCACAGGTTGGACGAATGCACGACGCCGACATGGCCCTGCGGCGAGCGGATGTTGCAGGGGTCCTTGAAGGTGATCCACGGATGCCCGGTCTCGAACAGCATGGTCAGCATGCGCCGCCACAGGTCGAGCGCCCGCACCTTGCGGAACACTTTCATGCCGCCCGCGGCCGCCTTGGCCTCGTAGGCCTCATAGGCGGACTTGAAGGCGAGGCCGTATTTGTCGTGCAGGTCGGGCACCTCGTCGGGCGAGAACAGCGTCCACTCTGCGTCGGCCTCGACACGCTGCATGAACAGGTCCGGCACCCAGTTGGCCGTGTTCATGTCGTGGGTGCGGCGGCGGTCGTCGCCGGTGTTCTTCCTCAGGTCGAGGAATTCCTCGATGTCGACGTGCCACGTCTCCAGATAGGCGCAGACCGCGCCTTTGCGCTTGCCGCCCTGGTTGACGGCGATGGCCGTGTCGTTGGCGACCTTCAGGAACGGCACCACGCCCTGGCTCTCGCCGTTGGTGCCCTTGATGTGGGCGCCCAGGCCGCGCACCGGCGTCCAGTCATTGCCCAGCCCGCCCGAATATTTGGCCAGCAGCGCATTGTCCTTGATGCCCTTGAAGATGGCGTCGAGATCGTCGCCGATCGTGGTCAGGAAGCACGACGAGAGCTGCGGCCGCGTCGTGCCCGAATTGAACAGCGTCGGCGTCGACGCCATCACGTCGAAGGACGACAGGAGATCGTAGAACTCGATCGCGCGCGCCTCGCGGTCGATCTCGCGCAGCGCCAGACCCATCGCGACCCGCATGAAGAAGGCCTGCGGCAGCTCGAAGCGCTTGCCCCTCGTATGCAGGAAATAGCGGTCGTAGAGCGTCTGCAGGCCGAGATACTGGAACTGCATGTCGCGCTCGGGCTTGAGCGCGGCGCCAAGGCGGGCGAGGTCGAAGCGAGCAAGCTCGGGATCGATCAGTTCCGCTTCGATTCCGGTGCGGACGAACTCGGGAAAATAGCTCCCATAGCGCGTCGCCATCTCCGCCTGCGTCGCCTGCTCCGGCCGTCCGGAGACGAAGGTCAGCGCCTCGCGCCGCAGCCGATCCATCAGCAGGCGGGCGGAGACGAGGGCATAGTTGGGCTCCTGCTCCACCAGCGTGCGCGCGGCCAGAATCGGCGCCAGCGAAAGCTCGTCCAGCGAGATGCCGTCATAAAGGTTGCGCCGCGCTTCCTTGAGGATCGGCTCGGCCGACACGTCGGCAAGCCCCTCGCAGGCTTCCGCAACCACCCGGGCGAGACGCGCATCGTCCAGCGGCACGAGGCTGCCGTCCTCGGCCTTCACATTGAGCGACGGCGCGGCCGGCGCCGCGACCGCCGCCTTCTCGGCGGCGCGCTCGCGCGCCCGCTCCTCGCGATAGAGCACATAGGCGCGCGCGACCTTGTGATGCTCGCCGCGCATCAGCGCAAGCTCCACCTGGTCCTGCACGTCCTCGATGTGGAACAGGCGCCCCTCGCCGGCGCGCCGGGTCAGCGCGCCGACGACCTGCTCGGTCAGGTCCTCGACGATGCCGTGCACGCGCCGCGAACCCGCCGCGGTCGACCCCTCGACCGCCAGGAAGGCCTTGGTCAGCGCCACCGTGATCTTGGTCGCGTCGAATGGCGTCACCGCGCCGTTGCGGCGGATGACGCGATAGCCGGGCTCGGCGGCCGGGCGATCCGTATTGTCGAGGCTGATCGGAACCGTCGCGGTCCCGTTGGTGTGCAGTGCAGTGGTCGCCGGCATCTTGTCCCCGTGGCGTTGGTGGACGGGGACAACGGACACGCCGGGGCGGCAGGCAACCATGGTTGCGAGCAGCGAAGCGCACCGCCGGACACCCCGTCCGAGGTTCGTTCTGTCGCCATGGCAGGTCTCCTGGCTCGCAGGTCGTCGCCGCTGTCAGGCCTTCCCGGCGCTTTCGCGCCAGTGACACGTCATCGACAGCAACTCACTGCTTACAGTTGCGGGGGCAGCGCCGGCGTCTCACCGGACTTCCCTCTTAGCTCCCTCGCCGATTCGACTCGGGAGAACCAAGGCAACTACATCTAGCCATAACAGGGCGAAGCCTGTCAAATTGTTGTGGTCGTCGGGTCACGGAAAACACATGACTGTGGATCACTGTGAATCTTTCCGGGGATATTCGAGCTGCATCGCCACGAAGTCGCGCGTGCCGGCGCCGTAGCGCCTGGCGATTTTTCCCAGCGCATCGTCGAGCGCCGATGCCGGCGGCAGGAGGTCGCCCGAAACGGGCTGGAAAAACCCCTCGCCCTCGGCCGGAGCACGATCCGGAACGATGCGGATGCCGCCGCGTGATTCGACCGCGGCCGGGGCCAGCGTCAGCGCGCGCGAGCGGTAGGTCCGCGACCATGCATCGGCGGCGAGCGCCAGCGACACCTCGTCCACGCCCGGAGCGATCGGCAGGCCGACCTTCTCGTGCCGCCAGAAAGGCAGGAGATTGCCCAGCGCAGCCATGGCGAAGGAGCGCGTCATCGTGAACGCGCCGCTGTCGTGGCGGGCATCCCACCCGTCGACCCCGAGGTCGCGCGCGACGCTTTCGGCCTTCTCCCGTCCCGCGATGGCCTCGACGAGCGTCAGCATCATCGGCATGGAGGCGGTGATGCCGGTGGTCGTGACCACGCCGCGATCCACCACCATGCGCCTGTCGGCGACATAGTCGAAGCCTGGCCACTTCTCGCGCATCTCGTCCAGATAGTACCAGTGCGTGGTCGCGCGGCGGCCGTCGAGCAGCCCCGCCGCCGCCACGACCTTCGCCCCGGCGCAGACGCTGACGATGATGGCTCCCCTCTCCGCCTGCTTCCTGATCCAGCCGAGCGCGGCTGGATCGTCGTCGCGGCTCATCGCCGGCACGACCACATAGTCCGCACCCTCCCGATACTGCCTGTCGAATTCCGCGATGGTCGCCTGCGGCTCCACCGTCAGCGCCGGGAAGAGCGTGACCGGCCCCGGCCCGGTGGCGAGCGTCATCACCTCGGCCACGTCGGCGCGGCGCAATATGCCGTAGGGCATGAGGTAGTCGTTCGTCTCGGTGGCATTGTTGATGCCGATGATCGCCACCACCGGCCGTTCGCGCTTCGGCGGCTTCAGCGCCGCGAGCATGGCCTGATGCTCCGCCTCCGCGATGGGCGGCGGCGCCATGCGCGCTTTAGGCGATGGCAGCGTCGCTATCCAGCCCGCCACGCCCAGCACCGGCAGCGCGACGATGGCAGCGCATGCCCACAGAACGATCCGCTTGCGCATTTCTTCCTCCTTGCTATTGACGGCAAGGCTAGGCGCGGTACGCTATGGCTGAAATGACATAGAACAGGCAAAAACTGCCATGCGCCGCATCGCCATCGTCATCTTCCCCGGCTTCCAGATCCTCGACGTGACGGGCCCCGTCGCGGCCTTCGAGATCGCCGGCCGCTTCCGGCCGGACAGCTACGCGCTCCACGTCCTCTCCGCCGACGGCGGCGCGGTGGAAAGCTCGTCCGGCCTGCCGCTGGCGGCAGCCCCGCTGGACGACCGCGAATACGACACCATCCTCGTCTCCGGCGGCGACGTCGCCCGCTCGATGGCAGACCTCATGCGCATCGTGCCATGGCTGCGGCAGGCCACCGCGCGGCGCATCGCCAGCGTCTGCTCGGGCGCCTTCCTGCTGGCCGAGGCGGGGCTGCTCGAAGGCCGCCGCGCCACCACCCACTGGGCAAGCTGCGACCACTTCGCCCGCCGCTACCCGCAGGTGGCGCTCGACGGCGAACGCATCTTCATCCGCGACGGCCATGTCTGGACCTCGGCCGGCATCACCGCCGGCATCGACCTCGCGCTGGCGCTGATCGAGGACGATCTCGGCGCGGACATTTCGCGGCGCACGGCGCAGCAGCTCGTCGTGCACCAGCGCCGGCCGGGCGGCCAGTCGCAGTTCTCGGCGCTGGTGGAGCTCGGCGGCGAGACCGGCCGCTTCGCCGATCTCGTGGCATGGATGCGCGACCGGCTTTCGGAACCGCTGACCGTGGAGCGCCTTGCCGAACAGGCGGCCATGAGCCCGCGCAACTTCGCCCGCGCCTTCGCGGCCGAGACCGGCACGACCCCGGCCAAGGCGGTGGAGCGGCTGCGGCTCGAAGTGGCGCGCGCGGCGCTGGAGAGCGGCCACACGCCGCTGGAGCGCGTCGCCGAGCAGGCCGGCTTCGGCGATGCCGGCCGCATGCGCCGCGCCTTCCTGCGCGGCCTGGGCCAGCCGCCTCAGGCGATCCGCCGCGCAGCCCACGCAAAGCCGCTGCGCCGCCGGGCCTGAACGATGCGCCGATCCACCGGAATATTGCGTCAGCCGCTGGCGAGCGGCGGAACATGTTGCTAGAGCGTGTCGGCAGCCGCGCAAGTGCCCGCGCGGCAACCTGCCGGAAAACAAGGAGATAGGACGTTTTCGTGAATCGAAAGAGGAACGTGAACGCCTGAGCCGCCGAGCCCAAGGAGCTGCCGATGTTCTCGAACACATTCCCCGACCGCGCGGTGATCGCCGAGACCGTGGCGCGCATGCTGTGGGAGATCAAGGCGGTGCATTTCAGGGCCGACGAGCCCTACACCTTCACCTCCGGCCTTTCGAGCCCGGTCTATATCGACGGGCGCAAGCTGATCTCCTATCCGCGCATCCGCTCGGCGGTGATGGACTTCGCCGCCGCCACCATCTTCCGCAGCGTCGGCTTCGAGCAGTTCGACGCGGTGGCGGGCGGCGAGACGGCCGGCATCCCCTTCGCCGCCTGGCTGTCGGACGTGATGGGCCTGCCCATGCTCTACGTCCGCAAGAAGCCGAAAGGCTTCGGCCGCGACGCGCAGATCGAGGGCAACCTGCCCGAGGGCGCGCGGCTGCTCCTGGTCGAGGACCTGACCACCGACGGCGGTAGCAAGATTAAGTTCGCGGAGGCGATCGAGAAGGCGGGCGCGAAGGTCACCGACACCTTCGCCGTCTTCTACTACGACATCTTCCCCGACACGCCCGACCGGCTCGCCGCCGCCGGCATGCGCCTCCATTATCTCTGCACCTGGTGGGACGTGCTGAAGGTCGCGCGCGAGCAGGCGCTGTTCCCGGCCGAAACGCTCGCCGAGGTCGAGAGCTTCCTCACCAACCCGCTCGGCTGGTCGGCCGCCCATGGCGGCATTTCGGAACTGCCGCGGTAGAGTCTGCTCCGGAACCGTCGCGGATTTGTCACCGTCACGGCATGGATCCTCGGGTCAAGCCCGAGGATGACGAATGCAGTAAGGTAGACGTCAAGAGCAGACGTTTGCGATTGGCATGATCCCTCTCCACCGTCGTCATCCTCGGGCTTGACCCGAGGATCCATGCCGTGAGGGCGGCGAAGCGCGATCCGGTGAAAGATAAGGCCTCGCTAACGCGCCGCGATCTCCGCCTGAAGCGCGGCAAGGTGGGCTTCGGCCGCCGCATGCGCGGCGCGCTCGATGGCGCGGAAGCGCGACACCAGCGCGAGCCCCACCGGCGTGAGCTGCGCGCCGCCGCCGTGGCGGCCGCCCTTCTGCGCCGAAAGCACCTCCCTGCCGACGATCGTGTTGAGCTCCTCGACCAGATCCCAGGCCCGCTTGTAGGACATGTTCATCTCGCGCGCGCCGGCCGAGATGGACCCGTAGGTGGCGATGCTCTCCAGAAGGGCGATCTTGCCGGGGCCGATGCGGCCTTCCGGTTCGAGATCGATCCGCAGGCTCAGCGCAGCCATCCTCTTCTCCCTTTATCGGTACCCGAGGCCCCGTTCTTCGACACACGGCATGGCGCGCGGTCAGCGCGCACGCGACTCGTCGAACGTCACCGCCTTGACGATAGCATAGATGCGCTGGCCCGGCGCCACCGCGAGCTCGTCGGCGGAGCGGCGGGTGATGCGCGCGAGCAGCCGGTCGGAGCCGCTGTCGAGCGCCACCATTGCCTCCGGCCCCTCACCCGTCGTGACCGTGGCGACGGTGCATTCGAGCACGTTGAGGGCGCTGATGCCCTCCGGTTTCCTCGCCGCCAGCATGACGTCGCGCGCCCGCACGCGCACCCTGAGCACCGCGCCCTCGGGCGCATCGACGCGCGGCAGGACCCATGTGCCGGCCGAGGAGGACAGCCGCGTCAGCCCGTAGGCGGCGTCGTGGCCCGCGACGGTAAGCGCGACCAGCGCGCCGGCTTCCGACCGCTCGCCCTCGGGCAGCAGGTCGAGGCGCTGGAGCACCTCGTCGGCCGGGCCGGCCGCACGCACCTGTCCCTCGGCAAGGACCACCACCTCACTGGCGAGCCGCGCCACCTCGGCGACCGAATGGCTGACATAGACGATCGGCACGCGGCTCTCGTCGCGCAGCCGTTCGATATAGGGCAGGATCTCCGCCTTGCGGGGCCCGTCGAGCGAGGCGAGCGGCTCGTCCATCAGGATCAGCCGCGGATTGGCGAGCAGCGCCCGCCCGATGGCGACACGCTGCTTCTCGCCGCCCGATAGCGACGCCGGCCGGCGCGCAAGCAGGTGCCCGATGCCGAGCATCTCCACCACGTCGGACATCGGAACCGCGTCCGCCTCGCCGCGCGGCGCGAAGCTGCGCCCGTAGCGAAGGTTGCGCTCCACGCTCAGATGCGGAAACAGCCGCGCCTCCTGGAAGACGTAGCCGATGCGCCGCTTGTGGACCGGCACGTTCACCCCGGCCGCCGTGTCCGTCAGCACGCGGCCGTCGACAACGATGCGCGCCTGGTCGGGCCGGATCAGCCCGGCGAGGATGTTCACCAGCGTGGTCTTTCCCGAACCGGACGCGCCGAAGAAGGCGGTGACGCCGTCGCCGCCGGCAAAGGACGCTGCAAGCAGGAAATCGCCCTGCTTGTGCCTCACCTCCATCGCGATCGTCATGCCGCCAGCCTGCGCCCGACCCGGCGGGCGAAGATTTCGGATGCGATGAGCGCCGCCATGGCGATGGCGATGGAGACGAGCGTCAGCCGCAGCGCACCCGCCTCGCCGCCCGGCACCTGCGTGAAGGTGTAGATGGCGGAAGGCAGCGTCTGCGTCTCGCCGGGAATGTTGGAGACGAAGGTGATCGTCGCGCCGAACTCGCCCATCGCCTTGGCGAAGGCGAGCACCGCGCCCGCGATGATGCCGGGCAGCATCAGCGGCAGCGTGATGGTGAGGAACACCATCAACGGATTGGCGCCGAGCGTCGCGGCGGCCGCCTCCAGCTTGCGGTCGACCGTCTCGATCGACAGGCGGATGGCGCGCACCATCAGCGGAAAGGCCATCACCGCGGCGGCGAGCGCCGCGCCCGTCCAGCGGAAGGAAAAGACGATGCCGAATGCCTGGTCGAGAAAGCCGCCCACCGGGCCGCGCCGGCCGAAGGTGAGCAGCAGCAGGTAGCCGGTCACCACCGGCGGCAGGATCAGCGGCAGGTGGACGATGCCGTTGAGCAGCGTCTTGCCGATGAATTCGCGCCGCGCCAGCACATGCGCGACGAGGATGCCGACCGGCAGGCTGACCACCGTCGCCCAGAAGGACACGCGGATGGAAAGCCGCACGGCCGTCCATTCAGCGGGGCTGAGCGTCATCCATTCCATCGAAGGTCGCGGCTCCCCATCAAACGGGCGGCCGCCCGTGGGCAGCCGCACATTGTGTTACATGTTCGCCGGACAGTCGGCTAGTTCGATGCCGGCGCCAGCACGCTGAAGCCCTGCTCCTCGAAGAGCTTGCGGGCGGCATCCGTCTTGAGGCAGTTCTCGAATGCCGGGGCCTTGTCGCTCTTGGCCTCGGCGAGCTGCGCCACCGGATAGATGATGGCCGGATGCGTGTCCGCGGGGAACACGCCGACGATCTTCACCTTCTTGTCGGCTGCCGCGTCGGTCTCGTAGACGATGCCGAGCGGCGCTTCGCCGGTGGAGACGAGCGCCAGCGCCGCGCGGACGTTCTCGGCCTGCGCGACGTTGCCCTCCACCTTGCCCCAGACCCCGAGCGCCTCGAGCGAGGCCTTGCCGTATTTGCCGGCAGGCACCGAGTCCACATTGGCCATGGCGAGCTTGCCGTCGCCGAGCAGCGCCGCGAGGTCGAAGCCCGGCTTGATCTCCGCCTTGGCGTCCGACGAAGCAGGCGCCACCAGGACGATGCGGTTGCCGAGAAGCTTCGTCTCGGTGTCCTTCCTGGTCAGGTTCTTCTCCGACAGATAGGCCATCCAGTCGAGGTCGGCCGAGAAGAACAGGTCGGCCGGCGCGCCCTGCTCGATCTGCTTGGCGAGCGCGGAGCTGGCGGCATAGGAGATCGTCGCCTTGCCGCCGACATCGGCCGCGCAGGCCTCGTTGACCGCGTCGAGCGCGTTCTTCAGGCTCGCGGCGGCGAACACGACGGGACCCTCCTGCGCCATGGCCGCGAAAGGCGTGGCCGCGAACGAAAGCGCGATGGCGAGCGCGCCGAGACGGGATGAGATGGACTGCATCGGATTCCTCCAGTGGATGACGACAAGCACGCGGTGGCGTGTTCGATATATTCGTTCAAACATATCCATATGCGCCCGTCGAGCCCAAAATAGTTGCCCTATCGGGCGCGCGATCATTCCGGCGATAAACAACTCCCGCCGTCCCGCCGGATGCCCCTTGACCTTCCAGTGACTGGAAGCCCCATATGCGATAGCCGACAGCAAACGAACGATGGCGATAATCATGACCGCGCACGACCATACGCATCACCACCACGACGACGGCGCCCCGCAGGCTGTCACGCGCGACCCCGTCTGCGGCATGCTGGTGGACTCCGCCGCCGGCAAGCCCACCGCCGAGCATGGCGGGCACACCTACCATTTCTGCTGCGAGGGCTGCCGCACGAAATTCCTTGCTGCGCCGCAGGACTATCTGACGGCGAAGGACCCGGTCTGCGGCATGTCGGTCGACCGCGCGACGGCGCGCCATTTCCTGCGCCACGAGGGAACGAAGCAGTATTTCTGCTCCGCCGGCTGCAAGGCGAAGTTCGAGGCCGACCCGGAAAAATATCTGGGCGAGCGCAAGCCCGAGCCGGCCATGCCGGCCGGCACGAAATATACCTGCCCCATGCATCCCGAGGTGGTGGCCGACAAGCCCGGCTCCTGCCCCAAATGCGGCATGGCGCTGGAGCCGATGGTGCCGAGCGCCGCCGACGGCCCCAACCCCGAGCTGGTCGACTTCACCCGCCGCTTCTGGATCTCGGCCGCGCTGGCGCTGCCGCTTTTCGTCATCGCGATGGGGCCGATGGTCGGCCTGCCCGTCCGCGACTGGCTGGGCGAGCGCACAGCCCAATGGCTGGAGCTCATCCTCGCCACGCCGGTGGTTCTGTGGGCCGCGATCCCCTTCTTCCATCGCGGCTGGGAATCCATCGTCAACCGCAGCCCCAACATGTGGACGCTGATCGCCATCGGCGTCGGCACGGCCTATCTCTACAGCGTCGTGGCGATGCTCTTCCCCGGGCTGCTGCCGCACCAGATCACCGGCCATGACGGCAATGCGCCGGTCTACTTCGAGGCCGCGGCGGTGATCGTGGCGCTGGTCTTCCTCGGCCAGGTGCTGGAACTGCGCGCCCGCGAGCAGACGGGCTCGGCCATCCGTGCCCTGCTCGACCTCGCGCCGAAGACCGCGCGCCGGATCGCTGCCGACGGCAGCGAGCGCGACGTTCCGCTTGACGAGGTCGTTACCGGCGACCGGCTGCGCGTGCGGCCGGGCGAGGGCATTCCGGTCGACGCGATCGTGGTCGAGGGCCGTTCCGCGGTGGACGAGAGCATGATCACCGGCGAGCCGGTGCCGGTTGAAAAGGCCGAGGGCGACCCCGTCACCGGCGGCACGCTCAACAAAAACGGCTCGCTGATCGTACGTGCCGAGCGCGTCGGCGCAGACACCGTGCTGTCGCAGATCGTCGCGATGGTGGCGCATGCACAGCGCAGCCGCGCGCCGATCCAGGGCCTCGCCGACCGCGTCGCCTTCTATTTCGTGCCCGCCGTGGTGCTGGCGGCGATCGTCGCCTTCGTCATCTGGTCGCTGGTCGGCCCCGAGCCGAGCTTCGTCTACGGGCTGGTCGCGGCCGTGTCGGTGCTCATCATCGCCTGCCCCTGCGCGCTGGGCCTCGCCACGCCGATGTCGATCATGACCGCGACGGGCCGCGGCGCGCAGGCAGGCGTGCTGGTCAAGGAAGCCGGCGCGCTGGAGCGCTTCGCCTCGGTGGACACGCTCATCGTCGACAAGACCGGCACCCTCACGGAAGGCAAGCCGAAGCTTACCGATGTCGTGACGACCGGCGGTATCGGCGAGGACGAATTGCTGTCGCTCGCCGCCGCCCTCGAACGCGGATCAGAACATCCGCTCGCCGAAGCCATCGTGGCGGGCGCGGAGGCGAAGGGCGTCGCCCTGCCTGCGGCGAAGGATTTCGCCGCGGTCACCGGCAAGGGCGTGGAAGGCACCGTCGAAGGCCGCAAGGTCGCGCTCGGCAATGCCGCGATGATGCAGGGCGCCCTCCCCGCCGGGCTCGAAAGCCGGGCCGACACCCTGCGCGCCGACGGCAAGACGGCGATGTTCGTCGCCGTCGACGGCACCATCGCCGGCCTCGTCGCCGTCGCCGACCCGATCAAGCAGACGGCGGCGGACGCCATCCGCGCGCTGCACGCGCAGGGCCTGCGCATCATCATGGCGACGGGCGACAATGAGCGCACGGCAAAAGCCGTCGCCGCCCGTCTCGGCATCGACGAGGTGCGCGCCGACATGCTGCCGGCAAGCAAGCAGAAGCTGGTGGAGGAGCTGCGGGCCGGTGGCGCCCATGTCGCCATGGCCGGCGACGGCGTCAACGACGCGCCCGCGCTCGCCGCCGCCGATGTCGGCATCGCCATGGGCACGGGCGCCGACGTGGCGATGGAAAGCGCCGGCATCACGCTGATGAAGGGCGACCTTCTCGGCGTCGTCCGGGCACGCACGCTGGCGGTGGCGACGATCCGCAACATCCGCCAGAACCTCTTCTTCGCCTTCGTCTACAACACGCTCGGCGTGCCGGTGGCGGCCGGCATCCTCTATCCGGCCTTCGGCGTGCTCCTGTCGCCCATGCTCGCCGCGGCCGCCATGAGCCTGTCGTCGGTGTCGGTGATCGGCAACGCGCTGCGCCTGCGCAACATTCGGCTGGACCACTAGGCGGCCCGGAAGCCGGGGCGAAGCAGCGGGCAGGACCGCCCGCTGCTCCTGCCATCCTCAAAAATGAATTCGCGCGGGACTCCGATTCTTGACCGGAGTCAATCCCGCACGTAAGTCTTGAACAGGAACGGCGAATCACTGCTTCGCGGCGCAGCCCGACCTGCTCTCCTTGCGAGGGCAGGCTTGCCGGCGCGTGCCCGCAGGCGGCGCCGGCTCCAGCGGGTAACTGTATCTCCAGTACGAGTGGCAACGGGATCTGCCGGGACGAGCGCGTTCCGGCCGAGGGGCGAAGCATTTCCGAAAATGAGCACCGTCGTCCGCCTAGAGCAGTTCCAGCCGCGCCGCGCCGCCGCGCCGCATGCGGAATTGCGCCGGACGGAAGTGGAGCATTTCCGCGATCCGGGGATCAGTGGCACCCCTGCCCTGCCCCGCACGCGCGGCGCACTCTGCATCTGGCTGAAACGCTGCGCCACCGCCGCCGGCGCCGATGGCTACATGCTGCTCGACCTCGCCGCCGCGTCCACGCCGCGCATTATCGCGTCGAGCTGGAGCTTCGACGCGATCCAAGCATTGGGCGACGCGTTGCTGGCCCGGCTGGCCGAGCCGTCCGTCGCGCCTTTCCTCGGCGCGATGCCCACCGTCTGGCGAACCGGCGAGAATCCGGCCGGCATCCAGGCGTCCCTCCTGCACGAGCTCGGTTTTGCCGAACTGGCGGCCACGCGCATTCGGATCGCCGACGCGGTCTACTGCCTGATCATGTCCGCCACCGAGGAGGGGTCGATACGGGAGCGCGCGCTGCCTTCGGCGAAACTGACCGCCACCTATGCGCTGTCGCATATGGCCGACCAACTCGCCCAAGCGCTGCCGGACGACCCGCTGTCGGAGCGCGAGCGCGAGTGCCTCTACTGGGTGGCCGAAGGCAAGACGACGGACGAGGTCTCCACCATCATCAGCGTCTCCGCCAACACGGTGAACAGCTATCTCGGCTGCGCCATGCGCAAGCTCGCCGCCGCGAACCGCACCATGGCGGTGGCCGCGGCCATCCGGGGCGGCATCATCTGATGGCGTATGGCGCCGACCTGCCGAGGCCGGAGACGATGCCCGACATCGCCCGGCGGCTGCAGAACCTCGCCACCGAGGCCGGCGCGGCCGAGTTCACGCTCTTCATGCTGGCGGCGACGGGCGAACGGCGCCGGCTGATCCCGGTCCTCGACACCGACCATCCGGGCATTTCCGACACGACGAGGCTGCTCGCCCTGCGCCTCGGCGACAGCTTCGCCCGCCGCATCGCGCGCTCCATGGTCCCGCTGCGATGGGCAGGTGCTGCGACCGGCGACGCGCAGGCCGCGATGCAGGAACTTCACTGGATGGACGAATGGACCGCACCCGGCGCCGAGGCGGCCGGCATCGCCCTGCCGCTGATGGCCGAGCGCGGACAGGCGGGCTGCGTCGTCTTCTCCGGCGGCGCCGTGTCCACCGACATGGCCCATCTGGCCGACCTGCACGGACGCTGCTTCAGTGTCTTCGCCACCGTGGCCCGCCTGCGCGCGACGCAGACGACGACGGCGCCGGTGATGTCGCGGCGCGAGACGGAATGCCTTCGCCTCGCCGCCGAAGGCCGCACCAGCGAGGAGATCGCGGCAAAGCTCGGCCTCTCCGTCCACACCGCCAACCAGTACATCGCCACAACCGCCCGCAAGCTCAACGCGGTGAACCGCATGCACGCCGTCGCCAAGGCTCTCCGCGCCGGCCTGATCGACTGAAGCGCGTCGCGTCTGCCGCTATAACGAAGGTCAGCAGGCGGCCACAGCCGGATTCGAGCGGCGGATGCGCGCATCGGCCAGCGACGAGGCCAAAAACGCCGTGTTCGCTTCCGGCTCGGTATCCGGCGTATCGAACGACACGTAGTTGACGTCGATGGAGGCCTCGCGGTCGCTCAGCCCGAGCGAGAAATAGACGTTCGCGCCGGCGGGCTTCAGTTCCAGGTCGAGCACCACGCGCGCAGGCTCCGACCAGCCCAGATGGATCTCCGCGCCGTTCCCCAGCCGCACCGTGCCCGGCATGAAATAGAGCTCGGCCGCCGACTCCACGATGTCGGCCAGGTTGGCGAAGCGCTCCATGCGGATGAAGGCGACATAGTCGGCCAGGTCCACCATGCGCAGCTCCGCCACGACCTCCTGGATGGCGTTGGCGACGACGATCTCGCGTTCTTCCGAGTGCGGCTGTCTGTTCATCTGTCCGTCCTGCGTGCTCCGCCGCCCTTGCGCTCGTAGACGATGCGCACCAGCTCTGCGACCGCCTGGTAGAATTGCGGCGGTATCATGCTATCCGCCGAGACTTGCTTGTACATGGAGCGGGCGAGCGCCACGTCCTCGAAAACCGGGATGCCGTTGGCCTCCGCGATCTCGCGGATGCGCAGCGCGATCAGGTCCTGCCCCTTTGCCACCACCACCGGCGCGGCGTTCTCCTCGCGCACATAGCGCAGCGCGATGGCAAAGTGCGTCGGGTTGGCGATCACCAGCGTCGCGGTCGGCACGGCGGTCATCATGCGCTGGCGCGCGCGGTCGCGTTGCAGCGAGCGGATGCGCATCCTCACGATCGGGTCGCCGACGGTCTGCTTCATCTCGTCCTTGACCTCCTGCCGCGTCATGCGCAGGTCCTTCAGCCAGTGGTAGCGCGACCAGACGATGTCGACCGTGGCGATGGCGATCATCACCAGCGTGATCGCCATGATGATGTCGACCGAGATGTCGAGGATGACATTGGCGAAGGCGACGGGATGGGTGACCATGCCGGCCATCAGGCGCGACTGCGCGTCGCGCATGGCCATGTAGATGATGAAGCCGGCGAAGGCGAGCTTGCCCAGCGACTTGGCGAACTCGACCAGCCCCTTCTGCCCGAACAGGCGCGACCAGCCCGACTTGGGCGAGATGTTGGAGAACTTCGGCCGGATGCGCTCCAGCACCATGCGCGGCATGTTCTGCAGCACCGAGGCGGCGAGCGCGCCGGCCACAAGAAGCAGCATGACCACGCCCAGCACCCTGCCGATCTCGATGAAGACGACCTGGAACAGGTTGACCACGTCGCGCGCGGTGTTGAGCGGCCATTCCTCCGGCCGTTCGAGGAAGATGGCGAGGAAATGGCTCAGCCGCGCCGCATCGTCCTGCGCGAAGAACATCGCGAAGATCAGGATGGCGATGAAGGAGGCCAGAAGCGGCGCGTCGCGGGCGAAGGGAAGCTGACCCTTCTCGACCGTGTCGCGGATCTTCTTCTCGGACGCTTCCTCTGTCTTGCTTTCCTTGTCCTCGCCCTCGGCCATGCGCTAGCTCGCTCAGGCGGCCTGGGCTATCGAGGGCAGCTCCACGCGTCCCTCGCCCGACAGCCGGATCGCCTCGGAGGCGATGCGGCGCCGCGCGCGGGCCACCTCGTCGGCCGAGGCCGCGCCCGAGGCGTCCTTCAGCTCGGACTCGATCATGCGCCGCGTGCGCGCGCCGATCGCCGACAGCACAGCTTCCGTCAGATCGGCCGGCGCGTCGCGCAGCGCCATGGTGACCAGCTCGGCAGGCAGGCTGTCGAACAGCGCCACGCGCGACTTCTGCGACAGGAGCGCGATGTCCTCGAAGGAGAAGAGCTTTGCGCGCAGGCCTTCGAGGTCCGGCGTGCCCGCATCGGCCATGTCGGCCATCAGCGCGTCGAGATCGTCCTTGTCCAGCTCGTTGAGCACGCTGGCGACGCGCATCTGGCCGGCGGAATTGTCGCGCCCGCTGCTCTCGTCCTCGATGCGCAGCCGCATCTGCTTCTCCACCAGGCTCATCGCGTGGTCGGACACGGGCACCAGCGCCAGCATGCGCTTGGCCACCTCGCCGCGCAGCATGGAGGGCAGCCCGCGCAGCACGGGCGCGGCCGTGGACGGCTGCAGCTTCGACAGGACCAGCGCGATGGTCTGCGGATGCTCCGCCTCGACAGCCGCTATCAGCCGTTCGGCGGGGAGCTGGTCGAGCCGCGGCCAGATGGGCATCTGCGTCTCGGCGGCGGCCGGACCTCCCGTACCGCCACCCATCAGCGCCTCCACCTCCTCTGGCGTCAGCGTCTCGTTGATGATGCTCGTCATCGTGTCGCTGGAATCGAGCAGGCCTGCGCCCTCGGTGAACTCGGCCTCGAACTCGCCGACGATCTTCTCCAGCTCGCTCTGCGGGATGGTGCGCAACTGGCGCGCCGCGTCGACCAGCGACTTGAGCTCGTCCTGCTTGAAGAACTTGAGCAGCTTGCCGGCGGAAGGCTTGCCCATCGCGACCAGGATCGCGGCGGCCTTCTGTGCCCTGCTGAGCGTCGCGAGGTCCGACATCCGTCCTACTTGCCGGGCTTGGCGGGGGTGATTTCGGTCAGGCGGATGCCGAAGCGCGACGGGTCGTCCTCCAGCACGATCACCTCCCCGCGCGCGATCTTGCGGCCGTTGACCATCACGTCGACGGGCTCGCCGATGCGGCGGTTGAGCGCCACGGTCGATCCCTTCTGCAGGCCCATCAGCTCCGACACCGCCATGTCGGCGCTGCCCAGCAGCACCTGCACCTCGACGGGGATGTTCATCACGATGGAGCTGTTCTGGATCGCTTCGGAACTGTCGTGGATCTGGCCGGCGTCGCCCTCATGCAGGACGCCGCGCAGTTCCTCGATCGCCTTGTTCAGCTCGTCCTCGCCGACCTTGGGCTGTGCGCTGCCTGTTGCGGTCATATGCTCGTCTCCATGCCGTGCGCGGCCAGGGCCGGCACCTCACTCCGAAAGGATCGATTCGACAAGGTCTTCCTCCTCGTCGAAGGGCCGCAGGATGCGGACGGTGTAGTTTGCGCCGAGCTTGCCGAACTCGCAGGTGAAGAGCTGCTTGTCGCCCGCGGCGAGCTTGGTGTTGGCCTGCGCGTTGACCGGAAATTCGATGACCTGCCCGGGCCGGAGCCGCGACAGCTCGCCGAGCGTCATGGTGTGCAGCGCGACGGTCGCCTCCAGCTCGACGGTGGAGCGGATGATCTCCTCGCTGAACCGCGCCCGCCAGCGCGCCGGCTGGGCTGGCTGCGCGGACGTGTTGGCGTCGCCGCGCAGCGACAGCAGCAGCCGCTGCGGGATCGTCACCGTCACGGTGCCCCGGCTCGGCCCGAACAACACCGCGAAGCGGATCGCTGCGGCGGGGCCGTCGCGCACTGTCAGCCCGGCGATGTCGGCACCGCTGACCGGCCGCGGGATCGGCTGCCTGATCCTGAAGGCGCGCGCGCCCGACCCGTTGAAGCCCAACGCCAGCATGTCCGACAGCAGCGCCGCCACCTCGCGCTCCAGCGTCGAGAGTGCGCGGGTGATCGGCGTCAGCCGCAATTCCGGGTCGCCGCCGAAATAGGCGCAGACGGCGATGGCGATCGCGTCGGCGTCGATCACGATCATCAGCGCATCGGGAGAGGTCTCTGCCGATACGATCGTCAACGCGTCGAAGCCGTCCGGGTTCGGAAGCGCGTCGCCGAAGCGGGCCGGCTCGACGCTTTCCAGCTCCATCGCCACACTGCCGTTGAACGTCGCATGCAACTTCTCGCGCAGCGCCGTGAGCACGCGCGCCGCGCAGGCGCGCCCGCACTCGACCACGAGTGCGGGGTCGCCGGTGGCGCCGGTCAGCCGCTCCACGATCAGGTCGCGCATCTGCGCCGGCGTGGTGGGCGCGCTCATCGCCGGGACCCTGCGGTGCCGCCGTGACGCATCGTCATGCCGCCTTCTTCGCCTCGCCGCCCGACATCGTGCTCTGCTCGACCGCGTCGATCGACGGACGGTCCTTGGAGGAGATGGTCTTGCGGCCGAATTCGAGCGCCACCTGCGGCAGCGAACCGTTCATGTAGGCGAGCAGCGTCTGCTTCACGATCACATAGAGGCGCGCCTTCTTCTCGCGCACGATCTTCACCTTGGTCGCGATCGGGCCGACCACGGCATAGGACATGAAGATGCCGAGGAAGGTGCCGACAAGCGCCGCGCCGATCAGTCCGCCGAGGATTTCGGGCGACTGGTCGAGCGCGCCCATCGCCTTGACCACGCCCAGCACCGCCGCGCAGATGCCGAGCGCCGGGAAGCCGTCGCTCATCTGCTGCAGCGCATGGTAGGATTTCAGCTTGTCGGCCTTGATGGTGCGGATCTCCTCGTCCATCAGCGCCTCGATCTCGAAGGGCCGCGCATTGCCGATGATGATGATGCGGCAGTAGTCGCAGATGAAGGCGGTCAGGTCGTGGTCCTTCAGCACTTTCGGGAAGGCCTGGAAGATCGCCGACTCCTCCGGATTGTCGACATGCGCCTCGACCTCGTTGCGCGGCTTGGTGCGCAATTCGCGCATCAGGCTGTGCAGCACGCCCAGCACCTCCAGATAGTCCTGCTCCTTCGGCACGGCCTGCTTGAAAGCCTCGACCATGCCCTTGCCGGCGTCCTTCACCACCGCCATCGGGTTGGCGACGAGGAAGGTGCCCAGCGCCGCGCCGCAGATGATGACCACTTCCCACGGCTGGATGAGAACCTCGATGTGGCCGCCCATCGCCATGAAACCGCCGAGCACGCAGCCAAGCGTCACCACCATTCCGATCAGTATGCCCAACGGTCCCGCCTCTTGGTCAGAATCACCCTCCTACGGATAGGCCGGCTTGCTTGTGTGAGGCTTGAAAGCCCGCCGGCCGCGCGAAAGCTTCACGCAAGACTTTGCGGTTAGTCTGCAGGCAGGGCCATTGCGGGGAAGCCGGGCGTGCTGAGCACCTATCTCAACTATCAGTTGATTTCGCGCGACATGACGACGTCGATCGGCCGTGTCGAGAAGCAGCCGATGGTGGCGCGCGAAAGCGCTTATTTCCAGCAGAACATCGGCAAGGTCACGTCGATCGAGGACTTCGTCAAGGACGACCGGCTGTTCAAGTTCGCCATGAAGGCCTTCGGCCTCAGCGACATGGACTATGCCAAGGCCTTCATGGTCAAGGCGATGAAGGAGGGCGTCGCCGATCCCGACAGCTTCGCCAACAAGCTGACCGACAAGCGCTACGCCGAATTCGTCGCCACCTTCAACTTCGCCGCCCGCAAGGAACGCACGACGAACTATGTCGAGGCGGCGGACGGCGTGGTCGACCGCTACACGCTGGCGGCGGTGAAGGCAGGCGTCGAGATCGACAACCCGCAGCTGGAGAAGATCAACAACGACTACCTCGCCAATATCGGCAAGGTGAAGTCCATCGACCAGTTCCTCGCCAATAACGACCTCTATGTCTACGCCATGAAGGCGCATGGCCTGGACGACTATATCGGCGACAAGAAGTTCATGCGCGAGATACTGGAGGGCGGCGTCGCCGATCCCGACAGCCTCGCCAACCGCCAGAAGAACGGGGCCTTCGCCGAATTCGCCGCCAGCCTGGACTTCGCCGCCCATGGCGGGAAGACTACCAGCTACAACCGCGTCATCGAGGACACGGTGGCCAAATATGCGCGCCAGACGCTGGAGGAGGACGCCGGCGTCCAGAACGAGGGCGTGCGCCTGGCGCTCTATTTCGAGCGCAAGATCAATGCCGGCGGCATCACCAGCGCCTACCAGATCCTCGCCGACCCGGCGCTGAGCCAGGTCGTGCGCACCGCGCTCGGCATTCCTGAATCGATGGCGACGGGCGACATCGACAAGCAGGCCGCCATGATCGAGGCGAAGCTCGACCTGGACGACCTGTCCGACCCCGCTGGCCTGAAGAAGTTCATGCAGCGCTTCACCGCGATGTGGGACGTGAAGAACAATGCGACCAGCGGCGTCGCCAATGTCAGCATCCTGTTCAGCAAGCCGGTCTCCTTCGGCCTCTCGACCGACGTCATGCTCACCCTGGCGAAGCTGCGCTAGACATGGAAAACGGACTTTACGTCGCCCTCTCCTCGCAGCTGGCGCTGGAAACGCGGCTCAACACCATCGCCGACAACATGGCCAACGTGAACACGGTCGGCTTTCGCGCCACCGGCGTGAAGTTCGAGGACGTGGTGAGCGGGCTGGGCCAGAACGCCGTCGCCTTCGCCTCGGCGGGCGAGACCTTCATCCCCACCCAGAGCGGTTCGCTGCGCGAGACCGGCAACGCCTTCGACTTCGCGATCCAGGGCGATGCCTGGTTCGCCATCGAGACGCCCGAAGGCACGGTGATGACGCGCGACGGTCGCTTCTCGATCCGCGATACCGGCGAGCTGGTGACGCTGCAGGGCTATCCGGTGCTCGATGCCGGCGGCGCGCCGATCCAGCTCGACGCGCAGGGCGGGCCGCCGGAGGCCGGCCAGGACGGCAGCCTGCGCCAGAACGGCGCGCTGGTCGCCGCGCTCGGCCTCTTCGCCTTCGAGCCCGGCAAGGACTTCCGCCGCCACGGCAATTCCGGCCTCCTCGCCAGCGGCACGCCGCAGCCCATCGTCGACCGGCAGGATGTCGGCGTGGTGCAGGGGTATGTGGAGGATTCCAACGTCAATCCCGTACGCGAGATGATGCGCCTGATCCAGGTCCAGCGCACCTTCGAATACGTCACCCAGCTCGTGCGTGACGGCGACAACGCCCTCGACCAGGCGATCCGCTCGCTCGGGCCCTCCGGCTGATGGACCCCCGCACGCCCATGGACGACCTGCCCGAAGACAATCCGCTGGCGAAGCTGGAGCGGCTCTACGAGCGCTTCAGCCGGCCGGAAAACCTCGTGCGGCGCGGCGGGCGCGTGGCCGAGATTTCCGCCACCCACCTGCGCGTGCGCGGCATCTCCGCCATCTCGCGGCTGGGCGACATCGTCGAGTTCCGCGACGCCGGCCGCCGCCGCACCGGCGAGGTGGTGCAGATCGGCAGGGACGACGTCCTCGTCGCGCCCTACGAGCAGGCGGCCGACGCCCGCCTCGACCAGCCGGTGTTCAACCTCGGCCCGCTCGACCTCGTGCCCGACGACAGCTGGCGCGGCCGCGCCGTGGATGCGCTGGGCCGCGCCATCGACGGCCGCGGCAGCATCATCATGGGCCCCGCCACGCATGTGATCCGGTCCGCGCCGCCGGCGATGGAGCGCCAGCGGGTCGACACCGCCTTCCGCACCGGCGTGCGCGTCATCGATATCTTCACCCCGCTCTGCTACGGCCAGCGCATGGGCGTCTTCGCCGGCTCGGGCGTCGGCAAGTCCACCCTGCTGTCCATGCTGGCCGCCGCCGACGCCTTCGACACCGTCGTCGTGGCGCTGATCGGCGAGCGCGGCCGCGAGGTGCGCGAGTTCCTGGAGGACACGATCGGCGAGGCGACGCTGGCCAAGACCGTGGCCGTGGTCGCCACCAGCGACGAGAGCGCCATGATGCGCCGCCGCGCCCCCGACACGGCGATGCGCGTGGCCGAGCATTTCCGCCAGCGCGGCGACCGCGTGCTGCTCATCCTCGATTCCATCACCCGCTTCGCCCATGCGCTGCGCGAGGTCGCCATCGGCGCCGGCGAGCCGCCGATCGCGCGCGGCTACCCCGCTTCGGTGTTCACCGAGCTGCCGCGCCTGCTGGAGCGCGCGGGCCCGGGCGCGGAAGGAACGGGCTCCATCACCGCCATCCTCTCAGTCCTCATCGACGGCGACGACCACAACGACCCCGTGGCCGATTCCGTGCGCGGCATCCTCGACGGCCATGTCGTGCTCGACCGTTCCATCGCCGAGCAGGGCCGCTACCCGCCGGTCAATCCGCTGGCCTCCATCTCGCGCCTCGCCGCCAAGGCCTGGACCGACGAGCAGCGCGTACTCGCGGCACGCCTGCGCGCCATGATCGCCCGCTTCGAGGACACGCGCGACATCCGCCTGCTCGGCGCCTACCAGCCCGGCGCGGACCCGGAGCTCGACCAGGCGGTGCGGCAGGTGCCGGTGATCTACGAGGCGCTGACACAGACGCCGCGCGACCGCCCCTCGCCCGATCCCTTCGCCGACCTGGCGCGCCACCTGAAGAGCAAGGAGAGGCCGCTTGACCGCGCAGCCTGACGAGGAACCCATCGCGCCGAAGCCCGGCCGCCGCTTTCTCTGGGGCCGCGCACAGACGGCGCTCGCGCCGCAGCGCAAGCGCGAGCGCCGCAGCGACATCCTCATCGCGCTGGCCGGCACCGGCCTCGGCCTCGGCTGCGCGATGTTCCCCTGGTACGTCTTCTTCAACCAGGAACAGTTCGGCGTGCGCGCCATGCAGTTCTCGCGCGAGGGCGAGATCCCGCCCCCCACGGTCACCTACCAGCCGCCGCGCGAGATGCAGCCCATCGACAGCGCCGAGCTGCCGGCGGCGGAGCTCGATCTCTTCGCCACAGGAACGCTCCCCGACGCCGAAAAGCCGGCCTTCCTCCCGCCGGCCGCCCAGCCTTTCCCGGGCGATGCGAAATTCCAGGTCGTCCACATCGCCAACGGCCGCGCCATGATCGCCGACGGCGAAGGCATGTGGGTGGTCCAGCCCGGCTCGACCCTGCCGGACGCATCGCGCGTCGCGGCGATCGAGCAGCGCGGCGGCGAATGGGTGCTGGTCACCAGCGGCGACCGCGTGCTGCACGCCGCGAACTGAGCCTCTCCCCGCAAGGCCCGCGCAAGACTGGACGGCTAGCCTCGGTCTCATGCCCGGGGATTTGCCATGGAGCCAGTGAACCTTTTCAAGCTCGCGTCACAGCAGGCGCAATGGCTTGCCGTGCGCCAGTCGGCCGTCGCGGGCAACATCGCCAACACCAACACGCCGGGCTATCACGCCAAGGACGTCGCGCCGTTCGAGAGCCTCGTCGCCGGCAAGCGCGAGGGCCTGCGCGCCACGCATCCGATGCACCTCACCAATGCCTCCGCCGCCGAGGCCTACACGGTCGAGACGGTGGAGAACGACAACGCGGTCATGCCGTCGGGCAATACGGTGGTGCTCGAGCAGGAAATGCTGAAGGCCGGCGAGGTGCGCCGCTCCTACGAGCTCAACACCGCGATCGTGAAATCCTTCCATCGCATGTTCATGATGACGACGCGGAGCTGACGCCGATGGACCCGCTCCTCTCCTCGCTCAAGGTCGCCGCATCCGGCGTCACCGCGCAGTCGGAACGCCTGCGCATCGTCTCGGAAAACCTCGCCAACTCGCAGTCGACCGGCAACGCGCCGGGCGCCGATCCCTACCAGCGCAAGACGATCTCCTTCGCCGCCGAGCTCGACCGCGTGAGCGGCGGCAGCCTGGTCGAGGTCGCCGGTGTCGGCCGCGACAAGTCCGCCTTCCCGGTCGAGTACCAGCCGGGCCACGAAGCGGCGGATGCGGCGGGCTATGTGAAGCTGCCCAATGTCAACGTGCTGGTCGAGATGGCCGACATGCGTGAGGCCGTGCGCGGCTACGAGGCCAACCTGCAGACCATCAAGCAGGCGCGCGAGCTGATCACCATGACCATCGACCTGATCCGGAGCTGACGATGATCGGCAATGTGCCAGCCCTCGACGGGCTCTCCTTCTTCGGCCGCACCCCGGCGCCGGGCGCCGGCGCCGCGCAGGCGCCCGCGGAGGCCGGCTTCGCCAGCCTCGTCTCCGACATGGCGTCCGACGCGGTCGGCAACCTGCACAAGGCCGAATCGCTCTCGGTGGCCGCGCTTCAGGGCAAGGCCGAGACGCGCGAGGTCGTGGACGCGGTGATGACCGCCGAGCAGTCGCTGCAGGCGGCGATCGCCATCCGCGACAAGATCGTCCAGTCCTATCTCGAAATCAGCCGCATGGCGATCTGACGGGGAACCAGTATGAAAGCGCTCGCCATCGCCGCCACCGGCATGAACGCCCAGCAGACCAATCTCGAGGTCATCGCGAACAACATCGCCAACATCAACACGACCGGCTTCAAGCGCGCCCGCGCCGAGTTCTCCGACCTCCTCTATCAGGTCGAGCGGCTGCAGGGCGTGCCGAACCGCGCCAACTCGGCGGTGGTGCCGGAAGGCGCCATGGTCGGTCTCGGCGTCAAGACCGTCGCCGTCCGCAACGTCCACATACAGGGCACGCTCACCAGCACCGGCAACAAGTTCGACCTCGCGCTGGTCGGCAATGGCTGGTTCCAGATCGAAGGCGCCGACGGCCAGACGCTCTACACCCGCGCCGGCACCTTCAACACCAACGCCACCGGCCAGATGGTGACGGTGGACGGCTTCAACCTGGTTCCCGGCATCACCGTGCCGGCCAATACGGTCGAGCTCATCGTCAACAAGTCCGGCCAGGTCTTCGCCCGGCTGGAGGACCAGATCGATCTGCAGGCGCTCGGCCAGCTCTCCATCGCCACCTTCGCCAACGAGGCCGGCCTCGCGCCCCTCGGCGACAATCTCTTCCAGGAGACCTCCGCGTCCGGCGCCGCCAATGTCGGCGTTCCCGGCGATCCCGGCTTCGCCACCATCGAGCAGGGCTATCTGGAAAGCTCCAACGTCGACCCGGTGAAGGAGATCACCGAGCTGATCTCGGCGCAGCGCGCCTATGAGATGAACTCCAAGGTCATCAAGGCGGCCGACGAGATGGCCGCCACCGTCACGCAGGCCATGCGATGACGCACCGCCTGCTGCGCGCCCTGTCCGTCGCGACACTCGCCGCCGCGCTGCTTGCCGGCGCGGGCGCAGTCGCGGCCGCGCAGCAGACGGTCGTCGTCCCGACCCGCGTCATCTATCCCGGCGAGACGCTCGGCGCCGACGCGCTGGAGGAAGTGTCCTTCACCAACCGGCCCGAACTGCTCGCCGGCGTTGCCGTCGCCCAAAGCGAGGCGCAGGGCAAGGTTGCGAAGCGCACGCTCCTGCCAGGCCGCATGATCCCCGTCGCCTCGCTGCGCGAGCCCTATGCGGTCGAGGCCGGCAAGCCGGTGCAGGCCGTGTTCAGCCACGGCGCGCTCGTCATCTCGCTCACCGCCGTGCCGCTCCAGCCCGGTTCGGTCGGCGATGTGGTCCGCGCGCGCAACATCGACAGCGGCGTGGTCTTCACCGGCGTGGTGCTGGCCGATGGAACCATCCGCGTGAGCGCGTCATGATGCGGCGCCTCGCGATCCTCCTCGCCGCCCTGCTCGCCGCCTCGCCGCTCGGCGCCGCCGACATGCTCGAGGGCGGCGCGCGCCGCGGCGGCTATGCCGGCGAAGGCGAGATGCGCTATGCGGCCGTGTCGCAGGGCGGCCCCTCGGCGCTGCCGAGCGGCAGCGGCCCGGTCTCGCGCATCAAGGACATCGCCCAGCTGCAGGCCGCGCGCGACAACCAGCTCGTCGGCTACGGCCTCGTCATCGGCCTGCAGGGCAGCGGCGACGGCCTGCGCAACGCACCCTTCACCGAACAGTCGATCCGCGCCATGCTGGAAAACCTCGGCATCGCGACGGAAGGCGGCCGGGCGCGGGCCACCAACGTCGCCGCCGTCATCGTCACCGCCAACCTGCCGCCTTTCGTGAAATCCGGCAGCCGCATCGACGTCACCGTCTCCTCGCTGGGCGACGCCTCCTCGCTCGCCGGCGGCACGCTGGTCATGACGCCGCTGCGCGCCGCCGACGGCGAGATCTATGCCGTCGCGCAGGGCCCCGTCATCGTCTCGGGCTTCCAGGCGCAGGGACAGGCCGAGCAGGTCACGCAGGGGGTGCCCACCTCTGGCCGCGTGCCCAACGGCGCGATCATCGAGCGCGAGGTGCCGGACGGCTTCCAGGGCCTGACCGGCATGGTGCTGCAACTGCGCAATCCCGATTTTTCCACCGCCATCCGCATCACCGACGCGATCAACAAGTTCGCCGAGCTGCGCTACGGCAAGCGCGTGGCCGGCGAGCAGGATGCGCGCACCGTCATCCTCCAGCGGCCGGCCGACATCACGCCGGCCCGCTTCGTCGCCGAGATCGAGAACCTCCAGATCCAGTCCGACACGCCGGCGCGCGTCGTCGTCGACGAACGCACCGGCACGATCGTCATCGGCCAGGACGTGAAGATCGCACGCGTCGCGATCAGCCATGGCGCGCTGACGGTGCGCATCACCGAGATGCCGCGCGTGGTCCAGCCCGAGCCCTTCTCCGACGGCGAGACCGCGGTGGAGCCCTTCACCGCCATCGAGGTGGAGCGCCCGGATTCGAAGGTGGCCATCCTCGACGGCCCCGACCTCCAGACGCTGGTCGCCGGCCTCAACCGCCTCGGCGTGAAGCCGGACGGCGTCATCGCCATCCTGCAGGGCATCAAGTCCGCCGGCGCGCTCCAGGCCGAACTGGTGGTTCAGTAGATGAAGACGATGGCCGCCATATCCGCGCGGAGCAGGCTGACGGTCGCCGCCGTCCTCACCGCGATCCTCGTCGGCCCCGCCGCGACGCAGGGCCAGCCCGTCCCGGCCGGCCAGTCCGCCAGCGAGATCGAGATGTTCTGCGGCAATATCGTCGATGCCGCCCGCGAGCGCCGCTACCTGATCCAGAAGGAAGAGCTGGAAACGCTGGAGAAGGGCATCAATGAGCGCATCGCGCTTCTGGAGACGCGGCGCAAGGAATACGAGGACTGGCTCGCGCGGCGCAACGCCTTCCTGGAGAAGGCCGAGGGCAACCTCGTCGCCATCTACAGCCGCATGCGCCCCGACGCCGCCGCCGCGCAGCTCAAGGAGCTGCGCACCGAGCTTGCCGCCGGCATCCTGATGAAGCTGGACGCCAAGCGCGCCAGCATCATCCTCAACGAAATGGACATCAAGGCCGCCGCCAACCTGACCACGATGATGGCGCGCGTGGTGCAGTCCAGGGACCCTTCCTGATGCGTTCGCTCATTCCCCTCGCCTTTTCCCTGCTCGTGACCGGCTGCGGCAACGCGCTGCACGAGGTCGGTGTCGAGCCGGCCATGTCGCCGGTCGGCTCGGGCATCTCGCAATCCGTCCTCACCTCCGCCTCCTATCCCAACGAGCCGATGCGGCCGACCAAGCGCTTCTCGCTGTGGGACGACCGCCAGAGCCGTCTGTTCACCGATCCGCGCGCCCTGTCGGTGGGCGACATCCTGACCGTGCGCATCTCGATCAACGACCGCGCCCAGTTCAAGAACGAGTCCGACCGCAGCCGCGATGCGAAGCGCAGGTTCGATTTCGGCGCCGGCTTCGGCGTCGGCGCCAGTTCCGGCAGCGCGGAGGCCAATTTCGGCATCGGCTCCGGCACTTCCACCAAGGGCGCAGGGGCGACGAAGCGCTCCGAGAACATCGACCTGCGCGTCGCCGCCGTCGTCACCGACGTCCTGCCCAACGGCAACCTGATCATCTCCGGCTCGCAGGAGGTGCGCGTCAATGCCGAGCTGCGCATCCTCACGATCACCGGCATCGTCAGGCCCTCCGACATCGGCGCGTCGAACACCATTTCCTACGAGCGCATCGCCGAGGCGCGCGTCTCCTATGGCGGCCGCGGCCGCCTCACCGAAGTGCAGCAACCGCCCTACGGCCAGCAGGTGCTGGACCGCGTCCTGCCCTTCTAGGATCGCACGATGGCCGCCGCCGCCCAGTCCGATGCCCCTGCTCCGAAGAAAGGCTCGCTGATCCTCCAGATCGGCCTGCTGGTCGCGCTCAGCATCGGCGCGGTGGGAACCGGATGGCTGGCCGGCAACATGATCGGCGGCACGCCGCAGGCGGAAGGCGAGCACGGGGCGGCTTCCGGCGGCCACGGCGGGAAGGGCGACAAGCCCCAGACCTACGACGAGATCGACGGGTCGAACTTCGCCGAGCCGGCGCTGAACATCTTCCGCCTCGAGGACATCACAACCAATCTGGCCGGCCCCGACTCGGTCTGGGTCAGGGCGCAGCTCGCGCTGGTTTTCCGGGAAAAGGCGGACGCGGCGCTGGCCGAGATGGTCCATCAGGACTTCCTCGCCTATCTGCGCACCGTCAAGCTGCACCAGGTCGAGGGCCCGAGTGGCCTCATCCACCTGAAGAGCGACCTGCTCGAGCGCGCCAACCTGCGCTCCGGAGGCAAGGTGAAGGATGTCCTCATCCGCACCCTGCTGTTCGAATGATCCGTCTTGTCCTCGCCCTCGCGGCGCTCGTCGCGTCGAGCCTCGCCGCCGCCGCGCAGCAGCAGTTCAATCTCGGACAGCTGACGCTGCCGTCCGACGGCTCGACCATCGCCACCATCATCCAGCTCTTCGGCGTCATCACGATCCTGTCGATCGCGCCGGGCATCCTGATCATGGTCACGAGCTTCACCCGCTTCGTGATCGCCTTCTCCATCCTGCGCGCCGGCATGGGCCTGCCGACCACGCCGGCCAACCTGATCCTCATCAGCCTGTCGCTGTTCATGACCTTCTACGTCATGGCGCCCACATTCGACCGCGCCTGGAACGAGGGCGTGCAGCCGCTGATGAACAACCAGATCGAGGAGGTCGAGGCGGCCCGCCGCATCGCCGCCCCCTTCAGCGAGTTCATGCAGGCCAATGTGCGCGAGAAGGACTACGCCCTGTTCGCCGATCTGGCGCGCGAGCGCGGCCAGGCGCCGGCTCAGGGCGAGCTTGCAGACCTCAGGGTGCTCGTTCCCGCCTTCATGATCTCGGAGATCCGGCGCGGCTTCGAGATCGGCTTCCTGATCGTCCTGCCCTTTCTCGTCATCGACCTGATCGTGGCGACGATCACCATGTCGATGGGCATGATGATGCTGCCGCCGACGGCCGTGTCGCTGCCCTTCAAGATCCTGTTCTTCGTGCTGATCGACGGCTGGCACCTTCTGGTCGGCAGCCTGGTGCGCTCTTTCACCTGAGATTAACCATACGGCTTATCGGTTTCGTAGCGCCTTTGCCCTATCCATTCGGGTGCAAGGCGGGTCGACCGCGTCCGGATGTGACGCTCGACAGGCATGATGCCGCTCCCTCCTCCCGGTCAGCCCGGATGTCCCTTTGTTTAGTCTCAGGTAAGGGGCGTATTTCCCATGTCCAGCATCAACACGAACGCGTCTGCGATGACTGCCCTGCAGTCGCTCAACATGACGAACAAGAACCTCGAAGTCACCCAGTCGCGCATCTCCACCGGTCTGCGCGTGTCGCAGGCTTCGGACAATGCCGCCTACTGGTCGATCGCGACCACCATGCGTTCCGACAACAAGGCCATGAGCACCGTCCAGGACGCGCTCGGCCTCGGCGCCGCCACGCTCGATACCGCCTACACCGGTATGGACAGCGCCATCGAGACGGTCGACAAGATCAAGCAGAAGCTCGTCGCCGCCAAGCAGCCCGGCGTCGACAAGGAGAAGATCCAGTCGGAAATCGGACAGCTGCAGAAGCAGCTGGAGAGCACCGCGAAGGCCTCGTCCTTCAACGGCCAGAACTGGCTCACCAACGACCAGAGCGTGGCCGGCGCCGGCACCGCCAGCATGGTGTCGTCCTTCACCCGCGACGCCAACAACAACGTCACGGTCGGCACCACCGACGTCGACGTCTCGACGGTCGTTCTCTACGATACCCGCGCCACGGGCACCAAGACCGGCATCCTCGACGCGCAGGCCGCTGTCGACATGACGGCTGATGGCGGCCTCGCCAACGGCCAAGCGGCCGGTGACGGCACGGACGGCGCCACTGTTGCAGTGTTCGGCGACATGTCGTCGGGCGTTACCATCGGCGGCGATGCGAAGATCAGCTTCAACCTGTCGGTGAACGGCGCCAGCCACAAGATCACCATCGACAAGGCGACGGTCGACGCTGCCCTGAACAGCAAGGACGGCGTGGTGGCCGACGCGGCCGCGATGGTCACGGTGATGAACCGCGCCCTGAGCAATGCCGGCCTCACCAGCGCCGACGTGACGGTTGCCGCCAACGGCAACGCGGTCGAGCTGACCAACGCCGTCGGCGTCACCACCGGCGACACGCTGTCGGTCTCGGATGCGGTTGCTGTCGACGACGCCGGCTATGCGGCGATCGGTTCGCTCGACATCACCGCCTCCGGCGCCGACCTCGACGAGATGATCTCCGGTGTCGACAAGCAGCTCGCCAAGATGGCGACCGCTGCCGCCGACATGGGTGCCATCAAGGCGCGCGTCGACATGCAGAAGAACTTCGCGTCCAAGCTGACGGATGCCATCGAGCGCGGCGTGGGCCAGCTGGTCGACGCCGACATGAGCAAGGAATCGGCTCGCCTGTCGGCCCTCCAGGTCCAGCAGCAGCTCGGCATCCAGGCCCTGTCGATCGCCAACTCGAACTCGCAGTCGATCCTGTCGCTCTTCCGCTAAGGGCGCTCCAGGCGGGTATTCCGCCGAGGAATCAGCAACAAAAAGGCCGCGTCGCACCAGCGACGCGGCCTTTTTTATGCCCTGCGCGGCATAGAACGAACGGCGCCCCGAGAAATTTACGGAGCTTTAACCATGTCTGCATAGGTATGGTTAACCAAGGTTCCGTGTGAACAATTCGAGGGGATTAGCGCCTTGACCAGTCTGATGACAAACCCGTCCGCCATGACGGCGCTGCAGTCGCTCACGGCGACCAACAAGGCGCTCGAAGTCACCCAGGGCCGTATCTCCACCGGCCTGCGCGTCGCGCAGGCGTCCGACAACGCCGCCTACTGGTCGATCGCCACCACGATGCGGTCCGACAACAAGGCGCTCTCCACGGTGCAGGACGCGCTGGGCCTCGGCGCCAGCCGGGTCGACGTGACCTACACCGCCATGAGCGACACGATCGACGTCATCGACGAGATCAAGAAGAACGTCCTGTCGGCGAAGCAGCCGGGTCTCGACAAGCAGAAGATCCAGAGCAACATCGCCCAGCTCGTGGAGCAGCTGCGCGGCAGCGCCACCAGCGCCACCTTCTCCGGCCCGAGCTGGCTCGCCATCAATTCCAGCGAAGCGGGTTTCGAGGCCAACCAGCAGATCGTCTCCTCCTTCAGCCGCGGCAATGACGGCACGATCAAGGTCGGCACGCTCGACATCGACGTCACCAAGCTGGCGCTGTTCGACGCCAGCCCGACCGGCGCCGGCCTGCTCGACGGCCGCACCAACGCGCTCACCGCGGACGGCGACCTGCAGAACAACCAGATGGCGGCCGGCACCGGCGCCGGCGCGCCCGCCAAGGTCACCCTCTTCGGCGACATGACCGGCGGCGTGACCCTGCAGGGCGACGCCAAGATCACCTTCAGCCTGATCATCGACGGCACCACCTACGAGGCAGCCATCGACAAGAAGATCGTCAACGACGTGCTCGGCGTCACCTCCGGCACGATCGCCAACGCCACCGAGATGGCGACGGTCGTCAATTCGGCGCTGCGGGCCGCGAACGTGCCGACCGGCACGGTGTCCGTGGCGGCCGCCGGCAATGCCGTCGAGATCACCCACAACACCGACGCCACCACCTCGACGCTCGTCATCTCCGACGCCATCGCCTACGACAATGGCAGCTATGCCGACATCGCCGACATCGACGTCACCAGCGCCAACAACGCACAGCTCGACTTCTTCATCGCCAGCATCGACAAGATGCTGAACCTGGTGACCGTCGCGGCGTCCGAGCTCGGCGCGGTGAAGTCGCGCATCGACATGCAGAAGCAGTTCACCTCCAGCCTGATGGATTCCATCGAGCGCGGCGTCGGCCAGCTTGTCGATGCCGACATGAGCGAGGAATCGACCCGGCTGCAGGCGCTGCAGGTGCAGCAGCAGCTCGGCATCCAGGCCCTGTCGATCGCCAATTCCACGACGCAGAACATCCTGTCGCTCTTCCGCTCGTAAGAGCCCGGCTTTCCCTGAAACGGGCCGCGCATCGCGCGGCCCGTTTCATTTTCGCACAAGCTTCGGCGGCTAGGCTCGCGCATCGCCTCATCGCGATTCAATGCAGGAGCTTGCCGACGTGCCGGAGCAGATCCAGCGGATCATCGAGAACATGCGCGCCTTCGGGCCGCAGAAGCTCGCCATCATGGGCGGCGTGGTCGCGCTGGTCATGGCGGTCGTCGTCACCGGCGCGATCTACCTCAACAAGCCCGCCTACGAGACGCTCTATGTCGGGCTCGAACGGTCCGACGTGAACCAGATCGGCCTGGTGCTCGGCGAGGCCGGCATCGCCTTCGACGTCGCCTCGGACGGCACCACAGTGCTCGTCTCGGCCGGCAAGACAGCCCAGGCGCGCATGCTGCTGGCCGAGAAGGGACTGCCGACCAGCACCAATGCCGGCTACGAGCTGTTCGACAAGATCGGCTCGCTCGGCCTCACCACCTTCATGCAGCAGGTGACGCGCGTGCGCGCGCTGGAAGGCGAGATCGCCCGCACCATCCAGTCCATCGCCGGCATCCGCGCCGCACGCGTCCACATCGTCATGCAGGAGCGCGCCTCCTTCCGGCGGGAGGAGCAGCAGCCCTCCGCCTCCGTCGTCATCCGCGCCAGCAGCAATGAGGGCCAGCGCGCGGCCAACGCCATCCGCCAGCTGGTGGCGGCGGCCGTGCCCGGCCTCGCCGCCGACAACGTGACGGTGCTCGATTCCACCGGCAAGCTGCTCGCCGCCGGGACCGACCCCACCAACAGCTCCTTCGCCACCACGATGGGCGTCGAGCAGCAGGTCGAGTCGGGCATCGAGGAGAACATCCGCCGCGCCCTCGCGCCCTATCTCGGCGCCGACAATTTCCGCGCCAGCGTGCGCGCCGACGTCAACACCGACCGCAAGCAGGTCGAAGAGACGATCTTCGATCCCGATTCCCGCGTCGAGCGATCGGTCCAGGTGGTCCGCTCCAACGACAGCGCCAACCAGCGCGCCGCCGCCACGCCGACCACCGTGGAGCAGAACCTGCCCAACCCGACGGCGAATGGGCCGACCGACGGCCCCCAGTCCTCCGAGCAGCGCGAGCGGCGTGAGGAAACCACCAATTACGAGCTGAACTCGCGGCGCATCGCCACCGTCTCCAACGGCTACGAGATCTCGAAGCTGTCCATCGCCGTGGTGGTCAACCAGCGCCGGCTGGCCGAGATCCTAGGCCCCGAGGCGACCCCCGCGCAGGTGGAGGAGCGCGTCGCGGCGATCCGCCAGCTCGTCGCCTCGGCCTCCGGCCTGACCGAGACGCGCGGCGACATGATCAACGTCTCGGCGGTCGAGTTCATCGACGATTTCGATGCCGCGCAGGCGGGACCCGGAATGCTGGAATCGATAGGCCGCCACACCGGCACGATCATCAATGCGGCCGCCTTCATCCTCGTCGTCTTCCTCGTCACCTGGTTCGGCCTGCGGCCGATGACCGCCGCCCTCACCGCGCAACCGGCGCTGGCCGGTGGCCCGAGCTTCGAGGATGTGCAGCGCTCGCTGCCGCAGCCCGATGCGCGCGCCGCGCTCGCCGACGGCACGCAGGAAGGCCAGCCGGCCGGCCTCGACATGTTCGACGACGACATGTCTCCCGGCGTCGAGGACATCCGCAAGCGCATCAGGCCCGCGCCGCAGGACCGCCTCGCCCGCATGGTCGACCTCAACGAGGAGCGCACCGCGCAGATTCTGCGCAAATGGGCACGGCAGGAGGCTAGCTGATGGCGCTGGCGCTGGCCGACGTCCTGCCCGATTTCGGCATCGTCCATGGCAGGGCGATGCCCCGGCTGGCCGATATCGCGCTCGTCGAGCGCGACGATATTGCGCCGCCCGCGCCGCCGCCGCCGGCCGAACCGGATCCGGCGCTGATCCAGGCGAAGATCAGCAAGGCGGAGGACGCGCTCGCCGAGCGGCTGATGCAGGAGCACATGGCCGAAATGGCCGCGCAGGCGGGAAAACACGCGGCTGAGCTCGACCAGCTCCGTTCGCAGCTGGGCGTCGAGGCGGCCGCGGCCTTCGTCGCCCGCCTCGACGCGATCGAGGCGAGGCTCGTCGCCATCACCACCGGCACGGTGGCGCGCATCCTGGGCGCGGTGCTGAGCGACGACATCAAGGACCGCGGCGTCGCCGCCCTGACCGCGACGATGACGGCGATGCTGGCCGACCGCGAGGCGGGCCGCGTCGTGGTTCAGGCGCCGGCCTCGCTGCGCGAGCCGCTCGCCGTCGCGCTGGGCGCCCATGCCGAACGCGCCGAGTTCGTCGAGGCCGAGGGGGTCGACCTGTCGGTCGCCATCGACCAGACGGTGATGGAAACGCGCCTGGCCGAATGGTCGGCCGCGCTGGCCGAGGTGATCGCCTGATGCCCGGAACCGGAGAGGAAGGCCGCCACGAGATCATCATCGTGCGGCGCGGCGGCGACGACGAGGATGACGGCCATCACGGCGGCGTCTGGAAGATCGCCTTCGCCGACTTCATGACCGCCATGATGTGCTTCTTCCTCGTCATGTGGCTGATCAACGCCGCCAACGAGCAGACCCGCGCCTCGGTGGCGAGCTACTTCAACCCGGTCAAGCTCATCGACCGCACGACGAGCAGCAAGGGCATCGACGACATCGGCGACGGGCCGCCGGTCGAATCGAGCGGCAACCGCGCCGCCGAGCTCGCGCCGGACGTGGAGAGCACCCGCAACCAGTCCGTCTCGGGCCCGACCACGAACATGGAAGCCACCGCCATGACGGAGGTTTCCGAGCACAGCGACAAGAACCTCTTCGCCGACCCTTATGCGGTGCTGGCCGAGATCGCGCAGTCGACCGGCGCGATGCAGAACATCAGCAGCAAGGGCGACGGCGGCGCGCAGGATGCGGGACCGGCGACGGGCGCGTCCGGCGGCGAGTCCTACCGCGATCCCTTCGCCCCCGATTTCTGGTCGAGCCAGGTGGAGCAGCCGACCAGCCTCGGCGACACCACCGAGGTGACCCATACGGAAGGCCCGGTCGAGCGCGAGGGCGTGCCGGAGAAGACCGGCATGCCGCCGAAGCGCGCCGCGACCGGCGATGTGGCCGAGCTCAACGAGGAAGATCCCTTCGCGATGAAGCCGCCCGCGCCGGCGGCGCCGGAAGCGAAGGCGGCCCCGGACGCGCCCGCGCCCGAGCCGGCCGATGCCAAACCCAACGAGAAGCTGGCGCAAGAGGTACGCCGCGAGCTCGCGGCGGCCTTCGGCAGCGAGAAGGACCTGCGCGGCATCACCGTCGTGCCCACCCAGGCCGGCGTCACCATCTCCATCGCCGACGACATCTCGCAGGGCATGTTCGAGATCGGCTCCGCGGTGCCGCGGCGCGACCTCGTGCTCGCCATGGAGAAGATCGGCCGCCTGCTCGGCCAGCACAGCGGCAAGGTCACCATCGGCGGCCATACCGATGGCCGCCCCTTCGCCGGCAACGGCTACGACAACTGGCGCCTCTCCACCGCCCGTGCCCACGCCGCCTATTACATGCTGGTGCGCGGCGGGCTGGACGAGAAGCGCATTTCCAGCGTGGCCGGCTTCGCCGACCGCAAGCTGCGGCTGCCCGACGATCCGCTCGCCAGCGTCAACCGCCGCATCGAGATCCTGCTGGAGACGGCCGGATGAGCCGCGCCTCGTCTGCGTGGCGTGGCGGCCTGGCGGCGCTGCTGTGCCTTGCCGGCACGACGGCGAAGGCCGAGAGCCCGCTCTCGCCCTACCAGATGATCCGCTCGCTCCAGACGATCCAGGACCGGCTGGCAGACGGCGACCACGCCGTCCTGCCCATGCAGAGCAAGGCGCTGGAGATGATCGACGCGCGTTTCCGCGCCAGCACCGCGGAGGACTTCGCCGACCGGCGCAACTTCAACGCGCTGCTGGTCTACGGCATGAGCGGCGGCAATCCGTCGACCATCGCGGCCACCCTGTCGCGCCTCGAGCTCGGCGATGCCGACAAGCGCGTCGGCGCCGGCGTGGTCGAATATCTGCGCGGCAATTCGGGCCGCGCGCTGTCGACGCTGGCCGAGGTCGATCCGCTCGTCCTGGCGCCCGATGTCGGTGCCTTCGTCGCGCTTGTGAAGGGCTCAGTCAACGCCGCCGAGCGCCCCGCCGACGGCTATGCCAATTTCGACACCGCCCGGCTGCTCGCCCCCGGCACGCTGGTCGAGGAAGCCGCACTTCGGCGCACCATCGCGCTCGCCACCCAGCAGGGTAACGCGGACCGTTTCCTCCGCGCGGCCGAACAGTATACGCGCCGCTTCATCCGCTCGCCCTATGCCAGCCAGTTCGCCGACAGCTTCCTTGCCGGCGTCCTCCAGCTCCGCGACAAGATCGACCTCGCGGCGACGGCCGAGGTGATTGCGCAGATGCGGCCGGAACAGTCGAAGGTGATCTATCTGCGCATCGCCCGCAGCGCCGCGATCGAGGACTACCGCAACCTCATCGACTTCGCCCGGCAGGGCCTCGCCGCCATGGAGGGCGAAGCGGAGCCGGACCCGCGCACGGTGCTCTATGAGAGCCTGTCGGCGATCACCTCGTCCAAGGTCGGCGACGTCAAGGAGCGCCTCGCGGACGTCGACCGCAGCCGCCTCTCGGCCAATGACCGCCGCCTGCTCGATGCGGCGCTGTCGATCGTCGGCGAGGTGACACGCCCGCCCGTCTCGACGGCCGATGCCCGCGAGCCGGTTGCCGTCGCCGCCCAGCCGGCTGATGCGCCGGGCGTCAAGACGGACGAGGCGCAGAACCCATTGCTCACCGATGCGCGCAAGCGCCTCGAGGCCATCGACCAGTTGCTCCGGGAGAAGCAGAATTGAGTACCATTCCGGCTTTCGTCGCGCGTGCCGGGCACGGCAAGGTCTCGACCATCGCGGGCGCAAAGCCGCCGTCCGGCGGGCAGGAGCAGTTCACCCAGGCGCTCGGCCAGAAGCCGCGGCAGGCCGGCAACGCTTTCGCCGGCAGCCGCCCCCAGCCTACCTCCGCAGGACCGGCCGGAGAGCAGGGACAACGCGCTGCAAAGCTCCCGGCGCAAGACGAAGTGCAGCCTGACGCGCGGCATCAAGCCGCTGCGACGAACGGCAAAACCGGCGACATGGCCGTCGCGCAACTGGCGGCGCTGCTCGATCCGCCGGTTGAGCGCCACAAGGAGATGACCGGACACGACGATGCACCGGGCAAGCCCGACATGTTCCCCGCCGATGCCACCGGGCGGCAGGCTGACGCTACCGCCGATCCTGCCGACCGGTCCTTCTCCCGAAGCCCCCTGAACACGCTCGCCGTCCTCGCCGGCATGGCCACCTCCGGCCTTCCCGGCACGGAAGCGACCGATCCGGCGCCGGAACAGGAGAAAACGGAAATCGACATGCCGCACGCCGGTGCGGTCTTCGACCAGCGCCCGGTCCTCAACGCCACGGCGCTCGACCAAACGGACACGGCAGGCGAGCCGCACGTCGCTTCCTCCCATCCGGCCCCGGTGCGAGAAAAAACGGACACGGAGCTCACCGACACCGCCTCCGACGTCGAGCCGCGCGCCGTCCCGCCTTTGCCCGGCTTGCCCATTGCGGTCGGCCGACAGGCCACGCATGAGGTCGGCGGCGCGGCGGCCGAAACCGACGAGACGAGCCTCTCCGGTCTCCGGCCAGAAGCTTCCGACCGTCATCGCAAGGAACCGGAAGCAGCCGTCATTGCCGCGCAGGCTCCCATGGACCTCCAGCGCGCGGCGACGGAGCAGGGTGCGGATCGCCCGGCTTCCACCACGCTTGCCGAAAAGCCGCGTGGCTTCGCGGTCGAAACCACCCCTCTGAACCGGAACGCGGAAGCGCCAATGGCGGCCTCGGCGCAGGAAGAACCCGCCGTGGTCGCCGTTCCAGCGCAAGCGCCGGTCAAGCCGCAGCGAACGCTCCCGGCAACCGCCGATGAAGGCGGCACGGCAACGCCGCGCAGTACGGCCGTCGAGGCCGGCACCGCGGAACGAAGCCTCAGGGCGGGAACGCCACCGGCGCCGACGCAAGGCGCAAAGGCCGACGCGCCGGCGCGTCGGCAGCCGGCAGAAACGGCGGATGCGCCCGCCGCGCCGAACGACGACCGCCCGCGCGTCGCGGCATCGCCCGAACGGGCGCCGACTTCGCCGGCACGACCGGCCATGCAGGACGCGGCCCCGCAGCGCGCCGACATCCGCCCTGCCGGCGACGGCACCCGCGCCGCGCCGCCGGCGACCGTCGACGTCCTGCGCGAGGAGCGCGCATCGTCCGCGCCCAACGGCGTCCAGACGGCCGAGCCGCTGGCCGGCCGCGTGATCGTGCTGCCTGCCGCCGTCACTCCGGCCGCCGTGCCGATGTCGCCCACCGCCGCCGCGCTGGTCACCGCATTCGCCGCCGAGGCCAGCCCGCCGCAGGCGCTGCAGCAGGCGGCTCTTGCCGCCCACACCGCAAGGCCGGGCGCTCCGGTGACGCTCCAGACGCTCAAGATCCAGTTGCAGCCCGCCGAGCTCGGCCTCGTCACCGCACGGCTGACGGCCGATGGCGACAGGATCGCCGTGGACCTGCAGGTCGAGACCTCCGAGGCCCGACACAAGCTGGCTGCCGACAGCGACCACATCGTCCAGGCCCTGCGCGGCATGGGCTTCGACATCGACCGCGTCACGGTGCAGCAGAGCCAATCGGCCGGCGGACCGGGCGCGGAAACGCGAAATCAGGCCGGCGGCTTCGCCAGCCAGGGCAATGATGGCTCGGAAGCCGGCGAACGGCGCTCCGGCGGCATGAACAGGGGACAGGACAATGAGGCTGCGCATGACCGGCAGGGCGCTGCCGCTGGCACTGGCGGCGATGCTGCTCGCGGCGGCAGCCTCTATATCTGAGGCCGCCACGCCCGCCTCCGTCTGCGAGGCCCACATGGTCGCGGCCGCGCATAGATACGGCATCCCGGCAGGCATCCTCTACGCGGTCGGCCTGACCGAGACCGGGCGGCGCGGCAGCCTCAGTCCCAACGCGCTGAACATCGACGGCAAGCCGGTCTTCCCGGCAACGGCGAGCGAGGCCGTCGCGGCCTTCGAGCAGGCGAAGCGCCGCGGCGCCCGCCTCATCGACCTCGGCTGCATGCAGATCAACCATCACTATCATGCCGCCGCCTTTGCCGGCGTGCGCGACATGCTCGACCCGGCGCGCAACGTCGACTACGCAGCCCGCTTCCTGCGCGACCTCAAGGGCCGGCATCAAAGCTGGTCGCTGGCCGTGGCGCGCTACCACGCCGGGCCGGACAACGACCCGGCGCAGAAGCGCTATGTCTGCAAGGTCATCGCCAACATGGTTGCAACCGGCTTCGGGAAATGGACACCCGGCGCGCGCGATTTCTGCCGGTGAGCGCCGTGTCCTGACCCGCCGCCGCGGCGCGCGGCCATACCCTAATTCTGACCCATCAGATCTCGGTGTTGTGGGGCAAACCCCGCAGCGGATACGCCTTGTTGCAAATCGACATCTTAGTTGATTCGGGGGCGGGTCATGATTGTGATCGTGGATGAGCGCGACTTGGTAAAAGAGGGCTACCACTCGCTTTTCGGGCGGGAAGGTGTCGTCAGCGCCGGTTTCCGAACCGAAGAGTTCGGCAGCTGGGTCGAGAACGCGCCGGAGGGCGACCTGAAGTCGGTCCAGGCGTTCCTCATCGGCGAATGCGACCAGAATGCGGTGTCGCCGCGGCGCCTGCGTGACCTCACCGGCGCGCCGGTGATCGCGCTGAGCGAACAGCACTCCCTCGACAACACGCTGCGCCTTTTCGATGCCGGCGTCGACGACGTCATCCGCAAGCCGGTGCACATCCGCGAGATCCTCGCCCGCATCTCGGCGATCCGCCGCCGCGCCAGCGATCAGGCCGCCTACACGCAGGTCGGCCCGATGCGGATCTTCGCCGACGGACGCGATCCCGAGATCGACGGCCAGCCCATGCCCCTGCCGCGCCGCGAACGCCGCATCCTCGAATATCTTGCCAGCAATAGCGGCCGCCGCGTCACCAAGACCCAGGTCTTCAACGCCATCTATGGCGTCTTCGACGAGGAGGTCGAGGAGAACGTCGTCGAAAGCCACATCAGCAAGCTGCGCAAGAAGCTGCGGGAGCGGCTGGGCTTCGATCCGGTCGATTCGAAGCGCTTCCTCGGTTACCGGCTGGTTGTCTGAATCGCGGGCCGCGCGACAGGTGCCGCGCCGTCCGCCGGAAGCCGACCGACGACAGCCTCGCACAAGTCAACTGGCCTATCCTGCCTCCTCGAACGGAACATCGGGAGTTTGATGGATGAGCCTCTACGGGATGATGCGCACCGGCGTCGCCGGCATGAACGCGCAGGCGAGCCGTCTTGGAACGGTCGCCGACAATATCGCCAATTCGGGCACCACCGGCTACAAGCGGGCGCGCGCTGAATTCTCCACCCTGGTCATGCCGCAGGCGGGCGGCACCTATGTCTCGGGCGGCGTCAACACGACGATCCAGCGCTCGGTCAGCACGACCGGCCTCATCCAGCCGACGACATCGCCGACGGACCTCGCCATCGACGGCAACGGCATGTTCATCGTCAAGGATGCGAACGGCTCCATCTTCATGACCCGCGCCGGCAACTTCGTGCCGGACGGCAGCGGCCGCCTGGTCAACGCCGCCGGCTTCCAGCTTCTCGGCTACAGCACCGCCAACGGCCAGCCGACCGTCACCGCCAACGGCTTCGAGGGTCTCGAGCCGGTCATCGTGACGAGCACCGGCCTGCGCGCCACGCCCACTACCGCCGGCCTCTTCGCCGCCAACCTGCCGGACGGCGCGACCGCCGTCGCCGCCGGTTCGCGGCCGTCCGACAACGTGGCGGGGTCCACCTACAGCGCCAAGAGCTCCATCGTCGTGGTCGACAATTTGGGCGGCCAGAAGCTGCTCGACCTCTATCTGACCAAGACCGGCGACAATACGTGGGAGGTCACCGCCTTCGACCGTTCGACGGCGAGCGCCTCCGGCGGGTTCCCCTATTCGGCCGGACCGGTCGGCACGCAGACGCTCAGCTTCGACGGCACCACGGGCAAGCTCACCGGCGCCAACGATTCCATGACGATCGCCATCCCCGGCGGCCAGAGCATGGACCTCGACCTTTCGGGCATGACCCAGCTCAACAGCCCCTACGAGCTGTTCGACGTCGGCGCCAACGGCAACCCGCCGAGCGCGCTGAAATCGGTGGAGATCAGCCGCGACGGCAACGTCTACGGCCTGTATGACGACGGCTCCTACCGCTCGCTCTACCGCATCCCGCTGGCCACGGTCACCTCGCCCGACATGATGACCTCGCTTCCCGGCAACGTCTTCGCCGCCAGCGCCGAGTCCGGTCCGGTGCGCATCGGCTTCCCGAACGAGAGCGGCCTCGGCTCGGTGGTCTCCAACGCGCTGGAGAACTCCAACGTCGACATCGCGACCGAGCTGACCAACATGATCGAGTCGCAGCGCAGCTACACCGCCAACTCCAAGGTGTTCCAGACCGGCTCCGAACTCATGGACGTGCTCGTCAACCTGAAGAGGTAATCAGGCCGGCGCCGGCCAGGGATTGAGATGAAATGTCGCTGACCTCCGCACTGAGCATCGCGCAGAACGCGCTTCTCAATACGTCGCGTCAGACGAGCGTGGTCTCCCGCAATGTTTCGGAGGCCAACAATCCCGACTACTCGCGTCGCAGCGCCGTCCTCGTCTCGACGGCCAACGGCGCCCGCGTCGCCCAGATCCAGCGCGCGACCAGCGACGTCCTGCTGCGGCAGAACCTGTCGGCGCTTTCGGGCCTGTCGGCGCAGCAGACGCTGCTCGATTCCGCCAATCAGCTCTCCCTGTCGGTGAACGGCACCGACAATGCCAGCTCGCCGGCCACCTGGCTTGGCAAGTTCCAGCAGGCGCTGCAGGTCTATTCCGCCTCCCCGTCCAACAGCACCCTGGCCGAGAATGCCGTCGAGGCGGCGCGGCAGATGGTGCAGGTGCTGAACAACGGCACCTCGCAGATTCAGTCCTTCCGCGCCGATGTCGACACGCAGTTGGGAACGGCGGTCGGCGAGCTGAACACGCTGCTGTCGGACTTCGAGCAGCTCAACCGCGACATCGTCGCCGGCACGCGGCAGGGCCGCGACGTGAACGACGCGCTCGACAAGCGCGATGCGCTGCTGAAGAAAATCTCCGAATATGTGCCGGTCTCGGTGGTCGCGCGCGAGAACAACGACATGGCCCTGGTCACCTCGTCGGGCGCGATGCTGTTCGACACGATAGCGCGGCCGGTCACCTTCGAGCGCATCATCGCCTATACGCCCGGCACCACCGGAAACGCCGTGCTGGTCGACGGCGTGCCGCTCGTCGCCGGCAGCGGCGGCAACACCACGGCCTCCGGCAAGATCGCCGCCTTCATGCAGGCGCGCGACACCGTGGCGGCCGGCATGCAGGCGCAGTTGGACGAGATTGCGCGCGTGCTGGTGACGACCTTCGCGGAAAGCGACGTCAACGGCGTCCTGCCCGACCAGGCCGGGCTCTTCACCTGGTCCGGCGGGCCGAATGTCCCGGCCGGCGGCACGCTCGTCAACGGCATTGCCGGGCAGATCCGCATCAATGCCGCCTATGACTCGCGCCAGGGCGGCAATCCCTCCCTGCTGCGCGACGGCGGCGCAAATGGCGTGGACTACAAGGCCAATGTCGACGGCAACTCCGGCTTCAGCACGCAATTGCTGAAGTTCCTCGACGCGCTGGATGAGCCGGTGGCATTCGACGCCGCCGCCGGTCTGCCCGGCTCCGCCAGCCTGACCAACTATACCGCCAGCTCGATAAGCTGGATCGAGGCGATCCGGCAGAACGCCTCCGGCGCCGCCGACACCAAAAGCGCGCTCTACATGCGCACGGAGGCGGCGCTTTCCAACGCCACCGGCGTCAATATCGACGAGGAGATGTCGATTCTGCTCGACCTCGAGCACAGCTACGAGGCATCCGCGCGCATCCTGGCCGCCATTGACGCCATGTTCGGAAAGCTTCTGGAGGCGGTGCGGTAGGCCATGAAGACGTCCTTCATCTCCACGCAGAACATCTCCCAGTCCATGCGCTACCAGGTGACGCGCATGCACGTCGATCTCAACACGCTGCAAAAGGAAATGAGCACGCAGCGCGTCGCCGACACCGGGCTCCACCTGGGCGCGCAGACCGGCCGTTCCGTCTCGCTCGAACGCGATATCGACCGGCTGAAGGGCATCATCGACACCAACGGCCTCGCAGCCGCGCGGCTGAAATCGACGCAGCAGAGCATGAGCGCGATCTCGTCGGTCGCAAGCAAACTCATGTCGACGCTGAACGCCGCCGCGGCCGGATCGGTCGAGCCGAAGGTCACGCGCACCGAGGCGCTTGGCGCCATAACCTCGATGACGTCGACCCTCAACACCAGCTTCAACGGCGAGTACATTTTCGCCGGCGTCAACACCGACGTGAAGCCGATCGCCGATTTCTCGGCCGGATCGGCGTCGCGCACAGCGATCGAGACCGCTTTCGCCACCCATTTCGGCTTCGCCCACACCGACCCGGCGGCGGCGAACCTCAGCGGCACCGACGTCGTCGATTTCCTGACCAATGTGCTCGAGCCGCAGTTCATGGCCGACTGGGGCACCAACTGGTCGAGCGCCACCGACCAGACCATCGTCAGCCGCATCACGCTCAACGACACCGAGACCACCTCGATCAGCGCCAACAGCGACGGCATCAAGCAGATGGCGCTCGCCGCCTCGGTAATCGGCGTCCTCTTCGAGGGCCAGATCGGCGACAATGCGCTCGCCAAGGTCGCCCGCTACGGGGTGGAGAAGATGGGACAGGCGACGTCCGGCCTCGCCCACACGCAGGCCACCGCCGGCATTTCCGAGCAGCGCATCGCGGCCGCCAGCGAACGTCTCCAGATGCAGGTCGACATCTTCAAGGGCAATGTCAGCGACCTTGTCGGAATCGACCCCTACGAGGTCTCGAACCGCATCACCGCCCTGCTCGACCAGATCGAGACTTCCTACACTTTGACCGCACGCATTCGCCAGCTCAGCCTCGTGAAGTACCTGCGATGAACCCCGCCCAGCGACCCCTCGTGACAAGACCGGATTGACATGTACCAGTTCTCCTACGCCGACGTTCAGACCGACTCCGTGGCGGATGCGCGCGACCGCGAGAAGCAGCTCCTGACGCGCTCGATCGACATGCTGGTCGCCGCAAAGGAAAGCGGACCGCTGTCGCTGAAATCCATCGAGGCGATCCACTTCCTCAACCGGGTCTGGCGCTCCCTCATCGACGACCTCGGCAGCCCCGAAAACGCGCTGCCGAGCGACCTGCGCGCCAACCTGATCTCGATCGGCCTGTGGCTCCTGCGCGAGGCAGAGGAGATCCGCCAAGGGCGCTCGGACAATTTCGACGGCCTGATCGAGGTCTCGCAGATCATCCGCGACGGTATCCAATGAAATCCACGCTCAGGATCACGCTTCGGGCCAACGAGAAGCTCTACATCAACGGCGCCGTGCTGCGCGCCGACCGCAAGGTGTCGATCGAGGTCCTCAACGACGTGCATTTCCTGCTGGAGAACCATGTCCTCCAGGCGGAGGACGCATCGACGCCGCTGCGCCAGCTCTATTTCATCGTCCAGATCCTGCTGATCGATCCGGGCGCGGCCGACGAGGCGCGCGCCATGTTCCGCAGGTCGATGCCGCTGCTGCTGGCCTGCTTCTCCGACCACCAGATCCTGTCCGGCATCAAGCATGTCGACTGCCTCGTCTCCGAGGGGCAGATATTCGAGGCGCTGAAGGCGATCCGCGCGCTCTATCCGCTCGAGGAGAATGTACTGAACGCGCAGAAGGCCGGCGTCGACGCGCCGATGCCGGCGCTCGCCATGGCCGTAGGAGGCTGAAACGATGTTTGTGAGCACGACGACCGCAACCGGCACCGCCGCCACGCAATCCGACGGCTCCGTCGCCAAGTCGAATGTCGACTACCAGTCCTTCCTGCGCCTGCTGGTGGCGCAGATGAAGAACCAGGATCCGACGAAGCCGATGGAATCGACCGAATATGTCGCCCAGCTCGCCACCTTCTCCCAGGTCGAGCAGTCGATCCAGATGAACACCAAGCTCGACCAGATGCTGCGTGCCTCGTCCATGTCGCAGGCCGACGCGCTGATCGGCCGCCAGATCACCTCGGCCGACGGCAAGACCACCGGCGTGGTCGAGGAGGTGCGGCTGACATCGACGGGCCTGATCGCGGTGCTGGCCAGCGGCAAGGAAGTGCCGGTCGTGGAGGGCGTGCGCATCCGCGCGGCGACCGCGTGAACGAAGCCGATGCGCTGGACATCGCCCAGTTCGCCATCTGGACGGTGTTGACGGCCTCCGCGCCGGCGGTGGCCGTGGCGATGGTCGTCGGCGTCGGCATCGCGCTCGTCCAGGCACTCACCCAGATCCAGGAGATCACCCTCACCTTCGTGCCGAAGATCGTTGCGATCCTCATCGTCATCGCCTTCACCGGCCCCTTCGTCGGCGGCCAGATCAACGCCTTCACCACCGTCGTCTTCCAGCGCATCGAAAACGGCTTCTGACCCGCCCCACGACACGGCATGGCGTCAGGGCACCTTCGCGCAAGCTTGCGCCGCTAGCCTGCGACCGCGGATGCCTTATCCGCAGGCGGTAGGACAGCGGCATGGCAATTGCGGAGACAGTGACGGGCGCGCCGGCGCGCAAGAGCGGACGCGACATCTTCTTCGCGATGGGCATCATCGTCATCCTGGCGATCCTGTTCCTACCCATCCCGTCCTTCCTGATCGACCTCGGCCTCGCCTTCTCGATCGCCGTTTCGGTGCTGATCCTGATGGTCGCGCTGTGGATCCAGCGGCCGCTCGATTTCTCCTCCTTCCCGACCGTGCTGCTCATCGTCACGATGCTGCGCCTGTCGCTCAACATCGCCACGACCCGCATCATCCTGTCGCACGGCAATGAGGGCACCAACGCCGCCGGCTATGTGATCGGCGGCTTCTCCAACCTCGTCATGGCAGGCGATTTCGTCATCGGCCTGATCGTGTTCCTGATCCTCATCGTGGTGAACTTCATCGTCATCACCAAGGGCGCGACGCGTATCGCCGAGGTCGGCGCGCGCTTCACGCTGGACGCCATCCCCGGCAAGCAGATGTCGATCGACGCCGACCTGTCCGCCGGCATGATCGACGAGAAGACCGCGCAGCTGCGGCGGCGCGAGCTGGAGGAGGAAAGCTCCTTCTTCGGCTCCATGGACGGCGCCTCGAAGTTCGTCCGCGGCGATGCCATCGCCGGCCTCATCATCACCGCCGTCAACATCGTCGGCGGCATCGCCATCGGCTATGCCCGCCACGGCATGGAGATCGGCGAGGCGGCCGACGTCTTCGTGAAGCTGTCGGTCGGCGACGGCCTGGTGACGCAAATCCCCGCGCTGATCGTCTCGCTAGCCGCCGGCCTGCTGGTGTCGAAGGGCGGCACGCGCGGCTCGGCCGACCAGGCGGTGTTCGGCCAGCTCGGCGCCTATCCGCGCGCGCTGATGGTGGCGGCAGCGCTCCTCGCCCTGCTCGGCCTGATGCCCGGCCTGCCGGCCCTGCCCTTCTTCGTGCTCGGCGGCGCCATGGCCTTCGTGGCCTATGTCGTGCCCATGCGCCAGAACCGCCAGGCAGCGGCCGACGCCAAGGTGGTGCAGGACGCGAAGCAGGAGAAGGAGGACGAGGAGAAGAACTCGATCAAGCATTCGCTGAAGACGGCGGAGATCGAGCTGCTCATCGGCAAGCAGCTCTCCACCAAGCTGGTCACCGTGCATCAGGAACTGGCGTTCCGCATGGGCAAGATGCGCAAGAAATTCGCCAGCCAGTACGGCTTCGTCGTGCCGGAGGTGCGTCTCACCGACGATTTCAGCATCCCGCCAAAGAGCTACCAGATCAAGATCCACGGCACCGTCGTGGCGGAATACCAGATGCGCGTCGGCGAGCTGATGGTGCTGCTCGGCAATGGCAGGCTGCCCGACATGCCCGGCGAGGAAGTGAAGGAGCCGGCCTTCGGCATGCGCGCCTATTCGGTGCCGGAAGCCTTCGCCGAGGACCTGAAGCGCGAGCAGTTCGCCTTCGCCGACAACATGTCGGTGCTGCTCACCCACCTTTCCGAGGTGATCCGCAACAACCTGCCGCAGCTCCTGTCCTACAAGGACATGAAGGCGCTGATCGACCGCATGGACGGCGAGTACAAGAAGCTGACCGAGGAGATCTGCGGCTCGCACATCTCCTATCCCGGCCTTCAGGCGGTGCTGAAGCTGCTGCTCGCCGAGCGCGTCTCGATCCGCAACCTGCACCTGATCATCGAGGCCATCGCCGAGATCGCGCCGCATGTGCGTCGCACCGAGCAGATCGTGGAGCATGTGCGCATCCGCATGGCGCAGCAGATCTGCGGCGACCTGACCGAGGCCGGCACGCTGAAGATCCTGCGCATGGGCAACCGCTGGGACATGGCGTTCCATCAGGCGCTCAAGCGCGACCCCAAGGGCGAGATCCGCGAGTTCGACATCGACCCGCGTCAGCTGGAGGAGTTCGGCCAGGAAGCCTCGAAGGCCATCCGCGCCCATCTCGATGCCGGCGAGCGCTTCGCCATCGTCACGGCGCCGGAGGCGCGGCCCTATGTGCGCATGATCGTCGAGCGTCTGTTCCCGACGCTTCCCGTGCTCAGCCATGTCGAGATCGCCAAGGGTGTCGAGATCCGGGTTCTCGGCGCCATTTCCTGAGGCCGCTCAAGATGGTCGAAGGTGCCGTCCTTGCCGCCTTCCTCGCCTTCTGCCGCATCGGCGCCTGCTTCATGCTGATGCCGGGCCTGGCGAGCGCCCGCGTGCCGGTCAATATCAGGCTCTTCGTCGCGGTCGCGGTCTCGCTGGCGCTGCTCGCCCATCTGTGGGACGCGATCCTGCCCGCCGTCGACCGCCGGCCGGCCGCGCTGGTGCCGCTGATCGCCCAGGAGGTGCTCATCGGCTCGCTGATCGGCCTGATGGCGCGCTTCTACCTCATGGCCATGCAGTTCATCGCCTCGGGCATCGCCATGATGGTCGGCTATGGCGGCATGCCCGGCGCGGCCATCGAGGAGAACGACCCGCAGTCGCCGCTCGGCGGCATCATCTCGTTCTCCGCGCTGCTGGTCCTGTTCGCGCTGGACTTCCACCACCAGATCCTCTTCGCCCTCGTCCGCTCCTACGAGATGGCGCCGCTGACGCAGGCCTTCGACGCGCAATCGGCGCTGGCCGACCTTTCCGACACGCTGTCGGAATCCTTCCTGGTGGTCCTGCGGCTGGGCAGCCCCTTCATCGCCTATGCGATCCTGGTGAATATCGGCACCGGCCTGGTCAACAAGCTGGCACCGCAGATTCCGGTCTACTTCATCTCGCTGCCCTTCGTCATCGCCGGCGCGCTGATCCTCATGTACCTGTCCATCGGCAACATGCTGAGCCTCTTCGCCGACGGCTTCTATCCCACCACCATAGGACGCTGAGCCATGAGCACCGATCGCAGCAAGCGCCTGCGCAAGCTCCTCGAACTGCAGGAACAGCTGAAGGCCCTCCACGAGACGCGCCATGCCCAGCACGTCGCGGCGGCGGTGCAGGCCGAGGCGGAAGCGAGCGAGATCGCCGCCCGCTTCGACGATCCCGACTCGTTCTCCTCCATGTTCCCGGAGGTCTACCACCGGCGCATCAACGCCGCGGTGACGCGGCGCGACCGCAGCCGCGACGCCGCCGATCAGGAGGCCGGCCGCGTCAACGCCGCCAATGTGCGGCGCGGCATCGTCGAGGACGCCTATCGCGAGGCGATCCGCACCGCCGAGCGCACCAACGGCGACCGCGAACGCCTCGAGATCGTCGAGCGCCGCCTGAAGCCGCGCTGAGCGTTAGCGGCGGGGGGAAGCGGCCGGTGCCGGGCAAAAGCGGCCGTGAACGGCACCCGTAAGCCTGCCACAAGCTTTCGCTGGCATTTTGGCACGAGACAGAAGCGGAAACTGGCGCGTGGCGATTTCACCACCCACCGACATCGTGATGGACGTGCTGCGCGCCGCCGACCCGGCACAGGTGCGCGAGGCGCGCGACAAGCTCGCCGCCGCCCGCGCGACGGCAGCCGCCGGCACGAGCGGTTTTTCGCCCGTCACGGCCGAGGTCCGCGCCGCACCGCGCGCGGCCGCCCAAGCCGATCCCTTCGTGAAGTTCGAGGCCATGGTGCTCGGCAACTTCATCCAGGCCATGCTGCCGCAGGAAGCGGGCGACGCCTATGGCGGCGGCTTCGCCGGCGACATGTGGAAATCCATGCTGGCCCAGCACATGGGCGATGCGGTCGCGGCGCGCGGCGGCATCGGCATCGCCAACCGGCTGCTGGCCGACCGCTATCGCGACGGCGACAGGACGGTGCCGCTGGCCGGCGCCAGCGACGGCGCGACCCGCGCCGAAAGCGACCAGCAGGCGATGCTGTCGACCGCGCTGGTGCAGGAACTGCAACGCAAGGCCGCAGCCGGGCTTGCCGCCGACGTCGCCGCCCCGGCCACCGGCGTGACACGATGATGCCGACAGGGAGGTCCGAATGAATGCCCACGCAATGATCGTCCCGTCAGCCGCCGCCCCGGCCGCCGAGACAGGCATGGCCATCAGCCTCGGCGCCATCATCGCGCGGCTGGAGGAAGCGGTGGAGACGGAGACGGCGGCGATCCGCGTCGACGTGAATTTCGACATCAAGGCGTCCAACACGCGCAAGAGCCGCTACCTCTACGAGCTCAACCGCGCCGTGAAGGGCGTCGAGCCCGGCGCGCTCGACGCGACCCACCGCGACGGCCTCGAGCGGCTGCGGACCAAGCTGGAGGCCAACGAAGCCGCCATCCTCGCCCATCTCAACGCGGTGAAGGAGATCGCCGACCTGCTGCAGGACACGATCGAGCGCGCGGAGGCCGACGGCACCTATTCGGCCGGACAGTTCGGCCGCTACTGAGATGATCAAGTTCATCGTCGCCGCCGTCTGGATCGCCGCCCTGTCGATCGGCTCGGTGATCTATTCCTTCCAGACGGCGCAGGGCCGCACGGTGGAGACCAAGGCCCCGCCCCCGGCCTTCGGCGGCCTCGACTATGTGAAGACCGAGATCATCTCCATCCCGCTGATGAAGCAGGGGCAGATCTACGGCTACTTCCTCACCCGGCTTGTCTACACGGCCGAAGCCGCCAAGCTCGCCAAGCTGAGCATCCCGGCCGAGGCGGTGCTGATCGATTCGGTCTACACCTATCTCTACGGCAACCCTGTCATCGACTTCTCGGACAGCGAGAACCTCGACCTCGACGCCTTCCGCAACGGCCTGCGCGACGGCGTCAACGCGCGCGTCGGCGACAAGCTCGTCCATGAGGTGCTGGTCGAGCAGGTCGATTTCCTGTCGAAGTCGGAAATCCGCGACAATACGATCAAGCGCCGCTCCGCCCGCCCGTCATCGCCGCCTCCCGCCAGCGCGCCGGCCAAGCACTAGCGCCGTCTGCGCCGCCCCTCGTCGCCGCCCTGCCGGGCACTTCTCGCCGTGAACGGGGAGAAGAATGCCGCCCGCCTCAGCTGAAGCGCGGCTTGCGCTTCTCCAGAAACGCCGCGAGCCCCTCGCGCGCGTCGGGGCCGGTCTGCGACAGCGCCGCGCTCAGGCTCTCCGTATAGAGCCCGTCGCTGTGCGACATGTCGTGGATGCGGGCGATCGACTGGATGACGAGATAGTTGATCAGCGAGGAGTTGGAGGCGATCTCGGCTGCGAGCTCGGCCGCCCTGGCGCGGCCCTCGCCGGCGCCGACGAGATAGTGCGACAGGCCGAGCGCCTGCCCCTCCTCCGCGTCGTATTCGCGGCCGGTCAGCATCATCTCGGTCATGCGGTCTGCGCCGATGATGCGCGCCACGCGCACCGTCGCGCCGCCGCCCACGAAGATGCCCCGCTTGCCCTCGGGCAGGCGATAGCGCGTGCCGGGCTCGGCGATGCGAACATGTGTCGAGGTGGCGATCTCGAGCCCGCCGCCCATCACCGCGCCCTCCAGCACCGAGATCACCGGTATGCCGCTGAACTGCACGATGTCCATCAGCGCGTGCCAGTTGCGCGAATGGCGCATCACCTCGGGCGCCTCACGCTGGATCTGCTCGGACAGGTCGAGCCCCGAGCAGTAGTGGCCGCCGGCGCCGTCGATGATGATGACCTTCACGCCCTTGGGAATGTTGCGGAAGAACGCGCCCAGTTCCTCGATGAGCGAATCGCTGATGGCGTTGCGCTTGGTGGGGCGGTTCATCGTCACCCGCGCGATCTGCCCGTCGACGGACCAGATGACCGGCTTCTCGGCTCCGTTCTGCGTTGCGTTCATTCCCTGCTCCCATCGCTGGCCATGGCCATTTCATCAGTTCTGTTACATAACGATCCCGTGACGGACAAGCCGACTCGCCGCATCCATGCCGCGAAAGGACTGTCGATCGGTCCGGCGCCGGGCCGGTCCGAAGCTCCGTCGAGGCAGGCACCGGAACCAGGCCGCATGGCAAAGACGACACAGCGCGCGGGCGAAGCTCCGCCCCTCACGCACGAGCTGCCCGATCTGGGCGAGATCGTGGGGTACAAGCTGCGCCGCGCGCAGCTCTGGGTCTTCCAGGATTTCAACGAGACCTTCAACCGCATGAAGCTCAGGCCGGCGGAATTTTCCGTGCTGGCGCTGATCGGGCGCAATCCGGGGCAGAAGCAGACCGAGGTCGCCGAGCAGCTCGGCATCAAGCGGGCGAATTTCGTCGCCCTCATGGACGGGCTGGAGAAGCGCGGCCTGGCCGAGCGGCGCAAGGCGGAGGGCGACAAGCGCTCGCATTCGCTCCACCTCACCGCCGAGGGCGTCGCCTTCGTCAACCGCATGATGAAGGTCTGGCGCGACCACGAGAAGCGGCTGGTCGACCGGCTCGGCGGCGCGGCCGAGCGCGACATGCTGCTCGACCTGCTCGACCGCATCGTCAATCCCTCGCCCCGCTGAGCGGATTTTCGCCCGCCCTCATCTCAGCGCTTCGGCTTCGCGGCGACGAGCACATGGGCTGGCGCGGGCTCGGCATAGAGATCCTCGACCAGCTCCGCCCGCGAGGCCATCACCGCGCGCTGGTTGATCGAGCCCTTGTCGGTCAGCTCGCCTTTGTCGAGCGACAGCGGCTGACCCATCACCACCGCGCGCGCGACGAGGTTGGAGCTGCCGGTGGCCTGGACCGCAAGCGCGTCCAGCCGCTTCTGCAATTCCGCCCTGAGAAGCGGGCTTTCCGCCAGTTCCGCCTCGCCCGCCTTCGCCAGTTCGGGCGCCAGCTTGCGCGTGGCGTCGACGTCGAGGAACAGCATGGCGCCGATATGGTTGCGGTTGAGCCCGGTCAGCACCGCGTCGCGCACATAGGGCGCGCAGGCGCGGACGATCGCGCCGCGCACCCCGGCCATGTTGACCCAGGTGCCGGTCGACAGCTTGAAGTCCTCCGAGACCCGCCCGTCGAACAGGAAGCCGCGGTTGACGTCGTCGGGATCGACGAATTTCAGCGCGTCGCCGATGCGGTAGAACCCTTCCTCGTCGAAGGATTCCGCCGTCTTGTCCGGCTGGCGCCAGTAGCCGGGCGTCACATTCGGCCCGCGCAGGCGCAGCTCCAGCTTCTCGCCGTCCGGCACCAGCTTCATCTGCAGCCCGGCGGCGGGGAGCCCGACCTCGCCCGGCCGGTCCACCGGCCACGTCGTGGTGAAGGCGAAGGGCGCGGTCTCCGTCGAGCCGTAGCCGGTGATGATCATGATCTTGTGCCCGACCGTCTCCATCGCCAGGCGTTCGAGCGCATCCCACACATGCTGCGACAGGCCCGCGCCCGCATATTGCAGCAGCTTGACGCGCGAGAAGAAGTTTTCCCGCAGGCGCGCATTGGCCGCCAGATGCTCGGCCAGCATCTCATAGCCCTTGGGAACGCTGAAATAGAGCGTCGGCGCGATCTCCTCGAGGTTGCGCACCGTGCGGGCGATGCCGGCGGGCGTGGCCACGCCGTCGTCGATATAGAGCGTGCCGCCATTGTGGATCGCGATGCCGAAATTGTGGTTGCCGCCGGCGGTGTGGTTCCACGGCAGCCAGTCCACCAGCACCGGCGGCTCGTCCTTGAGGAAGGCGAGCGCCTCGGCGATCATCGCCTGGTTGCAGGCGATCATCCGGTGGGTGTTGATCACCGCCTTCGGCATGCCGGTGGAGCCGGAGGTGAACAGGAACTTCGCCACCGTATCCGGCGCGATCGCGGCGAAGGCGCGGTCGACGTCCGGCGTCGGCGCGGTGGCCAGAAGCGCGGCGAACGACCTGCCGCCGGGCAGCGGATCGCGCACCGTCACCACCTCCACGCCGGCCGGCACCACCGCCTCGATCGCGGCGCGGAACGGCCCGCCCTCGGCGGCGAAGACCATGCCGGGCGTCAGCAGCTGGAAGATGTGGCGCAGCTTCGCGTAGTCGGTCGAGATCAGCGAATAGGCGGGCGAGATCGGCGCGAAGGGCACGCCGGCGCGCTGCGCGCCCAGCGCCAGCAGCGCATGTTCGAGGCTGTTGCCCGACAGGACGACCAGCGGCCTTTCGGTCGAGAGGCCCGCATCGAGCAGCGCCTGCGCGATGGCGCGCGAGGCGTCGCGCACCTCGGCATAGCTCATCCTGCGCCAGTCGCCGTCGGGGCCGCGATCCGCGAACAGGACCTGGTCGGGCGTCTTCGCGGCCCATTCGTCCAGACGCTCCACGATGGTGCGCGGATAGTCGCGCAGCGGAATGCGCGAGCGGACGTAATGCGTGCCCGCCGCGTCGCGCTCGACCTCCACGGCCATGTTGCCCATGCGCACCGGCCGCAGCGGTGTATCGGATGACGTCGCCATTTCCCCCGGATCCTCCCCTGGAGCAGGCCCGCCCGAAACCGGCAATCAGCTTTCGGTGCCCAGGCCGTGCATGAAAACAAGGAATCGAAGCGCGACAGGCAGATCCGCAGGATCTGCCGCGCACTCCAATGTTATCTCCTATAACAAATTTCCAGGACGACGATCAAGCAGACTATGTGCGTATCACGTTGACGTAAACGTCAACCAGCTGCTATGCCAAGCCGCGCCGAAAGGTCGGCGGCAACCAGGCATGTCGCGCGACAGCGGACGGGACCGAGACATGCGCAACCAGTTCGGGAGATCGACATGACGCTTCAGGAAATCGCCGACAAGATCGCGGCCAAGGCCAGCGGCGCCGACTTCAGCCGCTCGGTGAAATTCGACCTCGGCGGCGACGGCGTGATCGTCATCGACGGCGCCAGCGTCTCCACCCAGGACGCCGGTGCCGACTGCACGATCAAGCTGTTCAAGGACGACCTTGAATCGCTCATGTCCGGCGACCTCAACCCCACCATGGCCTTCATGCAGGGCAAGCTGAAGGTCGAAGGCGACATGTCCGTGGCGATGCAGCTCAGCCAGGTTCTCTAGCGCCGGCTGGCTCCTGCCCTTTCCTTCTCCCTTTGTGGGAAGGAAAGGCCACGCCCGGTCATCGAAGCGAGCTTCTCTCCAGCCGAAAAACGCCTCGGCGTCGGCCTGTACGGCGCGGCTCTTTTCGGGCATAGGACCTGCCAAAAATGCCGTCTCAGGAGGGATGCCCGATGCTTCACACCATTTCCGCTTTCGACAGGATCGGCGAGGAAAACGCCTTCGCCGTGCTGGCGCGCGCAACCGCGCTTGCCCAGCAGGGCCGGGACATCGTCAATCTGGGCATCGGCCAGCCGGATTTTCGCACGCCGGAGCATATCGTCGAGGCGGCGATCAAGGCGCTGCGCGACGGCCATCACGGCTACACGCCCGCCACCGGCCTGCTCGCCACGCGCGAGGCGGTGGTGCGCCGTACGCTGGCCATGACCGGCGTCGAGGTCTCGCCCGAAAGCGTGATGATCATGCCCGGCGGCAAGCCGACCATGTATGCCGCCATCGTCATGTTCGGAGAGCCGGGCGCCGACATCCTCTATCCCGATCCGGGATTCCCCATCTACCGATCCATGATCGAATTTACGGGTGCCCGCGCGGTGCCTGTGCCGATGCGCGACGCGAACGGCTTCGCCTTCTCGGCCGAGGAGACGCTGGCGCTCATCACCCCGCAGACGCGGCTTCTCATCCTCAACTCGCCCGCCAACCCGACCGGCGGCGTAACGCCGAAGGCGGAGATCGACAAGCTGGTGAAGGGGCTCGAAAAGCACCCGCAGGTGGCGATCATGTCGGACGAGATCTACGACGTGATGACCTATGACGGCGAGACCCACCACTCGCTGCTCAACTATCCCGAGATCCGCGATCGTCTCATCGTGCTCAACGGCTGGTCCAAGACCTGGGCGATGACCGGCTGGCGCATGGGCTGGTCGATCTGGCCCGACCAGCTCTACGACAAGGTGCGCAAGCTGGCGGTCAATTGCTGGTCCTGCGTCAACGCGCCGTCGCAATTCGCCGGCATCGCGGCCATCGACGGCCCGCAGGACGAGGTGGAGAAGATGATGCGTGCCTTCGACCGCCGCCGCAAGGTGGTGGTGGAGGGGCTGAACAGCCTGCCCGGCGTCACCTGCATCACGCCCAAGGGCGCCTTCTACGCCTTTCCCAACATTTCCGGCACCGGCTGGAAGGCCAAGAAGCTCGCAGCCGCGCTGCTGGACGAGGCCGGCGTGGCGCTGATCGGCGGACCCGACTTCGGCGTGCATGGCGAGGGCTATATCCGCCTCTCCTACGCCAATTCGGAGGAAAACATCCTGCGCGCCATCGAGCGCATGGGCGACTTCCTCAAGAACCGCGCGGCCGCCTGACCGGCGGTCCATATCACCGGCACGGACGGCGGCTGGCCGCGTATCAGCCCCGTCCGACGAACGGCATCTTGGTCGCCATCACCGTCATGAACAGCACATTGGCGTCGAGCGGCAGGCTCGCCATGTGGGCGACGGCGTCGGCGACGTGGCGCACGTCCATCGTCGCCTCCGGCGCCATGGTGCCGTTGGCCTGCGGCACGCCCTTGGCGAAGTTCGCCGCGAGGTCGGTCAGCGCATTGCCGATGTCGATCTGGCCGCAGGCGATGTCGTAGGGCCGGCCGTCGAGCGCCAGCGTCTTGGTGAGGCCGGTGATGGCGTGCTTGGTGGTTGTGTAGGGCACCGAGCCCGGACGCGGCGCATGTGCCGAGATCGAGCCGTTGTTGATGATGCGGCCCCCCATCGGCTTCTGCTTGCGCATCAGGCCGAAGGCGCGCCGCGCGCACAGGAACGAGCCGGTGAGGTTCACGCCGACGACCTGCTGCCACACATCGACGGGAATCTCGTCGATCGTCGCGCCCTTGGCGCCCATGCCGGCATTGTTGAACAAGAGGTCGAGCCGGCCGAACTCGCGCTCCACGCGGTCGAACAGCACGTCGACCTGCTCGGCCTGGGTGACGTCGCAGGCGATGGCGACCGCCTTCGACGCGTCGCTCGCATCGGCGCAGGCCTCGTTCAGCTTGTCGCGCCGGCGGCCGACGAACACGGTGGTCCAGCCCTCCGCGACCAGGCGCAGCGCCGCGGCCTTGCCGATGCCTGTGCCTGCACCCGTGACGAGTGCGATCCTGTCGGCCATGGAAACCTCCCTCGAAAACCCGCGTCAATTTGCAGATGCATCGGCGCCACGCAAGGGCGGGCACAAAAAAGAGCGGCCATTCGCGGCCGCTCCAGACTGAATCGGTCTTGGGAGGAGGAAAGCCGATTCGATTGTTTCAGTTTGGAGCAAAGTTCTTAACGCAAGGTTAACGATGAGGGACTGGCCGCTTTCTTTGCCGCCGCTGGCACTCCCCAAGCCGCGCCGCGCGGCAACAATGCGGTCCGACGGGAACGGGACAGGTGAGCAGATGCCGGAACTGATGAATCGCGCACCATGGCCGCAGCCACGCCGCGAGCCGATGGAGGGCCGCTACGTGCGGCTGGAGCCGCTCGACCCGGAGCGCCACGGCGACGGCCTCTTCGCCATCTCCGCAGCAGAGGGCGACCGCTTCCGCTGGCTGTTCGAGGACGCCCCGGCCGACCGCGCCGCCTTCCGGGCCTGGCTGGACCGTGTCGCGGCGAGCCGCGATCCCCTCTTCTTCACCGTGATCGACCGCGCGACGGGCGCCGTCGCCGGCCGGCAGGCCTTCATGCGCATCGATACGGCCAACGGCGTGATCGAGATCGGCAACATCCTGTGGAGCAGCCTCGTGGCGCGCAAGGCGGCGGCGACGGAGGCGCTGTTCCTGTTCGCCCGCCACGCCTTCGACGATCTCGGCTACCGCCGCTTCGAGTGGAAGTGCAACAATGCGAACACTCCCTCCAAGCGCGCGGCGCTGCGCTTCGGCTTCACCTTCGAGGGCATCTTCCGCCAGCACATGATCGTCAAGGGCGAGAATCGCGACACGGCGTGGTTCTCCATGCTGGACCATGAATGGCCGCGCACGCGGGCGGCATTCGAGGCATGGCTATCGCCGGAAAACTTCGATACGAATGGCCGCCAGAAGCAACGGCTTGAAGAATTGAGGGCCGGCATCGCCGCGCAGTAGAATGCCCCACGAAGACCACGATCATTCCGCCCACGATCATGCCGGCCATGCCGGGCACGATCATGCCGGCCATAGCCACAGCCATGGAAGCAACGACCGCGGCAGGGTGCTGATCGCGGCGCTGCTGACCGGCGGCTTCATGGTGGCGGAAGCCGTCGGCGGCATCCTCACCGGCTCGCTGGCGCTGCTGGCCGATGCGGGACACATGCTCACCGACACGGTCTCGCTGGTGCTCGCATGGTATGCGTTCCGGCTCGCCGGCCGCGCCGCCAATGCGCGGCTCACCTACGGCTTCGACCGCGTCAAGACGTTGGTCGCCTACACCAACGGCATCACCGTTTTCCTCATCGGCGCATGGATCGTGGTCGAGGCGATCCATCGCCTCAACGAGCCGGTGCAGGTCCTCGGCGGCCCGATGCTGATCGTCGCCGTGCTCGGCCTGCTGGTCAATATCGCCGCCTTCTTCGTGCTGCATGGCGGCGACCGCGAGAGCCTCAACATGCGCGGCGCCATCCTGCATGTGATCGGCGACCTGCTCGGCTCCGTGGCGGCGCTCGTCGCCGCGCTCGTCATCATCACCACCGGCTGGACGCTGGTCGATCCGATCCTGTCTGCGCTCGTGGCGATCCTGCTCTTCCGCAGCGCATGGTCGCTGGTTCGCGAGGCCGGCCACATGCTGCTCGAAGGCGTGCCGGGCCGCATCGACCGCGACGCCGTGGCCGACGACATCGCCGCCAACGTCGCCACGGTGCGCGAGGTGCACCACATGCATGTCTGGTCGCTGGACGGCACGCGCAACCTCGCCACGCTTCATGCCTGCCTCGAAGACGGCGCCGATCCGCAGGCCGCCGTGAAGGCGATCAAGCAGCGGCTTGCCAAGGTGCACGGGATCGATCATGCCACGGTGGAACCGGAATTCGGCGTCTGCGCCGACGCCGGACACGATCACGCCCATGCGTGATCAGAAGCAATTCCAGCAAAAGTGCGTAGCGGTTTTGCCTCCGGAATTGCGTAAGACAAAAAGATAGAGCATTCCGCGATCCCGTGAAAAGCGGAAATGCCCCTGCATCGAAGGACACGGAATTGAGCGAGAACAACAGGACCATCATCGCCGCGGCGATCATCTTCGCCGGCTTCCTGCTGTTCGCCTATTTCCTCCCCTCGCTGATGAAGGCGGCGGTGGAAGTGTCGCCCTACGCGGCAGTCGTGGTCGCGACGGTGTTCATCTTCGCCTTCTTCGCGGTCTTCTGGCTGCGCTCCCGCAGCCGCTAGAGCGGCGGACGCCGGATATATCCGGGCTACCGCTCCAGCTCTTTGATTGAGCCGCATTTGTGCGACGCCAAGTTATTCCACTTGGCTGCAAAATGCTCTAGACGCTCGCCGCAAGCAGCGTCGCGCCGAGCAGGAAGACGAGCGCCGCGCCGCCGATCTCGATGGCGGCATGCACGCGGTTGCCCATGCGCCCGTCGCCGGCGAACCGCACCGCGACATTCTTCGCGCTCACCGCCAGCGTCGCAAGCAGCGAGACGGTGATCGCCGTGCCGACGGCCATGGCTAGCACCGAGAGCACGCCGGCCGCCCAAAGCCCGTTGAGGAACGCGAAGGACAGCACGATGAGCGCGCCGGTGCAGGGGCGCAGGCCGATCGCCGTCACCGCCGCCCAGGCGCTGCGCCAGTTGAAGTTCGGCGCCGACAGCAGCGCCGGGTCCGGCGCATGCGAATGGCCGCAGCTCGCGCACACCTCGCCCGGGCCATGGTGATGATGTTCATGATGGTGGTGGTCGTCTTGATGGTGGTGATGATGGTGGCCGGCATGGTCATGCGCATGCGCGGCAGAGAGGCTGTGCGCCGGACGCATGCCCAAGGCGCCGGCAAGGCGCGGCACGGCCTTCTGCCACAGCAGCCACAGGCCGAAGGCCGTGACCATCGCATAGCTGGCGATCTCGAGGAACCATGTGGCGTTGGTCATGGAAATGGAGGTGCCGCGCAGCACGAAATAGACCAGCGTCATCACCACGATGGCCGTCAGCGCCTGCATGAAGGCCGAGATGAAGGATAGGACCACGCCGCGCCGCAGCGCCACCTCATTGGCCAGCATATAGGAGGAGATGACCGCCTTGCCGTGCCCCGGCCCGGCCGCGTGGAACACGCCATAGGCGAAGGAAAGCGCCACCAGCATCCACTGCCCGCCGCCGCCGTCGCGCATGGATTTCAGCGAGCCCGTCAGCGCGCGGTAGAATTGCTGCTGGTGGACGTTGATCCAGTTGAGCAGTCCGGCGAACAGGCCGGTGGAAGGCAGCACCGCCTCGTTGGTGCCGATGCCGAGCGAGCTCTGCGCATGTGCGTGCCCCATGAAATGAGTGAGCACATAGGTCGCCGCGAGCGTCGCGAATACGATACGGATCGTCGTCGTCTTCATGGTCGTCAACCCTGGCCGCTGCAGCTGATTTCCAGACGCGTGGCAAAAATCTTGCTCATGTCCGTGCCCATCGGATCGTTGAAGAACGCATCGGTGAGCGTCTGCTGGTTCTGCGCGATCGCCTCGTCCGGATCAGGACGGATGACCGAGCGGGTGCAGCCGGCCGGCAGGCCCTGCACCATCATCAGATTGTCGTCGGTGAAGTCGATCGCGGTGTAGAAGGTCGGATCGTAGACGCCGAAATCGACCTTGCCGTCGAGCCTGAGCTCCTTCTCGGGCTCGGATTCGAACATGATCGTCAGAATATTGTCGTCGAAAGTGGCGACCAGATGCGCCGGGGCACGCATCTTCACCTCCTTGCCGTCATGGGTGACGAACTGGAAATAATCGAATTCGGCGAGCGACCCGTGAACCGTCTCGGCGACGCTGCGCAACTCGCTATCGTCGAGCTTCATGTCCTTGTTCTTGTCGAACTCGAACAGGACCGTGGACGAGAACAGATCGTCGAATCGCCAGACATGGCCGAGCGAATTGACCTTGCCTCCGGCACCGACGACGACCTCCAGGCTCGCTTCCGCGAAGACATGCGGATGCGCCAGCGCGGGAAGCGGCACCGCACAGAGAAAGCCGGCGGCGAGGAGCGCAGGGAGGTTCCGCATCCTGGCCAAGATCGATTCCTTCCGATGGCGAAGCAGCGGCCCATCCTTAGCAGAATCGGGGCGGAATTGGGACCATCCCGTCCCGGCGAACCTATTGCGCCTCGTGCGCCTTGAACCATTGGGCGAGGAAATCCACGAAGACGCGCACCTTTCCGGGCAGGTAGCGCCGGTGGGGATAGACCGCGAATATGCCGCCGCCGCGCGGCACCCAGTCCTCCAGCACCGAAACCAGCTCGCCGCTTTCGATGGCGGGCTGCGCGATGAAATCCGGCAGCGGCGCGAAGCCCAGGCCGGCGATCGCCGCCGCGCGCGTCGCCAGCGGGCTGTTCACCTCCATCGGGCCCGACACCGAAACGCTCATCATCTCGCCGTCCTTCTTCATGAACGGCCAGTTGGAAAGCCAGCGCCCGTTTGTGTCGATGATGCAGGGCATGCGCGCCAGGTCCTGCGGCGCCTTCGGCACGCCGGCCTTCTCCAGCAGCGACGGCGCGGCGCAGATCTTGAGGCTGAAGGGCGAAAGGCGCCGCGCGATGAGGGAGGAATTCTCAAGCCGCGAGATGCGGATGGCAAGGTCGAACCCCTCCTCCACCAGATCGACGAAGCGGTCGTCCAGATGGATCTCCAGCACGATCTCGGGATAGGCCTTGGCGAAGTCGATCAGCGACTGCCCGATCGCCGCATCGGCAAGGGTGCGCGGCGCGGAAAGCTTGATTCGTCCCTTCACGTCGCCCGATGAATCGCGCACCGCATCGGCGAGGCTGTCGATCTCGCGCACGATCTCCTGCGCCCGCTTGTAATAGGTGTGGCCGGCCTCCGTCAGCGAGAACTGGCGCGTGGTGCGGTTGAGGAGAAGCGCGCCGAGTTCGTCCTCAAGCTCGCGCACATATTTCGACAACAGCGCCTTGGAGCGGCCGATCTTGCGGGCCGCGGCGGAAAACCCTTCCGCCTCAACCACATCGATGAAGGCGCGCATCCGTGTGAGAGTGTCCATACCGCCTCCACCGTTCGCAAATCGGGAACGATGGCGCGATGATTGTTCGTTGCGGCGCCAGCGTCAAGCGGGGCGGCGGGCGGGGCGCCACGGTCGCGAATTTTTTCAGCCGCGCATGAAGTTTTGCATTGATTGTGACAGGCACTCTCCATATATCCGCGCTTGCCCAAAGTCGCACGTGCCTGTGGGTGTCCGCCGGTCCCTCGTTTGGTGAGGGGCACGGTAAGGTACCTGGAACTAACCCCTCCAGTCGGTCTGGCGGCCAACCGCCGAAACCGAGGACACCTTGAAGCAACGACGGTGCGGGCCTTTCTGGTTCTCTTCCGGTCGTCCAAAGACCGGGGTTACTGAAGAGGCACACCATCATTGCCGGCAGTGCGGTTGGGAATTCCCATCCAAGCCAAGGCAGACAAAGCGAGCGGTCGCCGCAAGGCGGAAGCTCATCGCCGCGTGAAGCGTGACCTGAGGTTCGGTGACTCCACCGGCTGGGCCTTGGCATATCGCATCGCGCCCTTTGTCCACCGCCCGTCCATGGCCGCGTGCCGAAGACGGGCAGCTTGAGATGAAGCGGCTTTGCCGCGTGGGAGACACCAATGGCCACCCAGCGCATCATCGATTTCCTCGCCACCCGACGTCCGAGCGGCCCCTGCATGGTGCTCGACCTCGATGTCGTGCGCGACAATTTCAACGCCTTCGAGAAGGCGCTGCCGGATTCGAAGATCTACTACGCGGTGAAGGCGAATCCCGCGCCGGAGATCCTGCGCCTTCTGGCCTCGCTCGGCTCATCCTTCGACACGGCCTCCGTGGCGGAGATCGAGATGGCGATGGATGCCGGCGCGCCGGCCGACCGCATCTCCTACGGCAACACGATCAAGAAGGAGCGCGACATTGCGCGCGCCTATGAGCTCGGCATCCGCCTCTTCGCCGTCGACTGCGTCGAGGAAGTGGAGAAGATCGCCCGCGCCGCTCCGGCGGCGAAGGTGTTCTGCCGCGTGCTGACCGATGGCGAGGGCGCCGAGTGGCCGCTGTCGCGCAAGTTCGGCTGCGTGCCGGCCATGGCTGTCGACGTGCTCCAGCACGCGCACCGCCTCGGCCTGCAGGCCTATGGCGTGTCGTTCCATGTCGGCTCGCAGCAGACCGACCTCAAGGCCTGGGACAAGGCGCTGGGCGACGCGAAGATGGTGTTCGCCGCGCTGGCCGAGAGGGGCATCCTGCTGAAGATGGTTAACATGGGCGGCGGCTTCCCGACGCGCTACCTGAAGGACGTGCCGACCGCGCAGGCCTACGGCCAGGCGATCTTCACGGCGCTGCGCAAGCACTTCGGCAACCGCATCCCGGAGACCATCATCGAGCCGGGCCGCGGCATGGTCGGGAATGCGGGCGTCATCAAGTCGGAAGTCGTTCTGATCTCGAAGAAGGCCGACAACGACAATGTACGCTGGGTCTATCTCGACATCGGCAAGTTCGGCGGTCTCGCCGAGACGATGGACGAGGCGATCCGCTACCCGATCGTCACCGAAAGGGACAATGACGAGAAGGCGCCCTGCGTGCTCGCCGGCCCGACCTGCGACTCCGCCGACGTGATGTATGAGAAGACGCCCTACCCGCTTCCGCTCTCGCTCACCATCGGCGACGAGGTGCTGATCGAGGGAACCGGCGCCTACACGACGACCTACTCGGCCGTCGCCTTCAACGGCTTCGAGCCGCTCCGATCCTACGTCATCTGACGGCAACCCGCCGTCAGACAATCCGCCGCCGGCACGCTCTGCCGGCGACGGGCTCGCTCGTGGAAAAGGGCATCGGACCGAAAAGTGGAACCCGGTTTTCGGGATTTCCGATGCCCAACTAAGAACAGATCGACCTTTGCGCGTCCATTCGGACGCGCGGCGATCTGGCCGCTTGTGACGGATCACTTGAATGAACGCGACCGCAAACCTATCTGAAAGCTTCTTCGCAACTCTCTCGACCGGCCTTGCGCCCCACCTCTTCTCCACCGGAGAACAGGGTTCGGCGGCGAGGCCTGTGCCCTCCGTCGCCCCTTGGGCGGCGGCTGGCTCGCGCGGCGTGCCGGCCGAGGGAGTTGCCCTTCCCTTTGCCATCGCCGACGAGACCGCCGGCGACGTCCTCGCCCGCGAGGCGCTGCTCGACCGCGCCATGGGGCCGGGCCGCAAGCGCAAGTCGTCCGAGAAGCTGCGGCGCGGCCGGCTGCCCTCGGAGGGCCTCGCCTTCGTCGCCCGCGATCCGGAGGGCACGGTCGTCGGCACGGTTCGGCTGTGGGACGTGACGCTCGGCGACGGCGGAGCCCGCGCCCTGCTGCTCGGCCCGCTCGCGGTCGATCCGTCCATCAAGTCGGCAGGCATCGGCTCGGCGCTGATGCGCCACGCGATCGGCGAAGCGGCGCGGCTGGGCCATGGCGCGGTCCTGCTGGTGGGCGATGCGCCCTACTATGCGCGCTTCGGCTTTTCGGCGGGCAAGACCGGCGCGCTCGCCATGCCGGGGCCCTTCGAGCGCCACCGTTTCCTCGCGCTGGAACTCGCCGCAGGCGCGCTTGACGGCGCTTCGGGCGTGCTGAAGCCCGCCGGCCGGCCGCAGCGCGCGCAGGCGATGGCCCGCGCGGCCTGAAGCCGAAAGCACATCAAAAAAGGGCAGCGGATCGCTCCGCTGCCCTTTTTCATGTCCGCATTGCGCTCCGGCGGATCACACCTTGGCTTCGCTGACCGTCGCCTCGATATGGTCGACCAGCGCGTCGGGCAGGCCGAGGCGGCCCGCCAGCATGTCGAGATAGCCGCGCTCGGCGCGGGTCTGCGGCTCGATGGTAAGCCGGGAGGCGGTGTAGATCTCCGCCCGCTGCGCCTCGGTCTTGGCCGCCGCGACGATGGCGTCGACATCGACGGGCTTGTCGAGCTCCGCCAGCAGGAACTGCTCCGCCTCGCCGCCGATGCCGGACAGCTTGAGCTTGTCGGCGATGTGGCGCCGCTCTGCATCGTCGATGTGGCCGTCGGCGCGCGCGGCGGCGATCATGGCGCGCAGCACAGCGAGCGCGAACGCGTCCTCGCCCTGCGGCGCGGCGGCCGGATCGAAGGGCGTATCGGCGGGCGGCGGCAGAAGCACGGGCTGGTCCGCGGTGTTCGCACCGGGCCGCTGCCCCGCCTGATAGTTCTGGTAGGCCTTGTAGGCGAGGCCCGCGACCGCCGCGAGGCCGCCCAGCTTGAGCGCGGTGCCGCCGATCTGGCGGCCGGCGCCGGTGCCGAGAAGCACGGCGGCCAGCGCGCCGGTCGCCAGCGGGTTGTCCTTGGCCATCTGCACCGCCTGGCCGGCGCGGTCGCGCACCGTGCCGCCGGCGCCCGGCACCTGCGAGCCCAGCAATTCGTCGAGCAGTTTCTTGGGGTCGAACAATGATGTCTCCTCAGCTTGACTGCCGGTTCGCGCGCGGCCGCAAAAATGCCCTGCTCACGTAGGCGGCATCATGCCGATTTCAATGTTCGACAATGTAATCAGTTGCCGATATGCGGGCCCGCGCCGCGCGCGGCGGCGAGTTCCACCTGCCGCTGCCGCTCCGCATAGCGGGCGCGATCCTCTTCGCTGCGCTCGTCGTGGCAGGCGGCGCAGGAAATGCCCTCGCGATAGAGCGGCGATTGCAGGTCGGCCGGCGTGAGTGGCCGCCGGCAGGCGCGGCAAAGCGTGGCCGCTCCCTGCCGCAATCCATGGCCGACCGATACCCGCTCGTCGAAGACGAAACACTCGCCCTGCCAGCGGCTGTCGGATTCGGCGACGTCCTCCAGATATTTGAGGATGCCGCCCTTGAGGTGGAAGACCTCCTCGACACCGATGGAGCGCATATAGGCGGTGGCCTTCTCGCAGCGGATGCCGCCGGTGCAGAACATGGCGACCTTGCGCCCCTCCAGCCTTTCTTTGTTGGCCTGCGCCCAGGCGGGAAAGGCGCTGAAGCTCGGCGTGCCGGGGTCGATCGCCCCTTCGAACGTGCCGAGCGCGACCTCGTATTCGTTGCGCGTGTCGATGATCACCGTCTGCGGATCGGCGATGAGCGCGTTCCATTCGGCCGGCGCCACATAGGTGCCCGCGGCACCCGCCGGGTCGATGTCCGGCACGCCCATGGTGACGATCTCGCGTTTCAGCCGCACTTTCATGCGGTGGAAGGGCATTTCCGCGGCGCTGCTGAACTTCACTTCCGCGCCGGTGATGCCCGCCTCATCGAGCCATGCGACGAGGCGACGCGTCGCCTCGACGGTGCCGGCGAGCGTGCCGTTGATGCCTTCCGGCGCGACCAGGAGCGTGCCGCGCAGGCCGAGCCCGCAGCAGAGCGCGGCAAGCTCCCTGCGCAGGGCCTGCGGGTCCGCGATGCGCACGAAGCGATAGAGCGCGACCACGCTGACCGGGTGGCTGTGGATATCCGTCATGCCCGCAGCAGGTAGCGCCGCGGCAACAGCCGCGCAAGGGCGCGATTGGGCGCATCGGCGCGGCGAAACTTGTCCACGCCGCCGCCACGGAACGCAAAATCCGGCCGGATGCGAAGGGAAAGGGCAAGGCCGTGTTCAACCAGGAAACGAGGGACATCATCGCCGCGGTAGCGCGCAGCCACGGCATCGCGCCGGCCGCTCTGCTGGCGGTCGCTGAGGTGGAATCGGCCGGCCGCATCTTCGCCAGGGTGGACGGGCGCAACGAACCGCTGATCCGCTTCGAGGGCCATTATTTCGACCGGCGGCTGAGCGGCGCCGCACAGCAGAAAGCCCGCAGCGCGGGCCTTTCCTCGCCCGTCGCGGGCGCCGTGCGCAATCCGGCGGACCAGACGGCCCGCTGGGCGCTTCTGCGCCGCGCCGCCGCAATCTCGCAAAAGGCCGCCTATGAATCGACCTCATGGGGCCTCGGGCAGGTGATGGGCGCGCATTGGGCCTGGCTGGGCTATGCCGATGTCGACGCGCTGGTGGCGGAAGCCCGCAGCGGCGCGGCAGGCCAGACGCGGCTGATGGTGCGCTACATCGCCAAGGCCGGGCTGATCGACGCGCTGGCGAAGGGCGACTGGGCCGCCTTCGCGCGCGGCTACAACGGCGCCAGCTATCGCGCCAATGCCTACGACACCAAGCTCGCGGCGGCCTTCCGGCGGCATGCCGGCGCCGTGCCGAGCCCGGCCACCCTGCGCCGCGGCGCAGGCGGCGATGCGGTGTCGGCCCTGCAGACGATGTTGACGGCGGCCGGCTACCCGCTCGCCAGCGACGGCATCTTCGGCGAGATGACCGAAAAGGCGGTGAAGCGTTTCCAGCGAGACCACGGCCTTGCGGCGGACGGCATCGCCGGCCCACGGACGCAGGCGGCACTGAAGGCAGCCGTCAGCGGCGTTTCTCCGGCTGCGTGGCTGCGCTCGGGCATTGCGCGTGTGTGGAGCTGGCTACGCGCAAAACTGTCCTGACGATTCCATGTCCCGCATCCGCAGGCTGGACATTACGGGCCGCATACGCGCATGTTGCGCCGCCCATCCTCGGAGACAGTCATGGACGATCCGTCAGCCCCGTTCCTGGCCCTGCTCGGCCGCCAGCCCGTCGTGCCGGTGATCAAGATCGACAGGCTGGAACATGCGGTTCCGCTGGCGCGCGCGCTTGCCGCCGGCGGCCTGCCGGTGATCGAGATCACCATGCGCAGCGCGATCGCGCTCGATGCGATCCGCGCCGTGAGCGAAGAGGTGCCGGAGGCGATCGTCGGCGCCGGCACCATCCTCAATCCGCGCCACTACAAGGACGCCGCCGAGGCCGGCGCGGCGTTCATCGTGAGCCCCGGCATCACGCCGAGCCTGCTCGACACCTGGCACCTGTTCGACCTGCCCTATCTGCCGGGCGCGATCACGCCGGGCGAGATGATGCTGTTGATGGAGGCCGGCTTCACGCTGGCGAAATTCTTCCCCGCCGAGCAGGCCGGCGGCGCGGCCTTCCTGAAATCGCTCGCCTCGCCGCTGGCCGGCCTGCGCTTCTGCCCGACCGGCGGCGTCAGCGCCGAAAACGCCGCGACCTATCTCGGCCTGCCAAACGTCGCCTGCGTCGGCGGCTCATGGGTCGCGCCCGACAAGCTGCTTGCGCAAGAGCGCTGGGACGAGATTTCGGCACTCGCAAAGGCAGCGGCGGCAATCCGCGGATAGAGCGGTTCAGCGTTTCACAGAAACGCCGAACCGCTCTATCTCATTTTTTTTAGGCGCATTTGTGCGACGCCAGACGATTCCGTCTGGCTGCAAAATGCTCTAAGCCAAAGAAAAAGGGCCGGCTGAGAAGCCGGCCCTTTTCGCATCCGTACCGCCGCAGCGATCAGTTCGAGAAGCGGGCGACAGACATGAACTCCACCGCCTTGCCCGCGAAGCGGGATGCGTCGAGCTCGCTGCCGTTCGGCTGAAAGCCGTTGGTGTAGACCATCTTCGGTGCCGTGCGCACGATGTCGTAGGCGAAGGACGGCGCCTTGGTGCCGGCGGTGTTGGTGATGACCGGCTGCCGCGACAGGGCCCAGCGCGCGATCTCCTGCTGCACGGGCACCTGGCGCGAGGTGCGCTCCTGCTCGCTGTCGGCCGCACGCGGCTTGGACGTCTTGGCGGTGGTGCGCACCGCGCCGGTGGCGACCGCGGACGGGTCCATGCCGCTGCGGGCGATGATGGCAGCCTTGGGCGATGCCGACGGTGCGGATGCAAGCCGCGCCAGGCGCGCCGTGCGCTCCTTCGTATCGAGGAGGGCCTGCTCCACCACGGCCGGGTTGTCCTTGGCGGCGGCCGGCGTCGGCGTGGTCCGCATGACGGCGGCGAGCGCGAAGGCGTCGTCGCGGCCCGGCCGCGCATTCGGCACCGGCACATAGGCGGCCAGCGTGGCGGAAGGCGATGCGGCTGCGGGCTGCTGGCTGGTGAGCTCGGCGATCAGGTCACGCTGCGGCATGTCCTGCGCGGGCGCTGCCTGCTCCGCCGCCGCGACCACGACGGGCGAATGCGACGGAACGGGCGCGCTGTCCGGCATGGCGGCGGCGGGCGGCGTGTAGTTGGGCCGGCGCGTCGGCAGCGGGATGTTGAGCGCAACCTCCGTGGTAGCGACGGCGGTGGCAGCCGCCACGCCGGCACTCGGCGCGTTTTCGACCGGCGCGAGGGCGGCCAGTACCGCCGGCGCGCCGACATCGACGCTCGGACGCGGCGCGAGCTGCGGCAGCGGCACGGCGCGGGCCGGCAGTTGCGCGATGATCGTCTCTGGCGCCGGCTGGACCGCTTCCGGCTCCGCCTGCTGGACGGGAGCCGCCGGCTGCGGGGCGGGCTGCTGGCGCGGCGGCGCAGGGCGCTGCGCGACGGCACGCACCTCGCCATTGTCCTCGTCCTCGTCGGCCCCGCCGCCGCCGAACAGGGCGGAGAGAAGGCCGCGACGGCGCGGAGATGAGGATTCTTCAGCCGAGGCCATCTGCACCGAGGCGCCGCTGCGCTGGCGCGACTTGTAGGCGGCCATGGCCTGCTGGTAGCCGGCCAGCGGCTTACCGTCGGCGGGCAGATGCACGGTCTTCCCGTCGGGGAAGAGGGCGAGCAGCTCGTTGCGGCTCATGCGCGGCCAGGCGCGGACATTGCCGACATCGAGATGGACGAAGGGCGAGCCCGACTTGGGATAGTAGCCCACGCCGCCGCCCTCGAACTTGAAGGCGGTCTGGCGCAGCTTGGAAAGCGGGATGCCCGGAATATAGAAATCCATCGCCTTGCCGAGCATGTGCTGGCTTTTCTCGGCGACGCCGGAGCTGCGGCTGCGCAGCATGCCGTTGGTGGCCGGGGAGCGGTAGGCCGAGACGACATGGATATAGTCGCGCGCGCCGACGGCGCGGTACACCGACCAGACCAGGTCGAGCAGGCGCGGGTCCATCTTGGCCGGCTCGTTGCGGCGCCAGTCGCGGAGGAAGCGGTTGATCTCGTTGAGACCGCTCTGAACGTACCTGCCGTTCTTCTTGAAGACGATCTCCGCCCGCTCCTGCGTGTGGATGAAATAGAGCTTGAGCGAGCGCGTCTCCGCGCTGGCCGCCTGCGACGTGAGAAGGATACCGGCGGAAACGGCGAGAGCGGCAAGAACCTTTCGTCCCCCCCGGCGGCACATCCCCTCGACCCCCAACTTGAAACGCGCGAGTGTATTCAAATCCCGTGGCCTTATCGGCTGGCGCCGCAGCGCCTGTTGTCCCTGAAGTCAGGGCTTTTGGATGAAGGCCCGACTATTCAACGTAATGGTTAACTACCGCTTATTGTCGCCAATTGCGGCGGCGGCATGGTGACATATTGGCGAAAACGCGGGACCCATTACCGTGGTAAATCGCAGGTTTACTGGCTAAGCGCCGGGCCGCTCAAGTAAAATTACATATCGTAACGTAAACAGCGTGATTGCCTGCCAAAGAGCTGTGGAAAAGCGCTGCCCAGAACCCGCCAGGAAAAAGCTACGATGCGATTCGCTCGGCGCGCCCCTGCTCGGGATCGATCCCGAGATCCTTCAGCTTCCGGTACAGCGTCGAGCGCCCGATGCCGAGCCGGCGGGCGACTTCGCTCATCTGGCCCTGGTAGCGCTCGATCGCGAGCAGGATCATTTCCGTCTCGACCTCGGCCAGGCTGCGGACGTTTCCACGCTCGTCGATGGCCCGAACCGTGCCGAAATCGGTCGGCGGCGCCGGGGCCGAGACCGGCTCCGGCGGCTGCCGCTCCGCGGCTGGCCGGCGCGGCATGGAGGCGTCCACCAGCCCGAAGCCGTCGATCTGCGTGCGTATCTGCGGGAAGTCGTCGACCGTGAGCACGTCGCCCTCGCACAGCACGACGGCGCGGAAGACGGCGTTCTCGAGCTGGCGGATATTGCCCGGCCAGTCATAGGAGGTCAGCATGGCGAGTGCCTTGGCGGAGATGCCGCGCACGCGTCCGCCGGTCTCCGAGCGGCCGAGCCGCGAGACGAAATGCTGCACCAGGATCGGAATGTCCTCGCGCCGGTCGCGCAGCGGCGGCACCATGATCGGGAACACGTTCAGCCGGTAGAACAGGTCCTCGCGGAAGAGCCCGTCCTTCACCCGCTGGATGAGATCGCGGTGGGTGGCGGAGATGAGGCGGATGTCGACCTTGACGGTGGCGCGGCCGCCGACTGGATCGACCTCGCCGCTCTGCACGGCGCGCAGCAGCTTGACCTGCACGTCGAGCGGCAGGTCGCCGACCTCGTCGAGGAACAGCGTGCCGCCATGGGCCTCGACGAACTTGCCGGCATGTTTCTCGGTGGCGCCGGTGAAGGCGCCCTTTTCGTGCCCGAACAGGATGCTCTCGACGAGGTTGTCGGGGATAGCGCCGCAGTTCACGGTGACGAAGGGCTTGCCGCGGCGGTCGCTCGCGCCCTGGATGGCGCGTGCGACGAGTTCCTTGCCGACGCCCGATTCGCCTTCGATCAGGATCGGGATGGCGGATGCGGCGGCCTTGCGCGCCAGACCGATCACGCGCTCCATCGCCGGCCCGGCCGTCACCAGATCGCGGAAGGTCACCGTGCCGGAGCCGGTGCGGCGCGACTTCTGCGCCCCGCTCCCCCGTGACTGCACCTTGAGCGCGCCCGCCACGGCTGCCTGCAGGCGCTCGGGCGAGACCGGCTTGACGACGAAGTCGAAGGCGCCCTCGCGCATGGCGCGCACCACGGTCTCGATGCTGCCCTGCGCCGTCTGCACGATCACCGGCACCTCGATGCCGCGCTCGCGCAGATGGGCGAGCATGTCGAGTCCGTCCATGCCGGGCATGACGAGGTCGAGCACGACGAGGCCGATTTCGCCGCCACGCGGCCCGTCGAACGCGGCCAGCGCCGCCTCCCCGCCCTCGGCGAGCAGCAGCTCGTGGCCGGCGCGGGCGAGCGCCGCCTCGATCAGCCTGCGCTGGACCGGATCATCATCGACGACAAGAATGGCTGGCATCGTACTTTCGAAAAATCGGCACAGTTTCAACCCGGGCGGACTGGATCATCCTGGCACAGGCTTCTAAACAAGGACTCAAGAAACCCGGTGAAAGTTTCCTTTTGTAGCGAAGCCTTGCCGAAGATTGCGAGCCTGCGAGGTCCTTTGATGAGCCCACTGACCAACCGCCATCCGGCCGCGAAGGCGGCGCAGGCGGCTGATTCGCTCGGTGCATTGCCGGAATGGAATCTCGCCGACCTCTATCCGTCGATGGACGGCCCGGAGCTCAGGGCCGACCTGAGCCGCGCGGCGGCCGACGCGCTGGCCTTCGAGAAGCGCTGGAAGGGCCAGCTGGCGGCCGAAGCGGCCAGGCTCGGCGCGGGCGGGCTCGGCGCCGCCATGCGCGAATATGAGGCGCTGGAGGAGCTGATGGGCCGCATCATGTCCTATGCCGGCCTCGTCTATGCGACAGACACGTCCGACCCCGCACGCGCCAAGCTCTATGGCGACACGCAGGAGAAGATGACGGATGCCGGCGCGCATCTGCTCTTCTTCACGCTGGAGCTCAACCAGATCGACGATGCGATGATCGATGCCGCGCTCGCCGCCGATCCGGCCTTCGGCCACTACCGCCCGTGGGTGATCGACCTGCGCGCCGACAAGCCCTACCAGCTCGAGGACCGGGTCGAACAGCTTTTCCACGAGAAGTCGGTGACCGGCCGGGGCGCATGGAACCGCCTCTTCGACGAGACCATGACGGGGCTGCGCTTCAAGGTGGACGGCGAGGAGCTGGCGCTGGAGCCGACGCTGAACCTGCTGCAGAGCGCCGACGGCGCGGAGCGGCGAAAGGCCGCGGAAGCGCTGGCCGCGACCTTCGCGCAGAACCTGCGCCTCTTCACGCTGATCACCAACACGCTCGCCAAGGACAAGGAAATCTCCGACCGCTGGCGCGGCTTCAAGGACGTCGCGGATTCGCGCCATCTGGCCAACCGGGTGGAGCGCGAGGTCGTGGACGCGCTCGCGGCGGCCGTTCGGGACGCCTATCCGCGCCTGTCGCACCGCTACTATGCCATGAAGGCGCGCTGGCTCGGCATGGAGAAGCTCAACCACTGGGACCGCAACGCCCCCCTGCCCGACACGCCGCAGGCCGTGATCGGCTGGGACGAGGCGCGCGAGACTGTGCTGTCGGCCTATGGCGGCTTCGCACCCGAGATGGCCGAGATCGCACGCCGCTTCTTCGACCGGCGCTGGATCGACGCGCCGGTGCGGCCCGGCAAGGCGCCGGGCGCCTTCGCGCACCCCACCGTGCCCTCGGCCCACCCCTATGTGCTGCTCAACTACATGGGCAAGCCGCGCGACGTGATGGTGCTGGCGCATGAACTGGGCCATGGCGTGCACCAGGTGCTCGCCGGCGGCCAGGGCGCGCTGATGGCCTCGACGCCGCTGACGCTCGCCGAGACCGCCTCCGTCTTCGGCGAGATGCTGACCTTCCGCTCGCTGCTCGACCGCACCACCGACAGGCGCGAACGCAAGGCGATGCTGGCGCAGAAGGTCGAGGACATGATCAACACGGTGGTGCGCCAGATCGCCTTCTACCAGTTCGAGCGCGCCGTCCATGCCGAGCGCCGCAACGGCGAGCTCACCGCCGAGCGTATCGGCGAGCTGTGGCTGGAGGTGCAGGCCGAGAGCCTCGGCCCGGCGATCGCGCTGCGCGAGGGCTACGAGACCTTCTGGACCTATATCCCGCACTTCATCCACTCGCCCTTCTACGTCTATGCCTACGCCTTCGGGGACTGCCTGGTGAACTCGCTCTACGCGGTCTACCAGAACGCCGAGAGCGGCTTTCAGGAGAAGTATTTCGACATGCTGAAGGCCGGCGGGACGAAGCACCATTCCGAGCTTCTCGCCCCCTTCGGCCTCGACGCGTCCGATCCGGACTTCTGGCGCAAGGGCCTCTCGGTGATCGAAGGCCTGATCGACGAGCTGGAAGCGATGGAACAGAGCTGAACAGGCGACCGCCGATAGCCATGAACACGGTTTCATCGCGCAACATCGCGTTCTTTCGCAACGACGCGGAAGGGCAGGAAGTGCTCTTCGCCGACCCCGAGCGCATGCTCATCGCCTGGGATGCCGAAAGTTTCCGCACCTGCCTTGCGCAGGCCGAGGCCGCCCGGCGCGACGGCAAGTGGCTGGCGGGCTATCTGTCCTACGAGGCCGGCTATCTTCTCGATCCGGCGCTGGAGGACCTGCTGCCGGCAGGCCGCCGCGCGCCGCTGATGTGCATGGGCGTGTTCGCCGGGCCGGCCGAGCCTTCCGCCGCCGGCTTCGGCGACATGGCCGACCCGTCCAACTCATGGCTCGCCGACCCGCGCGCGACGTGGAGCGAGGCCGACTACACGAAGCGCTTCGACAAGCTCCACCAGCACCTGCGACAGGGCGACTGCTATCAGGCCAACCTCACCTTTCCCGTCGCGGCGCGATGGGAGGGCGACCCCTTCGCCATCTTCCGCTCCATGGTGGCGCGCCAGCCGGTGCGCTACGGCACCTTCATCGACCTCGGCGTGGATGCGGGCGGGCCGGTCGTGCTGTCGCGCTCGCCCGAACTCTTCTTCGAGGTCGACGACGACCGCTGGATCGAGGCGCTGCCGATGAAGGGCACGGCCGCGCGCGGCGCGACGCCGGACGAGGACGAGGCGCAGAGAACCTTCCTCGCCAACGACCCGAAGAACCAGGCCGAGAACCGCATGATCGTGGACCTGCTGCGCAACGACATTTCGCGCATCAGCGAGACCGGCACGCTGGAAGTGCCCGAGCTCTTCACCATCGAGACCTATCCGACCGTGCACCAGATGGTGAGCCGCGTGCGGGCGCGGCTTCTCGACGGCATCGGCTTCAGCGACATCCTCGCGGCGCTGTTTCCCTGCGGCTCGATCACCGGCGCGCCGAAGATCAGCGCGATGAAGATCCTGAACGATCTCGAACGGACGCCCCGCAACGTCTATTGCGGCGCGATCGGCTGGGTGGCGCCGTCGGGCCGCATGCGATTCAGCGTGGCGATCCGCACCGTCTCGCTCTATCCGGGCGGCGAGGCGGTCTACAATGTCGGCGGCGGCGTCGTCTTCGACTCCACCGCGGAAGGGGAATATGAGGAATGCCTGCTGAAGGGTCGCTTCGCGACGGGCAAGCCGCCGGCTTCTCGCTGATCGAAACGCTGCGCTGGGAGCCCGAGGGCGGCTATCTGCGGCTGCCGCTGCACCTTGCCCGCCTGCAACACTCCGCCTGCGAACTGGGCTTCGCCTTTTCGCGGGAAGCGGCGGACGACGCCTTGGCGCGCGCGGCCGGAGGCGGCGGGCCTCTGCGCGTGCGCCTCGTCATGTCGCGCGACGGCGACTGCACCGTGGCCGCGCAGCCCTTCAGGCCGTTCGCGCCCGGCACCGTCTGGCGGCTCGCCATCGCGGAAACGCGGCTCGATCCTGGCGAGCCCCTGCTGCGCTACAAGACGACGCTGCGCCAGCGCTACGACGCCGCGCGGGCCGAGTTCGACCCGGCTGTCGCCGACGAGGTGCTGTTGCTGAACAAGCGCGGCGAGGTCTGCGAAGGCACGATCACCAACCTTTTCGTGCGCGCCGACGGGACATGGCTGACCCCTCCGCTCTCCTGCGGCCTGCTGGCGGGCGTGCTGCGCGCCGAAATGCTGGCCACGGGACAAGCGCGCGAGGCGGTGCTGGCGCCCGGCGACCTCGCCGGCGCCGAACTGGCGGTGGGCAACTCGCTGCGCGGGCTGATTGCGGCGCGGCTTGTGTGAACAACCGGATTTCAGCCGGCGAAGCTGTCATTTCGCTTTAATGCGCCGATGCTCTATGTTCAAAGCGGCAGTCCGTGTGAACAGGAGTTTTTGTGAATGGCGAATGAGAAATGGCCCGTGCATGGCGAGATTACCGGTCCCATCGTGATGATCGGCTTCGGCTCGATCGGCAAAGGCACCCTCCCGCTCATCGAGCGCCACTTCAAGTTCGACAAATCGCGCATGGTGGTCATCGATCCGCGCGACGATGACAAGGCCCTGCTGGACGAGCGCGGCATCCGCTTCATCAAGCAGGCCATCACCAGCGACAACTACAAGGACGTGCTCAAGCCGCTGCTGACCGAGGGCGACGGGCAGGGCTTCTGCGTCAACCTCTCCGTCGATACCGGCTCGGTCGACCTGATGAAGCTCTGCCGCAAGCTCGGCGTGCTCTACATCGACACCGTGGTCGAGCCCTGGCTCGGCTTCTATTTCGACGACGAGGTCGATAATGCCGCGCGCACCAACTATGCGCTGCGCGAGACCGCCCGCCACGAGAAGCGCAAGAACCCCGGCGGCACCACCGCCGTGTCCACCTGCGGCGCCAACCCCGGCATGGTGTCGTGGTTCGTCAAGCAGGCGCTGGTGAACCTCGCCCGCGACCTGAAGATGGACTTCGAGGAGCCGGGGCCGGACGACCGCGAGGGCTGGGCCGCGCTGATGCAGCGCGCGGGCGTCAAGGGAATCCACATCGCCGAGCGCGACACGCAGCGCGCCAGGCTGCCCAAGCCGCTCAACACGTTCTGGAACACCTGGTCGGTCGAGGGCTTCATCGCCGAGGGCCTGCAGCCGGCCGAGCTCGGCTGGGGCACGCATGAAAAGTGGATGCCCAAGAACGCGCGCAAGCAGAAGAAGGGCAACAAGGCGGCCATCTTCCTCGAGCAGCCGGGCGCCAATACGCGGGTGCGCTCCTGGTGCCCGACGCCGGGGCCGCAATACGGCTTCCTGGTGACCCACAACGAGGCGATCTCGATCGCCGACTATTTCACCGTGCGCGACAGGAAGGGCGAGTTGCGCTTCCGCCCGACCTGCAACTACGCCTACCATCCCTGCAACGATGCGATGCTGTCGCTGGACGAGATGTTCGGCGCCGCCGGCAAGGCTCAGGCCGTGCAGCACGTGCTGGGCGAGAACGAGCTGCTGGACGGCATCGACGAGCTCGGCGTGCTGCTCTACGGCCATGAGAAGAACGCCTACTGGTACGGCTCGCAGCTTTCGCTGGACGAGGCGCGCAAGCTCAACAGCTACCAGAACGCGACCGGCGTGCAGGTGTCCTCGGCGGTGATCGCCGGCATGGTCTGGGCGCTGGAGAACCCGCAGGCCGGCATCGTCGAGACCGACGAGATGGACTACCGCCGCTGCCTCGAAATCCAGCTGCCCTATCTCGGGCCGGTGAACGGCTATTACACCGACTGGACGCCGCTGGAGGGCCGCCCCGGCCTGTTCGAGGAAGATCTCGACCTCAAGGACCCGTGGCAATTCAGAAACATTCTCGTGCGTTGATGCCGCAAAGGGCCGCCGACGGGCCGGCTTTGCTTGCGTCCATTTGCGAAACAAGCCAAGTGTGACGCGATAGGCAATTCCGGCGGAAGTACGCAGCGGTTTCGCGTCCGGATTGCGTCAAGGCAAAGAGGTCATTCCCGACGCCAAGCGGGAATGGCCCCACGAGGGAGATTCACGATGTTTCAGGCCGGGATGAAAGCAAGCCTGACCGCCGCGGCACTGTCGGCGGTTCTGGCCGGATGCCAGATGAGCCCGGGAGGCCCGCCGCCCATGCGCGGCCCCTCCCCGATGAACCCGCCGCCCGGCTCGGGCATCGAAGGCAACTGGATCGACCAGGCCGGCACCGGCATCACCGTGTTCCGCTCCGGCCGCTTCGAGACCATCGCGTCCGATTCCGGCCGGCGGCTGTCGGAGGGAAGCTACCGCCAGCGCGACGGCAACATCGTCGAGATCAGCGGCACGTCGATCATCCGCCAGACCGCGGTGAGCTTCAACTGTGCGGTGGCCACGCCCAGCCAGCTGAACTGCACCGCCGGAAGCGGCCAGCAATTCGTGCTGACGCGCTATGCCGGCGCCCTCCCCCAGCCCGAGGTCTCGCCGCCGACCGCCGGCGGCCCGGCCGGCCCTGTCCGCGGCTGACGCAAACGCCGGCTGCGGCGACGCGCGCCATTGAATTGATGCGCGTCATGCCTAGGTTGCGCCGGAACCGGAGCGCAATCGCATGACAAGCCAGATCACGCCTGAACCCGCCCCTGCGGCGAGCCCCTCGCCGCAGGATGAAGCGCTCGCGCGGCAGGGGAAGGTCGGCGTCCTGCTTGCCAATCTGGGCACGCCCGACGGCACCGACACGGCGTCCGTGCGCCGCTACCTGCGCGAGTTCCTGAGCGATCCGCGCGTGATCGAGCTCAACAAGGCGATCTGGTATCCGATCCTCTACGGCGCGGTGCTGACGACGCGGCCGAGCAAGACCGGCGCCAACTACGCCAAGATCTGGAACCGCGAGAAGGACGAATCGCCGCTGCGCACCATCAGCCGCGCGCAGGCCGAGAAGCTGACGGCCTCGCTGTCGGGCGATCCGCGGCTGGTGGTCGAATGGGGCATGCGCTACGGCACGCCGTCGATCCGCGAGGCGGTTGAGCGGCTGATGGCGGCCGGCTGCGACCGCATCGTCTTCTTCCCGCTCTACCCGCAATTCTCGGCGACCACGACGGCCACCGCCAACGACCAGCTCTATCGGGCGCTGATGAAGATCAGGGCCATGCCGACCGTGCGCTCCATCCCGCCATACTACGGCGACTCCGTCTATATCGATGCGCTCGCGCGCTCGCTGACCGGCCATCTGGCGAAGCTGGATTTCGAGCCGGAGATGATCCTCGCCTCCTACCACGGCATCCCCAAACCCTATTCGGACAAGGGCGATCCCTACCGCGCCCACTGCCTGGAGACGACGCGCCTGCTGCGCGAGCGCCTCGGCATGGGCGAGGACAGGCTCATCTCCACCTTCCAGTCGCGCTTCGGCGCGCAGGAATGGCTCCAGCCCTATACGGACAAGACCGTCGAGCGGCTGGCGAAGGAGGGTGTGAAGCGTATCGCCATCCTCAATCCCGGCTTCTCGGCCGACTGCATCGAGACGCTGGAGGAGATCGACGGCGAGGTGCGCGAGATTTTCCTGCACAATGGCGGCGAGAAATTCGCCCACATCCCCTGCCTCAACGACAGTCCGGAAGGCATGGAGGTCATCGAGGCGCTGGTGCGCCGGGAATCCTCCGGCTGGCTGTGAGCCGGGAACGATTCCGGCGCCGATGACGTTCTGGCCCCTGCTGCATTTTGCGGATCTGGGGGAGCAATGGCACGAAAACTCGACCTGCGGACGGGACGCCCCGTCTGGATGGCCTACCGGGCGCCGGCCGTGCCCGTATCGGCGCTCGACCGCGACGTGCGATGCGACGTGGCGGTCGTCGGCATGGGCATCAGCGGCGCCATGGTGGCGGAAGCGCTGGCGCGGCGCGGGCATGACGTGGTGGTGATCGACCGCCGCGGCCCGATGCGCGGCTCGACGCCCGCCACCACCGCTCTCGTGCAGTTCGAGATCGACCAGCCGCTCACGAAACTTTCCCGCATGGTCGGCAAGGACAAGGCCGTCACCGCATGGCGCCGCTCGCGGCTCGCGGTGATGAACCTCGCCGCGCGGATCGAGACGCTGGGGATCGAATGCCGGCTCGCCATGCGCCCGTCGCTCTATCTCGCCGGTGACGTGCTCGATGCCGCCGCGCTGCAGGAGGAAGCCGCCGCGCGCCGCGCCGCCGGGATTTCGGCGGAATACCTTTCGCGGCCCGCACTCAAGGAGAGCTTCGGCCTTGCCCGCGACGGCGCGGTCCTCAGCGAAGGCAACCTCGCGCTCGATCCCCGCAAGCTGACGGCGGGGCTGCTCAACCGCGCCTGCGCGCGCAAGGCGCGCCTCTACGCCGCCGCCGAGGCGACCGCGATCGCCCATTCGGGCGACGAGGTGGCGATAACGACGCGCGACGGCCCGGTTATCCGCGCCGGCCATGCCGTGCTCGCCACCGGCTACGAGCTGATGGATGGCGTGAGCGCGCGCACCCACAGCATCATCTCGACATGGGCGATCGCGACGCGGCCGCAGAAACAGGCGATCTGGCCCCGCGCCGCATTCATCTGGGAAGCGTCCGATCCCTATCTCTACATGCGCACGACCGATGACGGGCGCATCATCTGCGGCGGCGAAGACGAGGATTTCCAGGACGAGGAGAAGCGCGACGCGCTGATCCTGGAAAAGACCGCGGCCATCGTGCGCAAGCTCACAGCGCTGATGCCCGGCATCGACCCCTCGCCCGAATTCACCTGGACCGGCTCCTTCGGCGCGACGCCGACCGGCCTTCCCATCATCGGCACGCTCCCGCGCAAGCCGCGAATCCACGCCGTCATGGGCTATGGCGGCAACGGCATCACCTTCTCGCAACTGGCGTCCGAGATCATCGCCACCACGCTCGACGGCCGCGAAGACGTGGATGCCGACCTTTTCGCGATGCCGTCCTGAGGCGTTTTTGAATCGCCGGTGATTGTGCCGGGGGTCGATCCCCCCTAATCCTGTCACCAAAGGCTGCCATGCGGCCCCCAGCAGGAGGATCATATGTTTCTTTCCGGTCTCGACATCGTTCTCGGCGTTCTCGTCGTCCTCGTCATCCTGCTGATCTTCGCAGGCATCAAGACGGTTCCCCAAGGCTACAATTACACGGTCGAGCGCTTCGGGCGGTATACGCGCACGCTCTCGCCGGGCCTCAACATTATCGTTCCCTTCATCGACCGCATCGGCGCGCGGATGAACATGATGGAGCAGGTGCTGGACGTGCCGACGCAGGAGGTCATCACCCGCGACAACGCCATCGTCGCGGTGGACGGCGTCGCCTTCTATCAGGTGCTAAACGCGCCGCAGGCCGCCTATCAGGTCTCCGGCCTGCAGAACGCCATCCTCAACCTGACCATGACCAACATCCGCTCGGTCATGGGCTCGATGGACCTCGACGAGCTCCTGTCCAACCGCGACGCTATCAACGACCGGCTGCTGCACATCGTCGACGACGCCGCCAATCCATGGGGCATCAAGATGACGCGCGTCGAGATCAAGGACATCAACCCGCCCGCCAACCTGGTCGAATCCATGGCGCGCCAGATGATGGCCGAGCGCAACAAGCGCGCGCAGATCCTCGAGGCGGAAGGCCTGAAGCAGGCGCAGGTGCTGGAGGCCGAGGGCCGGCGCGAGGCGGCGTTCCGCGATGCCGAGGCGCGCGAGCGCGCGGCCGAGGCCGAGGCGAGGGCCACGCAGGTGGTGTCGGAGGCGATCGCCAAGGGAGACGTGCAGGCGATCAACTACTTCGTGGCGCAGAAATACACCGAGGCGCTGGCGAAGATCGCCTCGGGCAACAACAGCAAGCTCATCATGATACCCCTGGAAGCCTCCTCGCTGGTGGGTTCGCTGGGCGGCATCGGCGCCATCGCGCAGGAAGTGTTCGGCAAGGACACGGGCACGAACGCCCGCCCCGCGTCGCGCACGCCGGTGACCGGCCCGGATCGCGGCTGATCGACCACGGGAGCGTGCCATGCTGATGAGCGTGTTCGGAGAACTCGGCGCCTGGAACTGGATGGTTCTGGGGCTGGTGCTGCTGGTGCTGGAAATCCTCGTGCCCGGCGTCTTCCTGCTGTGGATCGGCATCGCTGCCATCCTCACCGGCGCGCTGTCGCTGCAGCTCGCCAACGTTGCCTTCTGGACGTGGCAGCTGCAGGTCGCCGTCTTCCTTGTCCTGTCGCTCGCCTCCGCCTTCATCGGCAGCCGCATCGTGCGCAGCCGGCAGAAGAGCGACGAGCCGCTGCTGAACCAGCGCGCCGAGCAGCTCATCGGCCGCAACGCCATACTGGCCGAGCCGATCAGGGAAGGTTTCGGCCGCGCCCGCATCGGCGACAGCACATGGCGCGTGGCCGGCCCGGACATGCCGGCGGGCACGCGCGTGAGGATCGTCGCCGCGCGCGGCGGTGACCTCATCGTCGAGCGCGAATAGGCAAATCTCAACCCTCCGTTAACCATCGATCTTTACCGTTCGGTAAGCATGGCGCGCCGCGCCGTCGAACCGCCGGATGTCGATGCTTCGCAACTCGTCCCCTCATGTGCACCGGGCTGGTGGCGCATCATGCGCGGCGCTCGCCGTGGCGGGCCTGCTTGCAGTCGCGGTGCAGCCGGCACAGGCGCAGGAGCTGCGCGGCTCCTTTCCGCCTGACGGCGGCAGGACGATCGGCGCGCCCGTGCCGCTGTCGACCGATCCCGCAGCCGGCGAGACCGATACGGCGGCCGCGAAGAAGCCGGCGCCCAGACGCAGCACCGCCACCGACGATGTCACCACGGCGACGGTTCGCGAGCCAACCATCGACGCCGGCGACGAGGCCCGCAACATCGCCGCCACGCGGGACTCGCTGCGCGCCGCCCCCATCGAGGGCCGCACGCTTCCGGCGGACGAGAATCCCTTTTCGCCCACGGGCATCCGCGTGGGCACATTCGTGATCCGCCCGACCCTGCAGCAGGGCATCGAATACACGACCAATGCGGCCGGCACCGCCAGCGGCGGCAGTGACGTCCTGTCGGAGACGACGCTACGCCTCAACGCGCAATCCGACTGGTCGCGCCACAGCGCCACGCTGGACGCCTTCGGCACCTATCGCACGTCGCTGCGCGGCACCGGTTTCCGCGAGCTCCTCGGCGGCGTGGATGCGGCGGCGCGCTTCGACCTCGGCAAGGCCTACGAGCTCAAGACGGCGCTCGGCTACCGTCGTCGTCCCGAGGAGGCGACGTCGCCGGTCGGCCTGCCCGCGACCACGTCGCGGCCGCTGCGCCAGACGATCACCGGCGAAGTCGGGCTTGAAAAGGCGATCGGCCCGCTGCGCTTCGGCGTGACCGGCGCGGTCGCCCGCAACACCTACGGTTCCGCCGACCTGGTCGGCGGCGGCACGCTCTCGCAGGCCGACCGCAACCAGACGCTCTATACCGCCAAGCTGCGCGGCGGCTACGAGATTTCCCCTGCCCTGCTGCCATTTATCGAGTTGGAGGCAGGGCGGCGCAATTACGACCTGCGGCTCGACACGAACGGCTATGCACGTTCGGCCAACCGGCTGGGCGCGCGTGCCGGCGTCGAGTTCGACCGGGGCGAGAAGCTAAACGGCAGGATCGCCGCCGGCATCATCAGCGAGAACTTCGACGACGCACGGCTCGGAACCCTGTCGGCCTTCGCCATCGACGGCGCCGTGAACTGGTCGCCGATGCGCGGCACCACCGTCACCCTGACGGGCGCGACGGAGATCGAGGGCACCACCACGGCCGGCGAAAGCGGCTCCGTGCTCCATGCGACCTCGCTCGGCATATCGCGCCGGCTATGGGCGCAGCTGACCGCCGATGCCGTGCTCGGCGCCTCGTTCCGGCGCTATGTGACCACCGGCGACAGCGACCGCACGCTGAGCGCCGAAGCGCGCCTGACCTACTGGCTCAACCGATATGCCGGCCTGACGGGCCGGGCGCGCCACGAAGCCACCTCAAGCACGATCGCCGGGCGCGATTCGCGCACGACGAGCGTGTTCCTCGGCCTGACAATGCAGCGCTGAGCAGCCGCGCCCGCTACCCTTCGCGCACCATCTCGATCAGGCGGTCGCCGATCTTGCTGCGCACCTCGTCATTGGCGAGCGCGAAGGCGAGGTTGGCCTCGACGAAACCTTCCGGCGAGCCGCAGTCATAGGCGCGGCCCTTGAAATGGAAGCCACTGAACGCCTGACGGTCGAGCAGCTTCAGCATGCCGTCGGTGAGCTGGATCTCGTTGCCGGCGCCGCGTTCCTGGCTTGCGAGGATCGAGAATATCTCCGGCTGGAGGATGTAGCGGCCGTTGATGTAGAAATTGGACGGCGCCGTGCCCTTGGCGGGCTTTTCCACCATCGCGGTGATCTGGAAGCCGGTGGCGACCGTCTCGCCGCGCCCGACGATGCCGTATTTGTGCGCCTCGGCCGGGTCGCATTCCTGCACGCCGACGATGTTGCCGCCGGTCTCGTTGTAGAGGTCGACCATCTGCTTCATGCAGCCGGGTTCCGACTGCATAATCATGTCTGGCAGCAGCAGCGCGAACGGTTCGTCGCCGACGATCTCGCGCGCGCACCACACCGCATGGCCGAGGCCGAGCGGCGCCTGCTGGCGCGTGAAGCTGGTCTGGCCCGGCTGCGGCTGGAGCCGCTTCAGCTTCTCCAGAACCTCGGTCTTCCCGCGCTGCTCCAGCGTGTCGTAGAGCTCGAACTGGACGTCGAAATGATCCTCGATCACCGCCTTGTTGCGGCCGGTGACGAAGATGAAATGTTCGATGCCGGCCTCGCGCGCCTCCGCCACCACGTAATCGATGACGGGACGGTCGACGACCGTCAGCATTTCCTTGGGAATGGCCTTGGTTGCGGGAAGGAATCTCGTCCCGAGACCCGCCACGGGAAATACGGCCTTTCTCACGCGCTTCATATCGACCTGCTCACCATAATGTTACGGCGACGGAATGCATCATTCTGTCGCCTGAATCGCCCAGTACCGCCGAAATTACAGAAGAACGGCTACATCACCAGTCTTTACCGATTGACGGAAGTGCATGGTAAACTTTTTCCTAACCGTGATGCGCGATTGATTGATGGATATCCGAACCAGACGGGAGAGCACGATGTCTGCCATCACCAAATTTGCGCGCTCCTCACGCCTGCTTGCAGCAGCCGGCGTTGCGCTCGCGACCGTTGCATTCACCTCGGCAGCCACTTCTGCCGCCCATGCCGATGCTGGCTTCCAACGCTGGGTCGCCCAGTTTCGTTCCGCGGCCGCCGCGGAAGGCATCAACGGGTCGGTCTTCGACCGCGCCTTCGCCGGCATCACCGCGCCCGACCCGGAGGTCCTGGAGAAGGCCGCCTACCAGCCCGAATTCGTCGCGCCGGTGTGGGATTATTTCGACAATCGCGTCAACGAGCGCTCGATCGCCGTCGGCCGCGACATGGCGCGCCAGTGGAAGCCCTGGCTCGACCGGATCGAGAAGCGCTTCGGCGTCGACCGCCACATCCTTCTGGCGATCTGGTCGATGGAATCCAACTATGGCGAAATCCTCAAGAACGATCGCGTGATGCGCAATGTCGTGCGCTCGCTCTCCACGCTCGCCTATGCCGACAAGCGCCGCGCCAAGTTCGCGCGCACGCAACTGATCGCCTCGCTCAAGATCCTCCAGCGCGGCGACATCGACGTGTCGCACCTGACCGGCTCCTGGGCCGGCGCGATGGGCCATACCCAGTTCATTCCGACGAGCTACCAGGCCTATGCGGTCGACATGGACGGCGACGGGCGGCGCGACATCTGGTCGACCATCCCCGACGCGCTCGCCACGGCAGCCAACCTGCTCGCCAAGAACGGCTGGCAGGCCGGCAGGACATGGGGCTACGAGGTGACCCTGCCCGAGGGGCGCAAGTTCCCCGGCGGGTCGCTGTCGCTCGACCAGTGGGCGGCGATGGGCGTCACCCGCGCCAACGGCAAGCCGTTTCCGCGCGGCGGCGAGAAGGGCGAATTGAAGGTGCTGGACGGCCGCCAGGGGCCTGCCTTCATCATGACCCGCAACTTCTTCGTGCTGAAGCGCTACAACAATGCCGACAAATATGCCGCCGCCGTCGGCCTTCTTGCTGACCAGATCGCCGGCTATGGCGGTCTGGTGCAGGACTGGAACCGGCCCTTCACGCGACTGACGTCGACCGAGACCGAGGAATTGCAGAAGCGGCTCCTGGCGCTCGGCTATTATGACGGCACCGTGGACGGCAAGATCGGTCCCGGCTCGCGCGATGCGATCAAGGCGTTCCAGGCGAAGGCCGGCTTGACCACGGACGGCCACCCGAGCAAGGAAGTGCTGACGCGGCTGAGAGGACATTAGGCGCTTCGGGCAAGTTTTCTCTCCCGCGGCGCAGCGAGACTGGTTGAGGCCGGGAGGAATCTTGACGAACAGGCTCTGGAACCGGCGGATCTGCGGCGCGCTGATGATGCTCGTCATGGCGTTCGCCGTCGTCGCGCCGGTCCTGTCGCTGGCGGCCGCCACGCAGGCCGAGGCGCAGGAGCGCCGGGGCCGCACGCTGTTCGACCTCCTCTTCAACCGCAACCGCGAACGCGCCGAGCCGGTCGAGCCGGAGCAGACCCGGCCGCGCACACGCAGGCAGGCCACGCCGCGCAGCTCTTCCGACGGAGCCGCCGCGCCGCGCGTCGCAACCCCTCCCCCGGTCGAGAAATCGGCCGACGCGAAGGTCATCCTCGTCATCGGCGACTTCATGGCCGGCGGGCTGGCCGAAGGGCTTGAGGCCGCCTATGCGCAGAATGCCGGCGTCGCCGTCGTATCGCGCGCCAACGGCTCGTCGGGCTTCGTGCGCGACGACTATTACGACTGGCCGGCCGAGATCGGCGGCATACTGGACGAGGTGAAGCCCGCCGTCGTCGCGGTCATGCTCGGCTCGAACGACCGGCAGCAGATGGCGGTCGATGGCCAGCGCGTCGATGTGCGCAGCGACCCGTGGACTGAGCATTATCAGCAACGCGTGGTCACGCTTGCCCGCGCGGTGCGCTCCCGCGGCCTGCCGCTGCTGTGGGTCGGCCTGCCCGCCTTCAAGTCCGGAACCATGTCCACCGACATGCTGGCCTTCAACGACATGTACCGCGCCGCCGCGACGGAAGCGGAAGGCGAGTTCGTGGACATCTGGGACGGCTTCGTGGACGAAAACGGCGCCTTCACCACTGTGGGCCCCGACATGAACGGCCAGCGCGTGCGCCTGCGCGCCGCCGACGGCATCAACATGACCGCCGCCGGCAAGCGCAAGATCGCCTTCTATGCCGAGCGGGCGCTGGAGCGTTACCTCGGCAGCGCGGCGGGCACGGGCGTGGCGGCATTGCCGGGCACCAGCGAATCTTTCGGCCCCGCCGCCCCGGTCCGCCCGTCGGACATCGAGCGCACGCCGCCGATCGCACTGGGCGGCCCGGCGCTCGACGGCGGCACGCAACTGATGGGCGGCGCGCGTCCCGCCAATGACGGCGAGGCGCGGACGCCGGCCGAAAAGCTTGCGCGCGACGGCAACGCTCCCGACCCTAAACCTGGCCGGGCCGACGACTTCGGCATGCGCCGCCTCGCCGCCGAACCGGCACCGGACGACGTGACCGCCACCACGGCGATCCCATCCGGCACATCCCGTCAATAAAAAAGCCGGGCGCGCCGCCCGGCCTTTTTTGTGCCGTTTCCAGTCCGCTCAGCGCGGCAGCAGCGTCGCGCCCATCAGCGCCTTGTCGATCGCATGCGCGGCCTGGCGGCCCTCGCGGATCGCCCACACCACCAGCGACTGGCCGCGCCGCACGTCGCCGGCGGCGAAGAGGCCGTCGATACTGGTGCGGTAGTCGCGGTCGTTCGCCACCACATTGGTGGAGCGGCGGGCATCCGTCGTCGTCTTCAGGCGCTCGCCGAGATCGGCCAGGACGCCGGTCTCCGCCGGCCCGGAGAAGCCGATGGCGATGAAGGCGAGATCGGCCTTGATGACGAATTCGGAGCCCGCGATCGGCTTGCGCCTTTCATCGACCTCGCAGCACTTGACGCCGGTCAGCACGCCGTCCTCGCCGACGAATTCCAGCGTCGCCACCTGGAACTCGCGCTGTGCGCCTTCCGCCTGCGAGGACGAGGTGCGCATCTTGGTCGCCCAGTAGGGCCAGACGGAAAGCTTGTCTTCCTTCTCCGGCGGCTGGGGGCGGATGTCGAGCTGCGTCACGCGCACCGCGCCCTGCCGGAAGGCCGTGCCGACGCAGTCGGAGGCGGTGTCGCCGCCGCCCACCACCACGACATGCTTGCCGCCGGCCAGGATCGGATCGGCAGCCCAGGCCACCGACGGGCCGGCCTCGCCGCCGACGCGGCGGTTCTGCTGCACCAGATAGGGCATCGCGTCATGGACGCCGGCCAGTTCCGTGCCGGGAATGCCGGCCGGGCGGGGCTTTTCCGAGCCGCCGCAATAGAGCACCGCGTCATAGTCGGCGAGCAGCTCGTCCACGCTCCGGTCGACGCCGACATTGACGCCGCAATGGAAGGTGACGCCCTCGCCCTTCATCTGCTCGACGCGGCGGTCGACATGGTGCTTCTCGATCTTGAAGTCGGGAATGCCGTAGCGCATCAGCCCGCCGGGCCGGCTCTCGCGCTCGAACACGTGCACGTCGTGCCCGGCGCGCCCGAGCTGCTGCGCGGCCGCCATGCCGGCCGGCCCCGAACCGATGATCGCGACGCGCTTGCCGGTCTTGCTCGCCGCCGGCTGGGGTCGCACATAGCCGGTCTCATAGGCCTTGTCGGCGATCGCCTGCTCGACCGTCTTGATCGCGACCGGGATGTCCTCGAGGTTCAGCGTGCACGCCTCCTCGCACGGCGCCGGGCAGATGCGGCCGGTCCATTCGGGGAAGTTGTTGGTGGAGTGCAGGTTGCGGATCGCGGTCTCCCAGTCGCCGTGATAGACGAGGTCGTTCCAGTCCGGGATCTGGTTGTGCACCGGGCAGCCGGTCGGGCCATGGCAATAGGGCACGCCGCAATCCATGCAGCGCGCCGCCTGCTTTTCGACCTCCTTGTCCGACATCGGAAGCGTGAACTCCCGGAAATGGCGGATGCGGTCGGACGCCGGCTGGTACTTGTGCACCTGCCGGTCGATTTCGAGAAAACCTGTTACCTTGCCCATGGTTCATCCTGGGAATTGCGTGCGACGCGCGACCGTGGAGGTCCGCAGCATCGTGCGTGGTTCGACTGAAACCCGGAGGCTGGCTCCGGCATTGAAGGCCGCGCAGGCGGCCGCGTCAATCAGCGCGGACGCGCCCCGGGTTTGAGCGAGGGAGGAACCCCCATCGGGAAGATCGCCAGCGGTATCATTCCGCGGCGACTCCCATGCGCATGCGCTCCATCTCTTCCAGTGCGCGGCGGTATTCGACCGGCATGACCTTGCGGAACTTCGGCCGGAAGTCGGCCCAGTTCTCGAGGATGGTCCTGGCCCGCGTCGAGCCGGTGAGATGCGCGTGGTTGGCGATGAGCTGGACCAGCCGCTCCTCGTCATGGCGGGTCATGTCGCCGGAAACGTCGACGCGGCCCTTGTGGTCGATGTCGCCGCCATGGTGATGCAGCTTCTCCAGCATGTCGTCTTCCTCGGGCACCGGCTCGAGCTCGACCATCGCCATGTTGCAACGCTCGGCGAAATCGCCTTCCTCGTCCAGCACATAGGCGACGCCGCCCGACATGCCAGCGGCGAAGTTGCGGCCGGTCTTGCCGATGACCACCACCACGCCGCCCGTCATATATTCGCAGCCATGGTCGCCGACGCCTTCCACAACGGCAATCGCGCCCGAATTGCGCACGGCGAAGCGCTCGCCCGCGACACCGCGGAAATAGCATTCGCCCTCGATGGCGCCGTAGAGAACGGTGTTGCCGACGATGATGGAATCCTCGGCCGCCGTCTGCGCGTCATCGGCCGGGCGGATCACGATCGAGCCGCCGGACAGGCCCTTGCCGACATAGTCGTTGGCCTCGCCGATGAGCTCGAACGACACGCCGCGCACGAGGAACGCGCCGAAGGCCTGGCCGGCGGTGCCGCGCAGCGTCACGTTGACCGTGTCCTCGCGCAGCCCCTTGTGGCCGTAGGCCTTGGCGATGACGCCCGACAGCATCGCGCCGGCGGAGCGGTCGGTGTTGCGGATCGGCATGTCGATCTGCACCGGCTGGCGCGTCCGGATCGATTCCGTCGCCTCGGCGATGAGCTTGCGGTCGAGCACGTCGTCGATCGGATGCTCCTGGCGGCGCGTCCAGCGGGTCTCCTCCTTCGGCGCCTCCGGCTTGAAGAACACCTTGGAGAAGTCGAGCCCGCGCGACTTGGCATGGGCGATCAGCTCATCCTTGGCGAGAAGCTCGGAGCAGCCGATGATCTCGTCGATGCTGCGGAAGCCCATCTTCGCCAGCCATTCGCGCACGTCTTCCGCGATGAAGAAGAAGAAGTTGATGACGTGCTCCGGCGTGCCCTTGAACCGCTTGCGCAGCACCGGGTCCTGCGAGGCCACGCCGACCGGGCAGGTGTTCAGGTGGCACTTGCGCATCATGATGCAGCCCGCCGCGACCAGCGGCGCGGTGGCGAAGCCGAACTCGTCGGCGCCGAGCAGCGCGCCGATGATGACGTCGCGGCCGGTGCGCAGGCCGCCATCGACCTGCAGCGCGATGCGCGAGCGCAGGCCGTTCAGCACCAGCGTCTGGTGCGTCTCGGCAAGGCCCGTCTCCCACGGGCTGCCCGCATGCTTGATGGAGGTGAGCGGCGAAGCGCCGGTGCCGCCGTCATAGCCGGAGATGGTGATGTGGTCCGCGCGCGCCTTGGCGACGCCGGCGGCAACCGTGCCGACGCCGACCTCGGAGACGAGCTTCACCGAGA
>Ga0182742_1000219_pt1 | contig 109715 bp, 90 predicted proteins | sample eDN5th37CBELigMG_FD_128880 | JGI IMG/M metagenome (GOLD analysis project Ga0182742, IMG submission 128880) | Enriched Miracle-Growth compost microbial communities from Emeryville, California, USA - eDNA 5th pass 37_C BE-Lig MG (version 2)... ...
AGGTCAGCCGCTCGACGACGGTGCGCTCAGATTCGTCATGAAGGCCGGACGTGCGTTCGACTCACCGCTGCCCGCGCGGCCCGGCGAAGAACGCGGTCCGCCGGCGGCGGATGTCGGTCAGGGCGACTGGACGGATCTGAGCAAAGCCCACCCTGATAGCGGTTTGAACATCACGCCGCACACCGCAGTCACCCGCTGGCGCGGAGAAAGCATGGACTACGGAATCGCGGTCGAGGCGCTCTTGTATCGCACTCATCACGCCGAACATTTCAGCGGAAACGCTTCCGATCGCGTTCAATGAGTCTGCGGCAACGACTCCCCTCGACGCGCTCCCGTACCGTCATCACGCCGAACGTTTCCTATGAAACTGCGTCCGCGGCCTCCCGCAGTTTCATTCCTCGGGAGGGCGACGCCGTCGCAAGAGGGCTCTGCGGAAACGCATGCGCCGGATGATGTCGACCCCACGCGTCCCCACGCGCCAGGCGCACGCCCTCTTCGCCGACGCTGACCTCCGTCGATCTGACCTCCGTCGATCTGACCTCCGCCGAAATGCACGCCGGGCGCCGCCGCCTGGTTTCCGAATTCCAGCATTCTGCGCCACGAGCATTATGCTTCACCGGCATCATCCCGGCTGAACCCGTGGACAATCGGTCGTCGTCATTCACGAACGCCCGGCCGGATCCGGCACGAACGCCGACTCCGGAGGGGCACTCTCGAACAGGCTCACGATGTTCTGGTACTTGTCGATGTACCACCGGTTCTCGTTGTTGTATCTCGGGATCCTCACCGGACGGACCTCCGTGCCTTCCGCTTTCCAGACGCACGGACAATTCACCGAATCCCCTTCGAGCTGCACTCCCGGGCGGCTCAGCGTCTCAAGAGGCACGTTCATTCTCGCCAGGACGCGGGAAAGCTTCTTCACGTTGCGGGATCCGCCGTTGTACGCGGCGACCGGAAATATGCCGAGCACTTCCGGGTTTGCACGATACGCGCGACGGATATCCGCTCGCATCGACGCCAGATTGAAGTCCAGCAGGCAGGCCGCCGCTTTCATGGCGTTAAGCAGATTCGTCGCGCCCCTTTCGAAGAGCGGATCGAGCCTGGCCCGGCGGCAGCGTTTCACCACGTATGCGTACGTCCCATTGCGCTTGCGGTTGGTGAATTGCAGGGGCCCTAACGCGTTTGCGTCCGAGAGGCTGTACCGATAGGCCTCCTCGCGCTTCAGACCGTACTGGCTCAGCACCTCGTCGAAGGCAAGCGCCCGTTTCTGGATGTAGTCCTTGTCATCGGTCTGCTCGATGACCGCAAGCGTCGCAAGGACCTGCGGAGGAATGACATCGGCGAGCAACTCTCCGCTGAAGGCCGCACTCGGCACCTTCGCAAGACGCAGCTCCTCGATCGCCTGGCGGGCCGTGGCGATCAGGAATTCCTTCCCGCTCCTGACGAAAGCCGGGTCGAACGTGTCTTCGGTAAAGGGCAGATAGACGATCGGCTTTGCGGTCTCGACGACGGCGCTCCACTGCCTGCGCTTGATGAAGGTGTTTTCGAATACGGGGAATTTGCGTCCGTAGACCTTCAATGGCTCCCCGTCGCGGGAGAAGGCGAACATCAGTCGCTCGGCACCGGTGCCTCTCACGTGCCGCGCTTCGATACCCGGCGTGAGAGTGCGAAATGGCAGGGGCTTCCCATTGTTGGGGTTCCATCTGATCGGCGGACGCGGCAGCTCGATGTGCGCGACGAGCCACTCCTGCTTCATTTCGCTCCACAGCGCAAAGGCGACGGGACGCCCGCGGAGCACCTGATTCTTCCCTTCCTGAGTGAAGACGTATTGGAGCTCGACGTCGTCGAGAAGCGCCCGCGCTTCGGCGACGAGATTATGGATCACGTCACGACGGCTACGGCGTATCACCCCGATCGAAGCTCGCGCCTCGCCTGGAGCAGCATGCTTTGCACCGATCGCCGTCGCGGGCCCTCCATCGATAGCGCGACCGATGATCGTAGGTCCAGCAAGAAGCAGCGACGTCAGTACGAGCAGAACCAGCACAGCCGCGCGTCGGGCAGATGCATTCATCGCGCGGATGGTACTGACGAGCTCGCGCGGTACAGCGTACTGGGATCAAGAAAATGGGACGCCGTTGATGAGAATCCGCCCGCCATCGACACCGACGTTTGCTGTTGTCGCCACGCGGATACGGGCGGGACCTTCGTCGTGCGTGCCACGTGGAACACGGACCGCTCAAAATTCCCCTAGACTTAACAGATTGCCCGGGCTTTCCGCGCCCAACGGCGGCCGGCGATCGATGCGGAGGCCAGTGACCCGTCATGACGCGTCCCACGCGGATGCTCGAAAAGGATCGCGACGTCATCATCGTGGAAGGCGGCGAGGAGTCAGACCTTGCGGCGTTCGTGGCGTTTGCGGAGAGAGGCAGGGAGCGCCGCTAACCCCGCCCCCCAACGCTGGCGCAACCGGGGCCTCTCATCCCCAGCAGGCCCCGGGATCGAAATGGACGCAGCCGCGTTAACCCGTTGACGGCTCGCGGACTCCCTACCCCGCATGGTCACTTCGACTTGAAGAAACCCGCTTCACTCGTTTCACGCCTGTTTGCAGCGCTCTGGTTCGTTCCGCTCATGTGCGTGCTGGCCGGCGTCGCGCTCTCGCTCGGTACGATCCTTATCGACAGGAAGTACGACTACAAGCTGGTGCCGACCTTCCTCAGCGGCGGTCCGGACGCTGCCCTCGAAATACTGGGGACGGTTGCCGCTTCGATGGTCAGCCTCGCGGCTCTCGTTCTGACGATTACGATGGTCGTCGTCCAGCTCGCAATGGGGCAGTTCTCAAAGATCTTCTGGCCGAAGCACCTCGGGAACGCAGGGAGCCGCTGCGAAGACAGCTGCAGCTACTGGAGCGCTGCACGCAGAACGCACTGAGTGAGCCGACCGATCGGAGAAGATCCAACCGCGCCGATGCCAGCGGAATGGGCTGATCGCCTGGGCCGATGAGCGAACCGTAGGAGCTCAGAAGCTCGCCCGCACGACGAACTGGACCACCGGGCCCGCTTGCTCGCTTTCGCGTTCGAACTCATCGACCGCACTGTCTCGCATGTTGCCTGCAAGCTCGATCGCGCTGTCGCCATCGAAGTTGCGGATGGTCTCGATCTTCTTGCCGTCGAGCAGGTTCGAGACAGCCAGGCGTGCAGTCCACGTTTCGCCGAAACGCTTCTCGACGAACATCTCCAGATCGCCGTCGTACGCGGTGAGCCGAGTCTCGCCCAGCACGACCTGCTCGCCCTTTCCCTGTTTGCGGTACGTGGCGCCAAAAGCAGCACCCCACGCCGGCATGGATTGGATGAACCCCGCGTTCACGATGTAATCGGGCTGGTTCTGGAAGCGGCGCTCGATGCCGAGCACCGGGTCGACGATCTTCGAATCGAGCCACGCCGCGTTCAGGAAGATGCCGGTCTGATCGAGGCCGAGCGCGCTGAGCGGCATCGAGGCATCGAGCTCCGCGCCCCACGCCCTCCCGTCGTTCACGTTCCGTGGCGTAAAGACGAACCCGCCGTTGCCTGAAAGCTCCCCGGTCGCCGTCAGCTCGATGACATCGTCGATGTCGCGATAGAAGAAGTTGAGGCCGACGATCCCTTCCCGTCCGAGGCGGTGCTCGAAGCCTGCATCGATGCCCCACGCCCGCTCCGGCCCCAGCGCCGGATTGCCGCGCAGACTGTCTTCATCCGCCGGCTCCTCCTCCAGATCGTACGGGACGATGAGATCGAAATCGGGCCGCCGCACCGTGCGCGCGAACGAGGTGTAGAGCCGTGTCGAATCCGACACGCTCCACTTCAGATGCAGCGAGGGCGCGGCAACGTCGTAGCGGCGCGAGGCACTCCCGCCAACGCCGCTGACATCCACATCCGTTGTTTCGAACCGAAATCCTGCCTCTACGTTGAGGGTACCGAAGCGGGCGTCATATTTGACGAACGGATCCAGGCGTCGCTCGTCGATCGTATAGATGCCGTTCGGGGCAGTGTCGTCCTCGATCTCCTCGCCATCGATCTCGAAGGCTGTGATGTTTCCGTCGCGAGTCTTGTCGAGGTAATCGACGCCCAGCTTCAGCGAGCCCCCACCGAGATTGAACGTGTGGGAGAGGGTCGCGCCCGTCTCGGAGTCCGAGCTGTCGTTGATCTCGCGCTGCACGGGCACGAGCGGATCGCCCGGATCGGCCTCGAATTCGGTGGCAAGAACGTCGTCCTCGAATCTGGCGTACGAGAGCTCCAGTTCCGTCTTGCCCTCTCCCACAGGCAGCGCCAGCCGTGCGTCGAAGGCGAAGTTCCGCTGTTCGATATCCTCGGCCTGCGCCTCCAGCTCATCGGGCACGAGCTCGCCGGCGTCCAGCTCGAACGTCTGCACGTTCTCATGCTCTTTGCGATCCGTCAGCACGAAGCTGCCGTTCACGGCGAGGTCGAACGGTCCGAGGGGGCCTCGCAGCGAGCCATTGAACGAATAGTCGGTGCCGTCACGCACGTCGCTCTCGAATTCACGCGCACTGAAAGCGCCATCCTCATCGGCGAAGTCCGTGACTTTAGACTTCGGGTTGTGGCGGCCCTGCGCGTTCATGCCGAGCGTGTAGTGGTAGTCGCCCGCCTCACCACCGAGAACGCCGCCAAACGTGCCCCGCACCTTGTCGTCGTCGAAGAACAGAGCCCCTGCGCGCGCGTAGCCGCCTTGCAGACCGGCATCCTGCTTGAGCACGATGTTGAGCGCGCCGCCGATGCCTTCGGCACTCACGTCCGCGCTGCTGCTCCGGACGATTTCGATGCGCTCCACGAGCTCCGCGGGAATGCGGTCGACGAAGAACGAGCGATCCACACCCGAGCCCGGCACTTTTCGGCCGTTGATGAGAATCTTGGTGTACCCGGAGTCGAGGCCCCGCATGCGTACGCCGTCGTACTCGAGCACGTCGGACAGAAAGCCTACGCCCGGCACGCGCTTCAGCATGTCCCCGACGGTCAGTGGCTCGAACCGCTCGAAGTAATCGAGGCCGTACTGGAGCACGGGCGGCGGGATGTCGACGCGATCCCGATAGACGATCCGACCGGTCACGACGACTTCTTCAGTCGCAGGGGCCGCGCCCTGCGCGAAAGTCACGCCCGGCTGGGCTGCTGCAGTACTGATTGCCGCGGCGACGAACGCCTTGATGGTTTTGTTGGGCACCCTGGCCAGCTCCCCGATGTAGAAAGCCGCCAAGTAGAAGGCAGAAGTGTTACCGCCACGTTTCTGTGACGCCGGAAGCTGCGATCAGCGCGTTACCTCGGGCCGCCAGCCCGTGAATTTTTGCAGCGACATGACATCCGCCACCCGCTCCCAGGGCACGAGCTTGAAGTTCTGCCGCTCGGCAGGCGCGATGTTCCGCCCGTCCTGTGCAACGAAAAGGCCGTAGGGGAATGTGGGGCCGAGCGGTGTGCTGATGACATCGAGCCCGTCCGTTTCCGAAGCGCCGTCGATGCCGCGCGCGGAGTCCGCGATCACCGAGAAGTGACCGAGGAACTCGTTGTTCCCCTCGCGGCGATACACCGCGTAGTTGTCCTTGCCCTGGTTGGAGACGATGAGATAGCCCGTTCCGTTCTCGCCATAATAGATGGCGACGCCTTCGACATCCGGCGTGAGATGACCCTGCCCGCTGGTGCTGTCGATGGCAACCCGGCGATCGCCGCCGGAGGGATCCGCCTCATATCGCCAGAGACCCACGTCTTCTTCAGCGACGTACAACGCGCCGGTCTCGTCGTCTGCTGCGCATCCTTCCGCCTGGCTGCCGACGGTAAACTCCCGCACTACTTCGGCTGCCACTCGATTTCCCTTCGGCACCAGCTTCCACTGCTTGTACGCACCGCTGTCGGCGTCGTTCATGAACACGTAGAAAGTGCCAGCCTTCGCTTCGCGGTACATGCAAAGGCCGTAGGGATCATCGAAGCCCGTCGGAATCGGCTCGGCGGCGATGTTCTCCAGGCGTCTGGTGGCAGCGTCAACCTTGTAGAGTGCCAAGGTTTGAGCCGTGCGATTCGATGCCGCAACGATCGCCACGACGTCGTTTCCCAGCCGGAATCCCTGGCGCAGGTCGACATTGTTCATGCGTCCGTCTGGCACGACCTGCAGCGTCTTTCCCGAAAGATCGTAGACGTAGAGTCCTCGCTTTTTCTGCGCTCCGATGATGAGGCTCTTTGAAGGATCGGCAAGGTGAACCCAGATCGCGGGGTCGTCTGCCGCGTCTCCATAGTCGTCGACCGGCTCGGTTTCGACACTGGGCATGACGTTGCGATACTGTACTGTCTCTGCCTCAGATGAGCTCATCGCGGCATCCAGCTTGAGAGCGCTCACGATGTGCTGCCATGAAATAAGGCGGTAACTGGCTGCCGGCGCCCTGTCGGGCTTATCCGCGAGCACGAGGAGGCCCGACGGCAACCCGGCGCCGAGGTTCGCGGTGATTGCGACGAGGCCTTCAGTTTCCTTCAGTGCCTCCGCCTCCGGCGGCACCTGCAAAGCGAAGCTGCCGACGTACTTTCGGCTCCTCGTGGAATACACGTTGATGCGACCGGCCCCGACATCCGCCGCGAGAAGGTATCCCCCGTCTGTGCCGGACGGCACGAACGCGAGGCCTTTCACTTCCTCAGCCAGGTGGCCGCGTTGACCAACGAGATCCAGAAGCTCACGTTCCGGATCGCTCTCCGGTTCCGCGGAGAGCTTCCAGATACCGACTGACTCTTCGGCGACGTATATGACGGCATCGCGCCGATCGACCGCGCAATAGCCGGCCCCGGGACCCATCGGAAGCGAGCGCACGAGGCCGCCTTCTACCCTTCCGCCTTTTTCGAGCAATTCCCACTGCTGGAGGAAACCATCATCCGTCGCAGCGAAAACGTAATGCCTGCCCGTTCGGGGGCTGTGATAAGTGCAAAGGCCCGTGACTTCGGCGCCGGTCTGCAGTGCCCTCGTGGAAACAGGCGTGAGCGCCAGGGAGATCGGATCGAGCGTAAAGGCAGCTACCCCCGCCCGCCCCGTGTCGTAAGCAACGACGAGAGCCTGGTCCCCGGACGATCCCAGCGGAAAGCCCGGATCGATGTCGATGAAGTCCGCCTGCACGCCAGCGAATGCGGAGAGACGCTCACCCCTGAGACTATAGATTTCGATGCCGCCCTCGCCGTTCGCACCGAGAATGACGCTCTTCGATGGATCGGTCGGATGCAGCCAGATCGCTGCATCGTTCGGCTGGGAACCCGCGCGCGCGGCGGTCTCGGCAGCCACGGGAATTTCAACCGGCTTCTTCGCAGACGCGGACGACCCATCGACTTCACCCGGCTTCGCTCCGGACCCGCAGGCGACGAGCCCGCCGATTGCCGAAACAAGCAGTACAAGGCGCCCAATAGATTGCAGCATGTCTCTCTAAAGATCGCTCAGCAACACAGGCAAGCCGGTAAGTATACCGGCGCCTTGTTTACGGACTCGTTACAGCGGCGCAACGGCTGGCCCGACAGCTCTCCGCAGCCGCAGCCGCAATCAGCCCCGCGCAGCTGCAACCTGCCCGTCATCCGCCGCGCCTAGCATCGCTCGCCATTTGACTGGCGGCCGACGTATCCGGATTCCTGCCCATGCGCCTCATGAAACGTGCCCTCGCGACTGCATTGTGTCTCGGACTTGCGCCCCTTCACGCCGCGGAACCCCCACAGCCCAAACTGATCGTCACGATCGTGGTCGACCAGTTCTCCTCCGATCTCTTCAATGAGTACCGCCCACTCTACCGGGCCGAGCTGAACGGGCTGGCCCGATTGTCGAGCGGCATTGTGTTCCAGCGCGGTCACCAGAGCCACGCCGCGACGGAAACCTGCTCCGGTCACTCCACGATCCTGACGGGCGCAAGGCCTGCGCGCACCGGCATCGTCGCGAACGAATGGCAAGACCCTCACCGTCGCCGAAGGGACAAGGGCCGCGAGACGTTCCTCATCTACTGCGTGGAGAAACCCGGCGAGCCCGGCAGCGACGCGAGGCGCAAAGTGGTTTCGCCGGACTTCCTGCTGGTACCGACGCTGGGCGATCGGATGAAAGCTCGCGATCCGACGGTGCGCGTGGTGTCGGTCTCGGGAAAGGATCGATCGGCGGTGATGCTGGGTGGCCACCGCGCCGACCTCGCATTGTGGTGGACGGAATCGGGGTTCACGACCTATGCCGGCAGGCAGTCCACGATTCCGAAGGCGATCAGGGGGCGCGTGAACGAAGGCGTGCGTCGCTCGTACGCGCAGCGAACCCTTCCAACTCTGCCGAACGCCTGCATGGCGAAGTCGCAGAAGATCGATGTCGGCCCGGACATTTCGGTGGGGATGCTGCAGCCGACGGAAGCTCGTTCGCGGCGATGGCGCGCCACCCCTGCCCTCGATGCTTTCACCGTGGACGCAGCGCTCGCCGCGGTCGAAGCGCTCGATCTCGGAAAGCGGGACTCCGTCGATCTGCTTGCCGTCAGCCTCTCCGGAAACGACTACGTGGGGCATTACTTCGGCACAGGCGGAGCTGAGATGTGTGCGCAGCAACTCGCGCTCGACCAGACAATCGGCAGGCTGCTCACCGCACTGGACAAGGCCCGCATCTCATACGTCGTTGCGCTCACCGCGGATCACGGCGGGCTGGACACGCCCGACCGGAATCGGCTGCGTGGATTCCCCAACGCGCAGCGTATCTCGCCGGACGTGCTTCCCGCGAAGATCGGGGCGGACCTCGCCAGGGAACTGCGCCTCGACGTGAATGCCATCCTCGGCCACGAAGACTTCGCAAACGACGTGTATCTGCATCCGGACATCCCTGCGGCCAGGCGTACCACAGTCCTCGAAGCCGCCGCACGCAAGTACCGCAAGCATCCGCAGGTCGCGGCGGTCTTCACCAGGGACGAGCTGACCGCCGCCGCGGCTCCGGCTGGTCCCGCAGACGAATGGACCTTGCTGGAGCGTGCGAAAGCGAGCTTCCATCCACAGCGCTCGGGCGACCTGATCGTGCTCCTCAAGCCGCATGTGACGACCTACGCGGCGCCCGAGAACCCCGAGACCGACTACATCGCATCCCACGGTTCCGTGTGGGGCTACGATCGCACCGTTCCGATCATCTTCTGGTGGAGCGGAGTGAAAGGGTTCGACCAGCCCCTTGCCGTCGAGACGGTCGACATCGCGCCGACCCTGGCATCGTTCATCGGGCTTTCGATACCTCCTGACGAAATCGACGGCCGGCCGCTGCCCTTCGTCCGCAGGGCCCGATAACGAACGCCGCGACGATGCAAATGAAGATTAAGACGCGCGACATCGCGGCTTCACAAGTAGCCGCGACAGTGCATGCAGCCTCGGTAAACGCCTGGAGTCTGATGCAATGAGTCGCAAACCGAATCTCATACTGCCCCGCCGGAGCTTCCTGAAGCGCGCCACACTCGGCGGGCTCGCAGTAACTACCGGTCTCGGTGGAATCCTGTACTCCCGACGTGCGCCTGCGGTGATTACCGCTGAGAGCTCACGGCCCAGCGCCGCGTGGGGCATGCAGATAGGCGACGTCACCGGCGACCGCGCGATCATCTGGAGCCGTGCGGACAAGGCCTCCCGGCTTCTCGTTGAATGGTCGCTCGACCCGTCGTTCACACGAAGTGTCACCCTCCGCGGACCTGCCGCACTCGAGCCGAGCGACTTCACGGCACGCATCGATCTGACCGGCCTTCCGGCCGATCGGGAAATCTTCGTGCGCACCTCGTTCGAGAACCTCGATGCCGGGCACGCGCGGAGCGAGCCGGTCGTCGGTCACTTCCGTACGCCGCCCGCGAAGCGCCGCGACGTTCGGTTCCTCTGGTCGGGCGACACCTGCGGGCAGGGTTGGGGCATCGATCTCAGCTTCGGCGGCATGAAGATCTACGAAGCGATGCGCCAGACGCAGGCCGATTTCTTCATCCACTGTGGCGATACCATCTACGCCGACGGCCCGCTGAGCGAGCGCGTGACAGACCCGACGGGCAACACGATCTGGACCAATGCCTATCTCGACGTCGTGCCCGAAAAGACCAAGGCGGCCGAGACGCTGCGCGAGTATCACCGCCACTACCTCTACAACCTTTTCGACGCCAACGTTCAGCGCTTCTCCGCCGAGATCCCGCAGATCTGGCAGTGGGACGATCACGAAGTCGTGAACAACTGGTCCGATAGCAAGGTGCTTCCCGGAACGTACACGGAGCGGAACGTCCGCACGCTCGCAGCGAACGCGACCCGTGCGTTCCTCGACTACTCACCGATGCGCTTCCATTCCCAGGCGGAGTCGGAGCGCATTTATCGACACATCCCGTACGGACGGGATCTCGACGTCTTCGTGCTCGACATGCGCACGTATCGCGGGCCGAACACTTTCAATCGGCAGGGCCAGCCGGGCGCCGGGACAGCATTCCTCGGCCCGGTGCAACTGGCGTGGCTCAAGCGCAACTTGCGCGAGTCCCGTGCCACGTGGAAGGTGATTGCCGCAGATATGCCCATCGGGCTGCTCATTCCGGATGGAACGGACTCAGCCGGACGCGCACGGTTCGAGGGCATCGCGAATGGCGACGGTCCCGTGCTCGGCCGCGAATTCGAAATCGCGGATCTGCTGCGGTTCATGAAACGCGAGGGCGTGGTGAACACGGTGTGGCTCACGGCGGATGTGCACTACTGCGCGGCGCATTACTACGACCCCAACAAGGCGCAGTTTCAGGATTTCGAGCCGTTCTGGGAGTTCGTCAGCGGGCCGTTGCACGCCGGCTCCTTTGGACCCAACACGCTCGAGAATACCTTCGGCCCGCGTGTCGTCTTCCAGAAGGCGCCGCCAGCGGCCAACACGCCGCCAAGCGGCGGATATCAGTTCTTCGGGCAGGTGGATATCGACCATCGCAGCAAGGACATGGTCGTTTCGCTCAAGGACATCAACGGCGTCGCCGTCCACTCCACGCGCCTGCGTGCGCGGTCGCCGCGCGGTCGCGCGGGTTGGCATTGGGACGACGAATGAACGGAAACTGCGCGGGGGCCGGGATTCCTGGCCCCCGCGCCTTTTCGGCCAGGTCACCTCATTTCTTCTGTATGGCTTCCACCTCGATCTCGAGCCCGATCTCGTCGCGAACCGCGGGCAGCGCGTAGCTCATCCCGAAGTCCGAGCGCTTGATCGTCGCGGTGGCATTGGCGCCGCAGGCGGGTGCCTTTTCCATCGGGTGCTGGCCGCAGTGGAACGAGGTGACCTGCAGGGTCACGGGTTTCGTGACGCCCTTGATGGTGAGATTCCCCGCCACGGTGGACGGCTCTTCTCCTTTGAAGGAGATTTTCGTCGACTTGAATGTCGCGGTCGGGTGCTTGTCGACCTCGAAGAAGTCCTTCGAGCGCAGGTGCTCGTCGAACTTGGGTACGCCCGTGACGATATTCTCCGGGGCGAACACCACTTCGACCGTGCCGGTCTTGTTCTCCCGGTCGAGCATGATCGTGCCGCTCCTGGCGGGGATCTTCCCTTCGAACGTCGAAAAGCCCAGATGCTGGAACGAGAATGTTGCGTGCGTGTGGTTTGGATCGATCTGATACGTATCTGCCGCGTTCGCGGCTACGCATGAACCCATGAGCACAGCCGTCGCCAGGAACTTCCGCATGTCCGCTCACCTCCGCCCGCGTGTGGATCCATGCGCAACGTTCCGCCCCGACGGCAGTTCCGCGGGGGCGGTATCGGACTGGCGCCGGAAGGCGCTTTCGCAATGCGAGATCCAGGCGTTGGATGCTTTCTGGAAGCCAGCGCGAGTTTCCTGACGAGCCCGTCAGGGATTGGCCGACAACAAACCGGTCGGGCAGCACGGGAAGGCTGCCCGACCGGTTGCGCGTCACAGGGTCGCGACGTTCAGCTTGATGTCCGCGTTGGACCAGGCGCGCGTGAAGCGCTCTCCAACTTCCTTCGCTTCCTGCTTGCGGCCCAACGCCTTCAGGGATTGCTCGAGCCCGTAGAGCGACCAGCCGTTCTCGGGATTGCGTCGCAGCTCCTCCGTGAAGACCGCCTGCGCTTCCGCCGGCTTACCCGACTGCAAGAGCACGGCACCGAGCGTCTGACGGACCGGCGCATGCCAGCCCGGCGGCTCGTCATACGGAATCCCGTCTTCCAGCGCCACGGCCTCCTTCAGAGCAGCGATTGCAGTGGCGTAGTCCTTCTGCGAGCGCGCCAGCTCCGCCGCGAGCACACGCTCAGCGATGCGCACACTGTGAACGAGCGAGTAGCGGGAGAAAACGAGCATCTTCTCGATCGTGGGATCGGTGCTGCCGGCGACCACCGCCTGATGATGCGCCTTCGCCTCGTCCAGCTTGCCCTGCCGCGTGGCCGCGATGCCCTGCGCGTAGTGCCACATCGCAACCATGTACGGCAGATCGTCTGCGGGTCGCGGAGTGTTCGCCACTTCGTCCCACTTGCCGAAACGCACCTTCGCAAAGAGCGGCGTCAGCGCGAAGGCCTGCATCGCCTCGAACCCCGGTGTCCGCATCAGTTGCGGATCGCTGGTTCGATCGCTCGTCGCCTTCGCAGCTTCGAGCGCGATGGAGCTCGCCCCTTCCATCGTCGCTGCGAACCAGAGGAAGTGATGGTTATGCGGCACATAGCCCAACGGATACACACCGGGCTGCGGCCTGCACATCGCGAGATATGCATCGTCGGCGGCAATCGCCTTCTGGTTCGCGATCACGGCATCGTGATAGCGACCGACACGCGCATAGATATGCGCCGGCATATGCACCAGATGCCCAGAGCCCGGGATGAGCTCGCGCAGACGATCAGCAGCATCGACGCCGCGCTGGGGCTCGTTCGACGCCTCCACGGCGTGCACGTACAGATGCAGCGTGCCGGCGTGATCGGGATTCCGCGCCATCACCGACTCCAGCACCGTGACGACTTCCTCGATGTTCTCCTTGGGTTTGCCTTCCGCGTCCCAGTAATCCCAGGGCTGAAGGTTCATCAGGGATTCGGCGTACAGCGTCGCCGCATCCAGATCGTCCGGATGCTGTTTGACGAGCGTCGCCATCGCCTTCGCATAGGCCTCGTCGAGCGGAAGACGATCCTCCGGCGGGTTCTGCGCATACCGGGCGGTCAGCGCGGTGATGTAGTTGCGCTCGCGTTCGCTTGCCTTCGCGGCGAGCGATTGCGCGCGCTGAACCCGATCCCACGCTTTCTGGTTGTTCGCGGGCTCCATGCCCGAATTCACGTGCGGACCGAGCACCAGCGCGGCGCCCCACCAGCACATCGCGCATTCCGGATCGAGCTCGGTCGCCTTCAGGAACGAGCGTTCGGCCGCATCGTGATTGAAGCCATACGTGAGCATCAGGCCCTGGTTGAACCAGCGCTGCGCTTCGGGACTGCCGGTCGTGACGGGCATGCTGTAATCGCCCAGACCTTCCAGCAACGTCGCGCCCACCGGCTCGCCCGGCAGCGGCCCTTCCGGCACGTTGCTGCTTTGCACCGTGCGATAAGCCAGGAAACCGCCGCCGAATGCGGCGACCAGGACGATCGTCAGCACCAGAGATTTGTTCATGGAATGCTCCCCGTGGGAATGCGCGGGGATTCTAGTCGCGGTGCCCCGCGGGGCCACTATCTTTCGTCAGGGGGCGTTACCCCCCTGCGTGCCCTCCGCGACGCCCCGCGCCGGCCTGACTACGCTCGATAGTCGATTAATTCCGCAGCTGCTCGATACGCACGAGCGTGCTCCCGTACACGCATAGCGCCTTGCTCTGGTCCTGCGCGAGGGTGGCGATCCAGTCCGCCTGTGCCGTGCTCCCAGCCGGAAGGCCGCACGCCGTATCCCGCTCCCTGATCCACTTCCGCTGTTCCGTTCGAAGCTGCCGGGCTCGTTCCGGTGTGGCTTGCTTCAGGAGCGCTGAATATCGTGAGTTCAGCGTTTCGTCCGCACGCTGCAACTCGGTCTTGACGCAAGCGGGCTTGGACAGATCCGTGCAAGGCTTCTCGACAGGCGGCGCCTCGTCGAACATCCGCTCGAAGTCCGGATTCGCGTTCGCTCGACAGCGCTGCCGGTTGATGTCCTCCTGCTCGTTGGCGATCTTCACCTCCGCTTTGAGCTCCGCAGTCACGAGGCGACCGGGCACGAAGAAGCGCGCGGCGGAGTAGGCTCCGTTGAAACTCGTGAGAGGCGCGCCTGTCAGCTTCTCCACCTCGCCAAGGGTGGTCAGCAGCGTTCCGGAGTTTTCACAATGGTAGTGCGCGGCGTGACAGGCGCAGCGAGGCTTCAGATCGTACGTGCCGATGCGGCCCTTATGACGCAGGGTCGGAACGCGGCGCGTGTCCACACCGGAAACCTGCGATCCCGGTGTAAAGCTCGCGTGAACGATCGCGCGCACGGTGCCGGGATTTGCCTCCTCCAACACCCACTTCACCGCCTCATACGAGCTCAGCACGAGCACGATCGGCCGGGGCGAGCTCGCTATGTTCACGCGAACCGAGAGGTCCTTCGAGTCGGTGTCATAGAGCCCGACGTAGTGCACTTCCGCATCGTCGAGCTCGCGGCGTTCGAGCTCCTCACGGATCTGAGCGGCGCTCATCGGTTCCGTCGTGTCGCTGAAAGCGACCCTGAAAGAGGTCGTATGCCAGTTGTTCACGTACTCCACTTCTACGACGTGCTCGCCCTCAGTAAATGTGAACGGTGTGCGTCCGTTCTGGCCGCCCTCATATACCACCTGTCCGTCGACGATGACCCTGGCCTTCGACCAGCTCTGAGCCACATCGATGATACGGGATTGCGCTTCGGCGAACGTCATTCGGCCCACCCAGTAGGCGCCGAAGTCCTCGGACTTGATGCCGTGGAAGTCGTCATATGCATAGTTGATGGCGACCTCCGGCACGATCTCGCTCGCAACGATGTGCCGGGGGTTCTGCGTGTTGATGTAGATGGCCTTGAAGCCGGCCGGGGGCACCGCCCCGGTGGGGTTGAGAACGGCACCCCACGTTTTGGCCGCTGCAAGGGCTGCGGGAGCACCCTCGTTTGCGGGCTGCGCGCGGCTGGTGACGGTCGAGCAGATTAATGCGCCCAGCAGAAAGAGAGCATTGAGGCAATGCCGGCGGCCCATGGACCCTTCCCTTGTACCCCTCGCACCGCACGGGGGCTTTCCCTCCTTGCGAACCTAACAGAGCGCCGGCATTGCCGGACCGGACCTGCATCCCGAAGCGGACAACTTCTCAGTGGCCCAGATGCCCGGGGGCTGCCGACTGTCCTGCGTTTTCGTCTTCGGCTTCTCCCGTGTAGGTGGAACACGACACGCCCGGATTCCAGTCGCTGAAGATACCACTGGGGTTTCTCTTCCACGCCCAGACGTGCAGCTCGTAATACGCCGGCGCGCGCAGGCGATTCGGCGAGCCCACGTAATTGAGCAACTGCCCACCGATCACGGGCGGTTCGGCATTTGCGGCGTCCCATTGTTTCGCGTCGACGAAGAACTCGATGGCGGCCAGACGCAACTGCCCTTCGCGCGGCTCGTAGACGAGCACGTCGGGCCGTTCGATATCGAGGCGGCCGTCCGCGATGTAAGCCTCGTTGACGTAGTGGACGCCCATTGCGCCCTGATTGGGCCCACTTACGCAATTGCCGGTGGAGACGTAGCCCGCTGCGATTGCTGCCCTTGGATCCTGGAACCTTTGCGTGGCCTGGCGCACTTCGCGCACGAGCCCTATCGACGACTCCGGCCGCTCGCTTTGCTGGGGCTGGGGCTGCGACTGAGACGGGGACCGGCCCTGCGCCGAGGGTTGGCCCTGCGCCGAGGGTTGGCCCTGCGCCAAGGGTTGGTCCTGCGCCAAGGGCTGGCGCTGCGCCAAGGGTTGGTCCTGCGCCAATGCCACCGACATCGATGCGCCAGCGGCGATCGCCGCGATTGTGCGTGCCGTGATCTGCGTTGCCTTCATCCGAGTACTCCTCCGCTTGCGCCTTGTTCGAGGGTTCTGCCTGCCCCCAATACGACGCGAACGGCACACGGTGACATCGCGAACAAACCACGACGATCGGCCAGCTCAGGGCGACGTTGCTGCGGCGCGCCCCGTCAGTCCCATTGCAGCGAATTGGCCAGCTCTCGCATGGCATCGACAGATACGAAGCGGTGGGTGGCCATCATGCGCGGATACTTCGCTGCGTTCGGGGAGGCCGTGTGTAACGCGCGCAAGTCTGTGAACCAGGCATCGCCGGGTGCACCGGTCAGCTCGACTACTTCGAGTGCGACCTCGCCGACCGCGCCAACGTGGCCCAGCAAGTGCGCACGATCCGCGGGATCTTTCGATGTTTCGGAGAACAGCTCGCGAAAGAATGGCTCGTGGCAAAGGAGGGATCTGAGGTCTTTCACCCTCAGAAAGCGTCCCGCGTTTAGCAACCGATGTGAGCCGGCGATCACCAGCGTTCCGCCACCGCGGGACTCGACCGTGTCGAGAAAGACGAAGACCTGAACGCCAGGCCGCCGACCACTCGCCAGGCGCGGAACGTCTACATGCCAGTGCGTCGGCACGGTCCATGTGGCCGCGTCGACGTTCGGTAAAGTGAAGAGCACCTGCGGGCGACGGTAGACCGAGCGGTCGAGCCCAGCACGGTCGAGTCCAGAACGGTCGAGCTCATCAGGGGCAAGCTCATCGGGGCCGAGCTCATCGCCGCCAAGCAGCTCGTGGACGATTGCGAGGAGTCCCGGCTCCTCGAGAAGCGCTTCCAGGTCGGGATGCTTGTTGCCAATGGCCTTTGAGCTCTTCAAACCCATGTCGGGCCACACCGGTCTCGCCCTGCCCTCGAGGCTCCACGCGCCGCGCATCCAGAGTCCCAATCGGGCCAGCCGTCGTTGAACATGCTCTCGCGCGCGGCATACCCGAGCAGCGGAAAACAGCTGTGGGACGCGCAACACTCCGCGCGCACGGAACTCCTCAAGTTGCTCAGGAGCAAGGATTGAATGGCCGGGCATCAGCGTCTCCTTTGGATGAAGACGCCCCGCGGCAGACATCCCGCCCGGACCCGAAGGCCAGGGCGTTCAATCTACCGCGGCGGTACCGCGGCCCACCGCGAGGCGCGGTGAACGATGGCGTATCCTCATGCGCGGCGAACGAATCGTCAACACCTGGCAAAGATGGGGCATCGAAGATGCGGGCCGTCCTGTTCGACCTTGGGAATACGCTGGTCTCGTACTACGCCGCCGCGGACTTCGGGCCCATCCTGCGCAAGGCTCTGCGGGGTTGCATCCACGTTCTCGGATCGCACACACCGATCGATGAGAACGAGATTTTCCAACGCGCCCTGACGTTGAATGCCGAGCGGAGTGATCTTGCAGTCTGGCCGCTCGTCGAGCGACTGAACGTTCTGTTCCCTCATGCCGCGCAAGACCCCACGGCCCACGAGCGGTTGATCACAGCATTCCTCGAGCCAGTCTTTGCCACCGCGGTGTTGGACCCGAGCGCGCTCCCTACCCTACATGCCTTGCGCGCAGCCGGCTTTCGGACAGCCATAGTGTCCAACACGCCGTGGGGCAGCCCGGTGCAGCCCTGGCGCGCCGAGCTCGCGCGACATGGTCTGCTCGAGGCCGTCGATGCCGCCGTCTTTTGCGTGGAGGTGGGCTATCGCAAGCCCCACCGCGCGCCCTTCGAGCATGCCCTCCGCCTGCTTGAAGCGCGCCCCGAAGACACCTTCTTCGTCGGCGACGATCCGCGATGGGATGTCACCGGCGCAGAGCTCGCCTGCCTTCGACCGATCCTCCTCGCATCTGAACGGCCAGCGGCAGTTCGCGACACCATTCCCGTCGCCAGGAACCTGCAGGAAGTGCTTGTCCACGTTACGAGCCAGCCGCGCGACGAGCAAAACTGATGGGTCGTACAAGAATGTGCCGTGACGGTCATCGCCGTCTTTTCGCACGGGGCGTGGTGTGCTCAGACGGGCGCAGCAACTCACTTCGCGATGAGCTGCCTGCACCCGGACGTGAGGTCCACGGCAATCACGGCTTTGTAGGCGCCGTCTGTCACGTACGCCACCTGACGCTCGGCCTGCACGGCAATCCCTTGAGGAGCGACAAGCTTCGGTCCGCAGTTTGACGCGGCCGGGATGGGAGTGCGCGTACCGGTGGCGACATCAATCGCCTCCAGTCCCACAGGATAGGACTTCGCGACGATGAGACGGCTCTTCTCGCTATCGAATGCGAGCCCCGCCGTGAACCCCACAGGAAAACCCAGAGCTATCGCCTGCGGCGCGCCCGACGCCAGATCGATGCGATAGACCGAACCAGACCCCTGCGCGACGTAAATGCGGCGATTGGCGAAATCGGCAGCAAGCCCCGTGAGGTAAGTCAGCCCCGACACGATGACCTGCCTCGCGCCCGTCGCGAGGTCCACCGACATCACCAGGTCGTAGTCGGCCACGTAAGCGATGCCATTCTCGTCGTCGATTTCGATACGGTTCGGATTGTTCAGCGCCGGCCCGCTGCCCGTGTTCGCATCCGCGACGATACGCGGCTGGGTCTCGCCCCGCCGGACGGCGTAAAGCGAGTTGGCCGTGAAGTCGACGATGTAGTACTCGCCGGTGCTGGCGCGGTAGGCCACGTCCATAGGATCGCTATCGATTGAGCCGCGGCCGTCCGCTCGGCCGGCGATGAGCGTCCGGTCGCCCTGCACGTTGTCGATCTCTGCGATGGCATCTCCGACGTAATCGGCAACATCCAGCGCCCGCGTCGTCGCATTGAACTTGATGCCCGAGGGACCGCGGAAATGGAGACCGGATCCGAGGCTCGCGTCACGCACTTTGACGCGATCCCCATTGGGCAGGACTTCGATGAGTGGACTCGCGTAGTCCGCTTCGATCAGGAACAGGCGATTGTCTGCGGGGTTGAAGGCGACGTCCTCGGGATACTGGAGGTCGGGACCTGCACCGAGGCCTGGAACATTGTACGGAGGCGGCAGGCCCGACGCGGTAACCTGCGTGCGCGTACCGGTGGTGAGATCGATGCGCACGACGCCGTTGGTGTACTCCTCCCCGACGTACAAGACGCCGCCCTCGCTCGCGACCGACATGCCGCGAAAAAAGCGCGGAACGAGATCGTTGTTCCAGTCGGAGAGCATGGAGCGCGCGCCGGTAAGCGGGTCGACGGCGAAGAACGAGCTGCTGTCGGAGAGGATGATCCGATCCCGCGCACTGTCGTAGCCGACGCCGCGGTAGAAGAAGGCCCTCGGTCCCGGGCTCTGCGACGTGGACAGCATGCGTCGTTCGCCGGTCGAAGGGTCCACGGTCAGGATGCCGTTCGATTCGTCGGCCAGGATCAGCTGGCCCCGCGTGGTGTCGAAGTCGAGCTCCGTGGGCGTGAAGAAGCTTGCACCGCTGGCTGGCAGCACTACACGATCGCCCGTCGCCACGTCGACCCGGAAGATCGCGTTGAGCTCGTCGTCTGCTACGTAGAGCGTGTCTCCCTGCGGATCCAGAGTGAGTGCGACGGGCTTTGAGAATGCCGGGCCGCTGCCCACTGGTCCGCCGGAAACGATCGTGCGAGGACCGCCATCGAGCGGCGAAGCGATGATCGCCGACGCGTCCCGATCCACGAGCAGCACCCTCGCTCGCGTGGGATCGAGCACCATTCGCGGCACGTAAGCCAGCTCGGGTTCACGCGAGAGCGGCATGGATAGCGTCGTGCTCTCGCCACCCGGATGAGATGCGGTCACGCGGAGCGTGAACTGCCCCTGCCCGACGATGCCGATATTGTTGATGCTGAACCTGCCGTCGACGACTTGGCTCTGCACGGGAGTGCCGCCCGCCTCTGCGGAGATGGTGATGTTCTCCGGGTGGGGATGCTTCACGGTCGCGCTGACGGAAATCGCGCCGTCGCTAAAACGCGCGTGCGAGAAGGGGAACGCGACGACGAACTGCGGCTCGGGACTGTCCAGCACGGCGATCGTGAACTGACGCGTGATATGGCGCTGACGGCCCGCGACGGTGAAGTCCGCTGCCGCGACGATCGTCCGCGACGGTGCCGCCTCGTAATCCACGGCGCCCGCGAGTGTGACAACGCCCGTAACAGGATCGATGACGAACGCGCCGCCTGCGTTGTCGGCGAGCGAGTAAGCCGCCGTGCCGTTGGGTACGTCCGGAGCCGAGACGGTCAGGCCGACGGGCGCGCCCGGCCTGGCGCTCTCGTCGATCTGATCTGCAGTTGCATCGGCATCCGTGAGAGCTCCCGAATTGCCGTCATCGCCACTACCGCCACCGCACGCAGTGAGGAAAGCAGCGAGCAGGAGAACGCGCCCGGTGCGAGCACAACTGGCGACTGACCGCCCTACCCCGTGATTCGGCATTTGTGGGTTGATTGTCGCTCGAATACTCAGCGAAGTATGACGGGACGCGGCCCCTGTTGCATCAGCATCCCCTCCCGAGCGCAGTCGGCCGCCCGCCGCTGCATGTCCTCACGACGAAGCCAAATCCAGAAATATGTCCGCACCTCGCGCGAACTGCGTTGACAGGCGTGGTGGCGGCACGTTATTCCGATCGCGGCCAAACGCAGGGACGGAAAAAGATGAGTCCGGACCACCGCCCGAACGACGGCACCATCGATTTTTCGGGCTACACGCTCCAGCAGCTCGACGACTTCCGGTCCACCATCGACCGGAACGCGTTTCCCCAGAACTACGCGAACCTGCTTGGCGAGATCGAACGGCGCCAGGCGCAGGAAGCGCAACCGTCCACGCCGGAACCCGCTCCGGGCGAGGCGATCCCCGGCCGATTCACTTCGAGAGACGGGCTGCGCGGCTGGCTTCAGGCAAAACGAAACTGGCGACCGCTGTATGGCGCAGGATCCATGGAGGTCACACCCCCGTACGCCGTCATGCGCGGCCATCAGCGCACGTGGCTCGGCATTCCAATGCAGGCCGAAGTAAATATCCCGCTGACACGAATCCGAAACGTTCGGGCGGAAGGCGAGCGGCTTCGATTCGAGATCAAGAGACGGGCCCTGCCCGCCCGAACGATTGAGCTCACCACCGAGAGCCCGCAGCACGCAGCCGCCCTCGCCGCGCGATTACCGCAAACGCAGAGCCGCGGATTCGAGAAACGGTGGTCGGAGATCACGGATTTCAATCGACGGCTGGCCGCCGTGAGCTCGCGGCCCTGGATCACCTGGGCACTCATCCTCGCGAACATCGTCCTGTTCGCGGCCATGGCGGTGGTGGCCGGTCAGCCAGGCGGTTTCGCTCCGCCGACGTATCTCGCGTGGGGCGCCAACTATGGCCCGCTCACGGTGAACGGCGAATGGTGGCGCCTCTTTACCGCGTTGTTCGTCCACTTCAACGTGCTCCACGTGCTCGTGAACATGTGGGCACTATGGGGCGTCGGGCGGCTCACGGAGCGCCTCTACGGCCGATGGGTCTACGCATTCGTCTACCTCGCGGCCGGCGGCCTCGCGAGCCTCACGAGCATCGCCTGGAATCCGGGCATTACCAGCATCGGCGCCTCTGGCGCTGTGTTCGGTGTGTTCGGAGCATTCCTGGCGTTTCTCGCGAGCAATCGCCGAACTGTGCCGACCGCCATCGTGCGTGCGCATTGGAAGAGCACGGCGGTCTTCGTCCTGTTCAATCTCATCAGCGGCGGGCTGCAGAACGGCATCGACAACGCAGCCCATGTGGGTGGCCTGATCGCCGGCGCGATCGTCGGCTGGATCATGGCGCGGCCGCTTGAGATCGAGCAACGCCGCGGCTTCCCTGCGCTACGAAGCGCCGGTGCCGTGGCTTTCATAGCAGCGGTGGTTCTCGCAGCGTTCTGGCAGGTGCGGGGCCACGGCGCCCAGCTCACTCCTTACGAGGAATTCGGTCGTCAGAATGCGTGGTACATAGAGGGAGAAACCAGGAATCTCCAGACCTGGCAGCAGCTCGCGCAAAGAGCCGCCGCCGGCACCATCAGCAGCTACGAATTCTCGGAAAGCTTCCGCCAGCAAATCGTGCCTTTCTGGCGAGACGCGCACGAGCGCCTCACCAGGCAGGAATCCGTCCCCGCCGAGCAAAAGGCCATCTACGCACTCGTCAGCGAGTTCGTCGATCTCAGGCTTCGGTGGTCTCAGGCCCTTGTCGAGGCCACTCGGAACAACGACCAGGAACGAGCCCAGGAGTCCGTTCGCCTCATGGGCGAGACGGCAATGGTCCAGGCTCGCATCGACCGCGCCGGTCTTCACTCCCGACTGGAACATCGGCCCCGGGCGCTGGCGACGAGCCCGGCGGTCATGAAGGTTCGTGCACTCCTGCCGTGGAACAAGTGGAACTGCGTCAAAGGTCCGGCCTGGATCGGTTATCCCGCTCCCACGGATTCCATCACGGACGGCCCGGCCAGGCGTCACGCTGCCGCCTGCGAGGCACAGCGACTCTTCATGGCCGGAGATTACGAGTCGCTGGACGAGCTCATGAAGCGGCACACGGAGGTGACGGGCGACCTGCCCGATGGCGGTTCGACGATCGCCGGCATCTACTCCGGCCTTTCGGATCTCTTCGAGTACGGCGGGCTACAGGTCGACGATGTGCTCGGGCGCGTCACGGACTGGCGGCGCGCGGTGAAGGGTTCCATCGACGCGGATCTCGTCGAGACGGTGATGTTCCAGGATTGGGCCTGGGCGGCGCGCGGACATGGCTCGGCGAGCCAGGTCTCGCCGCAACAGTGGGCGCTCTTCGCGCATCGGATCGAGATGGCCGCGGCCAGTCTCCGTGAGACCGAGCCGCACGCGCAGAAGTCTCCGATATGGCATGCGTTGTCCATCGACATCGCGCTCGACAAATCGCTCCCGCTGGAGGAAATCCGCGCGGCGTTCGATCGTGGCGCGAAACTCTTTCCGGACTATTACCCCCTGCACCGGCGAATGCTCCGGGTCCTCATGCCACGATGGCTTGGCTCCCAGGAAAAGGTGGACGGATTCATCAACGAGATCTCCGTTCGCGAGGACGGATCGCGCGATTTTGCGAAGTACGCGGAGCTCTATTGGGCCTATCAGGGCATGGAGCGCGATGACCTCGACATCTTCAAGGGCGGGCGCGCGGACTGGGACGCCGTGAAACGAGGCTTCACGGAGTTGATGGAACGACGCCCCCAGAGCGACTACCTCCTGAATGCCTTTGCGAGACTCGCGTGCCAGGCCTCGGACTGGGAACAGTACGAGGCGCTTCGGCCGCAAGTCGAGAAGCGCATGTCTTCGACGGCGTGGTCCGAGAAACGCGGGCTCGCGTCGTGCGATGCTGCCATGAGGAAAACCACCTCGAAGCGAGCTCACGAACGACCGGAGAAGAACACTGAGCTATAGCCGGCGCCAGGCCTGGGAGCTGGCCAGTCAGCGTCCACTGGCGCCGGTCCAGGCGATTTCTTTCACCCGCGCGGCTTCGGGACGTTCCTGACGACGCGCAGCAGTGAATCGATTCTGGCTTCGTCTCCGCCTTCGACGATGAATACGTCGACGCCCTTCTGCTCGACGCGCGTCGGCTTCGGCGAATCCGCGTACTTCACGGCGAGAACCTTCCGATACGCATCGGCGAACTCCGCCGCATCGGCGGCGGTATCCCACGTCGTTCGCAACATCAGCAGCGTCGCATCCGAATTCCGATGCTTGAACACGGCGTAGCGATCACCGCCCCAACCCGCGGCGGCAGACTCGGCTTCGGCGCTCAGTCCATGCTCCTTGAAAACGACGCGCCATTGGAATTCGCCCAGCACGTCGTTGTCGAGCAGCTCCCAATCCCTGAGGTCCGACACCTTGCCGAGATCCGGCCAGACGAAGTTCACCGCAGCTTCGCGCGCAAACCACTTCTCCGGATGCAGAATCTGCTCGGTCGATTGCGGCGGATACTCTGTATAGAGCTTCTCGACGGCAGGCCATCCCTGCTCGTGGACCGCGAATACGAAGCCCATGCCCTTGAGGTAAGCGCCGATCATCGTGTCGAGAATGAAAGGCGGGATCCCGTCGGCCGACTCCATGGCCTTCTGGACATCCTCGCCTACCATCTCGCGAAGGCCCGCCTGCTGCTGAATCATCGCGCGCAACTGATCCATGCTCATGTTGCTCTGGAGCTGGATGGCGCGCGCCAGCACCTCGCGAGGCGGAATTGTTTTCGCGACCTTCTGCACGGTCCAGAGGGTCATCATGTACGTGGCCTCGCCTTCCACCACCGACTGGCGGGCGAGAAGTCGATCGCTGCTATATGAGGGATCGCGACGGTCGGTGAGCATGTACCGATCGAGCGCGAAGTGCTGATCCTGAAGGGCGTGATACAGCTCCCGCGACCTCCTTACCGATCGCATCGGCAGATCGGTGTTATGCGGCGCTGAGAATAGCAGTCCGCAGACGCACGCGTTCGGGAGACTCCCCGCAAAATACGAAATACTCAGCGCAACTCGGCTGGGGTCGGCGAGGGCATCCGTCGTAAGGGCCTGGCGCGCCGGCGCGTGAGGGCGCGGCGCACGCCGCGTTCCACGCCCGCCAATGCAAGATCGACCGCCGCATTCATGAAGGCATCCTGCTTTTCCAGCACGACGCTGGGAAGGCCACGCAGAACGACCTTGATTCGGCAGACGCAATCCACGCCGCCCCGAGGACCGTTCACGTCTTCGGTGCGCAGACTGACTCGCTCGATGGACTGCGCGAACTTTCCGAGCCGCCGGGTCAGCTTGGCGCGAATCAACGCGCGCTCCTCCGGCCGGAAGTTGCTCTGTGGAACACGGATGTGGATGGGAAATGGCGCAGCGTTGTATGCGTTCATGCAGCGTCTCCATCGGGGGGAAACGTTCAACCCGCCCCCGTGCTTCTACAAGGATGATGGGTGGGGTTCGCTGTTAATCAATTGGAAAAATTGTCGGGCTGGATTTGGTTTTTTCGAATCGGTCTGACGTTGGCGCAGGCGGCTGCTGGGGGTGAGGCGGGCTGCGGCGACCCAGGCGATTTCGTACGAATTGCACGTGAAGTGACGTCGCGGAAGGATCTTCGTTCGTTCAGGGAACGCGACACGCGCCTGGCCCGCAACACGGCCGGGCAGTCGAACCCTGCGTCACCTGCTCCACTAGCTTGTTGTCGCTGCCGATGACAAGGCTCGCATCGTTACCGTAAACCGTGCTCTCGCCGGTGGTGGCTGAGCGGAAAAGAGCGTGGTGTAGAAGCGGATGGACGCCGGGATGTCCTTGACGCTGACGTGCACGTGAAACCGTTTCATGGAGGCTTCCTCGCTAAAGATGTTTGACCAGAAACGCGGAGCTCGCTGGACACAGCTCGGTGAACTCCCGGGAGCTCCGAATCCCGTCCGGAGCGCTGCTTCGTTCTGCCGATTCGTAACCGCGCCTTCTGAAAAATGCTTCCGCCGTTGTGGTCAGGAGAAAAATGGAGCGGGCACCGCATGCGCGAGCGTGCGCTTCGGCTTTGTCCACGAGCGCTCCGCCGAGCCCCGCGCGCTGCTTGTCGTGGGCAACCGCCAGGGAGCGGAGGAGTACGTCAGGCCCCCGAAACTCCAGGCCGACAAGCCCGATCGGCTCGGCAGCGGAACCGCAGTAGAAGAAATGCTCCATGTGAGCGTCCGTCAGATCCGCGCTCGGTAGCGCGGCCGCTTCCAGAAGCCTGACCGCCCCCGCCCACTCGGGACGTTTTCCAATCGAGATGTCGCTAGTCATACATGCCTCGCGCCGCTCGCGACGCCTTCTTCGACTTCCTGGTCTCAGACACGGGCGCACACTGCGTATCGCATGCAGCTGCCTTCCCGCCGCAGCAATTCTCCGTGAGATAGCTGACCAGGCCGTTCATTGCGCCGAAATCAGCCGCATAGATGAGCTCGCGACTCCTGCGTTCCTGTGTAACCAGCCCCGCGCGATGCAGGTTCTGCAGGTGGAACGTCAACGAGGACGGCGGCAGGTTGAGCCGTGAAGCGATCGTGCCGGCATTCAGCCCTGCCGGTCCGGCCTCCACCAGCAGGCGGAAGACGCCGAGCCGGGACTCGTGCGCGAGGGCTGCGAGAGCATTCACGGCCTGTCTGGAGTTCAAGCTCCGATCTCCATGTTTCGACTATTCTCGAAGTATAGAACCGGGAGACCGGGTCGGGTCGAGAACCATCATTGAGATCCTCCGCGATACAAAACCCGACTTGCCGGAGTTTTTCCGGGCGATGGCGTGAGCTCGCGGAAGGCTAGTTCTGGAAATGCATGGCTATTTCTGAAAATAGATGGGGGACCTTCGAGTCCCCAATCTATTTTCAAGGAAATGCGTGATTTCGGGGGCCGCGTACGTCGAAACTCGCGGGAGTTGCGTGCCGGGACGGGAAATAGATGGGGGACTCGTGAGTCCCCCATCTATTTTTCGGCGGATTGAGCTTGTTTCCGGTCCAGGCTCGTAAATTTTCGCGGAAAGCACGCTCTGGCGCGCTCAACTCATCTCGCGATCGGCTGTACCTGCGTGAGCAGGATCTCTTTGACCACATCCGCTTCCGACGTTGAGGGGTTGTGGCCTGCCCCTGGCACCAGATAGAACTTCTTCACGGGGGCGTCCGCGGTTTCGAAGTAGGCGCGCGCGATCTCCGGCGGGGAGCTCAGGTCCACCTCCCCTTTGACGAAGAAGATCGGGATTCTGAAGTGCGTCAGTCGGGTGAGGTCGACTTGCGTCACTGGCCCCGACAAGGTCGGTCCCCAGAAGTGGCGGGCCGCGAAGTCGTCGGCCTTCCTGAACCAGCCGTCCCTGAAATCCGCCCGGTACTCCTCCGCGATGGCCACCGGCGCATCCGGCGCGGTCGTTATCTGCGCCTGGCAGGCAAGCAGCACCTTGCGATATTGGAGCAACTTCTCGCTCGAGTTCCATGGAGGGGGCCCGATGCCGTTCAAGACGTCGAGCGCGGCGACGTCATTCCTGGATTGCGCCATCTCGTGGACCCGGGCGTACCCGGCCGCAAGCTCGCGTTGCCAGCTCACGCCCTGTGAGATGCCCACGTACGCATGGAAAAGGTCGGGACGGGCGTGGGCCATGTGAACGCCCAGGATCGATCCCCACGAGGCGCCTACGAGGACGACCTTCGGCTTGTGCAGCATCTGGGTCAGGTACAGCGCGACTTCGATGCCGTCCGCCGCCATGCGCTCCACGGTCATTGTCGATCCGGTGGATTCGCCGTTCCGGATGTACGTCCTGCCGGCGCCGCGCTGGTCCCAGTGCGCCACGGTGAAGTGCTTTTCCCACTCGGAGAAGCCTGAGGTGAAGGGACTCGAGGCGATCCCCGGTCCGCCGTGGACGAACAGGATGATCGGATTGCGACGATCCGTGCCGGAGATCTTGATCCACTGGTCGATGCCGCCGATCTGCACATACTCGGCGGTGTGAATCGGCTCGGGTTGGGGTGGAGGGGCTTCGGGCGGGTCGTTGGAGGCACAACCGCCGGTCAGGGCGAGCACGCCGAGTGTCGCAGTCATGCGCTGAAGGGCTCCGTTGAGAACGCTGCCTTTGATCCGTGTGCTGGAAGAATGCATGTCCCTCTCGCGCCCCTCGCGGCCGGTGGCGCGTTCATGGATGCATCAGTGGGTCGAAGCGTCGCAGCGAGGCGGCCCAGCGGGACCGCCCTCCACGGTGCTCAAGACGGAGATGCGAGCTAGCACGCGCATTGGCGAGTCCCCTCCTTCCGGTTCCTGCCGCTGTTCCCCCCCGGCGGTAAGCTTAATCGATCGTGTTCAAGCGACTGGCCCAGCCAGTGGAAGTAGTTGCGAACAGGGGCCCCGTCCGTGGGCTGGCAGTCACGAAACGTGCTCCACTGAAGCTGGACGTCGCGGCGGTAGACTCGCAGGGCCGAAACCATCGGCCAGCGAAGAACCAGGGGGACCCCATGCGCCGTCTTTCGATGCTTCTGCTCGCCCTCCTGCCTTTCAACGCAACGTTCGCGGAGATCACGCAAGCCAACGTCACCGGTGGCGCCATCAGCGGGACGGCAGAGAATGGCATCGCCCTCTTCAAAGGGATCCCCTTCGCCGCTCCGCCGGTGGGCGATCTGCGCTGGAAAGCGCCGGCGCCTGTCACGCCCTGGTCCGGCGTGAGGAAGGCCGATGCCTTTGCGAAGGCCTGCATGCAGCCCCCCAATTCCCAAGGCAATACCGCGCCAGTCAGCGAGGACTGCCTGTATCTCAATGTGTGGACCCCTGCGAAATCGGCCAGCGACAAGCTTCCCGTGATCGTATGGATTCACGGTGGGGGCTTCATCGGCGGCTCCACGAGCATCCCGATGTACGACGGTACCGGTTATGCGCGTAAGGGCGTCGTGTTCGTCAGCCTCGCTTACCGGCTCGGACCGTTCGGCTTCATGGCACATCCCGAACTGAGCCGCGAAAGCGGGCACGGCTCGGGAACCTACGGCATCCAGGATCTCGTGGCCGGGCTTCAGTGGGTCCGCGCCAATGTTTCCGCGTTCGGAGGCGATCCCGGCAACGTCACGATCTTCGGCCACTCCGCAGGGTCCGCGGCCGTCAGTTTTCTGGTGGCGACCCCGCTCACCAAAGGGCTGTTCCATCGTGTCATCGCCATGAGCGGCGCCTCGTTCGCGCCGCTGGCGAGATCGCAGAACGCGGGTGTCGGCATGAGCATTCCGGCGCTCAAGACGGCGGAAGGTACAGGCGCAGCGTTCCTCTCCGGGCTTGGCGTAAAGAGTATTGCCGAGGCCCGCGCGCTCAATGCGGACGTGATCCAGTCCGCCACGGGCCCGGAGCTCACTTTCCGGCCGGTTGCCGATGGCCACGTACTCTCGGACGACCTGTCCACCCTCTTCGCGCAAGGCAAATTCAACGATACGCCGGTGCTGCTCGGTCATACGTCCGACGAGACCCTTCCGTTCGGCGGAAACAAGCCGGTCGCCCCTGCCGATTTCGAGAAGCAGACGAAGGAACAATTCGGCGCGCGGGCGCAGGCGGTGCTGGACGCTTATCCCCATGGCACCGAAGCCGAAGCCACCCGCGCCGCGCGACATGTCAGAAACGACACGTCGTTCGGCTGGCACATGTGGGCATGGGCGCGCGCGCAATCCGCGCACGGCAAGGGCAAGGTATTCAGCTACTACTACGACAACCATGGCCCGCAGGCCGAAGGATCCGGCCACGGCAGCGATGTGTCGTTCCACTTTCAGACATTGCGCGGGACGCCCACCAAGGAAAACCTGGCGCTGTCCGACACGATCAGTTCTTACGACATCAATTTCGCGAGGACTGGCGATCCAAACGGCAAGGGGCTACCGCAGTGGCCCGCGTTCAACGCGAAGAATCCACAGGTGATGGTGTTCGACGCCGAGCCAAGCGCGCGCGCCTACCCGTTGCTCGAGCGGGTGAAGGTGCTCGACAGCTACTTCGGGAACATCGCTGTAGAAAAATGAGCAAGGACTAGCTCGAGGCGTCGAAAACAGGGTCTGGACAGTGTGTTGCGAGCCCTGCTGGGGCGGCGCCTTGAGCCTGGGCGCTCCTGTCGGAGCGCCTGGCATGTCACTTTCTGTGCCCGGTTGCGTATGAGCCAGTATCCGTTCGGCACTTCGCCCGGGAGCAGCTCATGGTCGCGCGTCCGCAAGCCCTGCCTCTTCAGTCCACTGCCACTGCTGCGGTCAGTTCTGCGGTAGGCACAGAGACAGTCACACCCCAGAAGATCCTCGAGACCGGCTTCGCCTTCTGGCCGTCGAAAGTTTTGCTCACGGCAGTGGAGCTCGGCGTGTTCACGACGCTCGGGCCGCGATCGATGAGCGCAGCGGAGTTGCGCACCGCTCTGGATCTGCATCCGCGGGGCATTTTCGATTTCTTCGACACGCTCGTAGCGCTCGGCTTTCTCGAACGCGATGGCGACGGCCCGCTCGCGAAGTACCGCAACACGCCGGCGACCGCGCAGTACCTGGATCGAAATCAATCCAGCTATATCGGCGGCATGCTCGAGATGATGAACGCGCGACTCTTCGGATTCTGGAACGACCTTGGCACGGCACTGAAGACCGGCCAGCCGCAGAACGAGCTGAAGCACAGCCGCGCGTCGATGTTCGAGACACTGTACTCGGATCCCGCGCGCCTGGAGCAGTTCATGTCCGCGATGCGCGGCCTCTCGGCACCGAACTTTCAGGCGCTCGCGGAGAAGGTGGACTTCACGAAGTACCGCACGCTGTGCGACGTCGGCGGCGCCACGGGGTTGCTCGCGTCGCTGGTCGCGAGGCGCCATCCGCATCTGAAGTGCCTGTCTTTCGATCTGCGCGAAGTGGAACCGATCGCGCGCCGCTGGATCGCAAAGGACGGCATGTCGGATCGCGTCACTGCCGTGTCCGGCGACTTCCTGAAGGACCCGCTGCCGCCTGCGGACGTGATCACGATGGGCATGATCCTCCACGACTGGAACCTCGACCGGAAAAAGCACCTCGTGCGCCTCGCATACGATGCGCTTCCGCCGCACGGCGCGTTCATCGCGATCGAAAACCTCATCGACGACGCGCGCCGGGAGAACGCCTTCGGCATGATGATGTCGCTCAACATGCTCATCGAGTTCGGCGACGCCTTCGACTTCACCGGCGCCGATTTCCAGGACTGGTGCCGGGAGGCCGGCTTCAGACGCTACGAAGTCGTGCACCTCGCAGGCCCTTGCAGCGCGGCCATCGCATACAAGTAACGGCTCTCGGATTACCGGCGCGGCAAGCGCGCCCTTAGTCACTGCGCGTAGGTTGGCGGTGGGCCAGCATTTGCACGCAGCGGCGCGGGCCGCTGCTGTCGTTTCGGCGGCCGCTGTGCCAGAGGTGGCCGTTCATCATCAGGACGCCGCCGGCGCGGCCGACGATGATTCGCTCATCGGGATGATGGGCGAGCGGTTGTGCGAGGGACTTGGCGGGTGGATGCGGACTCAAATGCGTACGCGGCACGACGCGCGTCGCGCCGTTTTCCGGAATGAAGTCGTCGAGCATCCACAAAGTTGTGAACACTGAGTACGGGTCGCCCGGCGCGCGTGGCACATGATCCGCGTGCAATCCTTGCTGACCGAAGCCCGGCAGCGGGTTTCGGCCGTGCACCTCGGCAACGCGATACGCGGGGCCCAACACATGATTGGCCGCGGCGATGAACAGCGGATGCCGTTCGAGCGCGCGCCAGGATTGGGCACTAAAGACAAAGCTCCGCTCTGCCCCGCCCTCGCCTTCAGACCGCGCCCAACAGATCGCTCCTCCAAGCCCGAAAACGCCCTCCAGCCCGCAAGTGATCGCCCCCGCCCGCAGCGCTTCGCCACGCAGTCACCCGCGCATCCAGGCCCGTAGCCCCGGATCACCGCCCCTATAATCTTCCCGGGCCGTCAGCTGACGCAGGGGGGATTCCGTGTCACAGAAGATCGTGCGGTCGACTATTTTCGCATTGGGCCTGGGGAGCCTCGCCGCGCCGGCGCTGGCTCACCATAGCTTCGGCATGTTCGAGATGAACAAGCCGTTTCGCGCCTCCGGAACGCTCGTCGAGATGCACTTCGTCAACCCTCACTCCTACATGGAGATCGAAGTAGTCGACGCTGCCGGCAAGAAGTCCCGCATCCGCTGCGAAATGCGTGCGGCAGCCCTGCTGAGGCGCTCCGGCTGGACCGCGGAAATGTTCAAGCTGGGCTCGCACATCGAGATCGACGGGCACCCGCATCGCACGGATCCCCACGCCTGCTACACCGAGAACTTCAAGCTCGGCGATGCACCCAAGATGAATCGTAACGACCAGCTCCAGACCAAGGCGCTGGATACTTCGAAGCGGCCCGCGAAACTCGCCGACGGCCAGCCGAACATCAGTGGCGACTGGGCCGTGGAGCAGCTCGTTCTCACCGTCCCGCCGAGCGGCGGCAACGGCTCCATGATTCCGAAGAGCCTGTCGAAGCAGTTCGCGGCGGGCAAGATCACGCTGGAACAGGTGCAGGCCACGCAGCCGCCGCGGCCGAAGGTCGTATACACGGCTGCAGGCCAGAAAGCGGCAGACAGCTTCGACAGGCTGTCACCGAAGGACAATCCGTGGTTCGCCTGCAAGCCCACGAGCATCATCCGCGACTGGACCGCGGACTGGCCTATCAACCGCTTCGAGCAGAAGACGCTGCCGAACGGCCAGAAGGTCATCGACATCACGTACGGCCTGTACAACTTCGAACGCCGTATCCACGTCGGCATGGCGAAGCATCCGGAGAATCTCAAACCGGGCCATGCCGGTCATTCGATCGGCCATTGGGAAGGCAACACGCTGGTGGTGGACACCGTGGGATTTGCGGCGGGCGTGCTGTCGCCGCCCACTCGCAGCAGCGAAAAGTTGCATATCGTCGAGCGCTTCACTTTCGATCCGCAGAAGCTGTCGCTGCGGCGTGATTATTCAGTCACGGATCCGGTGTACCTGGCGGCCCCATACGAGAGCTACGACGTCATGTATCTCTCGGAGGTGCCGTTCCAGAAGCAGCCTTGCAAGGACATGACGCCGGAGTTTCAGGAGAAGTAGTCATCGCCACCTTCGGGATGGCGCTTACGAAGAACAACGGGGGGATGAACATGTCAATTCTCGGACGCCGTGCCGTCACCGGCATGGTGCTGGTCGGTGCGCTCTTCTCGTCCACGTCCTACGCGCAGCAGGCGTGCGACCGCGCCTGTCTCACAAAATTCGTAGATGGCTACTTCGCCGCGCTCGTTGCGAACGATGCCGCGAAGCTGCCGCAGGCCGTGAAGGCGCGTATCACCGAGAACGGCGCGGAGAAGAAGCTCGCCCAGACATTCTGGGACAGCGCCTCGGAAGTGGTGTATCGCTGGGACATCGTGAACACGAAGCGCGGCGATACCGGCTCCCAGGTCGTGGTGCGTAACGCGGACGGCTCCAGGACGATCATGATGTTGCGCCTGAAGGTGGCCAACGGAGCGATCACCGAAATCGAAACCATCAAGACCAACAAGGGCGAGGCCGGCGCATTGTGGGATCCGGACAAACTGACCACCGTGTCGCCGCGCCTGACGCTCTCGATCCGTGAATCCGAGCGCGATTCGTACTACGACCTCATCGGCGCGGCCGAGAGCTACTGGCGCGCGTTCCAGACGAACGGCACGCCCGCGTACCACCGCGCGCGCCTCGCCGTGGATTCGGACCGCTTCGAAAACGGGGCGCACATGACCGGCCCGACCGTCATGCGCGACGGCCGCATCAACGACACGGCGCGCGGCTTCGACGAAGGCAGCTTCATCGGCCGCAACATCTGGGATCGGCGCTACGCGGTGGTGGATGAAGAGCGCGGCATCGTGCTCTCGATCGTGCGCTTCGGACTGAAGGCGGGCGCGAAGAGCCAGAGCCCCGCAACGTCCGCCGATCGGCTCGTCGGCGAGTTCTTCGCGATCCAGAACGGCTGGATCCGCGAGATCCACGCGGTGCTGTTCAACCTGCCGGACGCGATGCCGACCGGATGGCCGACGACGGACTACGGTCCTGGAAGAGCATCGCCGGAGTAAGCTCGCGCGCCCGGCTCCACCCACCCGGCTATCGGGTTGCGGTGGAGCCAGAATTTTCGCGAAGCCTCTTCCCCACTACCGGATGCGCATAGTGAACCGGTAGGTCCTGGCGATACGGCCAGGTCTTGCGGGCTTCATTGCTGAAGTAATCCGGCCCGAGCGGATCCTCCGGATACAGGCGCTGCGCGGGCTGCAGATGCGCCGTGGTATGTGCCCACCCTTTCTCATAGTCGGCCTGCCATTGCAGCACGTAGTCGAGCCGCTTGATCTTCCAGACCCCGTTCTCGCAGATATAGTCGTTCTCGTAGATACCGGACTCCATGTGCTGCTGTGAGACGCCCGGCGGCCGATATTTGCGGATGTCGTGCGAGCCGCCGAGCAGGATGCCGCGAAAGCGGCCCTTTGCCGTCAGCCCATCGTCGGCAACGGTGATCACGTCCTGCATCTGGATGTGATCGAACAGGAAACCATCGTCCGCCCCTTCGCGCCCCTGGTTGAAGAGCTGCTGGATCCAGTCGACGTAGAGGCGGCGGATGCTCGCATGCCCCTTGTAGACCCCGGAGAGAAACACGACCTCCCCGTCCTCCGCGAACAGATTGATGACATCGTCGTAGTGGCAGTAGTCGATGTAGTACCCATACGAGAAGTGAAGCCGCCGTATCGCCTGGATGGCCTCCAGCTTCGCGAGACGACTCTCCAGCTCCGCGTTCTTCTTCAGAAGAAGTTCGATGTCGTTCATCTGTGATCCCCCGACCAGGTTCAGGCTTCTGGCAATCTGACTTCGAGCGTACCGAGCACGCCGCCATCGACCGACAGCGTCTGCGCCGTCACATGGCTCGCAGCCTCCGAAAGAAGAAAGGCAGCAACCTCCGCGACTTCCTCGGCACCGCCCATACGTCTCTGCGGCACGAGTTGCGAAAGACCGGCACGCGTTTTCGAATCGATCTTCGACATCGCCGGCGTCTCGATGAACCCGGGCAGCACGCAGTTACATCTCACATTGTGGCTTGCACCTTCGATTGCGATGGCGCGCGACAGCCCGAGCAAACCGTGTTTGGACGCGACATACGCCGCGTTGTTTGCCATCCCGCGCGCGCTTCCGAGACTCCCGGTGAAAACGATGGCTCCCCGACGCTGCGCGATCATGTCCGGAAGCAGACTCTTGCAAGCCCAGAAGGGGCTCGTGAGATTGGTGCGCACGACCGCGTCGAAATCCTCATCGCGATAGTCGAGGGCGGACGCGAATCCGCCTGTGGCACCGGCGTTGGCAAAGAGTCCGTAGATGGGCCCGAACGCGGCTCTCGCGACATCGATGGCCGCGTTCAGGGCACCGCGATCGGCGATGTCGGCAGCAAAACAGGCGGCCGTTCCGCCGGCCGCGCGAATCTCGCTCACGGCCTCTTCAAGCTCAGGTTGGCGACGCGCGACAAGAAACACCCGGGCGCCACGTGCGGCAAGCAGGCTCGCCGTCGCCCGACCGATACCACTGGAGGCGCCCGTCACGAAGATCGGTTCGCCGTCGAAAGAGAGCTTTGTCATGCCGCCCCTCCTCTTACGCTCTCGTCATCACTCGCTCGCCGCCGCGGCAGCCTTCCTGCGCACGGCGATCCCGTTTACCTCGAAATGCGCGCCGCCCATGAGGCCCGCGACGCCTACGAAGCTTCTCGCGGGCAGGGGCCCCGTGAAATAGCTCGCGTAAACGGTACCGAACTCGTCGAACGAAGCAAGGTCGGTCGCGAAGACCTGTACCCACACGAGATCGTCCAGGCTCATTTGCGATTCCGCTTCGGCCAGATGCCGTACCGGCCCGGCGAAATGATCCCGTTGGGATCGACCGCGTCCTTCAGCTTCTCGTGAAAACGCCGTAGCGAGTGGTTGCCGAAGGAATAGGTGTCCATCACCGCGTCGTAGTAGGCCACGGGAGTGCGATATTCGCCCCAGCCGCGCGCTCCGGCTTCCGCGATCAGGCGCTTCATGGCTTTGCGATACTTCTGATTCATCTCGATATCACGTGTCACTGGAAAGATGGTGATCATCATCAACGCCCGCTCCCACACGCAGCCGGGAAGATTGAAGGGCGGGAGCGGAAGCCCCTCCTCCCTGAAGACCTGCGCAAACACCTTGTTGACCTCGAAGATCGCCGCGCCGGTGCGCGGGATCACGGGCGAGAAGGCCTGGTGGCCCGCAACCGGGTCGGGCCTGAGGGCCGTGCGGATGCCGAAATTGAAGACACTCAGGCTCGGAATGCCGAAAGTCGGTTTGTGGACCTTTGCGAGATCGGCGTCGGAGAGCGGGAAACCATAGAGTTCCGGCTCCCCGAAGCGCACGCCGCGGATTTCCGAGAATCGCTCCTTGGCGATCTCCCATTGCAGGCGGACCATGCGCTCGGGCCCGTAGAATTTGACCAGGGCGCTCCAGCAACTGCGTCCGGTTGCCCTCACCGCTTCCGCGATGAGCGCCTTCGCCGCAGCGTCACCTGCATAGAACGCCTCTTGCACAGCCTGATCGATCCGCACGCTGTCATTCGGATCGCTGTTTTCCGGATCGGCTGGAACACGTCGCTGAAGCAGCGGGCTGCCGAAGCCCGGCATGCCGTTCACGATGCCGCTGTTCTCAAGATGAGTGACGATGCGCACGAGGGCATGAAGATCGTCGTATTCGTCGGCGTAGACGCGCCCGATCAGGCACGCTTCGGGCTCGGGCATCATCCAGAAGCCCATCTTCGTGACGATGCCGAAATTCGATTGGGAGAAGAGACCGTCGATCCACGGCCCGAAGCCCGCCTTGTATTGCTGCCACGTCTTCGCACCGGGCATCGCGCCCATGCCAGTGCGTAACAACTCGCCGTTCGGCAGCACGACCTCCATCCCGCAATGAGCATCGAAATGATTGCGGAACTGCGCGCGCGTATAGCCCCCGCCGCGGTCGAGCGCATTCCCGATGAGGCTCCCCCAACCCGGATCGGGACAATCGATCCAGAGCTTTGCGCCTGCATCGCGAATGGCCGCGTAGAGATCGAAGTAACTCACACCCGGCTCGACGAGCACCGACGCGTTCTCCTCGTCGATGTCGAGCACGCGATCCATGCGCTTGAGATCGAGGACGGCGCTGCCCGAGAGCGCGGGAGCCGATCCGCCATAGCCGAGATTCCTGCCCGTCGAAATGGGATACAGGGGCAGTCTCGTATCGTTGGCGATGCGTGCGAGCGCCTGGACCTGCTCGACATTGACCGGCGCCACGGCAGAGGATGCGACGAGCTCCTCAGGCTCGCCCAGGAAAGGCGAATAGGCGTCGTTGTAGGTCGCTACGTCCGCATCGGACGTGAACACCCATTCGTCGCCGACGACGCGCCGGAACGCGCGAATCGCGCGATCGAACTCGGCGCGGCTGACGTCGGGAGGGAGTCTCATCTCTCAGCTCGCAGCCGCCGAGACCTCCGGGCCATATTCGTTGACCGTGGCACGCCGCACGTCCCGCTTGTAGTCGCCTTCCAGAGGCGTCGCACGGTGCAACGTGCACCGGTTATCCCAGATCAGGAGGTCGCCCTGGCGCCACTTGTGAACGTAGATGTATTTTTCCTGAGTCGCGAAGTCGTACAGCTCGCGCAGGAAACGCAGGGCCTCCTCCTCGGGCCAGCCCACGATCCCGGTCGCATGGCCGCCGATAAAGAGCGAGCGACGGCCGTAAGGCATCGTGCGAATCATCGGCTGAGTGACAGGCGGCATGGCCTTGCGCATTTCAGGAGTGATGTCCTTTGCGCCAGCAAGCTCGCGTCCACGCCAGAAATCGTGGATCGCGCTGAGCGGCTCGAGTTTCGCCTTCGTCTCCTGGGGGAGATCGTCATAGACCGCGCGCATATCGATGAAATGCGTGTCGCCACCCACCGGAGGAATGATGTGACCCAGCAGCAGCGACCATTTGGTCGGCATCGTGTGGAACGAGCTATCCGTGTGGAAATGCTCCGTCGCCAGCGCATATTTGCGTCGCTCGCTCGTGCGGGGAATCACCTCGTCGTTCTCGTCCAGATTCGAGATGTCGAAGAGCTCGGGCGCGATACGGCGCGGCTTGTTGCCGGCGAAACGGTCCATCCCTGGCGGCAGCTCCAGCGGACCGAAGGCGCGACTGAAGCGGATATGCTGCTCATCGGTGATCCGGCAGTCGCGCACCACGCTGACCGCATAGGTCGCCATGGTCCGCTCCACCGTCTCGATGAGCTCCCGCCCGGGCGGCACCGTCAGATCGGCGCCGATGATCTCGGCGCCGAAGATCGGGTGAAGGGGGCGGATCGTGAGATTCATCGTCGTCTCCAATGCCGGTCGCTCGCAAGGGCTGGCCGGCTTCTTCAGAAAACATGCTTCAGCGAGAAGGACCACTCGCGCGGTCGCGAAGGCGTGGCCGTCACATAGCCGGCCGCTGCGAAGATATCGAGCTTCGAATAGTAGTAGGACTCGTCGGTGACGTTCGTAACGCCGAGCGTTGCCTCCCAGGCTCCGCTCTCCGTGCGGTAAGTGAGCCGCGCGTTGATGACATCGCGTCGATCGAGCAGGTTGCGCGCATGGTTGATCGCGGTCGCGTAGGTCTCGGACTGGAAGGTGTAGTCGATCCGCGGCGTCAGCGAGCCGCCCCCAAGAGGCGCCTCGTACTGGATGCCGAGATTGCCCTGCCACTTCGGCGCGAAGGGCAGCTCCATGTCCATGGTCACGCCGGAGCTGAGCGCCTGGGGCAGGAGCTTCGTGTACTTCCCGTCGAGATAGCTCAGGCTGGCGTTGATATCGAGCCGGTCGATCAGGTGAGCGGTGAGCTCCAGCTCCGCCCCCTTCTGCCGGACATCGCCCGCGTTCAGGAACACACCCGCCGGAGCCGTGCCACCCGCCGGATTGTAGTTGGGCAGCGTCGGGTCCGGCTGGACCGGCAGATTGACGTTGAAGAACGGCGTGCTCGTCGCGATCTGGATGTTCTCGTAGTCGTTCAGGAAGGCGGCGACGTTGAGCCGGACCCGACGCTCGAAGAGATCGCTCTTGAAGCCGATCTCATACGCATTGAGCTTCTCCTCGCCGAACGGCGTCACCTGGTTCGGAAAGAAAGGCCTCGGATTCACGCCACCGCCCTTGAAGCCTGTGGAGAACTGCAGGTACGTGAAGAAGCCCGGCGAAAACCGATAGTCGATCACGCCCCGGTAGTCCACGACTTCCCGCGAGAAGGTCGCGCTCTGGCCATCGATGGGCGTGACCGACGGACTGAAGGAACCGTCAGCGGTCCTGCGAACGAAGGTGTATCTCTTGCGGTCGTCCGTGTAGCGCGCGCCCGCCGTCAGGTTCAGTTTGTCGGTGGCGTGGAACGCCACGTGAGCGAATCCCGAGCTGCTGCGGGACTCGATGAGGTCGTTGGTGAAGAAATCGGCGTTGATGGAGCCGATCAGGTTGCGTCCGTCCTGATGGGATTCACCGTCGTAATAGAACCCACCGACTGTGAGGTCGACCTTCGCGCCCAGGCTGGTGTTGAGACGCAGCTCCTGCGTGAACTGATTCTGCCGCGGCTCGGCGATCGACTCGCTCTTCGGGATCGGGCTCTCGTCGTTGTCGACGACGTAGTACGCCTCCGCCTCGCGGTACGCGCTGATGGATGTGAGCTTGAGCGTATCGGAAAAGGCGAGCTCGATCGTTCCGGAAGCCCCCCAGGAGGTGAATTCGGTTTTCGCAATGGCGTTGTAGCTGGAGGTCGCCGTGCCTCGGTAAAGAGCGTAGCTCGTATACGGATCCGGCGACACGAAATCCGCGGTGTACGGCACTCCATTCAGGGTGGAAGTGGGCGCCGGGCGCGCATCGAGAAGGATGCTCACGCCCGGATCGCCATGGCTCGAGTTGTGGTCCGCCGAGAGATTGATTTCGAGATTGTCGGTAGGAAGAGCGCGCAACTGGCCGCGCAACCCGACATCGTCGCTCCCGCCTTCGCGGCCGAGCTCGCAGCTGCCGCCGTTCAACGCAAAGCTCGGAAGAGCGGAGGCCGGGTGCGTGCATTTGAAGTCCACCCGACGCACGTAGCCCTCCCTGTGCCTGCCCAGGCCCGAAAGCCGGACGAAGACCTTCCCGGGAACGAGCGAGAAATCGGCCGCCCCACGCACGCCCGCAAGATCGTAGCTGCCCGCCTGCGCTTCGAGGAAGCCCCGGCCCGAGCCATCGGGCTTCCTCGAATAGAGCTTGATGGCGCCGCCGATCGAGTTCTTGCCGGCCAGCGTGCCCTGCGGCCCGCGCAGGACTTCCACGCGATCGAGATCGAGCAGCTCGAAGGTATTGCCGAAGAGCGTCGAGTAATACACGTCGTCGATGTAGACGCCGACGCCGGGCTCAAAAGTGAAGTTGCTGTCGAACTGACCGACGCCGCGCATGTAGATCTGGGCCGCGGGCCCGAACACGCCCGGTGCCGGCTCGATCGAGAGATTCGGTGCCTGCAGGTCGGTCAGCGAGGTCTGGCCGCGCGCGGCAAGCGCATCGCCGCTGAGCGCGGTGATGGCGATGGGCGTATCCTGCAGCGGCTGCTCACGAAACTGGGCGGTCACGATGACTTCGGCCAGCTCCCCGCTCGCACCGGCATTTCCGGCAGGCGGTTCGGCGCTGTCCTGCGCTTCGGCCGAGTGGGCGGCAAGCGCGATGACGCCTGCGAGAGTGGTCAGCGACGCGCCGTGGCGCATGCGCCGAAAGTTCTGCCGATTTGCCATGTGCCCCCCTCATTGACTGCTTCGAAATTCTTTTGTTGGAATTGGGCAACCGTAAGGACTCGATCGGGCCGGATCAACGCGCAAGTCGTGCACACAACGTTCACGTTTTGAGACAGATCGGATGAATCTTCTCCTCAGCATGCGCATCTTCTGCACGGTGGCGGAACATCGGAGCTTCTCCGCTGCCGCGACCCGGCACGACATCGCGCATTCCGCCGTCAGCAGGCACGTCGCTTTTCTGGAGCAGCGGTTGTCGGCGCGGTTACTCAACCGCAACAGTCGCCGCGTCGAGCTCACCGAAGTCGGAGCGAGTTACTTCGAGCAGGCACGAAGGCTCCTGGATTCGCTGGAGGAGATGGAGGCCGGAGTGCGCGGCACTTCGGTGAAGCCGTCCGGTGTCCTGAAGGTGAGCGCGCCGCCCTGGCTCGCCAATCGCAGCTTCCTGTCACTGCTTGCTGATTACCGGCGCACTTATCCGGACGTGAGATTCGACATCGCCATCGACCTGGTCGAGTTCGGCGCCATTCGAGACTACCGGGACCTGGACATCGCCCTGCGGATCACGAACTCGCCGGATGAAGGCATGATCGCGAAACACCTCGCGACCCTCACCTTCCGCCTGGTTGCGACCCCCTCATTCCTGGACGTGCAGGGCCGGCCAAACAGTCCGGATGAGGTCGATGGCTGGCCCCTGCTCCACTACTCGGGTTACGACCCCGACGCGTCGGTTGTCTTTCGGAGCGGACATCACGTCACCTTCCGGCCGGTACTGCGCAGTCCCAGCACGGAATTTCTCTATCACGCACTGTGCGCGGGGATGGGCCCCGCGTTCATGCCTTCGGTCATGATCGCGGGGGACGTGGCCGAAGGTCGCCTCGAATATGTGCTGCCGGAAGAGACGGCCTCGCCCATCAAGCTCTATGCGATCTATCCCCGCCGGCCGCATACGTCGGCGAAGGTCACGAGCTTCCTCAAATATCTGACGGCTGCCTTCCGCGGTAACGCGAGGCAATGAGGAAACACGTGCCGCCCAGAAGCGTGCACAACGCCACGACCAGCATCGAATAGCGGATCGCATTGACGCCCTGGCTGGGCGCGAGCGCATCGCTCAGCATGCCGACGATCAGCGGTCCGAAAATCTGACCGACCAGCCCCGTGAACAGCACCAGGATCGACACCGACACGGCGCGCATGTTCTCCGGCGCCATCGAGATCGCCGCTGCGAAAGTCGGCCCCTGATATGCGGCCTGGAGCGTGAACACCACGCCGAGACCGCTTCCCCAGATCCAACGAATATCGCCCAGCAGAAAGGCGAGATAAGCAGGCACGCACAGGAAGCAGACACCCGCAGGCACCCACAACCGCCAGCCGACGTCGCGGCGGCCGAGCCGGTCGGCGAGCCAGCCGGTCGCGACGATGCCCAGCGCGCCAGCGACGCCGCCCAACGGCGTGATGATTGACGCCACCTCGACGACGCTGAATCCGTGCACGCGAACGAGCATGGTGGTGAGCCACGTGGCCGATGCATAGAGCCCGCCGCCCATGAATGCGCCACCTGCGAGCAGCCAGAGATACGCTGGCAACCGCGCGAGCGTTCGTATCGCCTGCAGCATCGGCACCGCTGCGGGGGGCGCGATGGTCGAGTAGCGTCGCTCGGGTTCGCGGACCGTGAAGTAGAACAGAACCGCGAGGATCATTCCGGTAAGACCGGCCGCATGAAAGGCAGCTCGCCATCCATATGCGCCGGCGATCCAGCCGGCGATCGGCATGAACATCAGGCTGTTGAGCGCACTCGATGCGGTGAAGATCGAAAGCGCGAGCGGCCGTCTTGCCGGCGAGAATCTGTCCGCGATGATCGACTGCGACGGCGCGAGACTCGCCGCTTCGCCCGCACCCATCAGGAAGCGACAGAATGCGAGCTGCCAGCCGTTCGCCACCCAGCCGGTGACGACCGTCATCAGGCTCCAGAAACCGAAACCGACGGCGATGATGTTCCGCCGGTTCGAACGGTCGGCCAGACTCGCGATGGGTACACCCATCAGCGAGTAGAAAACGGCAAAGGCGAGACCGGAGCTCAGGCCGAGCACGGTATCGGAGAGCTGGAGATCGGCCTTGATCAGCGGCAGCACGAGCCCGAGCAGCGACCTGTCGAGATAGTTGAACATCGCGATCAGGGTCAGGAAACCGAGGGTCCCGCCGAGCGCCGGAGTCCAGCGATCCGAGGTAGCCGTCCCGATCGAGGCGTTCTGTTCTACTGCCATTTATCTCTCGCGCTCGCGTGCGAGCGTGACGATCCGCTCGACATCTTCCCGCAGCAGGAGGCCGTCCGCGTGGAGTTGCTCGGCGACCTCCGCAATCCGGCGAACGTAGTCGCCTGACGTCGGGTAACGCTCCTCGAGCGAAAGGCGCGGATCGCCCGATCTCAGCCGCTCCTCGCGGGTTGAAGCGAAGGGGAACCAGGCACCGAGAGCGACCAGCTCGCCTTCCGCAAAACCCGCACGGCGAGGCGCCCAACCCGTGCAGGTGCCACGCGGAACGGCGATTTCCGGCACGCGAATGCCTGCGGTCTCGTTGCCGTCCTCATCGATCGCAGGGACCTTCACGACGTAGTCGCGCCCCGGGATGGGCCGCGGCGGCCGTTCGCTGTAGTCGATCTCGCTCAGGCCGTTGATGCGGCCGGGATAGTGCACGTCTGGAATTGCGGGAAAGCCGTAGCTTTCAGGGTCGGCCGACACGAGCGTGCCATCGGCGGCCCTTGGGAATCGGCTCGGCGGTGGCGGCGTTCCATCCGCAACCCAGCGGTCCAGCGCGAGGAGTAGAGCCCTGTGCACCTCGGAGAAATCCGCGGGATTCAGCGGATATTTCGCGAAAGGGAGCATGGGCCCGAGGTGCGCCATGGCGCGACCCCCGCCATGCTGTGTGCTCGCGAAGTGATAGAAGCGCACGTCGTCGGGAACCGGAACTTCGTTTCCCTCGCCGTCCGTGACCAGGAGGCTCGAGCGGCCGTGGAAGAAGTCGGAGCTGCTTTCGGTGTGAATGATCTTCGGACAGGTGCGCGAGGCTTCGCAGCGCCTGAGTATGCCGTCTGTGCGGCCGCTCACCGGATCGGTGGTCGTGGCGTAGGTGAAGGGAAACTGGTCGTGCGGGAAGAGGCGGTCTTCGTGCTGGCGCGAAAAGCGACCGGGCTGCGCGAAGGGGTGATTCACGAAAGCCTTGCGCGAACCGGTCATGCTGGGCATCACGCCGTCGAACACTCTGCGCCCTGCGAGATCCTCGTTGAAGCCCTGGTAAATGAAGTCACGTATCACGCGGCCCGCCTGCGACATGCCGAAAGCGAGCACGCGATCGACACCGATGCGCCCTCCTCCGGGAGCGAGAGGATTGGCGGTGCCGACCTCGTCAGACGGGGCGTGGCGGAAGAAGGAAATCAGGTCGCGAATGGCTGCGTAACCCAGCCCCATCACGATGGGATCTTTTGCCGGGTAGATGAGCTCGTACAGCGCGCTCGCATCGAAGCCTGCCGGCCGATCGACTTCGATCTGCGTGTCCGAGAGAAATCGCCAGCGCTCCGGTGCGATCGGGACTCGCGAGTCCCGCTCCCGCTGACGGACGGTGAAAGTGCAGCTCGCCGTATCTGGGCTCGCGGCCGGATAGCTGAGCACGGCCACTACGGGACTTTGCGAGTGCTCGAATACGAACTCCTCGCGGCTGAGGCCGACGACTGGCCTCGCCTTTTCCGTCGCCACCGGCAGCCGCGCGAACAGCAGATCGCTTCCGCCCGTCACGCCACCACCCTGCCAGCCGCTCCACAAAATCGTGAAGCCCTTGCGCATGAGGAAACCGTTGCCGGCATCCACCGGCAAGGAGGGATCGTTCACTGCCATCGCTGCCGGGTTTTCCCGATCCCGGGGCGCATCGTTGAAGCAGTGGAGCGCGACCTTGTTGCCGCGATTCACCACGTCATACAGCAGCGCGCCGTTTCCGCGGCGAAGATCCTCGGGCATCAGGAGACAGAACGGGCTTTCATACGCGACGAGACCTGCTGCGTCCGTGGGTGCCCGGGCGATATTTACGATGCTGGAATTGAGCGGATGGGCCGGATCGACCTTGCCGAACGCGCGCCCCACGATCCTCACGTAAGGGCCCGTTCCTTCGAAGGCGACGCCGCCGAAGGCAGGCTCGACCCGCGCGATCCCGATCCTGATCATCCCCCCCTCGCGACCCCTCATCCGGCGAACAGGTTCCTGTACGTGTCTCGCAGCAGGTTCTTCTGGACCTTGCCCATCGTGTTCCGCGGGAGCGCATCGACGACGATACAGGACTTCGGCACTTTGAAGCTGGCGATCCTGCCTTTCAGCGTGGCGATAAGTGCCGGCGGATCCAGCGATACACCCGTTTTGGGAACCACCACAGCCACTACACCCTCCCCGAAGTCCGGGTGCGGCACACCGATGACCGCGCTCTCGGCGACGACCGGAATCTCGTTGAGATAGCCCTCGATTTCAGCGGGATAGACGTTGTAGCCGCCGGTGATGATCAGGTCCTTCGCACGACCGACGATGGTCACGTACCCATCCGCGCCGATCTTCCCCACGTCGCCTGTCTTGAACCAGCCGTCTGCTGTGAACTCTTCTTTCGTCTTCTCCGGCATGCGCCAGTAGCCGCCGAAGACGTTCGGGCCTTTTACCTCAATGCCGCCGATCTCGTCCGTGCGGCAGGGCTGCCCCTTGTCGTCCGCGATTCGCAGGCTCACTCCCGGCAGGGGGAAACCGACCGTGCCCCCGCGGCGCTGGCCGTCCTTCGCGTGATACGGGTTCGAGGTCAGCATCACCGTCTCGCTCATTCCGTAGCGTTCGAGGATGGTGTGGCCGCTGCGCTCCCGGAATTCGTTGAAGGTCTCCATGAGCAGCGGCGCCGAGCCGGATATGAAGAGCCGCATGTTCCGGCAAGACTCACGGCCGAAATCCGGCTCGCGCAGCAGCCGCACATACATCGTCGGCACGCCCATGAAAACCGTGGCGTCCGGCAGGCGCTTCACCACTGCGGCGGGATCGAACTTCGCGAACCAGATCATCCTGCTGCCGTTGAGCAGCGCGCCGTGAGAGGCGACGAACAGCCCGTGTATATGAAAGATCGGCAGCGCATGTAGCAGCACATCACCCTTGGTCCAGCCCCAGTAATCCTTGAGCACGGTGGCGTTGGAGAGCATGTTCCCGTGAGTGAGCATTGCGCCCTTGCTGCGCCCGGTGGTGCCGCTGGTGTAGAGGACGACCGCGAGATCGTCGGCCTTTGACTGCGAGGGCCGGTGCGTATCCGCTTGGCTTGCCGCGCGTTCGAGCAGCGTGCCGGTTCGGTCGTCGTTTAGCGTGAAGATGTGGCTAGTGCCGCGTGTGCTAGCGATCTTCGACACCCAGTCAAAGTTCTTGCCTGAGCACACCACTACGCTGGGCTCGGCGTTGCTGATGAAGTACTCGATCTCAGCCGCCTGATACGTGTTATTCAGCGGCAGGTAGACGAAGCCGGCGCGCAGCACGGCCAGGTAGAGAAGCAGCGCCTCGACGGACTTTTCCGTCTGCACGGCCACGCGTGCGCCCGCCGGGAGCTCGAGTGAGGCCAGGAGGTTCGCGATCCTCGCTGAAGCTCGCTCGATATCACCCCAGGTGTAAAGGCACGGCGCGCCCGGGCCATCGGCGGTTTCGATCGCGACGGCATCGAGGTCGGCGGGGAAGGCGTTACGCAGGGCGACGAAGAGGTTGTCATTGTCGTGCACAGGGCCTCCGGCTGCATCGATGAGGCGTGCTACGCAGGCTGCGCATCCTCGTACTTCAGACGAAGCGCGCAGGGCAACCGGCTCGATCGCCGGCCAAAGCTAGGATAGATCATTCGCAATTTCAATCTGCGGCCGCAGACAGCTGTATGCTGGGAAGATCAAGCATCTGGAGACCGCACCATGACCTCGATGCTCGGGCGCTTCGTACTCGCCGCCTGTGTCCTGCAGTTCGCCGTGGCCGCAATCGCGGCAGATGTACCGGAAACCGCAGTCACGATCCGCGTTCACTCGCATGACGCGAAGTTCGTCGGTTCCGGCGTCGGGGGGATGAATGTCATCGTCGAACATGCCGACACCGGCGAGCTCCTCGCCTCCGGGCGCATCGAAGGCGGTTCAGGCGATACCGCCAGGCTCATCCGGAATCCGATCGCTCGCGGGGCAACTCTCGCGGACGACCAGACGGCCGCATTCGTTGCGCGGCTGAAACTGGAGCGTCCGACGCGGATCCGCATTCGTGCGTCCGGTCCGCTGCGATCGGCCGGGACTTTGCAGGAGGTGACCGCAACGACCTGGGTCGTGCCCGGTCGGCCCATCACGGGTGACGGCATCGTGCTGAAGTTACCTGGACTTCTGGTAACGCCGGTGCCCGGAGTGCCTGCCAATCGGAAAATCCCACTCGTGACCGACGTGACGCTGACGTGTGGGTGCCCTATCGACAAGGATGGCTTGTGGCCCGCGGCCGACTACGAAGTCCAGGCAATCGTCGAAAGCGAGGCTGCACCGAAGCGCGAAGTGCCACTGGCTTTTACCGGACAGACCAACCGGTTCGCAGCCGACGTCCAGGTGCCGGCGGCCGGCCGTTACCGTGTGACGATCTGGGCTCACAACTCGAAGACCGGTAACACCGGGGCGGCTCAGTACACCGTCGACGTGCCGTGAAACGACTGAGTTACGGATCGGCCGGTACCGCTGGACCCGGCACGATCGTGCAGAGACATCCGTCGAAGGCCACGTGCACCACTATCGCTATGGCATGCACTTTACCTATCAAGAGCGCGCTCCTTGGGTCCGCCTGAGAAAAAAGACTACTCCTTCTTCTCGCCCAGCTCGACCTTATGGAACCGCAGGTTCTGGACTCGCCCATTGCTGACCCTGAAACTGTCACAGCGAGCTGGATCACTGCACGTGAACCTCACGTGCCCCAAGGGATAAGTCGCCGCGAACGAGTCCACCTCGAGCGGCAGGAGCTCGATCTCGCCGCGGGGATGGCGGACGAATAGCTGGCCGTCGCGCGCGCTAACGAAGTACAGCGTATTCAGCTCCTGGCTGAAGTACGTGCCCGAGTAAGCAGCCATTCGCGAAGGCGTGGGCGTCGCCAGCTCCACTCTCACCCACTTCATTTCACGGCCGTTCTGTTTCAGCATGAAACTGGGTGATTTCCCGTCTGCACCGGCCTGCTCGAACGTCACGACGACGTCGGCCTTTCTCAGGAAGAAGCTGTTATTGGACGACGGCACGAGCCTCAATGCAGGTTGTCCGCGCGGCTGAGCCAGGTGCTGGCGACCAGCGCGCATAGTTCTTCCCTCCCTGGAGACCGGCCCCTAAGATGCTCCGCAGCTCCACGAGATTGCAACGACTTTGATTGCAGGGGTTCACCGGTGATAAACAAGGCCGAGCTCGAGGGGCTCTATCGCGACTACATCGCCTGTCTCAACAGGCGGGACTGGGCCCGGCTGGGCCGGTGCGCAACCGCATCGCAAATGGACACCGTGGCGGACGAGTTGCTGACGGCGCGCACTCTGGCGACGGCCGTCAAGGCGATCACCTGACTCGGGTCGCAGGCATGCAAACCCTCCCATTCGGCACCTGGCCCTCACCCATCGCAGCGTCGGACCTCGCTCGCTCATCCGTCACACTCACTTACGTTCGCGCGCTGAATGGCGTGCCGTACTGGCTCGAAAGCCGGCCTGACGAGCAAGGTCGTTACGTCATCGTCACTCCTGCTGCGGATGGGGGAATCACCGAGCTCACGCCGACGGGCTTCAACGCCCGAACGCGGGTTCATGAATACGGAGGCGTGCCCTATACGTTGCAACGTGGGGTGATCTACTTCAGCAACTTCGCGGACCAGCGGCTCTACGTCCAGCGAGAGGGCCTTCCGCCCGCGGCGCTGACGCCTGAAGGCAATCGTTACGCGGACTGTGAGCTCGACGCTTCCGGCACCCTGCTCTTCTGCGTGCGCGAGGATCACACCTGCGCCGGCGAGCCGAAGAATGCAATCGTCGCCGTGCCAACGGCTGGCGGGAGCGCCGGCACCGTGCTTTTCGGCGAAAGCGACTTCGTTGCCTATCCGCGCGTGAGCGCGGACGGCAAGCGCCTCGCCTGGATTGCATGGAATCATCCCGACATGCCCTGGGACGCGACGCGCCTCTACGTGGCGGACCTCGTGAACGGCCGCCTCGAGAACATCGCATGGATCGCCGGAGGTCAAAGCGAATCCGTGCTCGAGCCGGCATGGGACACGGACGGCATGCTCTACTTCGTTTCAGACCGCTCGGACTGGTGGAACCTCTATCGATGGACCGGTAAGCAGATCGAGCCCGTCCTCACGCTCGAAGCGGAAGTCGCGGGTCCCTTGTGGGTACTAGGGCAAACAAACTACGCACTCACAGGCGATGGCCGCGCGGTGCTGCGCTATGGCGTGAAGGCGCAGGACAAACTCGGCGTTCTGGACCTGCGCTCGCGGAAGCTGCATACGCTGGATGTGCCGTTCACCAGCCTTTCCAGCATCACGCTGCTCTCCCGGGACACAGCCGTGGCAATCGCGGCCTCGCCCGAGCAGGAGCCCGCCGTGGTGAGCTTCGATTTACGCGACGGGAGGTACAAAGGACTTCGCGCGCCAGGACAGCTCCGGGTCGAGGCGGCATCGATCTCTCGCCCGGAGCCGATCGAATTCCCAACGGACGGTGGGCACGTCGGCCACGCTTTCTTCTATCCGCCGCTCAACGCCCGCTGCCGCGCGCCGGCGGATGAGCGGCCGCCGCTCATCGTGAAGGCACATGGCGGCCCGACGAGTCATTCCAGAAGCGAGTTGAGCCTGGCCATCCAGTTCTGGACGTCGCGCGGATTTGCTTTCCTGGACGTCAATTATCGTGGCAGCTCCGGTTTCGGACGGGCCTATCGCGAGCAACTCGCCGGCCAATGGGGCATCGCGGATGTGGCGGACGTAGTTGCAGCAGTGAAGTACCTCGCCGCGCAAGGTCGCATGGATATCGAGAGAGTCGCCATTCGCGGCAATAGCGCAGGCGGGTTCACGGTGCTCGCGGCGCTTGCCTTTCACGATGTGTTCAAGGCGGGCGCCAATTACTACGGGGTCAGCGACCTGGAGCCGCTGGCGCACGATACGCACAAGTTCGAGAGCCGATACCTGGATCGGCTCGTTGCACCCCTGCCGGAGGGGCGAGCGCTCTACGAAGCGCGCGCGCCCATTCGACACCTCGAACGCTTTCGGGCGCCGCTCATCACGTTCCAGGGCGCACAGGACAAGGTGGTTCCACCCGACCAGTCGCGGGCCATCGTGTCTGCCCTCAGGAACAGGGGCGTCCCGGTGGCTTACATCGAATTCGAAGACGAGCAGCACGGGTTCCGGCGGGCGGAGAGTATCGTGCGGTCGCTGGAAGCGGAGCTGGCTTTCTATGGGGCGGTGTTCGGGTTCACCCCCGCGGGGAAGTTGCCGGCTGTGCCATGGGCGCAATGAGAGTCGCCACGGTGCGGGAGAACTTGCCACCGGCGCGCCGTCACCGCGCTCCCCTTGAATAGAATCGCGCGGACGTCGTCCGGAGCAAGACCGCATGTCCAGATCCACCGCCCTGACAGGGGCCGTGCTCTTTTCCATCGCATTGTTAACTGCTTGCCAGCCGGAGCAATCGACAGGGAACACCTCTCCCGCCACGGCCCGCGCCCCCGCGCAAGTGGACCGGGCGCGCCTGCTCACGATAGACGCCGAACCGGGAGTCTGGCTCACCGGCGGCCGGGACTTCGGCCGCACCCACTACTCCCCGCTGACGGCCATCGATCGGCAGAACGTGAAGACGCTGGGTTTTGCCTGGGATTTCGCCACCGGCACCGAGCGCGGCATGGAAGCGACGCCGATCGTGGTCGACGGCGTCATGTACACATCGGGCGTCGCGGGCCGCGTCTATGCGCTGGAGGCGGCGACCGGCAAGCTGCTGTGGCGGTTCGAGCCACCAGCGGACCTGAAGTACACGCGCAGTTCCTGTTGCGATCAGGTCAACCGCGGTGTCGCCGTGTGGCAGGGTCGCGTCTATGTCGCGTCGATCGACGGCATTCTCTATTCGCTGGACGCTCGCGACGGCAAGGTGCTCTGGAAAGCAGACACGATCGTCGATCGCACGCGCGGATACACGGTGACTGGCGCCCCGCAAGTAGCGGGTAACGTCGTGGTCATCGGCAACGGCGGCGCGGAGCTGGACGCCCGGGGCTACATCACTGCGTACAAGCTCGACGACGGCGCGCAGGCCTGGCGTTTCTTCACCGTGCCAGGCGATCCCTCCAAACCCTTCGAGCATCCGGAGCTCGAGCAGGCAGCGAAAACCTGGGATCCGAACTGGCCCTGGCAGCTCGGCGGCGGCGGCACCGTGTGGGACAGCATGGCCTGGGACCCGGAGCTCAACCTGCTGTACGTGGGTACGGGCAACGGTGCACCGTGGAACCGTGAGTTGCGCAGCCCGAGCGGAGGAGACAACCTTTTCCTGTCGTCCCTGCTTGCGATCAACCCCGACACCGGCCGCCTCGTATGGCACTACCAGGAAGTGCCGGGCGACCAGTGGGACTACACAGCCACGCAACACATCCAGCTCGCGACGCTCACGATCGACGGTCAGCCGCGACAGGTGCTGATGCACGCGCCCAAGAACGGCTTCTTCTACGTGCTGGATCGAAAGACGGGCGAGTTGCTATCCGCCGACCCGTACGAGGATGTGACGTGGGCGACTCACATCGACCTGAAAACGGCACGCCCGGCGTTCAACCTTGCGCGCACGGAATACGCGGACGGCAAGTCCAAGGTCGTTTTCCCCTCGCCAGTGGGTGCCCATAACTGGAACCCGATGTCGTTCAGCGCACGCACCGGCCTCGTGTACATCCCGACCGTGCACTTCGGCGGTACGTTCACCAGGCCCGAGCGTTTCAGCGAATATCGGCCGGGGCGCTTCAACACCAACGTCGTGGCTGGCTTCGGAGTGACCACAAGCGATCCGGCGGCGCTCAAGGGACTTCCGGACCCAACGCCATCGGCCGCGCTGAAAGCATGGGATCCGGTGAAGAAGCAGGTCGTGTGGACCGGCCCGAAGATGAGCATGATGGATCATGGCGGCGTGCTTTCCACGGCCGGCGGCCTCGTCATGCAGGGAAGCATCGACGGCAACCTGCGCGTCTTCGACGATGCGAGCGGCACGCTCCTGCACGAAATCATGATCGGCAGCCCCATGATCGCCGCGCCGATGACTTACTCGGTGGACGGCGTGCAGTACGTCGCGATTCTTGCGGGCAGCGGGGGCGGTGGCTGGAGCTCCTGGACGCCAGAGAACATCGCTTCACGCAACGGCAATGCCAACCGCATTGTCGCGCTACGGCTCGACGGTGGAGCGATCCCCCAACCCGAGCCCTTGCAGCCCCTGCCGCCGATGGCCGAACCGCCGGCGCGCAAGGGGACGCCGGCCGATCTCGCGGCAGGCCGCCAGCTGTTCAACGAGAACTGCGCCCATTGCCACGCCAACGCAGGCCGCGGTCCGGTGCCGGACTTGCGCCGCTCCACGCCGGCGACCCACGCAGCGTTTCAGCAGATCGTGCGCGGCGGCGCCCTCCAGCCGCGCGGCATGCCGCGTTGGGACGATCTGTTGAGCGAACGGGAGGTCGATCAGATCCACGCGTATCTCATCGATCTTGCCTGGCAGCTCTACAGCGCCGAGTGATCGCTCGAAGCGCTTCAACGAGGCCGGGAAGGACGCCTGCTCCGCGGGTTGAAGCAGCGCGCGCTTACGCTCTCATGTCCTTGAAGTCGTCATGCATCACGCGCCGGGCGATGGGAAGGAGGCGCGCCAGAAATCCGATGCTGAGGCCCACTCCACAGACAATGAGTCCTAGATAGATCCCGTACGAGATGCGACCACCTGTCATCGCCGCCAGGTTGCGAGCTCCAAAACCGTAGCCGCTCGTATCAACTGGCGAATAGCGCATCATTCCCACCGCAACGAATCCGAAGATCGCCGCGGCGAAGAGTAGCAGCCAGGGTTGCCGCCGAAGCCGTGTCTCGTTCGGAATCCAGAGCCCCCGCAGACGGGCAGCGATGACGGCGGACAAAGGCAGCAGCGTCCACATGACCACGGACGCGAACCACGCTTGCGCCGAAAACTGCGTCAACACCGGAATGTGCTGGATCGAAGGCACCACCACTTCCAGCATCTCGCCCCAGCTTCTCAGGAACCGAGGCACCGAATTGCCGTCGGCAGGCGCGACCAGCACAGCCGCCAATGCCAGCGCACAGTGCGCGCCCAGGAACAGCACTGAGCTTTTGAACGACTTCTCCGACTCGCTGACCGGCCGCAGCCGTTCACTTCTCATCGGGGCTCCGGGTGCCAATGCAAACTCTCACTCAAGCAGCCCACTTAGCGGGCGGTTCGAAGGGCTGGCGTCGGAGTAACGCGCCAGCACTTTACACCGGCGGCAATCGCGCCGAGCAGCAGCAGCCACAAGATCGAGAACGCTCCGCCCCCGCCTCCTCCGGTTGGCGCGGGCGGCGGTGGTGCGGGTGGTGGCGGCGGCGCAGGCGGAGGAGCCGCGGCGGCCGTGACCTCGCGCTCCTGCGTGTTGTTGCTCATGTCCGAGTCCGGCTGGTCCGACTGCGCCAGGGCAGTGACCTGGAATGCGCCAGGCTCCGAGGGCGTCACGCGCAAGGTCACCGACGCGGACACGCCGTTTCTCAAATCCCCCAACGAGCACGTGAGCGGCCCGCTCGTCGAGCAGCTCCCCATGCTCGACTCAAGCGACACAGACTGCGCACTCGCCGGGACTTGCAACGTAATTGCAGCTCCCGTCGCGTGGAACGGCCCTCGATTCGTCACCGTGTAGCGGTACGAGCTCTCCGCGCCGATCGTCACCGTGCCGCTCGGAGAATTCTGCGTCAGCTCCAGATTCGGAGAGATCGTGATCTGTTGCGCGCCCGAGCGGTACGTACCGACGAGCACAACATGAGGCCTGTTCGGATCCGGAAGAACTTTCGTCACGAACAACACGGGAAGCGTCTGACGGTCCCGGAGCGTCTCCCATGAAGCTCCGCCGTCGATCGAGCGCAGGAGGCCGTTGCCCTGGGCGACGTAGAGAGTCTGGGGTCGCCTGGGATCCACGGCGACAGCCGTTACCTGGCCCATTTGCGGGTCAAGCAACAGGTCTGTCCATGAATCACCGCCACTCGTCGTCTTGAGAAGACCGGCGGCTGTGCCTGACGCGCCTATGTAGACCACCTGCGCGTCCGCAGGATCGACCTCGATTGCACTGATCGCCGCCTTTTCGATGCCCGTGTTCACGGGCGACCACGTCAGCCCGGCATCGTTCGATCGATAGATGCCGAAGGTCTCCGCCGGCTCCAGAAACGGGCCGGAGACGACCGGCGCGGCATAGGCGACGAGTGGGTTCGACTGGGACAGCACGACTCTCTCGACAAGCGCATTCGAAGGAAGGCCGATCGTGGCAGGCGCCCAGTTGTTACCTCCGTCCTCGCTTCGATACAGGGACTGCGGCGAACCTCCAAGGATCACGTCCGGCGCCGCCGCCGAGCTCGTGAGAGAGTTGATCTGTCTCCCCGGCGCGGGCGTGAAATTGGTTGGCGTCCAGCTCGAGCCGCCATCGGCGGAGCGCACGATCGTATTCGAGAGCGACGCGATCAGCCGACCGGGCGTTCCAGGCTGCGCAAGAAGTGCAGACACCCAGAGCCTGTTCGGTAATTGCTGCTGGATCCGGAGGACATCACGAAGCTCATCGTTGTCCAGCGGGGTCGTCGTGCTTGCACCTCCCGCGAGGTAGAACGCGCCCGTGTACTCTGTACCGATGTAGATACGATCGCTGCCGGGATCCGCCGAGAGGCTGGTAACGCGCGTGCCCAGATGCCCCGTGTTGCGGGGAACCCATGCGGTTCCGCCGACGGTGCTCACGGCGAGGCCGCCCAATCCGCCGACGAAGACTTCAGTCTGAGATTGCGCGGATCGGGCGAGAATCGTTAAAGGCACGCCGGAGGTAATGTTGCCGTTCACATCCTCGAAGCTCGCGCCGCCATCCGTCGAGCGCAGAATGGGCCCGAAAGCCTGCGAGACGTAAAGGTTGGCCGGGTCGTCAGGATTCAGCGCGATGACGTGCACCTCACCCGGGAACACCCGATCGAAATTCAGGCCTCCATCATCGCTCACATGCAGGCCGTGAGCCCCGGCGACCCAGATTCGACGTGGCGTGGTGGCGGACACTGCTATGTCGTAAATGTATCCCGCCGATGCGGCTGCAGCCGGAACCGGCTCCCACGAATCGCCGCCATCATGGCTGACGAAGAGCTCCACGAGGCTGATGCCAGGCGGGAACGGCGTCATCCCTGCGTACAGCGTGCGCGGATCGCTGGCATCAACGACGAGACGGGTCGGAGCGTAGAACCCACTTGGGTAGGCAAGCTCCTGCCATGACTCCCCACGATTCGTGCTTCGATATAAGGTAGTTCCCGTTCCGAAATACAGCGTCTGCCCATCGGCGCCGATCTCGATGTGGTGGGCATTCCCGATGCCCTGGAACTCCGGGACGACCTGGAAGGTGACCCCGGCGTCGGTGCTGACGAAGAGCGGAGTCGGAAAGCCATTCATCGTGAAGTACACGCGGTCCGGATCGGTGGGATCCACGGCAACGTCGAGAGGCGGATTGAAGAGATCGGCCTTGGTCAACTGCCAGTTGACGCCGTTATCGACCGATCGCAGGAAGCCCGCATCGGCGGCCATGTAAAGCGTGGTGGGTCGGTTTCGGTTGTAGACAACTCTGGTGACGGCGCCGCCTTCCGGGCCGACGGGACTCAGAGTGTTCACCCCTGCCGCGGTGGTCATCGACATGCCGAGAAGCGCGCCGGCCAGCACGATACGTGTGCGCAGATCCATCTTGTCCTTGTCCCCCGACAAATCTCGAGACCAAAGTCGATTGTGTCAGCTGTCTTCCATGCGCTCGTCGGCGGTGCGCCGGCATGGGCAGGGCGGGTGAATAACAAAGAGATCAGGGAAAGGAAAGCGCGGTTGGGGTTTGTGCCGAATTCTGTGACTCGCGTTGCTATGACAATCCGCGGGCCCCGCTCGTCAGGCGACCCGGCATTGGCAGACCTGGGTGGGAGCTGCGCTCGCGAAGGGAGTGCCGCTGTAGTCGCCATCACGGCGCGTGAGTTGCAGGCCGTTCGAGGCAAGGAGCACCCGCAACTCCTGCGGGAAGATGAGCTCCACCTGCGCGTTCGCGGCTGCCGCTCGACGGCTTGCCACCTTCAGCATCGCCGATGAGAGATCGAGTCCGGTGACAGGCAGGCCCGCTGCGGCGATCGGCACAGCCACCTGACCGCTACCGCAAGCGAGCGCTAGCACCGCGCCGGCGCGCTCGCGGGCCAGGTTGAGGTAGTAGCTCACTTGCGCCGCTGAAGCGGGCTGCAACGTGTCGTACAGGTCCGGATCGTCGTAGAGCATGGGCTTCCTCGCTGCCGCTGGAGCCATCATCCCAGACCTCACGTCAGCCGAAAAACGGCAGGTGAAGAACGAACCTGAAGGCTGAAACGACAACTGCCGCGACAGCGGCGCCTTGGCTCGCGGCGCGAGCCGGGGTGCGGCGGCGAAATCCGCTCGCCGCCGCAACGAACCACCCCGCTACGGCGCGGCTTGCACGCTACTGCGCGGAGGTGCTCCGTAGCTCGCCGGCAGCGGGAAGTTGCCGTCGAACGGAGGCCAGTTCGGGACCGGGCGTTCGGGGCCGGGGTAGTACATCGCCGTCCAGATGTCGCGGATCTTGCCGTCCTCGATCCAGAACCACTCGCTGAAGGCGTTGCGTGGCCGGATCGAGCCGGGCTTGCGAATGAACACAGCCATGCCGAGCACGACACCCTGCTCGTCATCGACAAGCGGAATCCGACGTGCGGCGACGTTAGCGAGATCGAATTCAGCGAGCCCCGACACGCAGTCGTCATTACTTCCGCCACGTCTCCCGGTCACCTTCGTGCCGTTCTCATAGCGATTGCAGCCGGGATGCGCGCGCACGACGGCACCGTTATGCGAAGTGATCCCATCGAAGTAGCTGTCCACGATTGCGATCATCTCATCGCGCGGCAGACGTCTGTTCGCGGGGAGCACGCGCTCAGGCGGCGGCGTTTCTGCCAGAGCCACCGGATTCCACCAGCTTGGCGGAGTCGCGCCCGGGAGCCCAGGGTCCTCTTCGCGCGCGACGAACCACTCCGCCTCGACGATCTTGCGGTCCGCGATACGCAAGCGCGCCGTCACGATCGCAATCTTGCCGCGGCCCTCCTCCACAGTTCCGTAATACGCCGCCTGGCCGCTGACCGGATCGACGTATCGACGCTGTACCTTGCCCAGCGCCGACGCGCTCTTCCACATCCCCTGCCCGAGCGGCACGTTGATGGCGTTCTCCGTGTGTCGATATGCCCCGCCAAGAGGTGCCGCTGCCGGATCGTGCTTCATGATCGCCTGCAGATAGCGGTCCAGCGTGGACTTCAGGCACGCGCGATTGCAATCCGCCGCGGATGCGGTGAACGGCACGAGAGTGAAGGCAAGCAGTGCGATCGAACGTCTCATCGAAATCCCCCTGAACTCATCATGCGAATAGCTCGCGCCTGGGACCGATTTCAGTACCAGCGCACGCCTTCAATGGGCCTGTTGTGTTGTCCTCTCACGATGTACTCGTAAAGCAGGTCCACATCGCTCTCCTTGAAGTCCGCGGAGAAGTCCGGCATTCCCAGCGGCAGCAACGCGCCTTCCAGAAGGATCGACTTGAGACCCGCCTTCCCGATCTCCTTCACGCGGCTGAGATTCGGCAGCATCGGTGTGCCTCCGCCGATGCTGTGGCAGCCCGCGCAGCGCCTATACAGTTGGGATGCCGCAGCGGTCTGCTCGGGCGAAAGGGGCGGCAGTGAGGTGTCCGGAGGCGCCGGACCGAGCGGTACCGCCCGCTTCGGCGGCAACGGCACCGCGCCTCCGCCCAGTTTGAAAGCGATCAGCCGGCCGTTGTTCGCGTACTGTTTCACGGCGGCCGTATCCGCGATGGTGATCATCCCTGCTCCACCGTAGCCCGCGAGAAGCGCAACGTACTGCGTACCACCGATGCTGTACGTAATTGGAGCCGCGATCGCACTCGTCCCGATGAAGTGATGAAGCAGGCGTTTACCGTTCCGCGCATCATAGGCGTTGAAGTAGCCATCGCCCGCCGCCTGGAACACAAGCCCGCCGGCAGTCGCCAGCGTTCCGCCATTCCAGGTGCCGGGTAACCGCACTTGCCACTTCACGCGGCCGTTGGCGACATCCCACGCGCGCAGGTAGCCGCCCTTCTCGACCTTCGGCTGTCCGGCCGTCATCCGCGCGAGCTCCGCCGGAGGCACGCCGAGATCGTACAGATAACGAAAACCCGGCTTGGTGCTGTAGACCCAAGGCACGTCGAGCGCCGGAATATAGGCAAGCCCCGTTTGAGGACTGAACGACATGGACTGCCAGTCGTGCGCGCCGTTCGGATTCGGATAGATGAGCTGGTCTTCCCTGCGGAACTCCGCCCACTGTGTCAGCACCGGACGGCCTGTTTTGAGATCCACATGACTCGCCCAGTTGGCCGCTGCGTACTTCTCAGCACTCAGCAGCTCGCCCGTTTTCCGATCCAGCACGTAAAAGAATCCATTCTTCGGCGCCTGGAAGAGCACCTTGCGCGTCTTTCCACCGAGCGCGATATCCGCGAGGATGATCGAGTTCGTCGCCGTGTAGTCCCACATGTCGCCGGGGGTGGTCTGGTAGTGCCAGGCGACCCGTCCTGTGTCCGCGTTGAGAGCCACAATCGACGACACGTAGAGGTTATCGGTGCGATCGTCCGGACGCTGACGCTTCCACGAACCGCCGTTCCCCGTGCCGACGTAGAGCAGGTTCAACTCGGGATCGAAGGCCATGGCATCCCACGCCGTACCGCCGCCGACACCGCGCCAGATGGGATCTTTCGGCCAGGTTTTCAGTGTGGCCGCGACGTCTTCGTTCTCCGGCGTATCGTCCGGTCCATTAGGCACGACGAAGAAGCGCCACACCTGCGCGCCGTTATCGGGATCGTAAGCTGAGACATACCCCCGCACGCCAGCGTCCGCACCGCTGTTTCCGATTACGATACGGCCCTTGATGACTCGCGGCGCTCCCGTGATCGTGTACGGACGCGCGGGATCCTCCACTGTATTCACAGTCCACACCGGCTTGCCATTGCGCGCATCGAGCGCAATCAGCCGGCCGTCCAGCGTGCCGAAGAAAACGCGACCGTTCCAAACCGCCACACCGCGGTTGACGACATCACAGCACAGCGAGCGGGCCGTCTTTCGCGGGACCTCCGGATCGTACGACCACAGAAGCGTGCCGCGCGCAGCATCGAAGGCGTACACCCGGCTCCACGTGCTCGTCACGTAGATAACGCCGTCGACCATGATCGGCGTCGCTTCGAGGCCTCGAGTGGATTCGACGTCGCCCTCCCATGCGAAACCGAGCCGGTGGACGTTGCTGCGGTCGATTTGAGTCAGCGGCGAGAAGCGCTGCTCCCCATAGTCCCCGCCGATGAGGAGCCAGCTTTCGCCGTTTTGCCCGAAAGCCGGCCATGCGAATGCCAACAGCAATGAAACGATCGACACGCAGGATCGTAGCGCCACAACTTACCTTCCCCCCCAACTGCCCCGATTTCCGGAACGAAACGGCGCCGGCAGCGCGAGGCGCTCGCGGCGAGCCGCGAGTGCCCCCGCTCATCACAGCTCGTATCTGAACCCCAGCACGAAACGGCGCCCGAGCACGTCGAACAGCGCGCGGTTCGTATCGGTCGTTCCGTTGAATCCGGAGAATATGGGAACGCGGGGCGGAGCGCGATCGAACAGGTTCTGCACGTTCAAAAACAGCCCCCAGTCTCCGCCGGAGCTGCCCAGACTCGCGTTGTAGGCCAGATTCAGGTCCGTGTAGAACACCGACGCGATGTGGTCGTCGTCGATGATCTGCCCGTTGTATTCCGGCTTGTTGTCGTTCCATTGCCGCCGGCCGGAACCGATGTATCGCGTATTGATGAACGCCGAGAACGGCCCCTGCGTGAAGGTCGTCCCCAGGTTCAGCTGCACGCGTGGCAAGGGCAGATTGCCCGTCGTGCCCGCTTGCTGTTGCACGAGGGCGCCGAGGTTGTGAACGGAGAACTCGTCGAGATAGCTGCCGAGGAGCCGGAAGCCGAGCGAGCGTCCGCCACCGAGGGGCAGCTGGTAGTCCAGCTCCGCATCGGTCCCTACCACCTTCTGCGCGTTAATGTTCAGGTACACGTTCTGCATGCTGTTCACCTCGCCCGTCACCGGGTCCCGAGTGAACTGGTTGCAGAGCTGCGTGGCCCCCTGGAAGCACTGGTTCACGATGTTCTGGGCGCCGAGGAGACCGATGGCGTCCTTCACCTCGATCGAGTACCAGTCCATGGAGAACTGCAGGCCGCTCGCGAAGGTCGGCTGAAGCACGAAACCGGCGGCGTACGTGTCCGCCCTCTCCGGCTTCACCGAAGGATTGCCGCCGCGAATCTCGGTGAACACGGTCTGCTGGTTGTTCCTGAACGGATCGAAGATCGTGGCGCCGGCGCCGGCCGCATTGAACCGCTCGGACATGTTCGCCGCGCGCACGTCACGCGAATACGTTCCCCGCAAGCGCAGCCAGTCGACCGTCTGCCAGATCAGGCCGTACTTGTACGCCCAGATGTTTCCGCTACCCCGGTAATCGGCCCAGCGCGCCGCGAGGTTCAGGCTGAGATCTTCCGCGAAGGGCGCGTCCTTCAGAAGCGGGACCTGCGTCTCCGCGAACGCTTCCTTCACATCGATGACGCCCTCGAAGTTCGCCTGGATCGAAAACTGCACACCGCTGTTCACTCCCGCGAATCCGCCCGGGATACCGCGAATTCCGAGCGCTGGATCGTTCCTCGGTACGGCGACGTAATTCGGATCGTTCGTGGGATTGGTCGGATCCGTGACGTTCTGCCTGAGAGTGTTGCGGCGATAGTCGATACCGGCTGCCACGGCGATGGGGCCCGGCTTCCACCAGCCGTCCAGCACCTTGCCGCTGATGCTCGCCTCGAAGGCATCCTGGGTATTCGTGAGATACGCGGTCTTTACGCCCTCGGTCACATACGCAATGGCCTCGGGAGAGGCGCGACCGGCTCCTAGCAGGTTGATCGGGATACACCCGTATCCCGGCTGGAACAGGTTCACCCGGCAGGTGATCGCGCCAGATGCCGGATCCACGACTGCATCCATTGCCAGGAACAGCCGGTCGGTTCGCGGATAGTTGCGGCTTGCCAGCTCGTTCTCGTTCCGCCCGTGCGCATAGTAGGAGTTGAACTGCCATTCGCCGGGAAGATCCACTTTCACGCCCGCAGCGAGCTCTGTCATCTCGTTGCTTTGAGAGAGCCTGGCGGTAGTGATGTCGGCTGGCGTACTCATCCGGGAAAGGCCGAACGACGCCATGTTGTTCTGCTGCATGATCTCGCGAACGCTCGCCGGCAGATAAGCGTTCTCGGCGTAGATGGTCGCCTGCCACGGCCCGAACATCACGGACGGGAACCCGCGACTCAGCACTTCGTTGTGCCCGGTCATCGCCTCGCCCCAGATCTCCACGGAATCCGTGAGATCGAACGAGAGATGCGTGAACGCATTCCAGCGCGAAACTTTCGACTGGAGCCCGCCGTTCAAGGCGCCGTTCGTGCGGAAGTCGTAGGCATCTCCGCCTGACATGCCCTGGATGCCGTCCTGAGTGCCGTATCCCAAACGGAACGGCACGAGGCTGCCGTCCGGGAGCCAGTGATGATTGTGCAACGGAGTGCCGGGCGCGAGGATGAGCCCCCCCGGCGTGTAGATCGAGCTCCCGACATTCGGCGCCACGATGTACGTATTGCGCCTCGGATCGTTGGCCGTGGGATCGTTCACCGCGCCCCAGCTCCCCATCCAGGGGCGAACGGTTTCGATCGCGTCGTTCTCGTAGTAATCGACCGCGCCGATGAAATGCGCCCGCTCACCGATCGGCGTGCCGTAAGTGAGCTCACCCTGCTTGTTCACCCCATCACCACGGCCGGTGGCGCCGCCCTGCACGCTCGCCTTGAGGCCCGTATAGGTCGTATCGAGAATGAAGTTGACGACGCCTGCGACGGCGTCCGTTCCATACGCGGCGGATGCGCCACCCGTCACGACATCCGTCCGCTGCAGCAACGATTGCGGCAGGACGTTGATGTCGATCGTCCCGTTGTAGGTGGACGGAACCATGCGGCGTCCGTCCAGCAGGATCAGTGTGCGGTTCGCACCCAGCCCGCGCATGTTCACGATGGACTGGCCGGCATCGGTACCGATGCCGTTGTTCTGGGTCGCGTCGATATTGCCTCGGAATTGGGGCAGCTGCTTGATGGCTTGTGCGATGTTTCCGGGCGCGACCTGATCCAGCTGCGAGGCACTCACCACCGTCACGGGTGTGGGTGCGCTCATTCCTGAGGCACGCAGTCGCGTGCCGGTGATGGTCACTTCGTTGAGGTCACCGTCGGCCGCCGCCGGGCCGCTCGAATCATCAGTCGCCGCGTCCTGCGCATGGGCGGGCATCTGGAACCCCACCGCCGTCATGCCCACGATAAATGATGTCAGTAAACGCTTGCGATCTCGCAGTTTCATTCCAGGCCCCCTCTCGAAATCAGAACTCTCTGAAGCTGTCGTTTCTCGACCGGATCTATTCAGGTGGATCGGTGAGCAGCACGTCTCGTGTCATCCGCCACGAGCCATCCTCCTGGCGCTGGTAGATGCGTACGAACTTGCCGGTGGAGTTGTTGGCAGGTCCGCCCGCCCTTGGCTTCGCAGCTACCGTCCACGTGCCTCGCTGGAAGGCGAGATTGCGATCGATCACCGTCTCAAGCGGCGTCCATGTCTCATCGATCTCGAACTGCTCGAACACGCGACCGTTCGCGGCGTCGTTGGCCTCTTTGCCATGGGTGGGCTCGCGTCCGGCAACGATCATCATGTGATCGTCCGTGGTCAGGCTGCTCAGCGTCGCGATGTCTTCGTCGTTGATCGCCTTCAGGTAGCGCGCGTTGAACTCGGTGATCTCGGCGAGATCCGCGCTGGTGTCGTGTTCGGCGGTGGCGTCGTTTGTCGATGGAGGTGGTGCTTTGGCGCCGCAGGCCGCCAGCAGGAGTGCGAGCGCAGGCGCCATGCCGAACGCGCCGATTGGCCGGCGCCTTGCGCGACCAGCTTCACATGGACTTCCCCGTGAACCCCTCATCGCGCTTACCACGGCTCAGTCACTCCGTCGTAGCGCAGGAACTTCCCCGTATCCGCGATCGTCGCCTTCTCGGTCGTGCGGATCATGTGTCCCACGGTGAACGAGGTTTCGAGCATCCCCTCGTACGTTTCCCTCAGATATTCCTGATGCTCGGTGAGCGTCGGGCCGGGGTTGAACATGATCACCGTCACGCCGTCCTTCTTCACGGACGCGGCGACGATCTGCATCTCGCGGTTCAGGGCCGCCTTCGTCATGCGGTAGAAGATGGTGCCTCCGCGCACCTCCTTCTCTCCCGTGAGCGTGCCGTTGCTTGAGCTGATCGCGACGATCTTCTTCTGCCTGCTCGTCTTCACGTTCGGATAGAACGCCTGCGAGACGATCAGCGGTCCCTTGATGTTCACGGCCATCATCGTGTCGAGCAGCGAGAACTTCATGTTGCCGAAGGTCTGCGTCTCCCAGTCGCCCGGGCACTTGTCGTCGTCGCCCCGGCACTTGCTGCGGTCGTTGTAGACCCCGGCGTTGTTGATGAGCACGTCGATCGGCACGTCCTTGAGCTTCGCCGCGAGCGCGAGCGCCGCGTCGTTGTCGGTGACGTCGAGCTTCTCGATACGGAAGCTCTTGTACTTGGCGGCGAGGTCCGCCAGCGTCTTCGGCGTCTCCGAGCGGCGGTGAGTCACGATCACCGTCCAGCCTTTCGCCGCGTACTGTTTTGCGAACTCCAGCCCGATGCCGGAGTTGGCGCCGGTGATCATCACGGTCTGCGCGCTCGCGAGACTTGCGATCGCCATCATTGCGAGGCCGAGCAGCCCCTTCGACATTGCATGGAGCATGGACGCACTCCCCCCTTTTGTCGGTACGCAAGGGAGAGACGGGGTGAAGGCGCGATCTGGTCCCCCCGGGGGACCACAATCGCGCCCGGCACGGTCTAGCGGTCAGAAGCGGAGGTGCGCGCCCAGCGTGTAGCGGCGGCCAAGCACATCGAAGAGCGTTTCGCTCGTATGCGTGGCGCCGTTGAAATCGGAGAAGTCAGCAGCTCGCGGCGGATCGCGATCGAACAGGTTTTCGATGCTCGTGTAGATCTCCCAGGAGCCGGCGCTGGCGGTGTCCCTCAAATAGGACAGGCGCAGGTCCGTGTAGAAGACCGACGCGACGGTGTTGTCGTCGATGTCCACTCCTTCGCGCAGCGTCGCGTCCACCATCCCGCTGTTCACGAAGTGGCCTTGGAGGTACATCTGCCATGGGCCGTTGCGATAGGTGAGCGCTGCGGTGAGCCGCAGATCCGGCATGCCGATGTAGCCGGTCGCACTACCGCCGGTCTGGCCGGCGCGATCGAGCTTGGGCGCTCCCTTTTGTCGCACCGAGTTTTCGCCAAGCCAGCTCGCTATCAGGCGGGCACGCATGGCTTCGCCCTCCCCGCCCAGAAGCTTCAGGTCGCGAGTGAACTGAACTTCGAGATCGGCGCCGACTGCTTTGGCCTCCGCCACGTTCAGGAAGGTGTTCTGCATGAACACGATCTCGCGGGTCTCTGGGTCGCGTGTGACGAGCGAACACAGCGCCGCCTGCCCCGCGAAGCATCCGTCGATGATCGTCTGCGGGCCGAGCTGTCCGATCGCATCCTTGATGCTGATGCTGTACCAGTCGAGAGACAGAGACAGCCCGTCGATTTCGCTTGGCTGATACACGGCGCCCACCGTGAAGGTATCGGCCTTCTCCGGCTCCACGTTCGGGTTGCCGGCGCTCGTGGCGCTCAGGCTGTACACGGCATTCCCGAACAGCGGATCGCGAACGGTGAAGCCGCGGTTCTGCAGGTCGAATCGCTCGGAGAGGTTTGCCGCACGTGTGTCCCGCGACACCGTTCCGCGAAGCCGGAGGTCGGGGGTTACATGTCCTTCGAGCCCCGCCTTCCAGGCCCAGATGCCGCCACTGCCGGAGTAATCGGCGTAGCGGGCAGCGAGACTCATGCTCAGGTGCCGGATGTTCCGGGCATCGGTGAAGAGCGGGACGCGCGCTTCGGCAAACGCCTCTTTTACGGAGTAGGCGCCACGCAGGTCGGGAAACGACGAGAACTGATGCACGAAGGATCCGACGAACGCGGCGGGAACCCCTCGGATTCCCATGTCCGGATCGTTTCCCGGCGTCGAGATACTTGCGTCGGACGGTGTGGCGTGCTGCCTGAACCGGTCCTCCCGGAACGAGGCGCCCACAGCTAGCAGCACCGGCCCCGCACCGAACCCTTCGGCGACCGGGCCATCCGCGGAGATTTCGGCGAAGTGCTGCTCGACCGTAACGGAGCCCCGCTTGTCGTCGAGCACGTAACCGAGCGCCTCCTGCGAAGCCCGGCCGGCACCGAACAGATTGATCGGCACGCAACCGTTCGACGGATCGAAGAGCGTCGACCGGCAAACGATGCCGCCGGTCGCCGGATCCTTCACCGCGTCCATTGCGATGGAAAGCCGGTCTGTGCGCACGAAGTCCTTCAGCGTGGTATCGCCGCGGTTCTGGCCGAACTGGTAATAGCCCGAGTAACGCCATCCGCCCGACAACGCGCGCACACCGGCTGTAAAAGAGTACGTGTCGTTCTCGATGATGTCCCGGGCGCGCCCGAGGTCCGCCGAGCTGCCCATGCGCGAGAAACCGAACTGCTCCAGGCCCTCGTTCGCCATGATCTGCCGCAAGGGCTCGGGCAGGAAGGCGTTGTCTCCAAAAACGGTCGCCTGCCACTGGCCGAACTGCACGGCGCCCACGTTCACGAAGTCGATGTGGTTGTGGCCGTACATCGCCTGCAGGAAGGCGTCCGCGTTCTCCGTGAGGTTGTACGTCAGGTGGCCGAAAGCGCTACCTCGCGAAACGCCCGGCAAGAGTGAGCCGTCGCCGGTTCGGTCCGCTTCATAGTTGTCGCCTCCTCCGCCGGATTGGGAGAACGTCCCGCCGCCGATGGATGCTATGGGGCCGACGCGGAAAGGCTCGTACGAGCCATCTGACCGGAAGGTCAGACGATCGAGCGCCGAGCCCGGCTGGTTGATGAGGCCGCCGAAGGTGTAACGCGTGGAAGTCACGTTCGGCAGCGTGAGCAACTGCGGGCCGGTGCGCGTGGCAGTCCATTGTGGATTCGTGACGCGGCCCCAGCCCTGAAACCAGTCGCGGCCGCGATAGGTTTCGATGCGGTCCGCTTCCTCATACTCCAGCGAGCCCACGAGGTGCAATCTCTCGCCCAGTGCACTGCCGGCAGCGAACGCCAGGCCGAGATTCGCCCCATCCCCTAGCTCTGTCGTGCCCCGGTGGGCATCGAAACGGGAACCTTCGAAGCCTGTATCGAGAACGAAGTTCACGACGCCACCGACGGCATCCGAACCGTAGGCAGCCGAGGCGCCACCGGTGACGACCTCCACACGCTGGATCAACGCTGTCGGGAATACGCCGATGTCCGTGGCACCGAGCCGCGAGGAGGAGACGACGCGCCTTCCATCAAGCAGCACGAGCGTGCGATTCGGGCCGAGCCCCCGAAGGTTCAGGAAGCTCTGCCCCGCGCCCGTCGCGAAGGAGTAGGCATTCGTGGGCGTCGAGTTCATCAGGAACTGAGGCATCAGCGACATCGAGTCGATCAGCCCACGCGAAGATAGCGATTGGAGCTCGCGAGCGCTCATCACGCTCACCGGCACCGGCGAGGCCATGCCCGTGGCCGTTTGAATCCGTGAGCCTGTTACGACGACTTCCTGCTGCGTCCCAAGCGACGCGGAGGACGTCGCATCGGAAGGTGACGTCTGCTGCTCGGCTTGCGATGCCGGGCCTGCGACGTCGATCGCTGACCCGCCGCGCCGCTGCGCCTGCCCTGGCGAACTGCGCGCAGCCGGGGAAGCTGCGGAGGGCTCGGCGGAGGCGCGTCTCACGATCGCTATCGTGCGCGAATCGACTATCCGATAGTCGAAGCGCGTTCCCCGAAGCAGTGTGTCGAGTGCCTGTGTCGCAGTGAAGCTGCCGACGAGAGGGCCGACTTGCGGATCGTCGCTCTGCTCGTCGTTGAGCCGTGCGACCTGAAGACCTGTCTCCAGCGCGAACTGCTTGAGCGCCCCGGTAAGTTGCTGGCGTGGGATCTTGAGCGCGTGCCGCGCATCCGCGTGTGCCAGAGCCGGTGCGGCCGCGCTCTCGAACGGGTGAGCGAGACAAAGGCACAGCAACGCTGCCGCGACGATTCGCGCGGCTCGCACTGAAAAGACCGCACGCGCTGGTAAGCCCCAGGTGCGCAGCAGCTCGCCCCCCATTCCAAGGACGCGACCGGATGGCAAGACCCTGCAGCTCTAGCGGCTGCGTACTTCCGCGCGTTCTGCTATCCCTGCCGGCACGGAGTCAGGGCGCCAGCGCGATCGTGATGTCCTGTCCGGCCCGGCGAACATTCACCGGTGCCACCGACTGCATGAACCCAATGAACGACTCCGGTTCGGACGCGTCGAAAACGCCGCTCACCTCGCGCCTCGCAAGCTCCGGGCTCGCGACATGCATCTGCACGACGTTGTAACGGTTGAACTCTTCGACCACGTCCGCAACGCTGTCGTTATCGAAAACGAGTCTCCCCGCGACCCAGGCCAGCTCGCGGTCGGTATCCACCGTCCGCACGGGCTCCGCGGAGCCGCGGCGAGTCACTATCACCTGCTGGCCCGCAGTCAGCAACACCTCGGCAGTCCGGCTCGGGCTCGTCGCACCTGAACGGCTGCCTGGTGGCAGGTCACTGCCCACAGCCACCTTACCTTCCGCGACTGTAACTACGACGCCCGCGCGGGATTGCTCCACACCAAACTGAGTTCCGATGGCCCGCACTTGGGCCGCTTCGGCGCGCACCACGAACGGGCGCGAGGGGTCCTTCGCCACTCGGAACAACGCGCGGCCCCTTTCTAGAGACACATCGCGCTCTTCATTGCCGAGGCGAATGCGCAGTCTCGATTCCGGGTCGATCTGAATGACGCTGCCATCGGCAAGCGTGACGCTACGGCGCTCGGCGCGGCCGGTTTCGATGACCTGGATGCTCAGGAACAGGGTGAGGAATACGGCGAGCACGGCTACGGTCGCGGCCAAGGCGAGGCCGGCGATCCAGCGACGGCGTGGAATGCGACTGTGCGCGCTCGTGGCTCGGGCACTCCAGTCGTGATCCCGGGGATCACGCAACTCATCGCGATCTCGCCGACCGCTCGACTCGTGGAGATCTCGGGGACCACCCGACTCGTCTCGATCCTGAAGCTCGCCGGCTCCTTGCCCATCGAGTCTTTGACGCTCGCTGCCCGCCGGGAAGGTCACGACGTTGCCGCCTGGCTGCGCCTGGCCCTCGCCGATCTCGGCGTCATCCGTTGGGATGGAGGCCCAGTCCCGGAACCGCTCGAGCGCGCCGTGCACTCCGGCCATGCGGAGCATCTCTTCGACGTGCATGGCGGACTCGCGCAGCCAGTCCACGAACTGCTCGCGCTCCTCGCGGGACAGGTCGCGCGATTCGATGCGGACCCACCACTCGGACGCCTCGGCGGCCGCTCGGGCGCGGCGGCTATTCGCGTTCATGGCTCAGCATCCGCAGCAGGTCCGTATCCAGTTCGGTCCGCAACTTCTCGTAGCTCTTCAGCAGGTCCCGCTTGATGGCGCGCTCGGTCGTGCCGAGGCGCTCGGCGATCTGGGCGCGCCCCAATCCTTCACTGAACTGCAGCTTCAGGATGGCGCGCTGGCGCGGCGTCAGGTGCGCCAGCGCTCGCCCGACTTCGGCAGAGGCTTCCGCCCGGGCGACCTCGTGCTCCGGCGAGTCGTCCGCCAGCAACCCAGCCAGCCATTTCGACTCGTGCGGGCGGCGGCTGCGGGCGCGGATGGCCCACTCGTTGGCGACATTCGCCGCCATCTTGAAGAGGTAGGCCTGGGGATACTCGACGAGCTCCGCCCGATCGTATCGCAAAAGGCGCAGGAAGACCTCCTGCGCCACGTCGTTCACGTCCGCACCTGAAACCGCGCCATGCCCCCTGAGGAACTTGCGCAGCGGCACCCGCCAGAGGCGGAACCACTCGGTCAGTCGGTTGGCGGGCTCGGATCCGCTCATCGGCGATTTGAGTACGGCATTGGGGCTGAGAGTAAGACCGGGTCAGGCCCGACTCCGGACCCCACCCCCAGCCCACTTTCTCACGAACCGCCTTCCATGGCGGCCAGCGCGAACGGGACAGGAGCCCCCCGGCGCGGACGCCCGTCTTGCGGGTGCCCAGTGCCGTAACGCGTGGTGAGTTCAATTACATTCTGAACCCGCGCCATCCTGATTTTGGCCGATTGCGAATCGGCAAGGCAGTCTCGTTCCGGTTCGACCATAGCGCGCTGTGAGGCGAGCGCCCGCATCAGCGCTTGAGGAATGAATCTGCTGCTTCCGCGTGTGTTCGGTCTGGACCCCTACCCTCGAAAACAATTCCGTCATCCTCCACGCCCGCGATAGGCATTGAGCACGGCGGCGCGGATGCTCTCCACGCGAGCTGGTGCGACTGAACGGATCGACGCGCGTTCGTCGATCAGCTGCATCGCCTGCTCGAAGCGGCGCTCGCGGGCGCGCGGACCCCACAGTTCCTTCGGCCCGATGCGTTTCGATTTCGAGTACTTGTTCGACGTGAACGGCTCCAGACACTTCTCGATCCCTTCGATGAATCCAGGCGGAAACTGGATCTCCTGCCCTTCGAACAGCAAAGGCTGCTGGGCTACCCGGATCGTCCGGCCGCTCGGCAGCACGGCGTCGATGGTCAGCATGAAGTAGTACGTTCCGTCGGCCGGTTCGTTTTCGAGAATGAGGTGCTCCAGTTGCGGACGCAACGCGTCTGGCTGTCGTCGATAGCGCACCGTCACCGTACGCCTTTGCGAGCTCGTTTTCACGAACGGAAACCCCGCTTCGTCGAACTCTTCGATCGTTGTGTCGGCCGGAAACTGTACCGCGGCACCGCCCTCGAGAACCTGCCCGTCAATCGAGTATCGGTAGGTGCAGAACGGATAGTCGACGAGTACGTCGTGCGATTGTGGCAGGAAGGCGCGCCAGTACTGGATCGGCCCTTCCGGGATACAGACAACTCGGGTCGTCGGCGTGAACGTGCCCGGAATCCGGGATGAAGGGTCGGCGGTCGAAGACCGAACGATCACGTCGTAGGGAGAGAACTTCAGTGTACCCGAGCCCCACGCATAGACGATGTACCACGATCCTCCCAGCGGGCTGCTCGATTGGCGGATGTCATCCTGCCGCGTCTCATGCAGGCTCGCCGCGATGAGCGTGTCCTCGGCGAAGGTGATGTCACCGACGCCCACCATCTCGTCATGATCGACCGCCTGCACGACGAAGCTGAGAAAGCCGATGGGGTCCAACGCGAACGATTCGCGGATGGCTACGTCGATGGCCAACTCCCGCAGCTCGTTGGTGAGCTGCTGGCGGAAGATCGCGATCTGCCGATTCATGAAGTTCCTGGCGTTGACCAGGAATCTCGGGATTACGATTGCCACTGTCTCACCCGGACGCGGCATCGACTCATCGATCACCCCGGCGAGATCGAGACCGCCAAAGAACTCATTGACGCGAACCCGGAGCCGATCCGTCACTGCGTCGTGAATAGCATTGATGACGGACGAAGCGGTCGCATCTTCTTCTAGCAGCGCGACAAATGAAATGAACCGTCCGGGCAGCCAGCCTTCCACGACGAAGCCATTGCGTTCGACGCGGAACGGGATCGGGCGCAACTCCGTGCTGTAGTTGCCCAAGGCCGGGGGAATCCTGAAGTTCGATCCGCTGACGACGCCCTCCACGCCAAGGTCGCCGTGACCTCCCGGCGTGGCGACGACAGTCAACGAAGGGATGAACCGCGTCGGCGCAGCCGGGTTCTGTCGCAGCGTGGTGCCATCCGCGCGCACGAAGTAGGTCCAGACGTAGGGTTCGTCTTCGCCGCTCACGTCCGTCGGCGTAATGCAATGCAGGGTGTGCATGCTGGTTTCGAGCAGGAATTTCGGCACGACTTTCTCCTTCTTTTGCCGCCCCACTCTTTATTCTGTTTCGAGACCGGCGCGCATCCCACGATCCGCGCATGATCCATCGAACGCGCCGGAGGCCGCCGCCGTTCGTCCCACCAACCGCGATTCGAACCGTCTATTTCAGCGCTAGAATCCAGTTGGCGATTTCGTTCAGCTCGTGCGAGGGAATCGAAGGGCTAGGAGGCATCGGGACGCTTCCCCAGGCGCCGGATCCTCCGTTTCTTATTCTTGTTTTCAGCCTGACCGCCGCGCCGGGCTGGTCTTTGTACCTTTCCGCGATCTGCTTGTAGGAGGGGCCGATGCCGGTTGCGTCGACGGCGTGGCATTCGCCGCACTTGTGCTGGGCCAGCACCTGCTCCGGTCCGCTCTCCGCTTGGGATTCATGTTCGGCAGAGAACGCGTTCGCCCCCGGCAGCAAGAGAGCAGCGGCGATCGCGATGGGCACCCATCCGACGCCGAGCGCCCGGACAGGCCCGTTGCGCGGAGTACGCGGGATACTTCCGATGATCGTGAGCACGATCGCTCCTCCTCTCACACGCGAGCCGAGCGAAAAATGTCGCTGCCGCGTGCGACACGGTCGTGGACGATGGGCTAACAGACCCCGGAACGGAATAAACCAAGGTCCAATCGTTCTGCTACGAGAGGGATGCGAACCTGTTTCGCTCAGTAACCGGCTACGCTGCCTCCGAGGCGCAAATCGCGTGGCGCGGCCCCGTGCCGCTCCCCCGTCTTCGCATCGATGGAGGCGCCGATCCAGTAACCGCGATACGCATCCTCTTCCTTTACGGACTGACCGAGGTCACGCAGCGCCTTCAGATACTCTGGCGGAAGCTCATTCGTGCCGACAGTCGCGATCAGCTCGCCTTTGGTCGCATTGCTGTAGTCGAAGCCACCAAGGGCCGGCGCCACGATCTCCGCGAACGGGCGAACGGCGCTCAGGATAAGAGCAAGCCCCGGGACGATCGGCAGCAGGATCAGCGCGGTTCGAGCCGCACCTATCGGAAAAGTCAGCGCCGCCCACATCGCAATCCCATAAGCGGCGATATAGAGGATCAGCGTGATTCCGAACTCACGTCATTGTCACGGCCGCATCATCATGGGTCAGTCCACGAATTCGCGTTCTTTGGAAACCCGGGCCGCTGCACGCGGACAACGCAGAACCGCTGCCCTGTCGGAGCCTGCATCACAATCCAGTGCTCCAGGCGATCCACGACCTTCGCACCCAGCTTCTCCAGCCGAGCCACTTCGGCGGGAATGTCGTCCGTCTCGATATCGATGTGCACGCGACTCTCATGCTCGACGCGCTGAAGCTGAACGATGGGCTCGTCCGGCGGAGTTTCGAGCATGCGATAGTTGCCTCGGCTACCCGGATGATCGGGGTCGATCGCACGCCCCAGTGCCTGGCTCCAGAATCGAGCCGCCTCATCCATGTCCGAAGTCTTGCAGTCGATCAGAAGCGCGCAAAGACGGGAACGATGCATGTGGATCTCCTTCGTCGGCTTACACCCGCGACAGCGAGAAACAAAGCTCTCCGTCCACCGGCGACGGCTGCGGGAGCCAGCCTGCGGCGGCATAGAAAGCGGCCGCGCGTGTGCCCGGCCCAGTGGTCAACCAGATGGGCTTGTTATCGATCGAGAACAACCAAGCAACCATTGCTTCATGCAGGGCGCGCCCGAGGCCACGCCGCTCACAACCGGGCTGCACGAACAGCGCCCATAGACTTCGGCTCAGAGCATCAGCGATCCCGAAGCCCAGGATTACGCCGCCGTCGTCCTCGACTACCCAACCCTTCCCGCGCCCGCCGAGCATTTCCTGATACTTCTCCGGCGTCACACGGCTGAGGTCTCGCAGGCGGTTCTCCAGGACGGAGAGCCGGATGGCGTGCATCGCTTCGATATCAGAGACAGTCGCAAGCCGGAGTTTCATGACGGACATCCAACCACACCGACTGGCGTTCGGCCAGTCGTATGACTGAAACCCCGCGGCTAGCCATCCCCATGACGGCCGATCCGGACGTACGCGTCCGCAATGCTCATCCCTGACCACCTGCCGTTCAGGCTCGCACCGACTTCGGTTACATCCCGCGCGCGTTCGTCCTCGAATCGCAGGAACGAGAACTCCCCCGCCCCCTGCCACTGCACGGCGAAGTCAACGCCAACGGCGCCGTCTGGCCCGGCCCGCAGTTGATGAAGATTCGATCGCTGTGGCGTGAACACGGTGTATCGGTCGGCAGACAAGCGCGTCACGGACTCCAGCCGGACGGTCGCTTGCTTTCCGGTGTCGGAAAACGGTGGCGCGCCGTCGACGAGATCGAAATGCTGGATATCGAGTGTGCCGTCCAGGCAGATCGTTACCCCACCACCGCCCGGATGGCAGTGAGCGGGCAGAAGGCAACCGGGCGCCATCCGGAACATGCTGACTACGAAGGGACGCCCGGCTGCCACCATCGCAAACTCCAAACGCTCACGGGCTCCAGGTACCACTTGCCACGCGACATCCGCGGGCGTGGGTCTCGGCATGGTCGCGGCCCAGAGCAGCAGAAATCTCACAAACCGCTCTGGCTCCCTGCCACGCGGCTCGGACAGAAAGGATATCGCAGCGGCACGAGCGGCCCCGAGCCACTCTTCAAAGCTTTGGGATTCAGCTGGAACCACGCCAGATGGCGTGGACTCCGCCGCGTGAGTGACGGAGCCGGAGCTCGCCACCGCACTGCTCGTGAGAATCGCTGAGTACATGAAGTCCCGACGTTGCATGGTTTACCTCTCGCGGCCCGGATCGGGCTCGCGCGAGTATCTGCATGGGACCGCCGCTTCTGCTTATCCGCCTTTGCGAACCAGTGACATCGATCGAAACTGCGCTGGGGTGCGACCCACATGCTTCTTGAAGAGGCGCGTGAACGAAGGGGTGCTCGTGTATCCGAGTGCAGCGACGATCTCCACGACGTCCCAATCCTTTTCGACCAGAAGCCGCTTCGCCAGCTCCAGGCGCCGCGCGGAGACATAACCGAAGGGCGTGCGACCCGTCACGGCCCGAAAGGTCCGATGAAAATGGTGAGGCGCGAGACAGGCTACGCGCGCTGCGCGGCCGAGATCGAAGGGACTGCATAGCGTCTCGTCGAGAAATGCCTTGCCACGAAGAACCCGCCTGTGAAGCTCCGCGCGCGTGCTCTCGCGTGCCGCAGGGATGCGCGCGCGTTCGGCGAAAACTTCGGCCGCCGCGTCGATCAAGCCATCCAGCGCGCCACGCAGGTGCCGATCGACTTCGCCCTGCTCCAGCTCGCCCTCCGTGCACTCTCGCAGTGCATGAAGCGCTTTGTGGATGCTCGTTTCGTTCGTCCAAAGGCGATGCAGAACGTGTGGACTGTATCGGGGCTCGGAGCGGGGCTCGTCGAGGAGATCCTGAAGCGAGCGAAACGAGATTTGAGCGGCATCACTCGCCAGCTCGTCCGCAAAAAAGACGACGAATGTCTCCACGTCGGTGTCCGAATCGACGTGCATGTCGTAAGGCACATCGTGATCGACCACCACGCACGATGTAGCGTCGACTACATAGCGCACGCCCTCAACCGTCCACGCCGCATCTCCCTTGACCACGCCTTTGATCGACAGCGGTCCAGCAAAGCCGCGCGCCGTGTGCCTTCTTGCACGGGCGGCGAGCAGGACGTTGCTACGGTGCAGGGCTTCGAAGAAAGGACCGTTAATCGTTGTGGAAAGCGACCAGCTATTCATATCCTGTCGGGTGACTGAGCGATCGCGCCGGCTCCGCCGCCAACTATCGCTCACGGACCGTACCTCGCGCTTATCCGCCGTTGCGAATTGTCGCCATCGACGACCAGGCTAACGTCAGGCCTCCAGCCTCCTTTGAAGAAGCGCTTTCTCAGCGTTCGTTGGAGCTGCGGCGAGGGCTCGTGTCAGGTGCGCGGTCGCGCGCTCCCGATCCCCCCGGCGGCGATACAGTTCGCCGAGGGTCGCATCCCAAAGGTAGTAGCCGAGGAGCCAGGGAGGCGGCTTCACCGCTTCGAGTAGCGCAAGGCCCGCATCGGGGCCCTGCCACTCCGCAATGGCGATCGCCCGATTCAGCGTGTTGATGGGCGATGGCGCGACCGCATCGAGCATTTCATAAAGACGTGCGATCTCGTTCCAGCGTGTCTCCTTATAGGTCGGCGCGAGGCAATGCTCTGCGGCGATCCCCGCTTCGGCGTGATACGTCGTGAAAACAGGCCCGCGGGCCGAGCGATGCAGATACGAGATCCCGACCTGTATCAGATCGCGATCCCAAAGCGAGCGATCCTGTTCCTCAAGCAGCAGCAGACCGCCCGCACCGTCGACGCGCGATTCGAAGCGCGCCGCATCCAGGTACATCAACGCGAGCAACGCGGCGGTCTCGGGCACGGCACCAACGAGATGCTCATCGAGAAGCCGCCCCAGTCGAATGGCCTCCTCGCACAGCTCGTGACGAATCACTCTGTCCGGTTGGGCCGAGCTGTACCCTTCCGTGAACAGCAGATAGAGAATCTCCAGCACTGCAGGCAGGCGATTCGCCAGTTCCGCGATGGGAGGCGTTTCGAGATCTTCGATGCGCTCGCGAAGCGCCGCCCGAGCCCGCTGTACGCGCTTGTAAACCGCTTCCGGACTCTGAAACAGCCGAAGCGCAATCTCCTCAACGCTGAACCCGCACAGAATCTTCAGCGTGAAGACAATGCGCGACTCGCGCGGGATCTCCGGATTGGCGCAGACAAACAGCATCCGGAGCTGGTCATCCTTGACCTCATTCTCCAGATAAACAACGTCGTCTGAGCCCGGCTCCGCGGCGATATCCTCAGCGTCTTCGACAGAGGCGTCAGTGCGCCTCGAACGCCGAAGCGCACCGAGCACCTCGTTGAGGGCCACGCGGTAGAGCCATGCGCCCTTGTCATCCGGCATCCCCTGTTGAGGCCAGGACTGCACCGCGCGGAGCAGCGCCGTCTGGACGGCGTCCTCACACAGCTCCACGCGGTGCACGCCGAAACGGCGCGACAGGACCGAAACCAGGCGCCCCGACTCATGCCGGAAGTAGTGTTCCGGAAGCGCCAGCGCGGGTTTCGGATCGATCACCTCGAATATCCCGCCAGTTCCCGGATTTCGACGCTGTCGTCGGGCCCGATCGGGCATTCCTTGATGATCTCCATGGCACGCGCGAGCGAGTCCGTCTGAAGCATGGAGTAGCTCGCGACGACTTCCTTGGCCTCGATGTAGGGCCCGTCGGTCACATTGCCGCCCTTGAGGACGGCGCCTCCCGGCGTCAGCCCATCGCCGGGCAGCAGCTCCTTTTCGAACTTCTTCATCCAGGCCTGCCAGGCGGCGTATTGCTTCTGCATCTCCTCGGGAGAGGACGACGGCCGGGCCGGCCATTCACTGGTGGGAAAGCGAAAGAGGCAGAGAAACTTCTTCTGGGTCGTGGACATGCGATGCTCCCGGTCTGCTCCCGCCGGACGATCCGTGGGTTCTCAAACCGACGATGCTCAAGCATGTCCGGATTGGACACCGTCGCGAAATTTTTTTTAAGCCAGGCCCACCGGTCGCCGCACCACCATGTGGGCGGCGCGATGTCGTACCAGAAAGTCGCCGGGAGCCGGAGGCTGGACCTTGGTCTGTATCAGGCAAACGGCTGAGTTTGCGATACATCCACGCCACGCTCGCGCCGCCTTCCTGCACGTACCGGACGGAAAGAGCCCGAGCGCGCGCGAACGTCCGCAGACGCAAGGCTTCCGGTCTGACAGGGAACCCGCGTCTCAAGCGGCTCCCGCGCCGGCTCTTGCAGTGGAACCCCGAGCACCCCCGCGATCCGCACCAGTTCCGCGAACGAAGGCGCCCTCATCTTCCGCATCACCCGGCGCCTGTGAATCTGTACGGTGATGTTACTGATGCCGAGGTCCGCGGCGACCTGCTTGTTCAGCGCGCCGCCGACTACGCGCTCAAACACCTGTGCTTCGCGTGGAGTCAGCCGCGCGAAGCGCGCCTGCAGCTCCGAGATCTTTTCGCGATTCGCCCGCGTGCTGCTATCCAGCGCAAGAGCGTTTCGCACGTTGCTCATCAGGCGATGCGCCTCGAAAGGCGACGTCAGGAAATCGATGGCTCCCGCCTTGATGGCGCGCACGGCGTGATCGAGCTCCGCGGACCGTGCCACGAAAAGCACCGGCGGAGACGCGGCGCCAAGACGTTGCAAGAGGTCGAGGCCACTCATGTCCGCAAGCTCGACATCGAGGATCAGGCATGCTGTCGCGACCGGCCAGGAGGACGCGAGATAGTCGGCGCCGCTGTCGAACGCAACCGTCTCCATACCGTGCGCGTGGAGAACCTGCTTGAGCTCAGATCGCACACTCTCATGGCGGCTGACGATCAGCACCGGTAGGCTGGACTGAACCATCGCGTGCATGACGAATCACCTCACAGTGTTTCCAACAACGAGAGCCCACGGAAGTCGCCGTATTCGCGCCGCCTCGGCCGCGAGCCCGGCACCACAACTGTGGGCGCTTCAGATCCTCACCTGCCCGGGGACTCCGGCTCATCGGCCGTGATGATGTAGCCGCCCCTGCCGTCGCTCGAAACGCGCACTCCGGGGGTGCCGGCAATGAATGCTACCAATGCGCCCGGCTCATCCACCTGAAATGTCCCCGTGATGACTTCCGCGCGCAGGGCGGCGCTGCGAATGTCGATGCGACTGCGGTTGTAGCGGTTGAACTCCTCCGCCACTTCGCCAAGCGGGCGGCGTTGGAAGACGAGCTGATGCCGGAGCCACGCCATCGCGGCGGAAAGGTTGACGTCATGCTCGACGGTGCCCGCCCCCCGCGCACCTATGACCACGCGGTCCGCGGCGCCAAGAACCGGAGGATCCGGATGCTCGCCAGGCTCCGGCTGACTCCCTGTAAACATCGCGACCCGCCCCTCGACCACCGTCAGGATCGTCCGGTCGACGCGACGATCGACGTCGAACTGTGTGCCGACAGCGCGAAGCAAGGCGTGCTCGGTCTCGACATCGAAAGGCCGTTTCGCATCGTGCGCGACCTCGAACAAGGCCTCGCCCCTCACCAGACGAATCGAACGCCGCTTCGACTGGAGGCGTACTTCGATCTTCGAGTCTGTATTGAGTGTGATACGCGACCCATCGTCCAGAAGCACGGTACGCATCTCGCCCACGCTCGTCTGAAACACCTCCGGTCGAGACACGAGCCACGCAGCTCCGACCGCCACGAAAAGCGATGCCGCCAGCGCTACCACGACGCGCTGCGCGAAACGCGGCCTGCGGTCCCGCTGACGCGGCACCGGTCTTCGCGGGAACTCGACTGGATCCTCCTGCGAGGCAAGCGCATCGCGAATCAGAACTTCCGCGGGGGTCGAAGGCCAGCGCATGTCGGGGCGCGAAACCGCAGCTTGTACGCGAGCGATGCGCAAGTACGCTTCGATGCGCTCGGGCGAGCGCTTGACCCATTCGGCGAACTCGCGTTCCTCAGCAGCTGAAACCTGCTCATCGCGCAACACCGCCCACCAGTGCGCGGCCTGTTCGCTGACGGAGACTGTCGCTTCCGCTTCGTTTACGTGCGCCACGTCATGCCTCCATCGCGGCCCGCAGCCGCTCATAACCGCGCCCGAGATACCGTCGCACCTGCCGGCCGGTGAGATGCAACTCCTGGGCGATCTCCCCATACGAGCGCTCGTCACGCAGTCTCAGGAGCAGGACGGCGCGCATCATCGGAGATGATTCAGCCAGCACTCGCTGTACGCGCTTTTCGGAGAGGCGCGCATCGATTTCGAGCTCGGGAGCATTCTCATCGACGAGCATCTCCTCTTCGAGGTCGACCACGACATCGCGGGGCGGCTGCTGATCCCGCCATTCGAACGCCACGTGACTCGCAACTCTCAGGAGATACGCGTGTGGGTTGCGGACGTCCGTCAGGTCCCGGCCTCGCAGCAGTCGCAGGTACGTTTCCTGAGCCAGGTCTTCGACGTCGGCGACCGTGCGGACGCGCCGTCGCAGGAACTGGAAAAGACTGCCGTTCCACTGCTGCCGCCATCGTGCGAGGAGAGACCTGTTGGACATGTTCGCAAAAGGCTACCGATCTGCCGGAGCCGGGCTCCTGCTCCAGTAGTGCGGAAAAAGCGGCTGTTTGCCCCCTGCCCCCTGGAGAATATTTTTCGGGCCGTGGGGGTCCGGAGCGCAACTCATTGATTAGCCGAGGATCGTGCCCGCAAGGTGTATCAGAATCTCGCGTCGACCCTGAACATCAGGCTGCGTGGCTCGCCGTACCACAAGTAGTAATACGGTGTGTTCTGGGACACGTAGTAGCGCTTGTCCAGAACGTTGTTCACGTTGAGCGCGACCTGCCAGTTCGGGTCGATTTCGTAACCCGTGCGCAGGTCCAGCACGGCATACGACCGTATGGCCCTGGCCTCGAGTACCCGGGAATCCGCGGCCGAGTAATGCGCGTTACCCCGCACGCCCGCCTGAGCATGCAGGTTACCACCCACCGTCCAGCGGGAGAGCGCACCGGGCAACGTCGCGCTCGTCCAGAGCTTCAGAAGGTGACGCGGAGTGGAGGTCGTTGGAATGCTCCTGTTCGCCATGCGATACACGTTGTATGCGTAGCCTCCGCCAACGAGCCAGCGCGGTGTGGGCATGCCACCGATCTCGATCTCGCCGCCGCGGCCGCGACCGGTGCCGGTCTCATGGCAGCAGTTGTCGAGCGCGGATCGTTCATCCGTCGCCAGAACGGTATGACGCTGCTCTATCTGGTAGATCGCGACGGATGCGTTGAGCGCGCCGCCACGCCATGCGCCCTTGATGCCTGACTCCATGGTGATCCCATGCATCGGTCCGAGCAATGAGCCGTCGGACCGACGCGCCACCCCGTCCAGGGCGCGATACACGTCGGCGTAACTCGCATACCACGACAGATTGTCATTGATCCGATACATGAGTGCACCATAGGGCTGGAACACATGGAAAGTCCCCAGGTCGCTCGTCAGTCCCGGGAAATGGAGATCGCCTACGCCCAGCTCGGAGTCCACTCGAAGCGAGTTGCTCGCCACCCGGCCGCCGCCGGTGATCGAGAACGCGGCATTCAGGTCCACCTGTAACGAGAGGAAGCCCCCGTACTGCTCGTGCACTTGTTGAGTCGCGACCCACAGGTCGGGCGGCCGCGTAAGCCGCGGGTCCGGATAACTCGCTGGATCGAAAGCGAGAACGTCCGTCAGCGGTTCGCCGAAGGCGACGTACGCTTCCGCGGACCGCCAACTCCGGACTCGAGTGAAATCACCGCCGATCGCAAGGGTCTGTTGCAGGCCGAACAAGTGGAACGTGCCCGTGAGCGTGGCGTCCAGCGTGCCCACCGTAAAACGGTCCGGGCGCATGCTGAACGCGGCAGCTGGCGTGCCGAGGGTGTGGGTTCGCGTGTCGATCCGCGAACCAAACGCGGCCCAACCGAAGTCGACGATCGACCGCGCAGCAGACGTGTTGAGCCGCAGGATCCAGTCGTCGGCGAATTGCTGTTGGTACTGGAGGTATACGCGGCTGGCGCGCGTGCTGTAGTAGGCCCAGTCAAATACGAAGCTTGTATTCCTCGGCAGCTCGGCGTCTCGCGCGTCGGAGTACAGCGGCAGGCCGTTCGAAAACGGGAGCGCATCATCCCACTGATAGCTTCCGCCGGCCGTCAGCATGGAGGTCGGAGTGAGATCGTACTCGAGCACCCCGAAGACTTTCTTGCGATTCTGATGCGCGTGGTCGTAGAAGAACTCGCGCGTGTGATACATGACATCGGCTCGGCCGCGAAGCGCACCGTCTTTCGTCAGAGGGCCTGTGGCGTCGAGCTCCGTCCGGAAGTTGTTCCAGGATCCCCATGTCGCGGTCACGGCAAACGACGGTGTTGCGAGTGGCCGTTTGCGCACGAGGCTCACCCTGCCGCCCGGGCTGCTGTTGCCTGAGAACAAGGCGTCCGAGCCACGCAGGACTTCCACACGATCGAACTCGCTCAGGTCCGGGCTGCCGCTGTAGAGGACCTGACCGGTGATCCACGGTTTCACCGGACCACCCGCATCGACCTGGAACGAAATGACTTCGTAGGCTCGCGAGAAGGCGCTCTCGTCGAGGGAGTTTGAACGACGTATCGAAATTCCGGGCGTACGCTCCAGGACGTCCCCCAGATCGAACGCATTCTGCTGACGGATCTGCTCTTCGGAAATGATCGAGATACTTTGCGGGATGTCCCGCAAGGGCGTGGGGATTCGCGTCGCCACGAGTTGCTCCACCGTGGCGGTCACCTTTACCTCCTGCATCGGGCCGTCGGCTGGAGCGCTCCACGAGGTCGATCGCGGCGATTCGCGCGGCAAGCGGGCCGGGCGCGGCGATCCCTTTCGCACTTCGATGGTCCGCGCGTCGATCCATCGGAAGGTCAGATCAGAGCCTTCGAGCAGGCGGCTCATCGCCGCCGGGAGCGTGTATTCGCCGGAGAGCTCGGGGGCGCTGCGTCCCTCGGCGATTCTCGAAAAGAAGACGACCTGAAAGCCGCTCTGCCGCGCCAGTTCCTGCAGGGCTGCGTCGAGGGGCTGGCTCTGAATCCGGAGCTCATGAATGGACCTTTCGGACGCCGCGACGGCCGCCGTTGCGGGAACGATCCATGACATCGCATACAGGCAGCAGGCAGGAGTCCGACCGAGCTGCGCCCGCGCGGCTCGCAGCTTCGCAGAAAGCAGCGGCATCAACTCATCCTCGACGAAACCGAGTCGCTGATTGTTCTTCGCCAGGGTCTGCAAGCCGCGTTGTACTCCCAACGGACGTGTGGGGAAACCCTTCGCCCTGTTTCAGTTGTAATTCTCCGGCGGGACAGACTCGGAAGCGTGGGTCGGCAAGCCCCATTGTGGTGCGTGGACTCATCTCATGCGTGTTCGGCAACCACTAGAAAAGTCGGGCGATGGACGCTGGGCGCAGGTCCTTGTCGTAGCCGCCGAGCACGAGCGCGCGGCCATCGCTTAGCAGGCTGACGGTGGCGAATTCGGCCAGGTTTCCTGGGGAGTTCTCGATGGCTACGAAGTGGGGCGTGCCCGGCCGCCAACGCTCCATCGGGGCAGCGCCTCCTCCGATGAAGACTTCGCCGGAGGGGAGCGTGACGACGGCGTCGGTGATCTTGTGGCGCTTCGATGTCATTCGTGGGCCAGCGGAGAATGCGGCCCGGGTCACGTCGTAAATCTCGGTCGAGTCGGAGAGCTCGTCGCGGCCTGAACCGGTGCGCGAGCCGCCCAGAATCAGGATTCGTCGATCCTTCAGTCTCACAGCAGCGTGCTTGTGACGAGGCGCGCTCATCTCAGCCGTAAGTGCTGACTGCTGGGTGCGGGTATCGAAGATCTCGGCAGAGCGAACTTCCTCACGACGCGCTCGCCGTCCGCCAACGAGCCATAGCTCCTGTCTATAGATCCGACTACAACAATCAATTGGCCCTATCGAATCGCCTTCACTAGTGTGCTGCCTCGTTTCTGGCACCACTGGATAATGACGATGTCCACACACGCTGGCAGGCCGGGCGAAGAGCATCCGATCGGCGTCCTGCTGGTGAACTCGGGATCGCCCGACTCACTCGCCATCGCAGATGTGCGCGACTTCCTGCGCCAGCTGCTCTCCGACCCCCGGGTGATCGAAACGCCGCGAGCGCTGTGGCTGCCGATCCTTCACGGAGCGATCCTGCCCACCCGCCCGCGGAGCATCGTTCGCAAGTACCGAAAGATCTGGACGCCGTACGGCTCGCCGCTGCTCCTCCACTCACGTGAGTTGCAAGTCAGCCTTTCACGCGAGCTGGCATTGCATACGCTGACGGCGCCGTTCCGCGTCGAGATTGCGATGCTGTATTCGCAGCCTTCCGTAAAGGAAGCGATCGCTCGGCTTTGCGATACAGGCGTGCAGAAGATCCTGGTTCTACCGCTGTTTCCGCAGTACTGCGCGGCGACCACCGGCCGGGACTTTCACTACATACCGGCTCTCGACGCGCGGCCGGATCACGCTGTCCTGCTTCGCGACCTTGTAATCCAGCACGCACAGGGCTGGCTCAGCGCCGAGCGCCCCGCGCACGACATTCGTCACTCGCTAGACGCAGCCGCATGAACGCCCTATAGATCAGCTCATGGGAGGTCTCTATCGCTTGATTGAAATCACCAATTGGAAGCGCAAACGCGGCGCGGGCTAGAGTCGCGCGCCGCCCGGGCCCTGTCGCCCGCAACGTCAAACAACAACCCCCGATATCGAAGTGAGCACTATGTTGAAGTCAGTCAAATTCGCCGTAGCGCTGTGTATCGCGGGCGGCGTATCGCCGTTCGCGATGGCGCAGCAGGCGACCCCGAACAACGATTACTGGTGGCCGAACCGCCTGAACCTTGCGCCCCTGCGCGATGTCAGCGCTTCCGCGGACCCGATGGGTCCCGGCTTCAAGTATGCGGAAGCGTTCGCGAAGCTCGATGTGGATGCCCTGAAGAAGGACATCGCCACTGTCATGAAGACTTCGCAGGACTGGTGGCCCGCGGACTACGGCAACTACGGCCCGTTCTTCATCCGCATGTCGTGGCACGCCGCCGGTACGTATCGCTCCATCGACGGACGCGGCGGCGCGGATGGCGGCATGCAGCGCTTCGCTCCGCTCAATAGCTGGCCGGACAATGCGAGCCTCGACAAGGCTCGCCGTCTCCTGCTGCCGATCAAGCAGAAGTACGGCAACTCGATTTCCTGGGCGGACCTCATGGTGCTCGCCGGCACCGTCGCGATGGAAGAGATGGGCTTCAAGACGATCGGCTTCGCTTTCGGACGCGTCGACGAGTGGACGCCCGAAGACGTGAACTGGGGTCCTGAAGGCAAGTGGCTCACAGACAATCGTCACAGCGGTGAGCGTGAGCTTGCACGCCCACTAGGCGCAACCGAGATGGGTCTGATCTATGTGAATCCCGAAGGCCCGAACGGCAAGCCGGACCCGCTGCTCGCCGCGCGCGACATTCGCCAGGCCTTCGGCCGCATGGGCATGAACGACGAAGAGACCGCTGCCCTCATCGCGGGCGGCCACACGTTCGGCAAGGCCCACGGCGCGCGCAAAGCCTCTGAATGCATCGGTGCGGAACCTGAAGCCGCGAGCATCGAGGAGCAGGGTCTCGGCTGGAAGAACAAGTGCGGCACCGGCAAGGGCGTCGATGCGACGACGAGCGGCCTCGAAGGCGCATGGACCGTCAATCCGGTTCAGTGGACGCACAACTTCCTGCAGAACCTGTACGGCTTCGAGTGGGAGCTCACGACGAGCCCGTCGGGCGCGAAACAGTGGACGCCGAAGGACAAGTCGACAGCCAGCATGGTGCCCGATGCGCACGATCCCACGAAGCGGCACGCGCCGATGATGCTGACCACCGACCTCGCGCTGAAAGAGGATCCGGCGTATCGCAAGATCACGCAGAAGTGGCTGAAGGATCCGAAGGCTTTCGAAGACGCCTTTGCGCGCGCGTGGTTCAAGCTCACCCACCGCGACATGGGCCCGACGTCGCGCTATCTCGGTCCCCTCGTGCCGAAGCAGACCTTCCAGTGGCAGGACCCGGTGCCTGACGCGGACAAGAGCAAGCAGATCAGCGGCTCGGATGTGACGACTCTCAAGTCGGCGATCCTCGCGTCCGGCGTCACTCCGGCGCAGCTCGTGCGCACGGCGTGGGCCTCTGCTGTCACCTATCGTGGCACCGACTACCGCGGCGGAACCAACGGCGCACGCATTCGCCTGGCTCCTCAGAAGGACTGGGCGGTGAACGAGCCGAAGGAGCTCGCCAGCGTGCTCAAGGCGCTGGAGGGCGTGCAGAAGGACTTCAATCGCAAGTCCAGCTCGCAGGTCTCGCTAGCCGACGTGATCGTGCTCGGCGGTGTGGCCGCGATCGAGCAGGCTGCGAAGAACGGCGGTTACAACATCACAGTTCCATTCGCCGCCGGCCGCACGGACGCCACTCAGGAAATGACGGACGTGCCCTCCTTCGCACTGCTTGAGCCGAAGGCCGATGGCTTCCGCAACTATCTCGCGGCGGACTATCCGCAGCCGCCTGCGGAAGCGCTCGTCGAACGCGCCGCGCTGCTGGGCCTCACGGTGCCTGAGATGACGGCGCTCGTCGGTGGACTGCGCGTGCTCGGTGCCAACCATGGCGGCAGCAGGCACGGCGTCTTCACGGATCGCCCGGGCACGCTGTCGAACGACTTCTTCGTGAACCTGGTGGACATGTCTACTGAATGGAGCAAGTCGCCCAGCACGCCGGGTCTCTACGAAGGCAAGGACCGGAAGACCGGAAAGGTGAAGTGGACCGCCACGCCGGTGGACCTGATCTTCGGTTCCAACTCCGAGCTGCGCGCCATCGCTGAGTTCTACGCCTCCGACGACGCCAAGGAACGGTTCGTCAACGACTTCGTCAAGGCATGGACCAAGGTGATGAACGCAGGACGCTTCGATCTGACGTGATCGGGAGGGATGGGCAGACATGGGGTCTGCCCATCCCCATCCTTGCATCGATCCGCTAACCCAGGCCGATACGGGCTTTTACGCTCTGCCTGGCTGCTTCCAGGGTCTTGCGGGAGAGATTCGGATCCGCGACCGCACGCGAGATCGCTAACGCCCCAACCATCTCGGCCAGCACGGAGGTGGCCAGAGTATCGGCATCGGGACGGGGAAGCGCGCGAATGAGATCCGCGAGGCCGCGTACCATGCGAGACACACCCGCATCGAAGCCTTTGCGTGCCTTCGAGGACATGCGCCCCACTTCGGCGGACAGCGCTGCAACCGGACAACCTTTCTCCGGATGATCACGATGCAGCGGGCTCAGATAGCGCTCGATGAAGTGCCCGATCGCCTGCGCAGGCGGCATGCCCTCAGTCCACTTCGTGAATCGTTCGTACTGATCGTCGAACATGTGCGAGATGGCGGCGACGACCAGATCGTCCTTGGACTTGAAATGCGCGTAGAACCCGCCGTGCGTCAGGCCCGCCTTCGCCATGAGGGCGGCGACGCCCACCTTCCCCGGGCCATGCCGGCGAATGGCCTCTGACGCTTCCTGGACTACGCGTTCGCGCGTCCGCTGTTTGTGTTCCGCCTCGTATCGCATGTTCGTCTTTCCAATTGCTCCCGCAATGCTAGCGTAACAGCCACGTTGCCGACGATTCGGTACCCCTTTCAATGCCCGCTGCTGGAGCTTGGCCCGCTACCTGGGCTGGCGACGGCGCCGGTCGCCCGCTTCGCGAATGGCACCATGATGAGGGCCACCAGGAACATCCACGCCATCAGGCGAAATACATCGTCGAATGCGATGGCCATGGACTGCAAGCCCACCTCCTTCGCGAGGATGGCGTGCGCCTGAGCTGACGCAACGACGGGATCCGGCGTCACGGTGCTCAGCTCCGTGGCGAGCCTGGAGGCCGCCGACTCGAAACTCGTGCCCGTATTGCCCAGCGACTCGCCGAACCGGGATGCAGCAGTCCTCGCGTCGTCGCGAAGCCAGGTGTTCACCAATGCGATCCCGACAGCGCCACCCAGGTTGCGCATGAGATTGAAGAGACCGGAGGCGTACTTGAGCTCCATGCCGGCGAAGCCCGACAACGCAGTGTTCACGCTTGGCACGATACAGAGCATGATCGACAAACCGCGCACGAACTGCGGGATCAGGAATTCCGCGAACCCCCACTCCGCATTGGCATGCGACGTGAGCCAGAGGCTGAAGGCGAAGAGCGGAAGGCCCGCGGCCAGCATGTAGCGAACGTCTACTCGCTCCGAAAGCCGGGCCGCGATTGCCGTGCTGACCAGCTGAGCGATGCCCACGACGAAGACCGTCGTACCGATCTGGAGGCTGTTGAATCCGCGGACGCGCCCGAGATACACCGGGATGAGGTACGTAGACGCATAGATCCCGAAGCCGATCACCAGATTGAAGACGCAGGCGAACGTGAAGCTCGGACGCCGGAAGGGGCTCAGGCTGACGATCGGGCTCTCCGAACGGAAGGATCGCTCGATGAAGAGCGCGAACGCGACGATCGAGAGCCATGCGCTGATCGCGATTCGATGATCCTCGAACCACTCCAGGCGCGGCCCTTCCTCGAGCACGTATTCCAGGCCACCGAGTGCGACAGCCATCGCCGCCAGATGCAGCCAGTCGATGCGGCGGAACATCGACGGGTCCGCGCGATCCACGCGCAGCAAGGCGATGACGCCAGCTGTGACGGCAACGCCTGGCACTACATTCACAAAGAATATCCAGCGCCAGCCCATGTACTCGGTAATCACGCCACCCACGGTCGGACCTAGCGTGGGCGCAAGCACCGACACCATGCCCAGAATCGCCGGCACGAGCGTCCGTTCCTTTCCCTCGAAGAGCACGAAACCCACGGCGAAAACCGTTGGAATCATCGCGCCTCCGGTGAATCCCTGAAGCGCGCGGAACACGGTCATCGATTCGATGTTCCAGGCGAGGCCGCACGCGATGCTCGATGCCGTGAAGAGCGCTGCGGATGTGGCGAACAGCCATCGAGTCGACATCGCCTGCGCGAGAAAGGCCGAGAACGGAATCATGACGAGCTCAGCCATCAGATACGCTGTCTGCACCCAGCTGATTTCATCGGGCCCCGCCGCGAGGCCCGCCTGCACCTCGTTCAGGGATGCGGCGACGATCTGGATGTCCAGCAAGGCCATGAACATCCCGAACGCCATGACGCCGAAGATCAGCATGCGCTCTCTTCGCGGGAGCGACTTCGGATTGGGAGCAGTCAATATGCCGGGATTACTCATCCCATAGAACCTTTCGATCTTTCGGCAGGGGGCCACTTGCTTCTTTACATGACGACCATCATATTATGAACCGCTACCAGCATTCCACGGGACATCGATGGATCCCCAGTCGAACACCGCCGAACAACCGCGCAAGCCTGCGCGGCGCACCCTGCGCGTCGCAGCGATCGCCGCCATTGTCGCTCTGACAGGCGTCGTCTACATCCTGATGCCCTCCTCGAGCGAGGTCACGGACAACGCGTACGTCGACGCGGATTCGACTTCGGTTGCGCCGAAGGTCCGCGGACTCGTTGCTGAGGTCCTCGTCCAGGACAACCAGGTGGTGAGGGCCGGTGATCCGTTGGTCCGCATCGATCCGGAAGAGTTCGACGCGCGTGTGCTGACGGCGAAAGCGGAAGTGGCTGATGCCGAAGCTGGCGTTGAGTCTGCAAAGGCGGCGTTGACCAGCCTTGCGGCAGAAGAGCGGCTGGCGGACGCCAACGTGCGAGCGGCCGAAAGCGCAATACGCTCAGCGAAGGAGCGCTCTCTCCAGGCAGCGAGCGACCAGCGTCGCTACGAGAATCTCGTGCATACGGGCGCTGTCGCGGTTCAGGAAATGGAGATCTTCCGTACGGCCGCGGTCACTGCCGAGCAGGATTTGGCGCGCGTGCAGGCCTTGCTCCAGGTCTCCCTGGATGCCGCCGCCGTCACGCGCGCGAAGCGCGCGACGTTGCAAGCGCAGCTGTCGAAGGCCGAGGCCGCTCTGCAGCGAGCGCATGCGTCTCTCAAACTGGCCTTGCAGGACCAGGGGCACGCAGTGATCTACGCGCCGATCGACGGAGTCGTGGGCAACAAGCGTGTACAGCGCGGCGACTACGTGCAACCTGGATCACGCGTGCTGACGCTGGTTCCTTTGAACCAGTACTACGTGACTGCCAACTTCAAGGAGACGCAGATCGGCCGGATGCGCGCGGGGCAACCCGTGCGCGTCGAAATCGATGCGCTTCCTGGCGTGCGCCTGAAAGGGACGCTGGAGAGCCTGGCACCGGGCTCCGGGTCACGTTTCGCGCTCTTGCCGTTCGAGCCCGGTACGGGCAACTTCACCAAGATCGTTCAGCGTGTTCCCGTGCGCGTGCGATTCGATCCCGGCCAGGACGATCTGCATCGGCTGCGCCCCGGCCTCTCGGCGACCGTCAAAGTCCTGTTGAAAGACCCGCCCTCCCCGACCGTTGCGGCCGTTTTTCAACCCCCATCGGAGTAGTCCCATGAAGATCAATGGCAGTGTGGCTCTTGTAACTGGCGCAAACCGCGGCCTCGGCAAGGCTTTCGTGCAGGCCCTGTCGCAGGCAGGAGCGAGGAAAATCTATGCGGCTGCCCGTGACCCGGCGACCATCGCCGCGGCCGATGGAATCGTGCCGATCAAGCTGGACGTCACGAACCCGGAGCACATCCGCTCGGCGGCGGCCGAATTTCGCGATGTGAGCGTGCTTATCAACAATGCAGGCATAAGCATCCGCTCACCAAGCGCGCTGGACCCGGCCAGCAGCGATGCGCTCAGGAAGGAGATGGAGACGAATGTCTTCGGTCCCCTGTCCTTGGTGCAGGCATTCGCTCCCATCCTCGCCTCCAATGGCGGTGGCGCGGTCCTCAACGTTCTCTCCGCGCTCAGCTGGGTAAGCATCACCGGTGTCGAGACCTACTGCGCAACGAAGTCCGCCGCCTGGTCGCTGACCAATGGGCTTCGACACTCGCTCAGCCAACAAGGCACTCAGGTCGTCGCTCTGCATGTGGGATACATGGACACCGACATGACGAAGAACCTGCCGGTGACGAAGTCGGATCCGAACGTTGTCGCTCGCGATGCCATCTCCGCTATCGAGAAGGGCGAGGTAGAGATTCTGGCGGACGCGACGAGTGTTCAGCTGAAGCAGGCGCTGAGCTCCGGCGTTTATCTGAAGCCACTTCCTCGCGGCTAGCGCGCCCTGTGCGTGAATCCAACCGGGCACGCAAAGCCTGATTGGTTCAACGCAGTCGGGGAACCCCACTTCCAGGCTGGCTCGATATGGCGTCACCCTGCATCAGCAGCGCAGAACGATCCTCCGGCGTGATCACATTGTCGCGATTCATATCGATCGCGGCCGTGCCGTTGTCCGCACGGATCGCGTAAGTGCGATTCGCGCCGGCCGTCACGCACCCCGCGGGACCGGCCGATGCACCATCCCTGACCGTAGTGAAAAGGACTACGCCGCTTGTGGTGAGCGATTCGGCGGCTGTCCTTTCTTCGGAGCCCAGATCGAGGCGCCACCCCAGTGCGTAATCAGGAACACGGAAGCCGAACGGGCTTTTCGTGATGTCGACGAGATCCGCATCGAGCATCGGCTGAAGCGAGTTGTATTCGGATTGCGCACGTCTCATGGAAGGCTGCCGATCGCGAATGGAATAGAACCTGTCCTTCACCGGAGTGGACGTGGCGCCACTTGCGTCCCCAGAGCCGATCGCCAGGTTGTAGTACGCGTTGCCGCCGCGCGGCCGGATGAACGTGACGTCCGGCGGATTGAAGAATCTTCGCGCGTCGGCCGCTGTCGCCGGCGTGGGGCGTGGCTCAGCCGCGCCGAGGTTGGCGAGCACGCCACCCGTCACAAGCTCCGAGGGGGTTTGACCGTTCCAGATGTCGAAGCGCCATAGCTGACCGCCGATGTCCGCCGCGTACATGCGATCCGCGAGCTCATCGCCATCCGTATCCAGAACGACGATACGCGCGGCGATCCCATAACCCATGCGGCTCAGCGGACGATCCGCACCCGCATGGTTGCCGGCGGACCAGAGCGGGCGGCCAGTGGCCGCGTCCAGCATCAGAATGCGATTTCCTGCAGCACTGGAGTCCGGACTGAAACCGCCGCCGACGATGACGACGAAGTTCTGCGCATCCTGTCTGGTGCCGGCGATACGAACCCGAGCGACGCTCGGCGCGGACCACGCTTCGCCTGATCCATCCAGGTGCGAGCTGCCGGCTTTCCACAGCACGCGTGGGGCGCGGCCAATAACGTCCAGCGCGTAATACCACGGCCCGCCGCGCTTCAGCCCGAAATACAGCCAGACGCGATCACCGCCCACATTGTCGATCACACCATCGCGGTTAGCGTCGAGTCGCAGCACCGCGAGACTCGTCATGAGATCGCCGGCGGCACGCGCTTGCCCGAGCTCGGGCGCGAAGAACGTCCATAGCACGCGGCCCGTCCCCTCATCCCGGGCGCGCAAGGCGCCCGTCTCCAGGGGCTCGAACAGGATGGCGTTGGAGCGACCTGTCGTGGTCGCGCTTCGGTCATATTCGACACGAACGGATGGGCGCTTCAACGCGACGGGCGCGCATTCCTGCGCGAGCGCTTCGATTGCGAGGAAAGCCGCCAGCAGGCACCACACGATTCTCATGAAGCGATCTCCATAAGAAAGTGTCGCGCGCCCGGGGACTGCAGGGCTACCTGCGCCCGAAGCGATGCCGCGCGCGTTTTCGAAGCGCGGCTTTCAGTGCGAAATGAGCCCGCTGGGCTCGGTAGGACTCCACGATTCGGTCGAACATCGCGATGTCACCCCGGCCCTCGCCGCGAGCTGAGGAGGAACCATCCCCGAAGCCGATGGATGTCGTTTTCACTGTCTCATGACTCACCTTTCCGCCTTGGCCGTGAATGAGAGGATTCGCTGCGCGATCGCGTCGTACATGCCGCCGAGGTGATGGCCCTTCCCGATCAGCACGGTCGTGCCACGATCCGCCGGCAACTCCGGGCAAAGCGTGGAGGTGTCCCCTTCTCCGTACAGGCAGAGAACGGGCACGCCCAATCTGTCGATCTCGGGCATCACAGGCTTGCCGCTTGTGGCTCGTCCCGGCAGCCAGTCCGCCACGTGTATGACGAACTCGGCATCGTGTCCGGGCGCGATCAGAGTCACGGACGCCACGCGAGCGCGAAGCAGATCCGGCAACCGGTTCACGAGGAACGGCATGATGTCGGCGCCGGTCGAGTAGCCGACCAGGATCACGGAGGTGGCCGGCTTCATTTCGGCGAGATAGAAACGCAGCACCCGCGCAAGGTCGGCGGCGGCTTCGTCCGGGGTGCGCTCGCGCCACAAGTAACGTAGCGAGCTCATGCCGATCACCCTCGTGCCGGAAGCCGCGAGGCGCGCGGACACGCCCTTGTCGAGCTGCGCCCATCCACCGTCTCCGGAATAGAAGACGGCAAGCTGCGTCGGCTGGCCGTTCGCCGGCACCTCCACAAGCGGCAGCCCTTCAATGGACGTTGGACTCGTGTCCTCCTCCGCCCGCGCGGCCTGGCCGCTCCACAAGAACAGGATGGTCGCTGCAAGAAACAGCTTGCGGATGTTCATTTGGTCACGAGCTCCCGGAGTCCGCCCGCTATGAGAATGGAAATGTCGGTGAGCACTCGCGGGACCGCGAGGCCACCCGGCGAGCCGCTATCTCCTTCGCCACGACAGCGTTCCCGTTCGTTCCGTCGCTTGCAATTGCGGCCTGCATCGGACGCCCCCATTCACGCGGAAGGTCGCACTGATTGGAGCGTCGCGATCTACGACGACGCTCCGTTCAGCACCCGGCACCAGCGCCTCCAGTGCGCCTACGCCGAGGGGAACTCCGCGTCGATGGTGTGACCATCCGGGAGCTGGCACTTGCCCTGCCCACCGCCGGCCATGCCCCGGTTGGGGTCGATCAGGCGGAAATTGCAGCGCATGCGGCTTCCATTCGGATCGCTCAGGTTCGCCACCACGCGACCGGAGTAGTGCGTGATGAATTCCGGACCCGCATCCCAGTACGGCCAACCGCCCCAGCGACCGCGCCAGCCGACCCACAGCGGGGTGATGTCGTCGACCGTGGTTTCGCTCGTGATCTGGAAGAGCTTGCCGCTGTAGCTGCGGCCGTCGGCGAAGGTGGCGGTGATCTGCCCCTTCACGGGACCTTCAGCCTTCCAGTCGAAGCGCACGCCGGGGCCGCCGCCGCGCGTTTCGCCAGTGCCGGTGCCTGTCGTCGTGCAGGCAGTGCCGAGCAGCGACGCGAGCACCACGACTCCTGCATGCAAGTATCTGCGATTCATGTTTCGCTCCAGTTCACTATCTCGACGGCGGGATTGCCGTGAGTAGGGCTGAAAGGCTACGAATCGCATTCTTCTCCCGGATGTCAGCGTGCGATTTCTGCATTTCAGCGGAAATCGTTCCCGCAACTTTCAGGGCGCCGTAGCGGGTCGGGGCGCATCCCCGGTGCGCTCGATCCATCCGCCGCCCAGGGCGCGATAGAGATCCACCAGGCTCGTGAGGCGTTCCACGCGAGCCTGAACGAGCAGCAGTTGCGCGTCGTACAGGTCCGTTTGCGCGGTCAGCACGTCGAGATAACTCGACTCACCGTTCCTGTAGAGCAGTTCCGAGAGCTCAAGCCTGCGCCGCTGGGCCTCACGCATTCTCGCGAGCGACGCAATCTGCTCGTCGTAGGTGCCACGGGCAGCAAGGGCGTCGGACACTTCCCGAAACGCCGCCTGGACTGTTTTCTGATACTGGGCCACCGCGATGTCCCGTTGCACTCGGGCAGCCTCGAGGTTCGCGCGGTTCGCGCCGGCATTGAAAATTGGCAGATCCAGCGCCGGGTCCACGGTCCATGCCGCCGAGCCGGCTTTGAAAAGCCCGCTCAGCTTCGCGCTCGCCGTGCCTCCGGTACCCGTGAGGCTGATGCTGGGAAAGAACGCGGCGCGCGCGGCACCGATGTTGGCATTCGCCGAGCGCAGAAGCGCCTCGGCCTCGTGCACGTCCGGCCTGCGAGTGAGGAGCTCCGAAGGAAGGCCTGCAGGCAGATCCTCCAGTATGTTCTGATCGTCCAGACGCCTCGGCGCCGCCCCGCTTGCGGGCAGCGGCAACGGCTCGCCGATCAGCTGCATCAGGGCGTTCTCCGCCTGGGCGCGCGCGCGAAGCTGAACGGCGCGGTTGGACTGCGCCAGCTCCACGACCGTCTCAGCCTGGCGTACATCGAGCTCCGATCCGGCGCCGATGTCGAACTGCAGCTTCACGATGTCGTACGAAGTGCGGGCGGTCCTGAGCGTCTCGTCCGTCACTCGCAACAAGTCATCGCACGCGAGCATCGTGAGGTACTGCTGAGCCACTTGTGAGACGAGGAGGATGTGCGCCGCCTTGCTTCCCTCGGCCGATGCAAGGTACTGCTCCAGAGCCGCACGGCGCAGGCTGCGGAGCTTGCCGAAGAAGTCGATCTCCCAGCCCAGCGACAAGCCGACGGAGTACGAGCTGGTCGTTCCCTCAACGCCGGTTCGGGACAGGTCCGCGGGGGAGCGGGAGCGCGAACGATCGGCGAACGCCGACACTTCCGGAAACAGGGCCGCCGACTGGATACGGTACTGGGCCTGCAACTCCTGCACGGTCAGCATCGCGACACGCAGGTCCCGATTGTTGCGAAGGCCGATTTCGACGAGCTGCTGCAGATACGGATCTGTCAGGAGATCCCGCCAGCCGAGATCTGCCGGCGCAACGGATGCACCGCCCGTTTCGATCCCGGTCTCACCGTACGCGAGCCCCTGGGGATAGGCCGTCGCGGGCAGCGAATCCGGACGTGAATAGCGCGGTTCGAGCGTGCACGCAGCAAGCGGCAGGAGTAACGCCATCACCACCGCGCCACGCACTTGAGTTTTCCGATACACCGCCCTGAGCTCCTCAATGCTGTGCCTGGGTGAGCGCGGGTAGCGGCGGACCGCCGCCCTCACGCTTCGCTTCGCCGCCGGCGAGCCGCTTCCCGACGACCACGAAGAACATCGGGATCAGGAACGTGGCGAGGAACGTCGCGCTCAACATGCCGCCGATTACGCCCGTGCCGATGGCATTACGGCTGGCCGATCCCGCACCTGTTGCGAGCGCCAGTGGCAGCACGCCGAGCACGAAGGCCATGGACGTCATGATGATCGGCCGCAGCCGCAGATGTGCCGCTTCGACCGCGGCCTCGACAAGGCTCTTGCCCTGAAGGTTGAGATCGCGGGCGAACTCGACAATCAGGATCGCGTTCTTCGCGGAAAGTCCGATGGTCACGAGCAGCCCCACCTGGAAATACACGTCGTTCTCCAGGCCACAGGCGAGCGCTGCAGCCAGCGCGCCGAGCACGCCAAGCGGCACCACCATGATCACCGAGACCGGGATGAACCAGCTCTCGTACAACGCCGCGAGCGCCAGGAACACCACGACGATCGAGATGGCGTAGAGAAACGGAGCCTGCTGGCCGGAAAGCTGTTCCTGCAGCGAAAGGCCCGTCCACTCGAATCCGATCCCCTGCGGGAGCTCGCCGACGAGACGTTCCATCGTGGCGATCGCCTGCCCCGTGCTGAACCCGGGTGCCGGCTGGCCCTGGATTTCGACCGACGAGACGCCGTTGTAGCGTTCCAGCTTGGGCGACCCGTACGTCCACCTGCCCGTCGCGATGGCCGAAATCGGAACCATGGCGCCCGAAGAATTGCGGATGTAATGCCACCGCAGGTCTTCCGGGTTCATGCGGAACGGCTGGTCGGCCTGCACGTAGACCTTCTTGATACGCCCGTCCGTATCGAGAAAATTGTTGATGTACCGGGAGCCCCAGTTCACCGAGAACGACTGGTCGACATCGCTCGGACTCACGCCCAGCGCGCTCGCTTTCTCGCGATCGACATCGATCGAGAAAGTCGGGTTGTCGTCGAGACCGTTTGCGCGGACCAGCGCGAGCGTCGGCTCCTTGCGCGCGCTCGCCAGCAACTGATCCCTCGCGCGTATCAACGCTTCGTGGCCTAGGCCACCGCGATCTTCCAGCTCCATGTCGAAGCCGGATGCGGTACCGAGTTCCCGGATGGGTGGCGGGTTCACCGGGATGATCGCGGCCTCTCGGTAGGAGGCGTACCGTATTGCGAGCCGCTGCATCAGCGCCTGGACGCTCAGATCGCGCCCCTTCCTTTCCGACCAGTCCCTGAAGTGCACGAACAGCAGGCCCTGGTTCTGGCCGCGCCCGGCGAAGTTGAAGCCGTTGATCTGGAACACGGCGTCGACCATGCGCGACTCCTGCTTCAGCAGGTAATCGCTCACATCGTCCAGCGCCATTGCCGTTCGGCCCTGTGTTCCGCCCGGCGGCCCCTGCACCTGCACGAGCAGGTAGCCTTGATCCTCGTCCGGAAGGAAGGACGTCGGGAGCTTCGCGAACATGAGCGCGACGAGCCCGATCACGGCACCGTAGAGAATCAGTGAACGGCCGGAATGCGCGATCACCTTGCGCACTCCGCTGACGTAACGATCCCGGTTGGTCCCGAACTGCCGGTTGAACCATGCGAAGAAGCCGCGCGGCGGCCGCTCCGGGCGTTGACGAAGAATCGTGGAACAGAGCGCCGGAGTAAGACTCAGCGCCACGAAAACCGAGAGCGCCATCGCCGAAACGATCGTGAGCGAGAACTGACGATAGATCGCCCCGACCGACCCGGACGAGAACGCCACCGGCACGAACACCGCCGAAAGCACCACCGCTACGCCCACAAGCGCGCCCGTAATCTGGCCCATCGCCTTGCGCGTCGCCTCGCGTGGAGGCAGCTTTTCCTCCGTCATGATGCGCTCGACGTTCTCGACGACGACGATCGCGTCGTCCACCAGCAGCCCGATTGCGAGCACCAGCCCGAACATCGTGAGCGTGTTGATCGTGAATCCGGCGGCGGACATCACGCCGAACGTTCCAAGCAGCACGACCGGAACCGCGATCGTGGGCACAAGCGTCGCGCGGATGTTCTGCAGGAAGAGATACATCACGAGAAACACGAGCACGACGCCTTCGAACAACGTCTTGACGACCTCCGCTATCGAGATCCTCACAAAAGGCGCGGTGTCGTACGGATAAACGACGTGCAGCCCGGCGGGAAAGTACTGCGACAACTCCGTGATGCGGGCGCGGATCGCCTCCACGGTCTTCAGCGCATTCGCGCCCGTCGCGAGCTGGAATCCGATAGCCGCCGCGGGCCGCCCGTTGTACTTGTTGTCGACGTTGTAGTTTTCCGCTCCCAGCTCGACGCGCGCGACGTCCCGGATTCGCACTTGCGACCCATCCGGGTTCACCTTGAGCAGAATGCGGCCGAATTCCTCGGGCGTTCTCAGCAGCGTCGCTTCGGTGATGGAAGCAGTCAGTCGTTGCGAAGTCGGTGCGGGCGCTCCGCCGAGCTGGCCGCCCGAGACCTGCACGTTCTGGGCCTGGATGGCGGCCGTGACATCGAGCGGCGTGAGCTGGAAGCTGTTCAGCTTGTTCGCATCCAGCCAGATACGCATTGCGTACTGTGTGCCAAAGACGTTGATGTTCCCGACGCCGTCGAGCCGGCTCACGGGGTCCTGAACATGAGCCACGACGTAATCGGCGATGTCGAACTTCGTCATGTGCGGATCGTCGGACACGAACGCCGCCACGATGAGAAACGAGCTGCTGGACTTGGTCACTCGAATTCCAGCCTGCTGAACCTGCGAAGGCAGCAGCGGCACGGCGAGCTGAAGTTTGTTCTGGACTTGCACCTGCGCGATGTCCGGGTCCGTTCCCGGCGCGAAGGTGAGCGTCGTGGTGCCGGTACCGAAGTCGTCACTCACGGACGAGAGATACATGAGGTGATCGAGCCCGTTCATCTGCTGCTCGATCACCTGCACCACGGTGTTCTCGACGGTTTCCGCCGAGGCGCCGGGATAAGTCGTGCCGATCTGGATGGACGGTGGCGCGACGGTCGGATACTGCTCGACCGGCAGGCGCGTGATCGACAGCGCGCCGGCCAGCATGATGAGGATTGCGATGACGATCGCGAAGATCGGACGGTCGATGAAGAACCGGGCCATGCGTTACTGGCCTCCCTGCTTTTCGTCCGCCTCACGTGCCAGCTTCGGCTCCGCTTCGGGCCCCCTGACGAACGGTGTCGCCTGCACGAGCATTCCCGGTTGCACGCGTTGACCGCCGGAGACGATCACGCGATCCCCGTCTTCCAGCCCGCCTTCGACGACCCAGCTGGTTCCAAAGGTACGCGTAGCCTGGACTTGCCGGAGCGAAACCTTGTTGTCCGCGCTCACGACAAGCACGGTCGCTCGGCCGGTTCGGTCGTGCGTAACGCCGTCCTCCGGAACGAGCATCGCGGTGTTGTTGACTCCCTGGTCGATGACCGCGCGCACGAACATCCCGGGCAGGAGGACGTGGTCGGGATTCGGAAAGATCGCGCGCACATCCACCGACCCCGTGCCGGGGTCGACACTGATGTCCGTGAACTCCAGCGTGCCCGTCTCGGAATAAGTCGACCCGTCTTCCAGGGTGAGTCGCACGCGCGTCTGCGTGGGTCCGTTCAGCTTGAGTTGACCGCTCGCGACCTGCTGCCGCAGCTGCAGACCTTCGACGCTGGTCTGATTGAGATCCACGTAGATCGGGTCGATCTGCTGAACAGTGGCCATCAACGTCGCGCTGGCTCCCTGGACGTACGCACCCTGCGTGACCAGCGAAGGGCCGATGCGGCCAGTGATCGGGGACATCACATCCGTGTAGCCGAGATTGATCCGGGCCGCCTCGACTGCAGCTACGCCTGCCGCGACGTCGGCGACCGCCTGCCCCTGCGCGGCGAGGTCGTTCACGTATTTCTGCTGGCTGATTGCGTTGGCAGCCACCAGCACCTGATCCCGCTCCGCCTGCGCCCGCGTCGACTCCAGGTTCGCCCGCGCGCGGGCTAGCGTGGCCTCTGCAGTAGCGAGCGCTGCGCGGAATGGAGCCGGGTCGATCTGGTACAACCGCTGCCCGGCGCTCACTTCGCTTCCTTCCTTGAACTCGCGCTTCAGGATGATGCCGTCCACGCGCGCTCGCACTTGAGCAACGAGATACGCCGACGTCCGGCCCGGCAGCTCGGTCGTCACCGGCACCGGCGAACGATGCACGGTGACGACACTGACCTCAGGAGCTGCCGGTGCAGCTCGCGGCGCCTCGGACCCGCAACCCGCAAGGCCACCCAAGATGGCAGCTGCGCCCATCACCAGGTACCGAACTGAGTACATCGCGCACGCTCAAAAGGTGTTGCCGCGAAGTGCGGCTACGCGGATTCGAGCACTCGCCGGTCACAGGCGAGTTTCCGCCAGGCATCGCCTCGTTACGGGCGAAACAGGTCCTGCAACCGGGGCGACACCCGTCACGCCGAGCCTCGTTCGGCAAGTGGCTGTGCAGGAGCGTCTATATGAGATCGAGCATTCGAATGGCCGTGGTGAGCGTGGCGCTGCTGCTCGTCGCATTCGGAAGCGCGCACGCGGAGACCTACTCCCAGGATGACTGCGCCCAGCGTCTCATCGTCGAGCTGACGCCTGACGTTCCGGATCCACGCGATCCGGGCTTCCTGAGCTCGCTTCTGAGCAATCATCCAGAGTACAGGCTCACGCTCGTCCGCCAGGACAATTCCACAACCATCGTAGTGGACCTGGTCGGGCCGGGTCCGGACGACATGTGCAAGACCGTCGTCGAGACCATGCGGCGTGACGGCCGCGTGGAGAAGATCATTTCCGACTCGGACGATCTGCCGTCCGTCTCGATCAAGACCGGGACCGATGACGACAGGAAGAAGCCCGACACACGCCTGTCCCGCGCCGGCATCGGTTCGCTCTTCTGGCTGGCCGCGCACCCCGAGCACGCATGGAAGATCCTGATGCCCGTGCAGCCAGGCATGGTCTCGGGAGTCTACGAGGACCTCCGCGTGGCCTGCCTTCAGAAGCTGGACCCGGCGAATGAAGTAACCGAGTGTCCGTGACAACTGAAATGCGGGGCGCGGCGCGCGAAATCCCTCGGTTGGACTGCGGGCTCACCATTTGAGCCGAGTCAATTGGTCGTGAGGCCAATCCACAACCGAGGAGCTTTCGACATGAAAACGTCCACTGCCTTCATCTCGTCCAACGCGTTTCGCAAGGGGGCGTTCGTCGCGCTCGCCTGCGCCGCCATCGTGCTGCTTGCCCCGCGTGCTCACGCCGACGAGCCGGTGCAGATCACGATCAGCGCCCCGTCTACGAAGATCATCGGCCATTATCCGGACCTCACGCCGATCGAGCAGGTCACGGTGTCGGCCAAAGTCCCGTTCAACCCGGCGTATCTCAAAACGAGCGCTGGCGTTGCCCTGCTGAAGGAGCGGGTGCTGCAGGCTGCGCGCAACGTCTGCTGGGCCACGGACTATCAAGCGGAGGACACCGACTCGGAGTGCGTCTCCCGCACCGTCCGTGCGGCCGATCCCCAGGTCGACGCCGCGATCGCACGCGCGAAGGGAAGCGATCCGGTCGCGCAGCGCTGAAAGGGCTGCCCATATAAGGGATGCGCGGCGGGCGGGAACCCGCCGCATTCCGTGGCAATTCACCTGCGGAGCGCCAGCGGGCGAGATGCTGGGCGACTAACCAGAGGCCGTGAAGCGGCCCGCCAGCCAAGCGCGGATGCCCTGAAGCGTCCTGAATTCGTCCAGGGAACGCGCAGGGATTTCGGGCGCAGCCGCTGCGGCCATCTGGCTCAGGCCCGGTCCGGGGCCGAGCTCAAGGAATGCAGTTGCTCCCGCTTCGATGCAACCCTGCAGGCAAGCTGCCCACTCCACCGTGTGGGAGATCTGCGCAGCAAGCTTGTCGAGGCCCGCCTGCACGTCGATCACGGGTGCGCCATCCACTCCGCTCAGAAGCCGCGTTCCGCTTGCGGGCGCCCTCACCCGAGCGTTGCCCAGAATCTCGCGAAATGCCGGTGACGCGCTGGCGAGCCGAGGTGTATGAGATGCAACCTGCACCGGCAGGCGAAGCACCTTCGACGCGCGCATCTCGCGCGCCGCCTTCTCGAAGGCTTCGAGGCCGGCACCGCTGCCACCGATGACGAATGCATCTCCAGGATTCACTATCGCGATCGCCACGTCGTGCCGCTCGCACAATTGCTCAACATACTCGCGGCGCAAGCCTCGCACGAACCGCAACCCATCTCCTGCCGCCGAAGCGGCGTCCATCACTTCAGCTCGGCGTGCCACGACGTCCAGTGCGTCAACCGCACTCAGGCAACCGGAAACGCCCCATGCCGCCACTTCCCCCACGCTGTATCCCGCGACCACGAGCCTCTCGGGCAGCGAGCTCCTCAGCGCCGCGATCGCGGCGAGTGGCTGAAGACAGCACAGAATCTGCGCCACCCGATTCCGATGGAGCATCGCCTGATCCTCCGTGAGCACCAGCTCGCGCGGATCATGGCCGCCGAGGAGCTTCGTGGCGTGCGTGAAAAGGGCCTCCGCCTCCGGTGCGTTCCCGGTCAAGGCGAACATGCCGCGATGCTGACGTCCCTGCCCGGAGCACAGGATTGCGAGTGCCATCGCGGCCTGCCTCAATGAGGAAACAGCACGGCGATTGCGATTGCCAGGGTGATTGCGCTGAAGACCGTGCTGGCGAGGACCATGGACCCGGGCGTCGCCGAGTCCTTGCGATAGCTCACCGCGAACAGAATGCCGAAAAAGCCTGACGGCACGGCGGCGAGGAGGATCGCGGTCCGGGACATTTCCGCGGAGACCGGCAGTAGAAAGACCAGCCCCGCGGCCGCGAGGGGGCGTATCACATCCGCCATCGCCGTCGCGGTCACCACCTTCGCGTCCAGGCGGAAGGACTGCGCGGACAGGATGAGGCCTGTGAGGAACAGCGCCACCCCCGCGGCCGCATGCCCGATGAGCAGCAGACTCGCCGCGACGACCGCATTGAGAGGAAACCCGCAGAGGCTGATCACGATGCCAAGCGCCGGCGCGAGAACCACTGGCCGCGTGAGCGCGCGGCGAAATGCCTTCAAAACCCGCGCGGCTGACGATGCTCCCTCCGCTCCGCCCTTTCCGTCCATCTCCAGCAGAATCAGCGTCAGCGGTGTGACGAGAATCGAACCGGCGGCCAGCGCCACGGCGACAGGCACCGTGCCCTGGGGACCGAGCACGGCCGCGACGATCGGCAAACCGACGCCGGCAAGGTTCGGGTACGCGATGGTCAATGCCTGCAAGGCCGCGTCCGCGCGTGAGGCCTTCTCCGCTCTGCGCCGGAACGCAAACGAAATGCCCCACAGCACGAGCATCACGACGCCGAAAATCGCGAACAGCGGCGCCTGTGCAAGCATCTCCGGCCTCGGCGCCGACGCCGTCGCCACGAAAAGCGACGCGGGCAGCGCAAAGTTCATGACGAGGACGTTGAACCCGTCGATGTGATGGTTATCGACGAGGTTCCGCTTTCCCGCCGCGTAGCCGAGCGCGAGGACGAAGAACACCGGCGCCAACGCCATGAGAATCGCACTGGACATCAGCGCGAGTCCTCTTGCGCATCCACGAACAGTGTCATGGCGAGGAGGTCCGCCGATCCGCCCGGGCTCAGGCGGGTGGCGACGAACAGGTCGTGAATCACCCGGGCATGCGCCCTCCAGTACTTCGTCCGCACGCCCCCATCCTCAAGGAAATCGCGTGCGAGACGGCGCGCGAGGCGCAATCCGGACGGTCCGCCCCGATGAAGGAGATTCGTATCCTCGAGCTCCGCGATCAACGCGAAGCAGGTTTCGACGCGTGCCGCTTCCGTGTTACCCAACGTTTCGCGAGACGCCTTACGAAATACCGGGAGCCCGATTTCGTACACTGTGGGAAATCCTCGCGCCGCTTCCAGCCGCGCGCCGCCGGCGCCGTAGCGCAAGCGCGTGCGACTTCCGTGGCTGTGAAGGAGCACGGGGCCCGCGAGTATGTCTTGTCCCCAGAGCGTGACAACCGTGGCTCCAAGCGACATCGCGCGATCGACGCGCCCGGCGCTGCGCGCACCGGCGGCTGCGCACAGCAGTCCCATCCCGAAGATCGCGCCCCGATGCGTGTTGATGCCCGATGTCGCCGCTAGCATCGCCGCCTCCGCATCGATGCCGATTCTTCGCAGGCTGCTCATCCCACAGCCCCGCGCACCGGCATCTGCGAGCGCCGAGAAGTAGGGTTCTATCGCCGCCGCGCTCGCGCGAAACGTGTCCGCATCCATGTCCTCATGGCTACCGGAGTCGATGTGGCTTACGAGGCCGGGCTTCGGCCAGGTTTCGAGCTCAAGAAGGAGACACTCCACAGCGCTCGCCGCGATCGAGTCCGCCCACGAAAGAACCGGCTCTTTCCCGGCGATGACGGCGTTCACGGCCGCTCTCGCATGGAAAAGAACGCCTCCTGCGGGAGCAGCGCCAGGCCGTCCACTGTCTTGACGAGCACCTCGCTCGCGCGCGCGTGCAGCTCGCGCCAGTTCGCGGCGGCACCATCCTCGCGAATCAGCTCTCCGTCGAGCCGCATCGGTGCGGCGGCTTCGATTTCCGCGAGATCGTCCGTGAGGCCCCGAACTTCGGTCTCCCGACTCATATAAAAGAGTAGGTCGAGATCGGACGCCTCAGTGACATAATCCAATCGGGTCAGCGCGTGCCATGCGAGGCTCCCGCAGACGCGGATGTCCACCCCGTGCCGAAGGCCTGCATTTTCGAGACGATCCATGGTTACGAGCCAGGTCGGCGGCACGACATCGCTAATGGCACCGAGCGCGGGAGGCGGAGCAATCCAGCGCACATCTTGAGGATGTACCACAAACGAAAGGCGTCGCTTTCCGCACGAGCGGGGCAGTGGTAAACCCAACGGCACACCCGGTGCATCGCCTGGCATCGCGCGTCGGCCGACGAGAGGCCAACCTTTTTCGATCCACGGCGCGAGGATCGAATGACACTGGAGATCGTTCCGCCCGGCGAGCAACGCCTGCCATGACTCTGGCGTGACGAACACCAGGTCGTGACGACGGGGGCGCCCATCAGCTCTGGAGTGCAAGCTCATGTACGCGCTCCGCGATGGTTGCTGCTTTCAGGCGCCCGCCCCGCTCCTTTCCCAGCGCATCCCGGCGATCGTGCGCATCGGGCATCGTGTTCAGCAGCTCATCGAGCTGATCGGCGAGCGGGAGAGCTACGTCCCAGGTGATCTGAACCGCGCCGGTCTTCGCGAGGTTCTCAAGGCCGGGTGCAAACACCGGCGTCGATTTCGCCTTCTCCTCCAGCACTGCCAGGGAGAGCTTCGTGACTTTCGACATCGAAGCGAGATCCATCACCGCCGGATCCGCGCCGGGCAGCGCCACGAGCACTCGCGTCGCCAGTGCCGTCGCGAGGAATGCGCCCGCGGCGCTGTGACCGTGGAGGATGCCGATGGTCGGCCTCCCGAGCATGTCCGCGCAGATAAGGGATTTCGCGAGATGCGACAGGAACTCGTTCAGTCCGAGGAGCTCATCCCGCTTGCTCATGCGCTGGCTGTCGCTGTCGACCAGCACGATGATCGGGCCCTTCTGGCTCGCAATAGAGCTCAGCACGTATCGCGAAAGCCGGATGCTGTCGTCCACGCCGAGCGCCGTGCGATCCGAGACACCGACCACGAGCGCCGATTCCCCGGATCGCAGCGTGCCGTATCCAAAGAGCATTCCATGGTCGTTCTTCACACCATGGCCGTTGGGAAACATCGAGTTGAGAATCTCATCGAGCTTCACGGCAAGGTTCTCCCTCAGCGGGCGTCAGAGTGGGATGGCGACACGAGATCGGCGAGCGCGATGAACTGGTCTGTCGGCATCGCCGGAATGGACTGAGGATCGCGCGCGCCGAGCGCCGCCCAGATATCGACGCCATCCGCTGCCGAGCCGAATCGCTGCAGCCGATCCTCCAGGCGCAGCTGCTCCGCGCTCAACGTGTCGAAATCGAAGCCGGGGGCGCAGTCCAGCAGCTCGACGGCCGCGTCACGGAACGACTGGACAGTGTCGTCCACGAAAAAGTCAGCGCCTCCGATCAGGCGCCGGTGCTTGCCACCCATGGTGCGCCAGACGAGCGCCCGATCCCGCGAATCGAATTCTTCGACGCCGCGATTCGTCTCGATGACTTCGGGGCCGGAGACGGCGATGCGTCCCTGCTCCGAAACTGCCAGTGCCGAACAGCAAGCAGCGATCAACCCGCCGCCGCCGTAACAGCCGGCGCGGCCTCCGATCAGCCCGACCACCTTCACGCCCGCGCTCCGCGCTTCGAGCAGCGCTCGCATGATCTCCGCGATCGCAAGCTCGCCGGCGTTCGCCTCCTGAAGGCGCACACCGCCCGTGTCGAAAAGAATCAGGATTGGCATCGATTTGAGATCACGAGCCGCGCGCAGCAGACCCGTGAGCTTCGCACCGTGTACCTCGCCGAAAGCGCCGCCCATGAAGCGGCCTTCCTGCGCGGCGACGAGCACCGGCTTCCCCTGCAGTCGACCGCGTCCGATGACGATGCCGTCATCGAACTGCTCCGGCAGATCGAACACGCGCAGGTGCGGGCTGATCTCCCGCATCTCCGGCCCCAGGATCTCCGCGAAACTTCCCACATCCAGCAAGCGCTGGACGCGCGTGCGCGCAGAGGCTTCATACCAGCTCGCGGCGCGATTGGGCTCGCCGGTCCGCTTCAGCTCTTGCACCAGTGCCGCGCTCATTGCCCTTCCTCCATCAGGCGAACCGCCTGCGCGAGGCGCAGCGACACGGTGTCAGGGCGCGCGCCGCCGTCGTTGATCGAAAGCTTCAATCCGCCGGGCGAATGACGTTCGACGAAGTCGGCCACTACTGCGCTCCACACTTCGCGAAAGCCGGTCGCGGCCGTGCGGATCTCCAGCTGGCATTCGGTCTCGGGCAGGACGCGCTCCGCGAGCACCTCGAGGTTTCCCGAGCCGACGACGCCTGCGATGGCGATGCTCCGCGTGCCACGCGCCCGCGCGCGCACCGTGTATCGGAAATTCAGATCTTCCATTGGCTATCCGCCCTTACCAGCTCCGGAAACGAGACGGCGGGGCATAGAGCCCGCCGGACCAGCGCACGAGGTCGCGAATCGAGCGCGCGGCCAGGAGACTGCGGTCGGCATCGAGCGGATCGATGCCGAGATCCTCGGGTCGCTGGATCACCCGCCGCTCCCGCAGATGCCGGACGACTTTCACGTCACGTCCGCGACCCACATCCGTGAAGCCCGCTACTCCGCGAATGGCCTGCTCGCGCTCGGTTGCATCCCGGCACAGCAAAAGATTGGCGATGCCCTCCTCCGTGACGATGTGCGTCACGTCGTCGCCGTAGATCATCACCGGCGCCAGATCGAGGTTCAGTTTCGTGGCAAGCCCGATCGCATCGAGCTTCTCGACGAAGAGCGGCGCGTGTCCCTCACCGAACGTCTCGCCAATCTGCACGACGAGCTTCCGCCCTCGCCGCATCAGCGGTGAGCCTTCCGGGTCCGCCTCGCGCCCGGCCAGCAGCCACGGATCGCTGGGATGCCGGCGACCGCGGGCGTCACAACCCATGTTGGGCGCGCCACCGAACCCGGACACGCGAGATGGCGTCACGGTCGACGAATTGCCCTGCAGATCGATCTGCAGCGTCGAACCGATGAACATGTCGCAGGCGTAAAGCCCGGCCGTCTGGCAGATGGCGCGGTTCGATCGCAACGAGCCGTCCGCGCCCGTGAAATAGACATCCGGACGGGCGCGGATGTAGCTCTCCATTCCGACTTCGGATCCGAACGAATGGATCTGCTTCACCCATCCGGACTCGATCGCAGGAATCAGCGCCGGATGGGGATTCAGCGCGAAGTGGCTCGCCACCTTCCCCTTCAGGCCCAGCCGTTCGCCGAAGGTCGGCAGAAGAAGCTCGATGGCCGCGGTGCTGAAGCCGATGCCGTGATTCAGGCGCCGCACGCCGTACGGCGCGTAGATCCCCTTGATCGCCATCATGGCGGTGAGGATCTGGCCCTCCGTGATCGCGGCCGGATCCCGTGTGAACAGCGGCTCCACGTAGAACGGCCGATCGGCCTTGATGACGAACTGCACCCGATCCGCCGGAATATCGACTCGCGGCAGCCTCTCCACGATGTCGTTCACCTGGGCGATGACCACACCGTCCTTGAAGGACGTCGCCTCCACGACGGTGGGCGTGTCCTCCGTGTTCGGCCCGGTGTACAGATTTCCGTCCCGGTCCGCGCTCACCGCCGCGATCAGCGCAACGTTCGGCGTCAGGTCGATGAAGTAGCGCGCGAACAGCTCCAGGTACGTGTGTACCGCGCCAAGCTCGATCTTCCCACCGAACAGCATCGTGGCGATGCGCGCCGATTGGGGGCCGGAGTACGCAAAGTCGAGCTTCTTCGCGATCCCGCGCTCGAAAAGATCCAGGTGCTCCGGCAGCACCACACCGGACTGCACCATGTGCAGGTTGTTCACCGCTGCCGGATCCACCGCGAGAAGCGCGGCGGCGAGCAGGTTCGCCTGCTTCTGGTTGTCGCCTTCGATGCAGACCCGGTCGCCCGGCCGCACCACGGCTTCCAGCAAGCGGCTCGCGTCACCCGCCGCGACGATTTTGCCCTTAGCGAACTTCGCGCCGGCTTCGACGCGTGCGTTACGCGCCTCCCGCCCGCTTTGCCACGCAGTCATCGTGCGTACTCCTCGCGCCGCCGGCGGGCGGCGGCTATTTCCCGAGCTCACGAGCCGCGTGCGCGATTACGTTCGCCACTTCCCTCGCATGCGATTCGTAAACCGAATGGCTCGCGCCCTCGATCTCGGTGATGTGGCTCTTCGCGCGCTTGTAGTACCAGCGCTCCAGATCCGGGTTGATGATGTGATCGCTCTCCGCGACGATTCCCCAGCTCGGCTTGCTCTTCCACGCCGCGGCGGTCAGCGGCGTGCTGAACACGGACGCAGCGGCCAGCACCTGGGAGCGGGCGGCGAACTCGGCGCGCTCGCGCGGCAGGTCGGGCGCGAACAGCTTCGGAAAGATCGCCGGATCGAGATACGTGAATCCATCCGGTGTCTTCTTTATGGCGCCTTCCGTTTTGCCCAGAGTGCTGGGCGTCTTCTTGCCAAGATCGGACTCGTTCTCACCCACATCGGGCGCGTGGGCGGCCACGTAGACGAGGCCGACGACTCTCGGATGCACCCCTGCTTCCGTGATGATGGAGCCGCCGTAGCTGTGGCCCACGAGAAGGGTCGGTCCGTCCTGCTGGTCGAGGATCCGCTTCACCGCGGTCACATCGTTCTCGAACGACGTCTCAGGCTCCTGAACGATCGACACGTTGAAGCCGTCGCGAATGAGGTGCTCGTAAACGGATTTCCAGCCCGAACCATCGACCCATGCCCCATGGACCAGCACGACGTTCCGGACCGGCGCGGCACTGGCGGGCTGCATGAAAGAGATCAGTACGAGCGCGGCCACGAAAGCCAGGCAACTTCTCAAATTCTTCATGTAGGTGGCACTCCTGTCGGATGAGTGCTGCACCTTGCTGCTTGAGCATGCCTGCAGTATTTCCGGGATGCCGCGCGAGTGTTTCTCCCGAAATCCGCGCAATCACTGCTGCAACGGCCACGACATCGGCTTCTGGCTCCCGTCGCGCACTCTTGCCTCCGGTACCACACACCGGACAATCGATGTGAACCGCCTGCCCCCTCTTCTAAGCACCATCGCCGGAATGGCTGACATCACCGGGTTTCTTACGATGGGGAATCTGTTCACCGCCCACGTCACCGGGAATCTCGTCGTTCTCGCGGCGGACATTGCGCGCGACGGCGCGGCTCGCGTCGCTCAGATCGCAATCGTCCCGGTGTTCATGGCCGCCGTTGCCGCAGCGTGGACGATGGCGAGATTTGCGAACCGAAGAGGTGTATCCCCGATGCGGGTGTTGCTCTGGGTTCAGTTCGTGCTGCTCACCTGCGTGCTGGTCTTCAGCGTGGCATCGAATCCGTCAGCTCACCCTACGAGTGATCTCGCTGGAGTCGGAGCGCTGATCGCGGTCTGCTCGATGGCCAGTCAGTTCGCACTATTGCGCCTTACTTTGCCAGGCGCGCCGCAAACCGCTGCGATGACCGGCAACGTGACGGATGCCGTGCTGTCCGTGCTGGACACGCTATTCCATCAGCGATCGGTGACGGGAGATTCGAAGGATCGCCTGCGGCGATCGGGCCAGGTGCTCGGCGGCTTTTTCGGCGGCTGTGTGATTGGAGGTGTCGCCGTGCACCTCGTGAGCGATTGGGCGTGGATGCTTCCGACGGGGCTGGCTGCGCTAGCACTGACCCTGCACGAAGAGCACCCACGCCGCAATGGCGCTATTTGACGGTGTAACCCCGACCCTCAAGGCATGCGGCCTGCGCGCGCATGAAGTCCGATCGTTTGCTTGAAGCGCTTGCGGGTGGCACGCCTCCGCCCGGCTGCGTCGGGTCGTATCCCGTTTGATCCACTCCGAAGCGATAGCACTCATAGCGATCCCGATCCTGCTGCGCAGGAGATTGGCCGCCCTTCGGGTAGATGAACACCTCGTCGGTTTGCGGAGCGACCGTGCTTGCGCCCGATGCAATACCGACCGGCGGCTCGACCACTTCGTACTGCCGCGCGCGGCTGTCCCACAGATAGTAGGTGTCGTCCGCGTAGTAATACGGGACGCCGCGCCACCAGACCGTCGAGTAGAACGGCGGGAGCACGGGCACGAAAGCACCGATCGGCGCCGCGATCACGACCGACAGACGTCCTCGCCGCCGATACCACTCGCCACCGTGGTACCAGAAATCCTCGCCGCGATGGTGCACACGGTATGCGCCGCGCGGCACGCCCACGACGGTGTAGCCGTGCTGGTGATAGCTGTGATTGTCACGCGGCCGCCATTTGCGGTCCTGATCGTCCGCGTGCGCCATCGTGGAGAAAAGGAGCGCCGCGGCGAGCGCGATTGCCAGGATCAGCGGACGCGCCTGCGCCTCACGCGCGAGAGTCTTGAGATGCGTGTTCATGTGTATCACCAAATGTGCTCCGGAAAAATCACCTGACCGTGTAGCCGCGCGCTTCGAGGCAGGCCCCGATGGCGCGTCTGAATTGCGAAGCCTTCTGTTCGATCGCCGCGTTCTGCGCGAGCGCGTAGCGGTCATTGGCCTGCGCCTGGGCCTGCTCGACCGCGTGCTGCTGTTCCGACTCCACGATGCCGCCGATCGCCGCGCCGGCCAGCGCCCAGTCCAGCGGGCGGCCGCGCCGGTAGGCCAGCAGGCAGCCGACGAGGCCGACGGCGACGGGCGCCATCGTGACCGCGTCGTTGAGCGCGTGCTTGGAGTAGAAGACCGGCAGGAACGCGACGGCCATGACCGCGGCGCCGACGATCCCGGTGCGGCGGTCGGCGAAGCGGGCGCCCGCCCAGTACACGAGCGCGACGACGAGCGTCCCGATCAGGGCCACCGCGATGCGCGCGGTCAGGAACGCCGAGCGCGGGTCCTCGGCGAAGCGGTCGCGCAGGTCGCCGCCCGCCAGCCCGAGCTTGTAGAGCACGAGCAGCAGGTACGTGAGCGCCGGTGGGTTCTCGAAGTAGCC